>JACCDM010142444.1_pt1 | contig 17329 bp, 17 predicted proteins | sample 7445851 | NCBI WGS metagenome assembly JACCDM01 (sample SAMN15323438, study PRJNA562643) | freshwater metagenome | isolation source: river surface water | place: USA:Blue River Watershed | collected 2017-08-16
CGACCCAATCAATGTCTGGCGGACTTTATTGCACCCAAGGCCTCGGGTGTTACGGACTACATTGGTTTATTCGCCGTGACCTCAGGCATCGGCATCGAAAAGCACGAGAAGCGTTTTGAAGACGCCAATGATGATTACTCATCCATCATGCTCAAGGCATTGGCGGATCGCTTTGCCGAAGCCTTTGCCGAGTATTTGCATGAGCGGGTTCGCAAAGAGTTATGGGCCTATGCGAGCGATGAGCATCTCGATACGGGCGCGCTGATTGCCGAGGCTTATCAGGGCATACGGCCAGCGCCTGGTTATCCCGCCTGTCCCGAGCACACCGTGAAGGCGGATATGTTCCGCATTCTCGAAGCCGAAGACATTGGCATGAGTCTGACAGAATCTTTTGCCATGTTCCCCGGCGCAGCGGTCTCAGGTTTTTATTTCGCGCATCCGGAGTCCAAGTACTTCACGGTCGGCAAAATCGGTGAAGATCAGTTGCGCGACATGGCGCAAAGACGGAAGGTATCTGTCGAGCAGCTGCAGAGCTGGCTGGCGCCGAATCTCTGATCTGCTGCGTGAAGTCCGCGGTGCCTTTTAGATTGAATTCAGGCGCGCTGCGACGTTCTTAGTGTCTGTTTGAAAATTGTCGCGTAGTAGATTTTCAAACAGACACTTAGACGACTGCGTCTTTCATGCGGGGGGCAGAGGCGCGCCATCCACAAAAACTTTGAGCTCATTGGCGTTAAATGCTTGCCAGGTTTCGTTGGTGGTCAGTGGCTCCGTGACGATGAGCGCGACGCGATCGTTGGGTGTCGTTACCTCTGAAAAATCCACTGACAAATCCTGATCCGATAATCTGGCCTGCGTAAAAGGATATTGCCTGACAAGGTAGTGCAAGCGCGTTGAACAGTGCGCAAACAGGGCAGAGCCATCCGAGAGCATCATATTGAATACCCCGTGACTGGCGATCTCCTGCGTGAGTTCGTCGACGGCTTCCCTTAGCAGCGCCATCGATGGCAGGCTGTCACCGAAGCGCTCATGCAGCGATTGCAGGAGATAACAAAACGCCTGTTCGCTATCGGTGGTCCCTACCGGGCGGAAAGTACCCGTCAAATTCGGCGAGAAATTTTTCAGGTCGCCGTTATGTGCAAACACCCAGTAACGGCCCCACAGCTCGCGAATGAAGGGATGGCAATTCTCCAGAGCGACATGGCCCTGAGTAGCTTTACGGATGTGCGAGATGACGTTTTTTGATTTGATCGGATAGCGTTTGATCAATTCGGCCACAGGCGAGGCAATCGCCGATTCATGATCAACAAATAGCCGCACGCCTGCGCCTTCGAAGAAGGCAATACCCCAGCCATCCTTGTGTTCATCGGTGTGGCCGCCGCGCGTTGCAAACCCGGTAAAGCTGAACACAATGTCGGTCGGCACATTGCAATTCATGCCCAGTAGCTGGCACATGGGAGTAACAAGAAAAAGTGAATAGTGCGGGCAACGGTATCACGAATTCATCAAGACGCTTGCCAGACCGGGCGCGGGCGGCAGTTCAGTACCGCATCGCCAGAGTGTATGACCCGAGCTCGCATATTTCGCTTCAAAGGGGGTGAGAGCTTCCGCAGGTGCGCTGTCATGCATCTCGGGGTGTACAGCAAGGCCACTCAATTGATGCAGCGATGACGCGAATTCATCGATGTAGGTTTTCCAGTTGCTGCGGCATTCGATACGACCACCCAGCGCCACCAGCACTGGGAAAATCGCATGGCCATGCCATCGTCTTCCCAGCTGCGATTTCTTGGGCCAGGGATTGGGATACAAGAGATAGTGCTGTTGCGGATAGATGTGCTCGGCCAGCATCAGCCGCCAGTAATCCACCAGATCGGCGCGCACCGTGATGAAATTTTCCGGAAGATCTGCAGCCCATCGGATGTCGCGGCCCAGTCGGTCCGCGGACTGATCGACGCCAATGACGAAACTGTCGGGGAAGGCCTGCGCGAGCTTGCGGGTCGACAGACCAACGCCACAACCGGCGTCCAGTATCAGTGGCACGTCGCCGTGCGCTTTCCAGGCAGCGATGCTAGTGGCGAAAGCTTCAAGATTGACCGCAGAAACAGGCTTGCGGAAAGCCGTCGCTGCGTGTTTTGCGACGACGGCCTGCAGCTGTTCATGCACGCCGGATTGATTGCTTTGAACCGGTCGTGAATTGGCGTACATGCGATTAGAGAATACAGCCCGATCTGCAGAGGTCAGGCTGGCGCAAATGTGCGCCTAATGCAGCACGACCGGTTGTCCCATCAGGGAACCATAGCCGCCGAGGAATTCATCTATCTCCTCGATGCTGGGTTCGCTTGCGATCAGCTCGCGCACATGCTGACGGAAGGCCTCGGCCAGTGGCCCCGCGATGAAAGTTTCGCGCCGGGCAGGCTTGTCCAGTATTTCATAGCCACCAAAACGCATGGTTTCCATACCGGCTTCTGCACCGAACTCAACGACGCTATAGTGTTCGCTGTTGTAGATCAGGTTCATGGGTGCTCCTTGATTTGATACACCGAAGATCAATTTTCCTGTCCTTCCAGATGGCGCTGCGAAGCGATTTTTCAATAGCAGCATGTCGCAAATCTCGTACCCGCTGCGGGCAATGACGGGCAGCATCACTGACTGCAGTCGATTTCGGTGCCCAATGACAGCCTTTGCTGATATTGATCTTCTTGCAAAAATTCACGAATGGCTGGCAGGTGCGACGCATCTGCGATACCAAGGTAGATAGTCTGTGGCGCCTGTCGCAGCATGCGATTCAGCGTGACTCGTACGGTCAGATTACCATGGCAGCAAGGACAGCCCGGTGCAATCCGCTGCAATTGCAGCTGGCTCGTCGCAGCCAGTGCTTCCAGCACGCCGGTGCCATCGGGCAGGCCTTCCATGATCACACTGGCACCGGTGTTCGGGGCAACGGAAGCGATGGCCTTTTCCCTGTCGTTCGGACTGCCACCGTAGACCAGCGTCATCCGTGTCATTCGCTGGCTTTTTTAGGGCCCTTGCTTGACTCGACACCGAGCTGCTTGAGCTTGCGGTAAAGGTGCGTACGCTCGAGGCCTGTGCGTTCGGCGACTCGGGTCATGCTGCCGCCCTCGCGCACCAGATGATGCTCAAAATACGCGCGTTCAAAGGCATCACGAGCTTCTCGCAGAGGCAATTCAAAAGAAACCCGGAATTCATTTTCTGCCGAACCAAATGCGCTGGCTTGCAAGGCACCATTGAAATTTTTGCCGTTGCCATTGAGCGCGTGCGCGACTGGCGTCAGTTCGGTTTTTTCCTGCAGCCCCATACCGCGCATGCTTTGTGAAATCAGACTGCCACGGGCATGATCTGATCCACGCGAGAGACCTTGTTGCACGGTTTTGAGAAGTTTTTGCAGCGAGATGGGTTTTTCCAGGAAGTTCATCGCGCCGATGCGCGTGGCCTCGACGGCCGTATCAATCGTGGCGTGACCGGACATCATGATGACGGGCATGGTCAGCAGGCCATCGCGTTGCCATTCTTTGAGCAGGGTCACGCCATCGGTATCGGGCATCCAGATATCCAGCAGCACCAGATCGGGCGCACCCGAGAGGCGGATTTCCCGTGCGTGATTGGCATCCTCGGCCGTCGTGACCACATGTCCTTCATCGCCCAGAATCTCGGAGAGGAGCTCCCGGATACCCATTTCATCGTCAACCACCAAAATATTTGCCATCTGCCTGCCTTTTCATATCGATGCAAGGGAGTCGTCGCACAGAAATTGTATTTTTTACAATTAACAATGTCAAACAGTTAAACATTCGGTCCTGCAAGTTTCCGGAGCAAGATCAGAACTTTGGCGCCCGGCCCGTCTTTGCGGTTTTGCAGTTCAATCGTTCCACCATGCTCTTCGATAATTTTCTTAACCACCGGTAATCCGAGCCCGGTCCCACGGCGCTTCGAGGTGGCGTAGGGCTCAAACGCCCGGGCCAACATGCGCGGATCGAAACCCGAGCCGTTGTCGGCGACGGTCAGGCGAACGGCGGTGCGGGTGCTGCCTTCCGCTTCGGCGTAGCGCACGCTCTCTGTGGTGACGTCGATGCGCACACTGCGTGGGCTGTTGTTACTTTCCGATGTCGCGTCTTGGGCGTTTTGCAGTAGGTTGTGTACCACTTGTCGCAATTGAGTTGCATCCCCAAGGATGCGGGGCAGATCATCGGATAGATGCGCTTGTATGGAACGAAGGTCCTTGCCGTCGGGATACAGCTCAAGGATCTCTTCAATCAGTGCATTGAGATCCAGCGGCTGTAACTGGGGTGGTGGCGTCTTCGCATAATCCCGAAAATTGTCCACCATTTGTTGCATGGCCAACACTTGATTAACGATGGTATTAGTACCGCGTTCAAGCAATGCGCCGTCGTTCGTATCCAGTTTGGGCTGCAACTTCATCATCAAGCGTTCAGCGGACAACTGTATTGGGGTCAGTGGATTCTTAATTTCATGGGCCAGGCGACGTGCTACCTCTGCCCACGCGATCGAGCGTTGTCCCGAAATCAGGTCAGAGATATCGTCGAACACCACCACATACCCCGAGCCCGACCCAACCGGCAGCCGACCACCGCGCGCCAGCAATGTGATATCGCCGTCGCCATCTTCGCCCATCATGCGTCGTGGTATCTCGATCTGCTGTTGCCAGTACTGACCCGCAGGATCGACGTTCTCGCCTGCTGCTTGGGCATTCTGATTGGAGAACGCATCCACAATCGGCTGGCTGAAGGCGGCGACGCTGTCGATGGATGCAAAGATGTGGCCCTGGAACACCGCCAGATCCTGATGCAAAATGCGGCTAGCCGACGCATTGAAGGTAACGAGTCTGAGCTGCTCATCAAGCACCATCACGCCTGCAGACATGTTGGCCAGCACGGACTCAAGATAGGCCTTGGCGTCTTCCAGTGCCTGCCGGTTACGTTCAACGGCAGCGCGGGCGTCCGCCAGCTGCATCGTCATCGTATTAAAAGATTGTGTGAGCGTACCCAGCTCGTCCGAGGTCGCCACAATCGGACGCGGCGAGAGATTGCCCTCTGCCACAGCCTTCGTGCCTTCGGCCAGAAGCAACAGCGGCTCCGCAAGATCGGTGGCGAGCAGGAAGGCGCTGACCATGGCGGCGAATACAGCGAGCAGCAAAACCAGCGTGAGTGTGATCAGATAAAAGCGGCGAAGCCCCTCTCTGGCGAGCGCACTTTCCTGGTAACCGCTATAGGCATCGCGAAGCGCTCCCGCATTTGCTGCCAATTGTTCCGGCACGGGTTGCAGGACTTGCAGATAGCGCATCCCGCTGCCCAGTGACTGAAGCGAACCGTCACCCAGGATGGCCACCACAACGCGCAATCTGAAATCACCTGCTGCAGTTGGCCCTGTGTCGTATTCTCCTTCGATGATGCCGAAACCATCAAAGGTCTTTGCGCGAGCGATGATGGCTTGCGTTGGCAACTCTGGTGCCAGTCGGGTGAGCTTTCCACCTGCTGTTGCGATCAGACGCCCATTTTCCGAGACCACCAGCACATCTTGCAATTGCTCGCGTTCGGCAATTTTCGCCAGTTGCGAGACCATTGCAGCATCGGATACATCAGTCAGCTCAGAAGCCACTCGACGCGAACGAGATCGCAGGTCAGAGAGCGAAGCTTCGAGCGCACCACGACTGAGTTTCAGGCCGGACTCCAGCGCTGATTCCACTTCCACGTTGAACCAGGATTCGATGGAGCGAGAGACGAACTGCACCGATACCATGTAAATGATGATGCCGGGCACAATGCCCATGACCGTAAAGAGCAGCACCAGTCGGGTCATGAGCTTGGACCCGAAGCGGCCGCGACGATATCGGCTGTATAGCCGGGCGAGAAGGAAGGACACCAGCACGAACAGGGACGCGCCTACTGCAAGATTCGCACCGAAAATCCAGGAATAATAGTCTTCAAAGAGCCGCGCATTCTCGCTTGAGGCCGCCAGCAGGAACAGCAGCACGCCTACTGTCAGCGCCGCGGCGAACAGCAGGTAGCGAAGCGCGCGCTTCACTTGCCCTCAGCCTTGTAGTTGAAGTTCGACCAACCCGAGGACAGTCGCCATTCCGTATTGCTCATCGCACTGACCTGAATGGGCTTGGGAAGCTGGGCGACGTCCAGGCCGAACTGAACCGATACTGTGTAGACACCATCGCGTGCTAGCGCATTGCTGTCGCCAATCACCCAGCGACCGGGTCGGCGCAACAGGGCGAGCATGTCATCCATGCGCGAGAAATTGCGGTGCAGATTGCCATCAATGGAGACGCGATAACGCTCTGTCAGCAAATTGTAGGAAAGCCTGAACGTGCGGGTTGATTTGATGGCTACCTCATCAAACCAGTACCAGCGTGGCCGCGACACCTGAACCTGCAAAGTGAAATAGAGAGGCACGCCGCGCATCAGCGCTTCTTCGAGCGTACGTGAAAGTTCAACCGAAAAGCTGGACGCAAGGCGATAGCCCTCATCGCTCGCCTCGATGTTGGCGTCAATCAGCTCAATGCCCTCACTCGCCAGCGCTGTCGGTGGGGACAACAAAACCAGCGAGGCCAGCAAAAAGCTTATGAAGAGTCGATGAATCACACAGGCAGGCGGAGCGATGCCCCACGGAAAATTTGGTGAGATGGTATCAAACTGGGGGCTTTTGGAGTAGCGCGAAAAACAGCCCGTCATGGTCTTGATCTGGCCCTGCAACGGGCAGCAGCTGCCCGGGCGCATCAAGCGCAATGGCCTGATGGCGTTCAACCAGGCGTTTTGCCTGATCTTTGGATTCTTCCGGCCATATCGAGCAGGTCACCAGCAGCAGTTTTCCGCCCGGCCGCAGCATGCCCCACAGATTGTCGAGGATCGCAGCCGAATGCGCTGCCAGGCTGCCCGCATCCTCAGGCCGGCGCAACCAGCGGATATCAGGATGGCGCCGCACAATGCCCGAGGCCGTGCAGGGCACATCGGCAAGAATGCGGTCAAACAAACCGCCATCCCATCCCTCTCGTAGGCTTGCATCGGCGCACAGCAGGCGCGCCGACAAGCCGAGTCGATCGAGATTCTGCGCCACACGTTCAAGTCGCTCCGGATCCTGATCGATTGCGGTCAGATCGATATCGGCCAATTCGAGCAGATGGCCGGTCTTGCCGCCCGGAGCCGCACAGGCATCCAGCACACGCATGCCGGCTTTCACATCCAGCAAGGGCGCTGCCAATTGCGCCCCCGCGTCCTGCACTGACACCAGCCCTTGCATGAACCCCGGTATCTCTGTCACCGGCATCGGTCGCTTCAGTCGTACAGCCGATGGGCCAATCGCTTCAGCCGACAACCCATGCTGCGCGAGCAGAGTCAGATAGTCCGCCAGACTGCTCTTGCGCACATTGACGCGCAAGCTCATGGGTCCCTGCAGATTGCCCGCTGCCAGCAGCGATTGCCATTGCGCTGGCCATGCTTTGCGTGTCTTGTCGACCCACCAGCGCGGATAATTCCATTGCGCCGTTTCGTCATCTTGCAGTTGCCGCAGCAAGTGCTCCCGTTCGCGCGTGTAGCGGCGCAATACCGCATTCACCAGACCTTTGGCTTTGGCCAGTTCACGGTCTGCGCCGCAGGCCGTCACCGTCTGATCCACCAGAGTGTGTTCACTGTAAGCGGGTTCGGCGTCAGACAGCAGTGCCAGCGCACAGCACAGCAGGCTGTGCAGTCGCGCTTGCTGCAGAGGCTTATCGGTCAACAGCGCAAGCAATGCCCGACCCCGACCCCAGTGACGCATGCTGCGATAACTGAGATCCTGTATCGCGCCACGTGCTGGGCCAGTGGCACGCATCGTCTCAAAGCTCGAAGACAGCGCGCGCGGCAGCGCATTGCCGGCCTCGACCTGCGCGAGTGCGTGCGCAGCGCCCGTAAGTGCAAACGCCAGTGATTCGGGTCGTAATTTCAAAACGATACTTTGGGCAGTTCACGCATATTTCGCATGAATGAGGTGAACAAAGTGGTGCTGACAACGCCTGATATCGGACGGTCTGTGAACATCAGATACCCCACATCACGAATTGCTTGTCACGCTGTGCTGCTCGTAACATTTCCAGCAGCGGAAAAGCACGTGCGCCGAAGCTCACAGCCGAACCAGCCACCGGATCGCCGAATTCGTCATCCGCATTATCGGATGCGACGCTTTGTTTGTTGGTATCAGGCGATCGTTTGCTCTCGGTAATTGCAGCCTCGATACGTGCGATGGCCTCAGTGACTTCTTCTGCAGTAATGACGCCGCGGTGCACGTCTTTACCCAAAAGGTCGAGAAGTGGTTTGGCGTGTATTTCATACATCAGTACATCGGCAGCAGATTTGGAGGTAAATGTAATCAACATGATGGTGGCATCTTTCGTCGTGTAATGCGTCAAGCGGATGGCGACGCTGAAAATTTGTGTTTCATGACAAGCCATCACAGCATCGCCGCGCGAGGGCTTGGTAAATCAGGGGCTTGAAGACCCTTTAAACGCCATAAAAGTTTCCGGTTTTGTTCGCTCAGTGCCCTACCCGCATGAGCCTCGTCATGCCATCGTTGCCAATCACGCGCTTGCGGGCTTTTCTGCAAACGGTGCGACACGCGATCGGGTACTCACGAAGAAAATCAGCGCACTGAGTTGAAGCAGCAGATAGACCGCCCATGACATTCGGATGGCCAATGACTGAGACCAGCCCTGCGACATGAACACATCAATCAGTAATCCCATGCCCCATTGCAAGCCAAAAGCGCCAATGAAGAGCGTCAGATTGAATGCACTGTTGGCGCGCCCTGCTTGCGAGGACGGAAAAGACAAACTCACATGCGTTTGTGCCAGCGTCGTCACCGTCACGACCAGTGCAAAAATCAACCAGAACACCCACGCCCAGGTATACGGGAAAAGCAGCATGGCCAGTTGTATCAGCATCGACAGGGCCAAACCATAGGTCACGACCCTCAGCGCAGGTATGCCTGGTCGGCCGCCATAGGACACGTAACGCGGTGCCCACCAGGACAGCCCGACATAAGAAAGCATGAGGAAAAGATTGAATAAAAAAAGAACCCGCGACGTCTCATCCACCGACAGCCCCAGCACATTGACCATCCACGGTCCGGCCCACAGTGTCTGTATCGCCATGAAACCACCTTGGTACACACCACTCAGCAAGGCCATGCGACGAAAATAAGGATCAGCAAAAATCGCCCGATATCCTCCCGGCGCTGCGGGTGGTGCGGGCATGCTCGATTGCTGCTGCAGCATGTCCTTTTCCACGGGTTTGAGACGCAAGAAAAGCAGGGTCGCCGCCAGAATTATCATGGCCACCATCGCCCAGAAAACGCCGCGCCATCCAATCACAGGCAAGAGCATGGCCACAGGTACCGTCGTCGCCAGCGCGCCGCAAGTACCGAATACCAGCATCCAGCTTGCCAGCTGACTCTGCCGCTCTGGGGGATACCAGACACGATAGGCTTTGAGCGGCGCCATCAGACAGGCAGAAACACCAATGCCTATCAAAGCCCGGCCCAGCCACAAGCCAGCCAGCGTGTCGCTCGAGGCAAAGATGGCCGCGCCCAGTGCGGCAAAGGCAAGCAGTGCCGACTCTGTGCGTCGTGGGCCGTACTTGTCCAGCCACACGCCTAGCGGTAACTGCAGGCAGGCGAAGCCTACAAAGTACGCCGACGACAGCAGACCCAGATCAGCGTTCGACAGCTGCAAGTCCGCCATCAGCGCGGGCGCGATCACCGCATTGATCGCACGAAACGCATAAGACAGAAAATAGGCAGCGGCGAACACCAATACCACGCGCATGCCCAGTCTGCCCTGCAGATAGTGGGGGGCGTCGCTCATCTCAGTTGAATGCAAAAGAACTCAGAAAGGTATCGGCAATTTCTGCGCTCAGCTTTCCTTTCGGGCCCAGTGCAATGACCTGGAATACCCGAGTATCGTGCGTGACGAAACGCGCGAACAGCGCCACCCCTGCCTGACCTGCCTTGCCCGTCGCGTGCACCTGAATCGCTGTGGCGCCACCCTTCACAGTCACGGTCTTTTGTTCCACGACCTCGCCCTCGATGTTGCGCATCATCGCTGTTTGCATTGCGATCAGCGCCTTGGCACGCTGCGTTTCATCTTCAATTACAGCGGTGGCGACGGCAAAGTTAACGCCATCGGCTTCCGCTGCGGTCATCGTCATCATGACCTGCAATCCATCCAGATTGACTGTGCGATCAAACGAGGAAGGTTTTGCCGGGAACAGCACGGTGTAGCCCGCGTCATTGCTGCGCACCTCACGCCAGTTCAGCGCAGGATCACAGCCGGCCAACAAACTGGTGAGCACGCAGAGTACGAAAAATGCCAATAGTCGCGAAGATCGCAACAACGAAGAAAGTTTGATCATGGACGAGATGGTAACAGCAGCCCGAGACTTCACGATCGGTTCGAACTCAGCGCGCGTCGGTATTGGATGGCTTCCGATACATGTGCTGCGCCTACCGTGGGCGCATTGGCCAAGTCGGCGATCGTGCGCGCAAGCCGCAACACTCGATGATAGGCACGCGCCGACCAGTTCAGTCGATCAATCGCAGTACGCAACAGTGATTCGGCAGCTGCTTCCGGCCGACACCATTCATCGATTTCCTGCACGCTCAGTCGTGCATTGGCTTTTTGCTGTCGCATCTGTTGCCGCTCGCGTGCGATGGCGACGCGCTGCGCGATGATGGCCGATGCTTCGCCGGGGGCGGTACTCAGCAGTTCTTCTGTGGTCAGCGCGGCAACCTGAATCTGCATGTCGATACGGTCCATCAGCGGGCCAGAAATTTTGCCCTGATAGCGTGCAATCGCATCGGGTGTGCAGCGGCAGGAGCGGGTCACATCGCCCAGATAGCCGCAAGGGCAGGGATTCATCGCAGCGATCAATTGAAAACGGCAGGGAAATTCGGCTTGTCGGGCGGCGCGTGAAATCGTGATGTGGCCGGACTCCAGTGGTTCGCGCAAGACTTCCAGCACCTTGCGATCAAACTCCGGCAACTCATCCAGAAACAGCACACCGTGATTGGCGAGCGAGATTTCACCGGGGCGAGGCACGCTGCTACCACCCACCAGCGCAATGCCCGAGGCGGTGTGATGCGGCGAGCGATACGGCCGCTGTCGCCAGCGACGCATCGTAAAACTGCCAGCCAGCGATTGCACAGCAGCCGTTTCCAGTGATTCGGCGTCGCTCATCGGCGGCAATATGCCGGGCAGTCGCGCGGCGAGCATGGATTTGCCACTGCCCGGCGGACCCACCATCAACACACTGTGGCCGCCCGCCGCCGCAATCTCCATTGCGCGCCGCGCATGCAGCTGGCCGCGCACTTCGGCGAAGTCAGGAATGCTGTTCAAAGCACCAGGCGCCGACGCTGCGTGCTCGGGGATCAGGCGCGCACTGGCATCAGCCGCAGCAAAGTGCGCGCAGACCTGCAGCAAACTATCTGCCGGATACACCCGCGCACCCGGCACCAGCGCTGCCTCTGCCGCATTGGCGCGCGGCAGAATGAAAGCGCGCCGGCGGCCGTCTTCCTGACGGTGCATCGCAAAGGTCATTGCCAGCGCCGCGCGTATGGGCCGCAGTTCTCCCGAGAGGGACAGCTCACCCGCAAATTCGTAATCATCCAATTCCGTGGCAGGCACCTGACCTGATGCAGCCAGTATCCCCAGCGCGATCGGCAAATCGAATCGTCCCGATTCCTTGGGCAAGTCGGCGGGTGCGAGGTTGACGGTGATATGCCCGGGCGGGAAATCAAAGCCGGCGTTATGCAGGGCGGCCCGCACGCGATCGCGCGATTCGCGTACTTCCGTATCGGCCAAGCCCACGATGGCGAATGCCGGCAAGCCATTGGCCAGATGAACCTCGACCGTGACCGCGGGCGCGTCCATGCCGGACAGCGCGCGGCTTCTCAATACCGCCAGACCCACGGAATACGGCTCAGGCGCTGTGCCGGGATTCCAGCTCGGCGACCCGCGCTTCCAGGGCTTCGAGCCGGGCGCGAGTGCGGGCGAGCACCTCGGCCTGTACCTCGAACTCTTCCCGGGTCAGCAGATCCAGTCGGGAAAAGCCCTGATTGAGCATGGCTTTCATGTTTTTTTCCAGATCTTTGGCCGGAGATTGTTGCAGCACCTCATTGATGCGGGTCTGCAGTTCAGAGAGAAAACTCAGTGGTGTCGTCATGGCTTTGATAGGATAGGTTGCACCATCATGAAGCGCGCGCGCTTTTGTGGTGCGTGACCAAGGCGTTCAAGCGGGATAGAACAAGGCCAGATCCTATCGGATTTGGCCGAAATGACAAGTAATTCCTGCTTTATCGGGTTGGCACACGTCCTGCTTAGATCCCTTCAGCAAACAGGGATTTTGTTCGCAGGCTATTTATTCACTTCAAAAATCTAAAAGGAAATTCCATGAAAAAACTGATTCTTGCCAGCGCTGTGTCGGCGGCATTTGTGGGCGGCTTCGCTCAGGCTGAAGAAGCGGCTAAGTCAGACCATGCCTTTTCATTCAATGTCGGTGCAACTTCAGATTATCGTTTCCGCGGCATTTCGCAGTCTCGTCGTGATCCAGCAATTTCTGCAGGTATTGATTACTCCAACACCCCTACTGGCCTCTATATTGGCGCATGGGCTTCGAGCATCAAATGGGTGAAGGACAATGGGGGTGATGGAAATATGGAGGTGGATATCTACGGCGGAAAGCGGGGAGAGGCTGGCGGTATTGCATATGACGTTGGTTTTATTCATTACAACTACCCCAATAACAAACTTTCTGCCTTGCCGCCGCTGGTAAACGCGAACACTACGGAGGTTTATACACAGGTTGGTTATGGCGTGGCGACGTTGAAATACTCATATGCACTAACCAATTTTATTGGCTGGGGTGATAACACCGATGGCAGTGATTACATTGATCTCAACGTGAACCCAGAAATTTCAGATGGTTATGTGTTGAACCTTCATGTGGGCAAACAGCGTGTAAAGAACTACAGCAATGGTTTGGCTGATTACACCGATTGGAAGATTGGTGTTACCAAAGATTTTGGCATTGCTGCGGTTGCTTTGGCGGTTGTCGGAACCGATGCTGATAAGACTACATCTGGTTACAACTTTGGCGGTAGAGGTTTTACTGGCAATACGAAATTTATTGCGACCGTTACCAAAACTTTCTGATAAACCCCAACGAGGCTGACATGAAACTCATCACTGCCATCATCAAGCCTTTCAAGCTCGATGAAGTGCGCGAAGCCCTTTCGACCATCGGTGTGCAAGGCATCACCGTCACCGAGGTCAAGGGTTTCGGGCGTCAAAAAGGTCACACCGAGCTTTATCGCGGTGCCGAGTATGTGGTCGACTTCCTGCCAAAGACCAAAATCGAGGCAGCAGTCGATGACGCGATCGTCGAACGTGCTATTGAAGCGATCGAAAACGCGGCTCGCACCGGCAAGATTGGTGACGGCAAGATCTTCGTCTACGACCTGCAGCAAGTCGTACGGATCCGCACCGGCGAAACCGGCAAAGAAGCACTCTAAAGGGGATTCAACATGAAAAAATGGTTTACAAGCCTTTTGAGCGCCGGCCTTTTGCTGATGGCAGTGGGCATGTCGCCCGTGGTATCGGCCGAGGACGCGCAGCCTGCTGCCGCTCCGGCGGCAGCCACCGCAGCAGCTGAGGCGGTGCCAGCCGTAGCAGCACCCGCAGCAGCAGATGCGCCCGCACCTGCTGCGCCTGCGGAGGCAGCACCCGCAGCACCTACGCCCAACAAGGGCGACACCACCTGGATGATGGTAGCAACGCTGCTGGTCATCATGATGTCGATCCCCGGTTTGGCATTGTTCTACGGCGGACTTGTTCGCTCGAAGAACATGCTCTCGGTGCTGATGCAGGTGATGATGATTTTTGGTCTCATCACCGTCCTCTGGTTCATCTATGGCTACTCGCTGGCCTTTACCGAGGGCAGCAGTTTCTTCGGATCTTTCGATCGCTTGTTCATGAAAGGCATGACGCCGGATTCACCCGGCGCCACCTTCAGCAAAGGCGTCGTGATTCCCGAGATGATTTTTGCCTGTTTCCAGGCGACCTTTGCGGCCATCACCTGCGGCCTGATCGTCGGCGCTTTCGCCGAGCGCATCAAGTTCTCTGCCGTACTGATGTTCATGGTCATCTGGTTCACTTTCTCTTACATCCCGATCGCGCACATGGTCTGGTTCTGGCCGGGTCCTGATGCCTTCACCGATGCGGCTGCCGCCGAAAAAGCCACCGCCGTATCTGGCTGGTTGTTCCAGAAGGGCGCGCTGGATTTCGCTGGTGGCACGGTTGTTCACATCAATGCCGCTGTCGCGGGTCTGGTCGGTGCAGTTGTCGTGGGCAAGCGTATTGGTTTGGGTCGCGAATCCATGGCGCCTCACTCGCTGACGCTGACCATGGTGGGCGCATCCTTGCTGTGGGTGGGCTGGTTCGGTTTCAACGCCGGCTCGGCACTTGAGGCCAACGGCTCTGCGGTACTGGCTTTTGCCAACACCTTGCTCGCAACTGCCGGTGCCGTCGTTTCCTGGTCGCTCGCAGAGTGGGTTCTCAAGGGTAAGCCCTCAATGCTGGGTGCCGCATCCGGCGCGGTCGCGGGTCTGGTTGCCATTACGCCTGCTGCCGGTTTTGTCGGTGTCATGGGCGGACTGGTGATTGGTCTGCTGGCTGGTGTGGTCTGCCTGTGGGGTGTGAACAGCCTCAAGCGCATGATCGGCGCAGATGACTCCCTGGACGTGTTTGGCGTTCACGGTATTGGCGGTGCTTTGGGCGCAGTCCTGACCGGCGTGTTTGCAGCGCCGTCGCTGGGTGGCACGGGCATCTACGATTACGTGGCGAATGCCGTCTCGCCAGAGTACTCGATTGCCAATCAGGTCTGGGTTCAGTGTCAGGGTGTGCTGACCACGATTATCTGGTCCGGTGTCGTCGCCTTCATCGCGTACAAGATTACCGACATGGTCGTCGGGCTGCGCGTGACGGAAGAAGAAGAGCGCGAAGGTCTGGACATCAGCAGCCACGGCGAGACCGCCTACCATCGTTGACAGTCAGGTCGGGTGCTCGCACCAGAGACCCTGAGTCTCAAGACAGAAACGCCTTCTTCGGGAGGCGTTTTTGTTTTGTGGGGGTTGTAGCGCGACATGTGGGTCAGCGCGGCGCCCCGCCCCGTCTCGGGGCATGCGGGCAGCTTGTCCGTTAAAATCAGCGTTTTGGCGCGAATTGCAATCGCCTGGCCGCTTGATTCTCTGGAAGGTTTTCGATGGTTCCCCATTTAGTAACGGCTCTCAACGGCCCTTTGCTCGAGCTCGAGAAGAAAATACTGGCAGCGACGCCCGCGATCGAGCGCTGGTTTCGTCTTGAATGGCAGGAGCACACACCACCGTTTTATTGCTCGGTTGATCTGCGTAACTCTGGCTTCAAGCTTGCCCCGGTCGATACCAATCTTTTCCCGGGTGGCTTCAATAATCTCGCGACAGAGATGCTGCCGCTGGCGGTACAGGCTGCGATGGCGGCGATCGACAAATACTGTCCCGATGCAAAAAACCTGCTGCTGATTCCCGAGCGTCATACGCGCAATACTTTCTATCTGCAAAATGTCGCGCGTCTGATGCAGATCTTTCGCCAGACCGGCCTGAATGTGCGCTTGGGCAGTTTGTCGGAAGAAGTGAAAACGCCCACGCCGATCGAGCTGCCCGATGGCAGCAGCATCACCCTTGAGCCGCTTGAGCGTTTGAACAATGGTCGTCGTCTGGGTCTGAAAAATTTCGATCCTTGTACCATTCTGCTCAATAACGATCTGTCTTCCGGCATACCCGCCATTCTTGAAAATCTGCATGAGCAGACGCTGCTACCGCCGCTCCATGCGGGTTGGGCGATACGACGCAAGACACAGCACTTCGCCGCGTACGATGAAGTCGTCAAAAAATTCTGCAAGCTGATTGATATTGATCCGTGGATGCTGAACCCCTACTTCGCCAAATGCACGGGCATTAACTTTCATGAGCGTACAGGTGAAGATTGCCTGGCGACGAATGTCGATGCCGTGCTGGCCAAGGTCCGCAAGAAATACAAGGAATACGGTATCAAGGAGACACCTTTCGTCATCGTCAAAGCCGACGCCGGTACTTATGGCATGGGCATCATGACGGTGCGCGATGCCAGCGAGGTAGTTGATCTCAATCGCAAGCAGCGCAACAAGATGTCCATCATCAAAGAAGGTGTGGAAGTCTCCGACGTCATCATTCAGGAAGGTGTACATACCTTCGAACACATTAATGACGCCGTCGCCGAACCCGTGGTGTACATGATTGATCGTTATGTCGTCGGTGGTTTTTATCGGGTACACGCCGAGCGCGGCATTGATGAAAACCTGAATTCACCCGGCGCTCATTTTGTACCGCTCGCCTTTGAGCAGCAGCATGCGTTGCCGGATCTCGCGGCCAAGCCCGGCACCGCCGCGCCGAACCGGTTTTACATGTACGGTGTTGTCGCTCGACTGGCACTGCTGGCCGCATCGGTAGAACTGGAAAAAACCGATCCCAATCCGGAAGAGTACTGAGTCCCACTTCATGAAAATCGCATTCGCGGCGGACGCGCTATCGAGCTTCAAGATCGCCAAGGATTCCACCTACGCGATGATGGTGGAGGCTGCAGCGCGCGGGCATGAGATTCATGCGTTCAGTCATGCAGATTTGATGTTTGATGGGGTGGGTGTGAAAGCCGCCGTCGCGCGTGTCAACCTCACCGGTGACACGGGTGCGTGGTACCGCGCCGAGGCGCCGGTGCTGCAATCGCTGACTGCCTTTGATGCCGTGGTTGAGCGCACTGATCCGCCGTTCAACATGCAATACATTTACGCGACCTATCTGCTTCAGCGTGCAGAGGCCGAGGGCGCGCGCGTATTCAACCGGCCGCAGGCGATTCGCGACCATAACGAAAAGCTCGCGATTACGGGCTTCCCGCAATTTATCGCGCCCACACTCGTCACCAGTGAAACTGCGCCGATACGCGCATTTCACCAGCAGCATCGTGACATCATTCTCAAGCCCCTTGATGGCATGGGCGGCGCAGGCATTTTCCGTGTGGGCAGCGATGGCATGAACCTCGGTTCCATCATCGAAACCCTGACCGGCGACGGCACCCGCACCATCATGGCCCAGCGCTATATCCCCGAGATCGTTCACGGCGACAAGCGCGTCTTGCTCATTGGCGGCAAAGTCGTCCCTTATTGTCTTGCGCGGGTGCCGCAGGCCGGCGAAGTAC
>JACCDM010697450.1_pt1 | contig 17320 bp, 17 predicted proteins | sample 7445851 | NCBI WGS metagenome assembly JACCDM01 (sample SAMN15323438, study PRJNA562643) | freshwater metagenome | isolation source: river surface water | place: USA:Blue River Watershed | collected 2017-08-16
AAGGCCTGCTGGCTGTTGACACAAAATGCCTTCAGGGTGTGTTCATCCGGCGACTCGTCACCCAAGGCCACCAGCAAGACACAAACCGTGCGAGGCATGCTCGATGCCGATGGCCGTCGATCCGCCAGAGGAACAAAGGTTTGAGTTCCCAGACGATGCCGCTCCAGCGCGTGCCAAGGGCCGCGTGCGGCTTGGGCCTGGGCACGAAAAACGCACACCAGCGGCTGTCCGCCCTGCGCATCGAGCGCCAGGCTGCCGGGCAGGTCGGCCCGCCGACTGGTCCCCGCATTGATGGACTGGCCCTGATGGGCCGCAAATGCCTGTTCAATGTCGAGCACCCAGCCATAGGGCGCCATGGCGCTGGCATCCAGGGGGTGGGCTTGCAACAGCAAGGCCTCAGGCAAACTCGCACGCGCATTTGGGTGATTCATAACTCGCCATAATAGTTTGGATTACATGCTTCTTTTGTCTGTCTCACGAGGAGATCCCCATGTCAGAGACCACGGTTCAATTGGCAGACCTGCGTATCAATGGCGAACGCTTGTGGCAATCGCTCATGACCTTGGCGCAGATCGGCGCCACGCCCAAGGGAGGGGTCGCTCGCTTGGCGCTGACCGACCTGGATCGACAGGGCCGCGACCTGGTGGTGCAATGGGCACGCGAGTTGGGCCTGCAGGTCACGGTGGACCGCATTGGCAATATTTTCATGCGTCGCCCCGGACGCAACCCAGCCCTGGCGCCCGTGATGACAGGCAGTCACGTCGACACACAGCCCACCGGCGGCAAGTTTGACGGCAACTATGGTGTGCTGGCAGGCCTGGAGGTCATCCGCACCCTCAATGACCACGGCATTGAAACCGAGGCCCCCCTGGAGGTGGTGGTCTGGACCAATGAAGAAGGCTCGCGATTCGTGCCCGTCATGATGGGATCCGGGGTGTTTGCCGGCGCCTTCACACTCGATCACGCTTATGCGGCCACAGATGCGCAAGGGCTCAACGTGCGCGATGAGTTGGCAGCCATCGGCTACCTGGGTGATGAAGAACCCGGACAGCACCCGATCGGCGCGTATTTCGAGGCGCACATCGAACAGGGGCCGGTGCTCGAAGACGCCCATGTCACCATCGGGGTGGTTCAAGGGGTGCTGGGGCAACGCTGGTTCGATTGTGTGGTGCACGGCATGGAGGCCCATGCGGGCCCAACGCCCATGGGGCTGCGGCGTGATGCCTTGCAGGTGGCGACCGAGGTGATGCAGGAGGTGGTGGCCATCGCTCATCGGCACGCACCGCACGGACGCGGCACAGTTGGCATGGTGCATGTCCACCCCAACAGCCGCAATGTGATTCCCGGGATGGTGAAATTCTCGATTGATTTTCGCAACCACAGCGATGAATCGGTGGAGCAGATGGCACAGGAAATTCGAGACTTTGCGCGTTCATTGTCCCTGCGCACGGGCTTGACGATTGACCTCAACTTGGTCGTCAGCTTCACCGCCCAGAAGTTCCACCCCGATTGCGTCACAGCCGTTGAACAAGCAGCCCTCCAGTTGGGCCTCAGCCACATGCCCGTGGTGTCCGGCGCAGGTCATGATGCCGTGTATGCTGCTCGTCTGGCCCCCACGGGGATGATCTTCATTCCCTGCAAAGACGGTATCAGCCACAACGAGATCGAGGACGTCCTGCCCGAGCACATCACCGCCGGTTGTAACGTGCTGCTGCATGCCATGCTGGGGCGCAGTGGTTGATCAACTCGCCTCACGGCGGCCGCACGCCTCTTGTTGCGCAATAGCCGACCACGGGCATGGGAATGTCGATTTGGGTACATTGCGGGTTCACTCTTTCTTCACACCATGTCTTTCCTCAACTCATTCATTCATGGCGGCAAGCTGACCGAGTTCCTCATTGAAGGACACAACCCGGACGCACGTCTCAAACTCTCCAGCGCCGATGTGGACGCCTTGCGTCAGCAAATGCCCGCGGGTGAGGTGTTGCGCGCCTACGTCTCTGGCCGTGTGGTGATGTCAGGCGCTGGGATTTGGGCACTGACCGACCAGCATCTCCTGATGCGCAATGCAGCAGGACCCGCCATGACCCGTGTTGCAACGCGGCAGATCGAACGGTTTGAAGCCGTGCTGGGCCGCTACGGCCACACCGTGCGCGTCGCCATTCAGGGTCGCCTGGAGAGCATGTACGGCGTGGATGCCCAATTGGCGATGGCCATGCACCACGCACTCCAGTCGCAGGGGGTGACCAGCGCATTCGAAGACAAGCCCGCGCGAGGGACTCTGTGGACCGCTTATTCGGGTCCACACCCCAGCGTAGAAGACTGCTTGAGCGATGCCCGACAGCGGTTGATGGCCGCCTGACGTTGCCCCCCGCTCCTGGCTGATCGCTAAAACGCCAGCGAAATTTGACTCGGATGCACTCGTTTGAGTTGGGCATAGCATTCACAACTCTGCTGCTCCAGTGCAACGCGGTCCGTAATTTCCAGGTGGCCACGGGTCACGCGAACGCCCTCTAAATGGGCCAAGGTGAGGGTCACCGCCTCGCGCCGGATACCCAAGGAGTCCGAAATGGCCTGATGGGTCACAGGCAGGTCATCGGCCAGCAGGTAGTCATGGCGCGTGAGAATCCAACGGGACAAACGTTGAGAAATCTGGTGGTAGTGCGTACAGAGCAATTCCATTGAGATTTTTCTGATCACCAACTGGGCAGCCCGCATGCACATCTTCGTGATCTTGGGGTGCATATCGATCAAGCCCTGCAAATGGTCACGGTCCAGTTGATAGGCAAGCCCAGGTTCTGCCACGATGGCGTGAAAGTAGGAGTGCCCCGTCAAGCCCGCGAGTCCTATCAAGCCCTCGGACCCTATCGTTGCCGTATCGATGGACAGTCCATCAGGCGTGTCTTTTCGAAGGGCGATCAGGGCATTCGTGGGGAAATACAGAGTGTCCGGCTGCGAAAACGCCTCGTACAGTATTTCATTGGCCGGTAGCGACATCAATCGCAAATGTGGGCGTAACCGCTCAAAGTCGCTGTCTGGCAACGTTTCCAGGCATTGGTTCATCCTAGGATTCATACGCTGTGACGGGAAAATTGAAGGTATAGCAGACGGGCTCTCTTTGACTGACCCAGTCTATACCTCCGGTACGCGAATTCTTGTGCCAGGTGAAGTGTGGGTGCAGGCCTGCGTGTGTGTTGCCACACATTGCAGGGCAAATAGCGTCCTTGAGCGCCCTTGCTCTAGCACCACGACGGGTTGGCATGCGCATCGCATGACCTAGGGCCGCGTGTTGACACACCGTCAACTGGGCAGTTCGTCGTGCGGCGTTTTGCCGTCGCCAAATTGTTGACTGATGTATTGCCGCATCCACACATGTCCTGGATCACGGTGCAAGCGGCCATGCCAGAACTGGTGAATGGCACTGTGCTCCACCTCGATAGGCAACGCGCGTTTCACCAGGTCAAACGGTTTGAGAATTCGATCTGCAAAGCGCTCGGGGACTGTGGCAATCAAATTCGAATGCCTCAACACATCGCCCAATGCCACATAGTGAGGAACGGTCAGTCGAAATTTCCGATGCAATTTCTTTCGCTCCAACGCCACGTCGACACGTCCGTGGCCGGTGCCGGCCGCCTCGATTCGCACATGCTCTGCCTCGGCGAATGCCGTCAGATTCAATTTGGCTTTGTCCGCCAGGGGGTGCGATTTTCTCAACAAGCAGATGTACTGCTGGCGAAACAGCGCTTGTCGAAAAAAACCTGCTTGCAACTGGGGCAGCAGCCCCAGGGCCAGATCCACGCGCCCTGAGGACATGTCCTCTTTGAGGGAAGGCTGCGTGGCGCTGACCACCCGAAGCGTGACGCCCGGAGCGATGGACGACAACGCATCAACCAGCACCGGCAGGAAGTACATCTCGCCCACATCCGTCATGGCCAAGGTAAAGCTGCGCGAACTCTTGGCCGGGTCAAAGGCTGCGCGCACGTTGAAGGCCTGCTGCAAGCCGTCGAGCGCCACGGCCACGGGTTCTGCCAATTGCAGCGCATAGGGGGTGGGTTCCATGCCGCCTTGCGTACGCAGAAACAGTTCATCGCCCAGGCTGCTGCGCAAACGCCCCAAGGCGCTGCTGACAGCGGGTTGGCTCATCCCCAGGAGATGGGCGACCGCTGACACACGCTTGTGCAGCAGGAGATGTTGAAACACCACGAGAAGGTTCAGATCGAGCTTGGCGATATCCATCACTATTTGTTTTTCAAATAATTAATATAAATGTAATTCGATTTACTAAATACCGCAATCACGGGATGATGCAGCGTCACGTTCAGGAGGCAGCATGCAGGAGCACCCGATTCGGTGGGAACGAACTGACACCAGTCGTATCCCATTTGCCGTCTATACCAGCCCAGACAGCCACCAGACAGAGCTGGACCGCTTTTTCTACAAGGGGCACTGGTCTTACGTGGGTCTGGAAGCTGAAATCCCACATACGGGCGATTTCAAGCGCACGTCCATCGGCGAACGCTCGGTCATCATGACGCGCGGCCAGGAGGGGCAGATCCATGTGGTGGAGAACGTCTGCGCGCACCGCGGCATGGCGTTCTGCCGAGAACGTCATGGCAACAAGAAGGAGCTGGTCTGCCCCTACCACCAATGGAGCTATGCCCTGGACGGCACCCTGCAAGGCGTGCCGTTTCGCCGCGGTGTGCGCCAGGACGGCAAGGTCAACGGCGGTATGCCGGCCGACTTCGATCCCAAGGACCATGGTCTTACCCGCTTGAAGGTGGCCACCCGAGGCGGCGTGGTGTTTGCGTCCTTTGACCACCAGGTGGAGTCGCTGGAAGACTACATGGGCCCGACGATTCTGAGGTACTTTGATCGCCTTTTCAGTGGTCGCAAGCTCACCCTGCTGGGCTACAACCGCCAGCGCATTCCGGGCAACTGGAAGCTGATGCAGGAAAACATCAAAGACCCCTACCACCCCGGCCTGTTGCATACCTGGTTCGTCACCTTCGGGCTCTGGCGCGCCGACAACAAATCCGAACTGCGTATGGACGCACACCACCGCCACGCTGCGATGATTTCCACCCGCGGCACGGCGGGACAGGCCACCGGCGACTCATCGCAAGTCACACAAGTCGGCAGCTTCAAGGGCGGCATGCAGCTCAACGACCCCAGCTTTCTGGACATCGTGCCCGAGGACTGGTGGCGCATGGGCGATCAAGTGCCCACCGCCGTGATGATGACGCTGTTTCCCAGCGTGATCTTCCAGCAGCAGGTGAACAGCGTGTCCACGCGGCATATCCAGCCGGATGGTCACGGCGCCTTCGACTTTGTCTGGACCCACTTCGGGTTTGAGGACGACACACCAGAGATGACCGAACGCCGGCTGCGCCAGGCCAATCTTTTTGGTCCTGCCGGTTTTGTCTCCGCCGATGACGGAGAGGTGATTGAATTCTCTCAGCAGGCGTTTGAGACCAAACAGCAGCACCGCACCCTGGCCGAATTGGGCGGTCGCGATGTGGGCGAGACAGATCACATGGTGACGGAAACGCTGATCCGCGGCCTGTACGACTACTGGCGCAAGGTGATGGAGGACTGATGATGGTGGACATGCAAACCTGGTTTGGCCTCCAGCAGCTCTATGCTGACTACGCCGCCGCCGTCGACAGTGGCCGGTGGGACTCGTGGCCCGATTTTTTCACCGAGCAGTGCGTGTACAAATTGCAAGCACGAGAGAATTACGACCGCGGCTTTCCGCTGGCCACCCTGTCGCTCACCAGCAAGGGCATGCTGAAGGACCGCGTATACGGCATCACGGAGACCATTTACCACGACCCGTATTACCAACGGCATGTGGTGGGCGCTCCAATCGTTCGACGGGTTGAACACGGTCGCATCCACAGCGAGGCCAACTACGCGGTGTTTCGCACCAAATTTGACAAGGAAAGCACCGTGTTCAATGTGGGGCGCTACATCGACACCATCGTGCCCACCCCCGAAGGATTGAAATTCGCCGAGCGACTGTGCGTGTTTGACAGCGAAATGATCCCCAACTCCATCATCTACCCGATCTGACCATGAGCCATTGGATTGACGTGGCCGCCGAGGCCGATTTGTTTGAAGGAGCCGGCATTGCCGTCGCCCCAGAGGGCCACGACATAGCCGTGTTCAAGCTGGAAGACGGCGTCTACGCCATCAACAACGTGTGCAGCCACGGCAATGCGAAGCTGTGCGACGGATTTGTCGATGGCCATCAGGTCGAGTGCCCCTTCCACCAGGCTTTGTTTGATGTGCGGGATGGCTCGGTCAGTTGTGGTCCCGCCACAGAACCGGTGAAATCATGGCCCGTCAAAATCGAGGGCGGTCGGGTTTTGCTGCAATGGGTGGATTGAGCGCGGCGCCATCCTGTTGACGCGTGTCACGGGTTGTTCACCAAGGAATTTCCAGGCCTTTGTGGTCGATGAAATAGGCGCCCGCTTTGGGTTGCAGATGCAGCATCGCCGTCACCATTCCCTGCACGGAATCTTCAGGTTCCAGGAGCATGGGCACGCCCGCCTGAAAGGGTTGCGACAGTTTGGATCGGACCGTGCCCGGCTGCAGGGCGACCACCCGCAACCGGGGGTTTTTCCGTTGAAGTTCAATGGCTGCCGTTTGCATGATCATGTTCATGGCGGCCTTGGAGGATCGGTAGCCGTACCAGCCCCCCTTTTGGTTGTCAGCGATGCTGCCAACCCTGGCTGAAAGCTTTGCGTAGATGGCATCCCCACTGGCCAGCAAAGGTGCCAGGGTTTGAAGCAACAGCGCGGGGCCAATCGTGTTGACCATGAAAGAACGGGTCAGCGATTTCGCCTCCAGCCTGGCCAGGGACTTTTCAGGTCCTGTGCCGTCAATGGTGAGTGCTCCCGTAGCGTCAATGATGAGATGAAACTGGCCGCCGCCAGCCAGCTCTTTGCCCAGCGCCTCGATGGACTGCGGGTTCTCAAGGTCAAAGCCTAGGCCGCTGGCACGCGAGATACCCACGACCTCATGACACTGCAGGTGATGGCGCAGGTACGTGACAAAAGCTGCCCCCAATGCGCCATTGGCGCCGATCACCAACGACCTGAAATGGTCAGGAAATGTGATGGTGGGCATCACTGCGCTTCGTCAGTTGATCCCTTGATTGCGGCTTGTGGGGCATCGTGCGTTGGATATGCGGGGTCTTGGGCAGGGAAACACATTTTTTCGCCATCCCACTTCTGTCCACACCAGCAAAAGCCTTCCGCATTGATGATGCAGGTTCCCGTTCCACAGCAGCGTTCATCGTTCATCTGGACTCCATTCAGGTAACAGGCTCAGGTCGGGTGTCGCCACAGACGCCTGAGTTTCAAAAATACACCGTAGCACGCATCCATCCCTGCCAATGCGCCGGGTATCCGGGCCAAGAGGGCCAGCCATCTCCATCGAGGCAGCGCAGCCCAAATCGCCATGAAGGCCGATGCGCCCGATACCAGGGACCCGTCGGCTTGTCTCACGTGGAGCCGAGCCAAGGCATCTGGTCGACTGAGATCCTGACCCAAATCTTCAGCCGGGCAAACGCTGGCATCAACCCAGGACAGTTGTTCGCCTCCCCTGGCTTGTTGGTACGCCTGAATTTCAGCTCGGCACAGGGGGCAGCCACCATCGAAAAATACGGTGGCCTTGTCAGCACAGCGGTCAATCTCAGGATTCATGGTCTGGGTGGGGCGTGGGCATCTGGATGATGCTGAAACAGGGCCATGGATGCGTCGACCATCTAAACAAGATGAGAAGTAATTTGGTCGACTTGCGGGATTATTCCATCTAAAATGAACAAAAATACCGATTTATTCCCATTTATTTCGCCATATACCTACTCATTATCTACTCATCAGAATCCTGAATGACATCACCACAGCCCTCACAACCCCTCTACCGTATTGGCGCCGTTTCCAAGTCCACGGGCATACCCGTCTCGACACTGCGCATCTGGGAAAACCGGTATGGGGCTTTCAGTCCAATCAAGACTGAAGGCAATCAGCGCCTGTTTGAGGAGAGTGATGTCTCCAAGGCCCAGTTGCTGAAACAGCTCGCCAGCAGTGGCCACTCCATCGGCGCCATTGCGAGGTTGGATCTGGACCAACTTCGGCGCATGGGTCAGTTGCTGTCAACCGCTGAACATCCTTGGCCCAGGCACGATGAGCCCGCTCGGATGGCGATCGTCGGGGTTGGACTGGCCCACAGAATTCAATCCCCTGATTTCGCAGCAGGCCGGTTGCATCAAAAATTCCGTATCACCAACGTGCTGCCAACCCTTGGTGATCTCCAACGCGCGACACTTCCAGATCAGCCGCAGATCCTGCTGATCAAGTCCCCCACGCTGCAATCCAGTACGCTCAACGATATCCTGGCAGCCAAGAATCAGCATCAGTTCCTGCAGACCCTCGTCATCTACCACTTTGCACCTGACAGCGTTGTTCAAGCGATGAAGTTTTCTGGGCTGATCGTCAGGCGCGAACCCATTGCCGACAGCGAGCTGGCCGAACTCATCCAGTCGGTGTTGTTAATCGACCCGGCACCGGCACAGGCGTTTGGAACAACAGGCGCCGTCCTGACACGCCGCAAGTACTCCGACGAAATACTGCAACGCGTCGCTGGCATCTCGACGAATGTTGTGTGTGAATGCCCAAGGCATGTGGCCGAACTCATTTCACAACTGGCCAGCTTCGAGGCATACAGCCAGGAATGTTTGAACCGGCATGAGGATGATGCCCATCTCCATGCCTACCTGCATTCCCTTGCAGGCTCTGCTCGCTCACTGTTTGAAAACGCGCTGGAAAAAATTGCGCAACACGAGGGCATTGACCTCACTGAGCGACAAGCCTGAAAAACCCGCTCCAGTTTTGCTGGGCACAGCATCCGACAGGATGATGACATCAGCCGTCCGAAAGTTCATCGATGAATTCAGAACCCTTAAACGTCCTTGGCACCCCACTGGTACCCTGCTCCTACGATCCTCTCACGGGTTACTTTCGTGATGGATGCTGTCAAACAGACGAGCGCGATCAAGGCAGTCATGTCATTTGCGCCAAAGTGACCCAGGCATTCCTGGACTTCTCTCGTCAACGGGGTAACGATCTGATCACGCCGCGACCCGACTATCGATTCCCGGGCCTCAAGGCGGGAGATCGATGGTGTTTGTGCGCACTCAGGTGGAAAGAGGCGTTTGAGGCGGGTGTGGCCCCCAAGGTCATCCTGGAGAGCACACACAGCCGTGCGCTGGAATACGTGACGCTGGAGCAGCTCCAATCATGACAACCGCAGAGTCCCGGCGTGGCGTCGTCCATTGCAGGAAGCTGTCCTGCGGCCAGTCGGTCTAGCCTAGGCATACAACGAGACACACACAGCGGAGCTGCACTTCCATGGCGCCAAAGACCACATTCAAAGGCAACAAGCAAGCCCTTCCCAGCAAGCCCTGTCAAGCCTGCGGACGCGACATGACATGGCGCAAACATTGGGCCAAAAACTGGGAGCACGTGCTCTACTGTTCAGACGCTTGCCGGAAAAACAAACCCGCCCCATCGACGCCATGACCTACTCGTTGGTGTGGTTCAAGCGCGACTTGCGATGGCAAGACCATGCCGCAATGCATGAAGCAGCTCGGCAAGGCCCGGTGCGCTGCGTTTACATCGTGGAACCAGAACTCTGGGCCCAGCCCGATGCAGCGCTGCAGCACTTTGAATTCATTCGAGAGTCCTTGCAAGTCCTGGATACGCAGTTACGCACCCTGGGTGGCCGCATGGAAATTCATCATGGTGAGTTGACTGAGGTATTGACTCGGCTTTGGCAGGTCGCCCCATTTGGCAGGATGTACTCGCACGAAGAAACGGGCAATAACTTCACCTTCCAACGCGATCGCCAGGTGGCCCGCTGGTGCCGGGATCATGGCGTTGTCTGGCAGGAACTGCCCCAATTTGGTGTTGTCCGCAAATTGACATCTCGCTCCCTGTGGCAAAGCGCATGGGAACAGCACATGGCATCTCCGACTCGAAACCCTGAGTCGGTGACGTTTTGGTCTCGGCCCACCGAAGCGCCGTTGTCAATGCTCGCGCCCCCTGACTTGCGGCACAACCCACCGCTGAGACAACGAGGGGGAAGAACGCTGGCCCTGAACACACTCCACAGTTTTCTGAATGCGCGCAGCATGGGTTACCGCGGCGGCATTTCATCCCCCCTGTCCGCGCCCGACAGTTGTTCGCGACTGTCGGCCTATTTGGCCTATGGCTGTATCAGCATGCGCGAAGTGGTTCAAAGGACTCGGTCACACATGGAGTGCCTGCCACCTCAGGCCAGCCGACACCGAGCTGGCTTGAGCGCTTTCATCAGCCGTCTCTATTGGCATTGCCATTTCATTCAAAAACTCGAGAGCGAACCCGAGATTGAATGGCGCAATATGCATCGCGGCTACGACGATCTTCGTGAAAGCGAGTTCAACACCGAGCACTTTGAAGCACTCAAGGAAGCCCGCACCGGTTGGCCCATGGTGGATGCTTGCGTCACCATGCTGAGGGAAACAGGTTGGCTTAACTTTCGCATGCGTGCCATGCTGGTGTCCGTGGCGGCCTACCCCCTTTGGCTGCATTGGCGTCCTGTTGGCGAATGGCTGGCCACCCAATTTTTGGACTACGAGCCAGGCATTCACTGGAGCCAATTGCAAATGCAGTCGGGTACGACAGGAATCAACACAACGCGGGTGTACAACCCGATCAAACAGGCGCAAGACCATGATCCCCATGGCAGGTTTGTCAGGCGATGGCTCCCCTCGATGCGGCATGTACCTGATTCTTGGTTGCTGGAACCGTGGCTAATGCCCCCACACGTGCGTTCTCAGGCCAGTCCTGCCATCGACATCCCGCAGCCGGTCGTCGATCTGGCAATGGCCACCCGTGAAGCCAAGCAACGGCTGCATGCGAGACGCCAGACCGCTGAGGTCAAAGCAGGCAAACAATCCGTCATCGACAAGCATGCCTCGCGCAAAACGTTTCAACGGCGAACGCGTTCAGCGGCGCAGGCATCAAACGCTGACGCACAGCTAGCCTTCCATTTTGAACCGTCACCTGGCTCACCATGACCCGCAGAGCCTCCCTCTACCTGCTGCTGATCGTGGGCATGGGCGTTGTCTTGAACCATGTGTCATGGCGCGAAAAAGACGGTAGGCAGCTGTGGGTTGTGAATGAGAAAGAATTTGATGTGCGAGGCATCGCCCAAGACACATGGAACCAGCTCACTCGGGACTGTGAAGGAGTCACTCACATCCCTCCACAGACATCTCAGCATCACACCATTGAAAAGCTGATACAGGATTACAGCCCTCCGGGGTCGAATTCCGCGCAGATCAAGACACTGCTGTCCAACGCGAATTGGGCCTTGGCCGAGGTGGTGTTTGACGAGTTGTTTCCTGCCGTGGTCTTGCTCCAGCACGTCAACGGCCAGCCCCATATCGTCTCCCATGCCATCTGGAGCGGTTACACATCGCCTTGGGAACCTGCACCCTTCATTCGACAGTACCTGTCTACCCAGGCGCCTCACGCATCGCCTGCGTTGATAGTCTGTTTTGATCCCCAAACCAAATTTCTCTCGCCCTGAACTTTCACCGAATCCGATCACGGGGTAATATTCCTCACAGAGGTATTCACCACAGCCGAAAGCCACCCATGACACTAGACGAACGTGAACTGCTGCAAAAGTTTCTGCATGACCTGATTCAAGTCCGGGTGCCCCACAAAGATCCTGTGGCAGAAGCCTTGATTGTGCAAGCCTGTACGCGCCAGCCCGACGCCTTGTATATTTTGGTGCAGCGTTTGATGATTGCGCAGCGTGCGCTGGATCGGCTGTCGAACTCAAGCGCCAAGGATCAGTCACCGCCCCCTTCGGCTGGCACAACACCTTCGCAACAATTCTTGAATCCCGGCCTCATCGCCAGCACAGCGTTGGGTGTGGTGGCCGGTTCTTTGTTGCAGCAAGGCTTATCGGGTTGGTTGGAGTCGGAAGACCTTGCGGGGCTGTCGGGTCTGGACGATATCGATCTTTGATCGCAATCTTGTGGCAACCTTGCCCGGCTGAGCGACTCGACTGACTGTAAAAGCTGCTGCGATGTACTTATACATCCAGTGAGAGCCGCAAGCGGCTTGCGCGGCAATACTGCCACCGGCTTATTTTCATGGTGATCAGTGCACAGACAGTGGTGAGCAGCAGTGTCAAGCTCAGTGGCTTGATCCAATCTCCAGCATAGGCATCGAACATGGCAGCCTTGAGCCCTTGTACCACCCAGGTCATGGGCAGCCATGGACTGAGGACTGAGAAAAATTCGCTGCTGAGTTCAATGGGCACAACGCCCCCCGAGGCGGAGATTTGCAAGGCAAGCAACAACATCGCCAACGCTTTTCCCATATCGCCAGCCAGCCGAATGAACAGCAGAAGCACAAAGACGAAGGCCATGCTGGTACAGGCCATCAGGCTTACCCAGGCCAGCAGGTGATCCACCTGAATCTCAAACCACAACCTCAGCACCCCCATCGACAACACTGACTGCAAGCCTACCATGCACAGTGGAACCACCGCTTTCCCCAACAGCTTGGCCCCGTCGCTGTAGCGCCGAGCCACCAGAGCGATATGTCGACCCCTGATCAAAAATACAGAAAGTCCAGCCCCCAACCACATGGCCACCGGTATGACATTGGGTACCATGGCGGCCCCCAGATGGCTGACTGGCGACACCACTCTCAATTCAGAAATCACCGAATGCGCCAGCCCTTCAGGGCTACCATCAATCAGGTTGACCTGTGTGGGCATTCTGTTGAGCAGCAGTTGTGTCGAGGATTGAAGAAACACCCCGCCATCGCTGACTTTTCGCAGCCCCTGGTCCAATTGCGCTTGAGCCAAGGCCAGGTCTGTCGCGCTTTGCCCCAATTGAATCAGTTGCGCGTTCTCGGGCAACTTGCCAACCACCTGGCGAACCCCCGATCGCAAATCTCGCACACCAAACGCCAATGTTTTGACCGATTCACGCATGGACTCTGAACCACTCGTGAGTTGCTTGTGCCCCGATTGCACCTTGAAAAGACCCTCTTTCAAATCGACCAGTCCGGTTTGAAGAGGATCCAATGCTTCAAGAAGGCTGGAGGAGAAAAACGGAACGTTCGGCTGATTCTGTTTAAATTGCTCAACGCCTTGCGTCAAGCGCACACTGCCCGCATGCAAATTGCCCAAGGCCTTGTCGACTTCATGATGGGCAGCAGCCAACTCTTCCGCCCCGATACGCAGTCGACGGACGTCCTCGGGAGGTGGCAGGCCGGTTTCTATGCCTCTGAGAAATTGCCCCACTTGCTGACTGCCTGTGATCAGCTTGTTCACCTCATCGCCCATCTGGGTAACGCCTTGCGTGATACGTCCGCTGTTTCGATGGATAGCTTGCAGTCCTGTGTTGAGCTCCTGTGTTCCGTTTTGTAGCTGCGTCATTGCAGATTTGAGTTCGATCAAATCATTGCTGGCCAATGAAGAAGTCAACACAAACTTCCAGCGCTGTTCATTCAGCCGTTGATTCAACTCGGCGTCCAACTCCTCTGCATATTTTTTGGCAATCAAGTAGGTTTGATAGTTGTTTCCAGCAGAGGCATAGACCTCCAGGCGTCCCTCATCGGCCATTCGAGCCGGCAGAGCCAATGCGGAAAAATCCGGCGGGATGATGACAGCAAAAGCCAGTTCACCCGACCGGACGAGATCGCGAGCCATCTCAGGATTGGCCAGTGGAAAATAGCCCAGGTCAGCTTTGCGCAGCAAGTGGGAGACCAACTCACCCCCCATTTCAACCATCTGATCTCGGTAGGTATACCCTTTGTCCTGGTTGACAAGCCCGACCCGCAAGTAACGGGTGTGCGAAGCAGGGTCCCACATGCTGGAGAGGTAAATCAGCAAGTAGAGAGCCGGGATCATGCCGACAACACAAACCGTCACCAACCATTTGGTTTGTGAAAAAACCAATAGAAGCTCTAACTTGGCCAAGCGAAAGGTCTGGCGTAACAAGCTCATTCGGGAAGTGACAGCAAGCATGGGGGCGTAAGGTCAGGAGATCTCGTTGTGGCGGTGACAATCAAAATTGTCGCAAATTTGGGGCCATATCCAGTGCCTAGCCTTATCCATTGGATCATCGCATGAAATCCTGCATCACCTTGCGCTGGCACAGTCAACCGAAGATCATTCGCCAAGCCTACTCCATGATGCTGCCGGGTTTCAGCGAAAGCCCATACGCAAGATGCCGGTTCTTTGCTTTTTGCATTGCAAATTAGCGAATAGAAATTGACAATGAAACCTGCAAGCATCAATTTTTCATATCCACTGACTTTTTTCTGCCCACCCACAACCGCATGAGCCCCCGTTTCCAACTTCATCACGGCGCGATGCTGCTGAAATACAGTGGCATCAGCTTCATCTCCGGCGCCGTCAACCACGGTTTTTTCAGCGGTGAACGCTCGCTGTGGACAGCCGCAGTCGGTGTTCTGCTCTTTGTGGTGGGCGCCACGATGGAGCATCGGCTGTCGGATGCCTCCGACGAACCACCGACCAACCTCTTCCATACCCTGGTCTTGGGTGCTTTGCTGTCTATAGGACTGGGCTTTTTCACCGGCGGGTTGCAGCATTTTCCCGATTCACCTGCTCGCAGTTCGTGGGTAGTGCCGCTGGGCTTTTTGATTTCGGTACTGGCCATGGCGCTCAATGGGGCGTTTCGGTGGCAACGCAGCAGCACGTATTACACCGTGATCGGTGGCATTCTGGTCAGCTTGAGCAGCTATGGAGCCTGGCAATGGCTGGAACGACATCCCGAGTACCTCGGAACCCACGCCCACAGCAGCAGCGCAGCGGAAGACCCATCACACCACAGCGCTTCGACCGGTTTGACCAGCATGATCGTCAGCCGAAGTGTTGAGATTCGGATGAATGACACGATGCGCTTCACCCCCGACACCTTGCAAATCCTGGCAGGTGAAACGATACGCTTCGTGGTCCGCAATGAAGGCCGGGTGCCTCATGAGTTGGTGCTAGGCACCAGCAGCGACATCCGCGAACACGCCGAGGCCATGAAAAAGGGCGGCAACGATCACCATGCGCACGCCAGTGGCGTCTCGATCGAACTGAAAGCGGGTGAAAGCGGTGAGTTGGTGGTTCACTTCCCCCACGAGGTGGTGTTGGAGATGGCCTGCTTGGTGCCCGGACACTATGAGGCAGGCATGCGGGGGACTGTGCAGGTTGCTCGGACGTTGTCCGGCAAACCACCCACTGCGTCGCACGACCACAGCACACACAAGCACTGAGTCAACTTTTACAGTCGTATTAAATTTCAACAGCACCCGCCCCGCATCCTTTCGCAAGATGACTGACGATTGCGGCTCCCTAATTGAAGGAAACCCCATGTCCACCTCCCACCCGCTCAGTTCTCAAGTCAAGGTGCTGGCGTTCGATGTCTTTGGCACTGTGGTGGACTGGCATGGCAGCATCCAGCGGGAGATTCAGGCCGTGGCGCCAGAAATCGATGCCGATGCATTCGCCCTGGCCTGGCGCGCAGGCTATCAACCAGCCATGCAACGGGTGCGTTCCGGCGAGCTCGGTTGGACACGCATCGACGATTTGCACCGCATGATCCTGGATCGCATCCTGCCGGACTTTGGTTTGCAAGACCTGAACGAATCCCAGCGTCAGCATCTCAACCTGGCTTGGCACCGCCTGCGCCCCTGGGACGACAGCGCACGTGGCCTGCAACGACTCAGACAACGCTTCACCACCTGCAGTTTGTCCAACGGAAATTTGGCTCTGCTGACGCATCTTGCAAAAAACGGCTCCCTGGCCTGGGATTGTTTGCTGAGCGCCGAGGTCTTTCGCGCCTACAAGCCCGACCCGGCCACCTACCTGGGTGTCGCGAACGTGTTTGGTGTGAAACCTGAAGAGGTCATGCTGGTGGCCGCCCACCACGACGATCTGGCTGCAGCACGGCAGTGCGGTCTTCACACTGCCTACATCGAGCGTCCGCTGGAATTTGGCAACGCCCGCCCCAAGGACGTTTCACCCCAGGCAGGCAACGACATGCACGCCCAAAGCCTGACTGACTTGGCTGATCAATTGGGCTGCCCCGACTGAGGTCCTGGACCCACCCGCCTTTTTTTCGCTTCTGAAGCGGTGGAGGCGGGTATGGGGTTAGGGGTTGTTCTTGTCTGAACTGGGAGCGCGAAGCATCGTTTCATAGTTGAAGCGGCGGTCCACTGCTTGAATGGACTCCCCTTTCCTCATGGCCTCCAACATGGCGTTTTCCTTGGCCATGATCTCTTCGGCCGAAGACACCACGTCGGGCAAACGCTCGATGGGAATTACCACCACACCGTTGATATCAGCCACGATCACATCGCCTGGTCGAACGGCGGCATCGCCAATTCGAACCGGCACATTCCAGTCTTCCTGAACAATGCGACCGCGTGCCGTCATCGGCACAGTTCCTCGCGCGTGTACCGGGAAACCGAAAGCCTCACAGGCATCGACGTCCCGTGCGGCGCCATCCACCACCACCCCTGAAACACCTTGAAGCTGGGCGCCCAGGGCCAGAATTTCACCCCAGCAGTTGTTGTGCAGATCGCCTCGGTTGTCGATCACGATGACATCACCGGGTTTGCTGTTGGCGATGGCATCAACGCCCAAGTGGGCTCGCGCAGGGACAGCCCCGGCAGCAGTCATTTTGATGGTGACAGCTCGCCCCACCACTTTGGTTCGCCCCCAACGAGGCGTGATGCCGGCGACAGCACAATGGGCAATGCCTAAGCGATCCAGGGCATCACTCAAGTTGGAGGTGGCCAACGCATTCAAGCGCTCGCGAAATTGGGTGTCGAATTCAAATGCGTTCATGGTCCTACCGTAGTTGTTACCGTGACAGCAGTTCCACGCAGTGGGCTGCAGCCGGTTCAGTGACTCGACCACATCGTTCGCATGCTCACGGGTTCTGACGTTACCTGCGATGCACACCGAAGGTTCACATCGCGTCATTCACCGTTGACGCAAGTTACGCCTCGGTCTGTAGCCGCTCTATCATAAAGTCAGCGGCTTCGGTGATGTGTTGACGGGCCAGGCGCTCGGCAAGCGCCGCCTTGCCCGAAGTTACTGCGTCAAGCAAGGCTTCGTGCTGGTTCCAAATGTCGCGCGGCTTGTGCTCGCGAAGCAGCACTTGACCCATCACACGCTGCGCCTGGGTCCAGTGCGTTTCCATCGTCGGCACCACCAGGGGGTTTCC
>JACCDM010834620.1_pt1 | contig 17317 bp, 10 predicted proteins | sample 7445851 | NCBI WGS metagenome assembly JACCDM01 (sample SAMN15323438, study PRJNA562643) | freshwater metagenome | isolation source: river surface water | place: USA:Blue River Watershed | collected 2017-08-16
GGCCCGCCATCGGGCTGTCGTTCACCGCGAAGCGCATCGACAGGGTCGGCGGGTCGATCGGCTGGGCATAGAGCGGTTCGGTCACCGAAGGATCGGCGATCGTGTTGGCCACGGTCGCCTCGGTCAGGCCGGCCAGCGAGATGATGTCCCCGGCCCGGGCTTCTTCCACCGGAACGCGCTCCAGCCCGCGGAAGGCCATCAGCTTCGATGCACGGCCAGCTTCGATCACGTTGCCATCGGCATCCAGCGCGTGGATCGGCGAGTTGACCTTGACCGTGCCCGACTGGACCTTGCCGGTCAGGATCCGGCCCAGGAAGTTGTCGCGATCGAGCAGGGTAACCAGGAACTTGAACGGTCCGTCCACGTCGGCCGCCGGGGCGGGGACGTGGTTGACGATCTTTTCGAACAGCGGGGTCAGGGTGCCTTCGCGCAGGTTCGGATCTTCGTTGGCATAGCCATTGCGGCCCGAGGCGTAGAGCACCGGGAAATCGCACTGCTCGTCGGTGGCGTCCAGGCTGACGAACAGATCGAACACTTCATCCAGCACTTCCTGGATGCGCTCGTCCGGACGGTCGACCTTGTTGACCACCACGATCGGACGCAGGCCCAGCGCCAGCGCCTTGCCCGTGACGAACTTGGTCTGCGGCATCGCGCCTTCCGAGCTATCGACCAACAGGATTACGCCGTCGACCATGCTCAGGATGCGCTCCACCTCGCCGCCGAAGTCGGCGTGGCCGGGGGTGTCGACGATATTGATCCGCGTGCCGTTCCATTCGACCGAGGTGCACTTGGCCAGGATGGTGATCCCGCGTTCCTTTTCCAGGTCGTTGGAATCCATCGCCCGCTCTTCAACGCGCTGGTTGTCGCGGAAGGTGCCGGACTGGCGGAACAGCTGGTCAACCAGCGTGGTCTTGCCGTGGTCAACGTGGGCGATAATGGCGATATTGCGCAGCGGCAGCGGGGCGGACATTCGGTAGGCCTTCGGTTCAGGAGAGGGCGGCGGATTTGCTGCGCCGCAACATTTGCTGGCGCGCCCCTAGCCGAAGCGGGCCGCGCGGGCAAGTGAATCGGTATCTTGTGCGGTATTGGTATTTTGTTTCGTTGCGGCTAGAGGGCCGCTCCATGAAAAAGCATCTCATCCGCGCCGCCCTGCTCGGCGCCGTCGCCCTTCCCGCAACCGCCTATGCCCAGGACGCAAAGGTTGAAGAGGCCCAGCCGGCCCCGGCTGCGCCTGAAGCCGAAGTCGCCGATGGCAACGAAATCGTTGTTACCGCGACCAAGCGCGAGCAGACCCTGCAAGACGTTCCGGTCGCCGTTTCGGTGACCACGGCTGAAACGATCGAGCGGGCCCAGGTGCGTGACCTGAAGGACTTGCAGACCCTGGTTCCGGCTCTGCGCGTTTCGCAGCTGCAGTCCAGCGCCAACACCAACTTCATCATCCGCGGCTTCGGCAATGGTGCCAACAACCCCGGCATCGAGCCTTCGGTCGGCGTGTTTGTTGATGGCGTCTATCGCAGCCGCACCGCCGCCCAGATCGGCGATCTGCCCGATGTCCAGCGCGTTGAAGTGCTGCGTGGTCCGCAGTCGACCCTGTTCGGCAAGAACGCCAGCGCGGGCGTGATCTCGATGGTGACCCGCGAACCGTCGTTTGACTTCAAGGGCAATGTCGAAGCCAGCTATGGCAATTACGATGCCAAGGTGCTCAAGGGCTATGTCACCGGCCCGCTCAGCGACAAGGTTGCCGCCAGCATTGCCGGCGGGATCAACAAGCGCGACGGCTACATCACCGACCTGGGCTACAACGGCAAGGCCAATGAGCGTGACCGCTGGTTCGTTCGCGGCCAGCTGCGGATCGAGCCCACGGACTCGCTCAAGGTCCGCCTGATCGCCGATTATGACAAGATTAACGAAATCTGCTGCGCCGTCGTCAACGTGCGCCGTTCGGTTGCGACCAGTGCGATCGAATTGCTGGGCGGCAAGGTCAACAGTTCGGCAACCCCGTTTGCCGGCGTAGCCTATTCGAACTTCCCGTCGACCAACGACATCCAGAACTGGGGCCTGTCGGGCCAGATCGACTATCAGGTTGGCCCGCTTAAGCTGACCTCGATCACAGCCTATCGCAACAGCGCCAACCTGACCAATCAGGATTCCGACTTCACCAGCGGCAATCTGATCGGCCAGAACCGCGGCAACGTTAATATCGATACGCTGACGCAGGAACTGCGGCTCAACGCCAATTTCCTGGACATGGCTGACCTGATGGTTGGCGGGTTCTTCTTTGACGAGCACGTCAAGTACACCAACGCCCTGACCTATGGCGCGCAATTCCGTCCCTATGCTGACCTGCTGACGGGCGGTGCGATTGCGCTGGTTGAATCGGCGGTCCTGGGTGTTCCGGTCGGGACTTTCCAGAAGACCGGTCAGGGGATTTTCGACGATATCCGCATGGACAACCGTGCCTGGTCGATGTTCGGCAACCTCGACGTCAAGCTGGGTGACAAGCTGACCGTGACGCTTGGTGGCAACTACACCAAGGACCGCAAGGTTGTGACCACGGCAACGGTCAGCACCGACACCTTCTCGGCCCTCGATCTCGTGACGATTGGTGGTGCGGTGATCCGCAGCACCGCGATCGCCACGCAGGTTGGTGGTTTGCTGGGCGTCGGTACCGCCAATGCCAGCCAGATTGCAGCCTTCGCGGCGGCTCAGCCGACGGCATACAGCGCGATTGTCGCGGGCTCGACAGCCTATGCCAGCGCGAATGCAGCCAACCCGGCGGTCAACCCGCTGCTCGGCCTGCGTGCACTGCAGTTCCTGCCGCCGTTCCTGAACATCCCGAACGCGGTCGAAAACGGCAAGTCGCGTGATGGCAAGTGGACCTGGACTGCCCGCCTTGCTTATGAACTCAGCGATACGATCAACACCTACGTTTCGTATGCAACCGGCTTCAAGGCGAGCTCGTTCAACCTTTCGCGTGACAGCCGCCCGCTGGCGAGCGACCTGCCGGCCCTGCGCACGGCTGGTCTGGCCCTGCCGAACCTGACCACCGGTTCGCGTTATGCCGGTCCGGAAAATGCCAAGGTGCTCGAACTGGGCGTGAAAGCCAACTGGGGCATGGCCAGCGCTAACCTGACGCTGTTCAAGCAGATCATCACCGGCTTCCAGTCGAACGTCTTCACCGGTACCGGCTTCGCGCTGGCCAATGCCGGCAAGCAGTCGACCAAGGGCATCGAATTCGATGGCATGATCAAGCCGATCAATCCGCTGACGCTGAATGTCTCGCTGGTCTATCTTGATCCCAAGTATGACAGCTTCACGGCTTCGGCGGTGGGCGATCTGTCGGGCACCCGTCCGGCTGGGGTTCCGGAACTGTCCGCCACGGTTGGTGCGCAGTGGAACCAGGAACTGGGCAATGGTGATCGCGTGATCCTGCGCGGCGATTGGCACACGGAATCGACGGTGCAGATCACCGAAGGCCTGCCGGCCTTTATCCAGCGCAACGCGCTGGGCCAGGTGCTCTCGTACCAGCCAGCCTTCGATGCGGCCCGTCCGTTCACCCGCAAGGTTGACGAGTTCAACGCCTCGATCACCTATGCGATGCAAAGCGGGCTCGAGCTGAGCCTGTGGGGCCGCAACCTCACCAACAACCGCTACCTGATCCAGATCTTCGATTCGGTGGCGCAGTCGGGCTCGGTTTCGGCCTATCCGAACCAGCCGCGCACTTACGGTGCTTCGCTCCGCTTCAAGTGGTAAGCTGAGCCACACGGCACAAAACGCGAAGGGGGCGGGCAACCGCCCCCTTTTGCATTTCGGGGAACCTAAAAAGCACAGGGGCTATTCACTGGCCCTTCACCTTTGCGAGGCTTATAGCCACTCCATGCGTTTCCCCTTCAGCGCTTTGCGCCGTTTCGCCCTTGTCCTTCCGTTGCTGACGCTGGGCGTCCAGCCGATTGCGGCCAAAGGCACTGCGGCCAAGGCCAGATCCGCCGTTGCAGCCCCAGCCAAGCCGGCGAGCGGACCCTGGCTCTATCGCGGCAGCGACGTGCCGCAGGACAAGGAATGGGTGTTTGGCGAGCTGGCCAACGGCGTTCGCTACGTGGTCCGCAAGAACGGCGTTCCGCCCGAACAGGTTGCGATCCGGGTGCGGATCGATGCCGGCTCGCTGCACGAAGAAGAGGGAGAGCGGGGCTATGCTCACCTTCTGGAGCATCTGGTATTCCGCCAGTCGCGCTACCTGGCTGAAGGGGCGGCAATCCCGACCTGGCAGCGCCTTGGCGCCACCTTTGGCAGCGATACCAATGCCGAGACGAGCGCGGTTTCGACCACGTTCAAGCTCGACCTGCCAAATGCAACGCCGGCCAAGCTGGATGAATCGCTCAAGCTGCTTTCGGGCATGATGATCGCCCCTGCGCTGACCGAAGCGAATATTCGCACTGAGGTGCCAATTGTCCTGGCAGAAAAGCGCGAACGCGGCGGCCTGGCTGAGCGGGTTGCCGAGGCGACCCAGCAAACCCTGTTTGCGGGCCAGCGGCTGGCGATCCGCCCGGTCATCGGCACGACCGAAACCTTGAACGCCGCCAACCAGGCGTCGGTCCGCGCCTTCCATGCGCGGTGGTACCGGCCCGAAAATGCCGTGATCATCGTGGTTGGAGACGTCGAAACGGCCCAGATCGAGGCCATGGTTCGCCAGCACTTCGCCGACTGGCCGACCACCGGAAAACCGGCCCAGGCGCCCGCCTTTGGCGATCCGGTCGCTCCCAAAGGCAGCAATGCCGAGAACCCTGTTGGCGAAACCCGCGTGCTGGTTGAACCTGACCTGCCGCGCGGGATCACCTACGCGGTCATGCGGCCGTGGCGGCCGGTCCAGGATACGATTGTCTACAATCAGGGGATCATGCTGGACTCGTTGGCCCAGGCGATCATCAACCGCCGACTGGAAGCCCGCGCACGCGCCGGGGGCAGCTTCCTGTTCGCCCAGGTCAATCAGGAGAAGGTCAGCCGTTCGGCCGATGCAACGTTTGTCTCGGTCACGCCGCTCGATGAAAACTGGGGCAAGTCGTTGCAGGAAGTCCGCGGCGTGATCGCCGATGCGCTGGCCACGCCGCCGAGCGAGGACGAAATCGAGCGCGAGGTGGCCGAATTTAACGTCGCTTTTGAAAGCGCGGTTGAACAACGGCGGTTGCTGGCCGGGGCCAAGCTGGCCGACGATATGGTGACGGCGCTTGATATTCGCGAAACGATCGCTTCGCCGGAAACGGTCCTGGATATCTTTAACAATTCACGCGCCTTGTTCACCCCAAAGGCGGTGCTTGAGCATACGCGCCAGCTGTTCAAGGGTACGGTTACCCGTGCGGTCTATGTCACGCCCAAGGCGGGTGAGGCGCAGGCTGCTTCGCTGGCCGCGGCATTGGCGGCCCCTGCCGCCGCTGACCCCAAGGCCCGTCCGGGCGGCAAGCCAATCTCCTTCGCCGAAATGCCTGCCATCGGCGCCCCCAGCAAACTGGTATTCGAAAGCGCAACTGGCGTTCTCGGGATCGAACAGTTGGAATTTGCCAACGGGGTCAAAGTCCTGCTCTGGCCAAGCGCGGAAGAGCCAGGCCGGGTCTCGGTCAAGGTCCGGTTCGGAGCCGGTTACCGTGCCTTCACGCCAGGGGACGCCGCCTACATCGCCTTGGGTGACATGGCGTTGGTTGGCTCTGGGCAGGGGCAACTGGGCCAGGAGGAGCTCGACCGGATCAGTACCGGCCGCAAGATGGGCTATGATTTTGCGATCCAGGACGCCTCGTTCCAGTTTTCTGCCGATACCCGCTCGAGCGATATGGCTGACCAGCTTTATCTGTTCGCCCAGAAGTTCGCCCAACCGCGCTGGGATAGTGGCCCGGTGCTGCGCGCCAAGGCCGCAGCGCGGCTGCGGTATGAAAGCTTCGCCGCCTCGCCGCAGGGGGTGCTGGAACGCGATCTGGAATTCCTCCAGCGCGGACGGGATCCGCGCTTCCGTACGCCGACCCCGCAAGAGGTTGAGGCTGCGACACCCGATGGTTTCCGTCTGGTCTGGCAGCCGATCCTGGAGCAGGGCCCGATCGAGGTCCAGTTGTTCGGCGATTTCAGCCGCGACCAGGCTATCGCTGCCCTGTCGCGGAGCTTCGGCGCGCTGGCCCCGCGTCAGCCCTATGCGGCGCCGCTGGCGCCAGCCCGCGTCAACACGCTTGCACCTTCGGTCCAACCCGTGGTCTTGCAGCATCGCGGTGACCCGACGCAGGCCGGGGCGGTAATCAGCTGGCCGACTGGCGGTGGCATGGCCGGCATCACGGAAAGCCGTCAGCTCGAAATCCTCTCCAACCTGTTCCAGAACCGCCTGCTCGATGCGATGCGTGAGAAGCTGGGCGCAGCCTATGCTCCGCAAGTATTCAATTCCTGGCCGCAGGATCTGGAAAATGGCGGCTCGCTGACGGCAATGGCACAGCTCTCGCCCAAGGATGTGCCGGCATTCTTCACCACGGCCGAGGAGATCGCGGCCAACCTGATCGCCCGCCCGCCCAGCGCGGATGAGCTTGAGCGGGTGGTGGAACCGCTGCGCCAGCAGATCTCGCGGGCCAGCACCAGCAGCGCCTTCTTCATGTACCAGCTGGAAGGGGCAACCTTCGAACCGGCCAAGTTCGCCAGCCTGCGTACGCTGTTGCCTGACTACACCCGGACCACGCCCGAGCAGATGCAGCTGCTGGCGCGCAAGTATCTGCAACCGGGGCGCTCGTGGCGGTTGCAGATCATGCCGCAGGGGGGCAGCGTGAATGCCGGTGCCAAAGCCACGAAGCCAGTGGTCTCGTCATTTGTGGAAGGTCGCTAGGCGACATTTTATTTCCCGATTTGACCGATCAACTTTTCGTCTTTTGCAATTGCGAAGAGACGGCGCTATGGCCCGCGCTCGAAAAGGAGCAGTAAAGTGGCAAGTAACTGGACCCCCGAAAGCTGGCAATCGCGTGAAGCCCGGCACCTGCCGGTCTATCCCGATGCCGCAGCACTCGGCAAGGTAACCGAAACGCTGACCACTTTTCCGCCGCTGGTCTTCGCCGGCGAAGCGCGCGCGCTGAAGGCCGATCTGGCGCAGGTTGCTGCGGGCAAGGGCTTCCTGCTGCAAGGCGGGGACTGCGCCGAAAGCTTTGCCGAATTCCACCCCAACAACATCCGCGATACTTTCCGCGTGCTGTTGCAGATGGCGGTCGTGCTGACCTTCGCCAGCAAGCAGCCGGTGGTGAAGGTGGGCCGCCTAGCCGGTCAGTTCGCCAAGCCGCGTTCGTCGCCGGTTGAGGTGATCGACGGGGTTGAGCTGCCCAGCTACCTGGGTGACAACATCAACGGGATCGAGTTCACGCCCGAAGCCCGCATCCCCGATCCGCAGCGCTTGCTCCAGGCCTATTCGCAATCAGCCGCGACGCTTAACCTCGTCCGCGCCTTCTCGACCGGCGGCTATGCCAACTTGCGCCAGGTCCATCAGTGGACGCTCGATTTCATGGGCCGCTCGCCCTGGGCAGACAAATTTGCCGAAATCAGCACCCGGATCGGTGAAGCACTGGACTTCATGGAAGCTTGCGGGATCGATCCGTCGACCGTGCCGCAGCTCAAGGGCACCAGTTTCTACACCAGCCACGAGGCGCTGCATCTGCCTTATGAGCAGGCGATGACCCGGCAGGATTCGCTAACGGGCGATTGGTACGATACCTCTGCCCACATGCTGTGGATCGGTGACCGGACCCGGTTCGAAGGTTCGGCCCATGTCGAATACCTGCGCGGGGTGGGCAACCCGATCGGGTTCAAGTGCGGACCCAGCCTGCAGCCGGATGAGCTGCTGCGTCAGCTTGATCTGCTGAACCCTGCCCGCGAAGCCGGCCGCATCACCCTGATCAGCCGATTTGGCGATGACAAGGTTGAAGCTGGCCTGGCCCCGCTGGTCCGCGCCGTAAAGCGCGAAGGGCACCCGGTGGTCTGGTCATGCGACCCAATGCACGGCAATGTGATCAAGGCGGACAGCGGCTACAAGACGCGTCCGTTTGACCGGATCCTGCGCGAAGTGCGCGGCTTCTTCGCGGTCCATCGCGCCGAGGGCACCCATGCCGGCGGCATCCACATTGAGATGACCGGGCAGGATGTCACCGAATGCGTCGGCGGGGCCGTGGCGATCAGCGACGAGCGTCTGGCCGATCGCTATCACACCCACTGCGATCCCCGCCTCAATGCGGCCCAGTCGCTTGAGCTGGCTTTCCTGCTGGCCGACATGCTCAACGCCGAAGCGGTTGACCGGGGCCAGCGCGCAGCGTGATCACGCGTGAGTTGCTGGGCACGGCCCAGGTGCCGGGAGGGGAAGAGCTGAAGCTCTTTGCTCACGGTCGCGATTTCATGATCGTGATGGGCCATAACGAGCTGATGAGCACCCGCATGCGCGGCTCGGAAGAGGCGCTGGCGACCATGACGCTCGATCGGCTCAAGGGCAGGGCGGCGCCGCGGCTGCTGGTTGGCGGCTATGGCATGGGCTTTACCCTGCGCGCGGCGCTGGCGCGGCTGGGTCCGCAGGGCCATGTCACCGTGGCCGAACTGGTGCCGGAAATCATCCAATGGGCGCGCGGTCCGATGGCCGAACTTGCGGCGGATTGCCTTGACGATCCGCGCGTGCGGCTGGTGATGGACGATGTCGGCGATGCGATCCTGCTGGCCCCAGAGCCGTTCGATGCGATCCTGCTGGATGTCGACAACGGACCGGACGGCCTGGTCCGCCCGGAAAACAACCGGCTTTACGGCAAAGCCGGTCTGCACAATGCCCGCAAGGCGCTGGCACCCGGCGGTGTCCTGGCTATCTGGTCAGCGGAACGCGACGACAAGTTCGTCCGCCGCCTGGAAAGCGTTGGCTTTACCGTTGACGAAGTAGAGGTTCGCGCCCGTTATGATGCCAATGGTAAGGGCAAGGGGCCGCGCCACGTCATCTGGTTCGCGACCGAAAATACCTAGGTACGTCAACTAATTGCGTGACTTTTCGTAATCTGGAACACATGCTCCATCAAGCTGCCTCGGCAGACGGCGATGGAGGGTGACATGCTATTGGCCTGGGGAAACAAGGTAAGTCTGACCTTTTGCCAGCGGGTGCTCTGGATTCAGCAGGACCTTGGGCTTGATGCCAGCGGATTGATGGCCTGCATGGCGTGGGAATCCGCGCGGACTTTCAGCGCCAACGTGATGAACACGACCTCGCACGCGATTGGCCTGATCCAGTTCATGCCGTCGACTGCTGCGGCGATGGGCACAAGCACCGAAGCGCTGGGTGCAATGACGCCCGAGGACCAATTGCATTATGTCTGGCAATACTTCGCGCCCAACAGGGGGCGGCTAAACAACCTTGGCGATATCTACATGGCGATCCTCTGGCCTGGCGGGATTGGTAAGCCGGATTCGACCGTGCTGTTCGGGCGGAATGGCCCCTATCCGGTGCAATATGCCCAAAATCAGGGGTTGGATGTGAACCATGATGGCAACATCACCCGCGCCGATGCGATCCAGCGGGTGCAACAGCACTTCCAGATGGGCATGCAACCGGGGTTCTGCCGCGATATGGCACTGGCGAACATCGCCTAGGGCAGCAGCAGGGTCGATCCCACGGTCTTGCGATTCTCCAGGTCAATGTGCGCCTGGGCGGCGTCGGTCAGGGCATAGGTCTGGCCGATCGAAACCTTGAGCACGCCCTTGGCCACCATGTCCCACAGCCGGGCCGCGCCCGCGCGGGCTTCTTCGGGATCGCGGTAATAGTCATAGACGCCCGGGCGGGTGACGAACAACGAACCCCGCGTCGCCAGATCGCGCAGCGCCACGCCGGTTACCGGGCCGCTGGCATTGCCAAAGCTGGCGATCGTGCCGCGCGGCGCCATGCAATCAAGCGAGGTCTGCCAGTTGGCTATGCCGACCCCGTCATAGGATACCCGCACGCCCTTGCCGCCAGTGGTCTCGCGCACCTTGGCAACCAGGTCCGGATCGCCGGACAAGAACACCGCTTCCGCGCCGCACGCCTGGGCCAGAGCCACCTTGTCGGCCGAACCGACCGTGCCGATCACCCGCACGCCGCGCGCGTTCAGCCATTGCAGCAGCAATTGCCCAACCCCGCCCGCGGCAGCCGGAACCAGCGCCCATTCACCCGCCGCAACCGGCGCGCAGCGCTCGGCCAGCATCTCCGCGGTCGCACCCTTCAGGAAGACGGCCGCGGCGGTCTTTGCGTCGACCGTATCGGGCAGTGCATAGACGTCTCGCGCCGCCACGATCCGGGCCGTGGCATAGGCCCCGGGCGCGCCGCCAAAGGTGGCCGCGCGCATGCCCGGCGTTAGGTGCTCCACCCCGGCACCAACCGCTTCGACCACGCCCGCCGCTTCAAAGCCTAGGCCAGTGGGCAGCTTCGCCGGGTAAAGTCCAGTGCGCAGGTAGGTGTCGATAAAGTTCAGCCCGATCGCCTCATGCCGCAACAGCACTTCGCCCGGACCGGGAGCTGGCAGGTCAACCGTCTGCCACTGGATCACATTGGGACCGCCGGTGGCGGCAATGAAGGCTTGGACTGCTTGCATGAATGGGCTCTCCTGTCCTGGACAGACTAGCCGCTCAGCAAGGCTTCACAAGCGCTGTTATTTGCCCTTCGCAACTGCCGCCAGCATGCGCGAACGCATTTCCATCGCCTCTTCTGCCTCGAAGCGTGAGAGGTTCGCCAGGCCAACGATTTCATCGACACCAAAGCAATTGGCAAGGTCGATGTCTTCGCTCCGCACACTTTGGCCCGTGGCGAGCGAAAAGAAGGTGCGCACCTTCGGCTTGGTCAGATCGTTGGGGGCCTGGTCGATGACCATGGCCAGGCGCTGGCTTCTGAGTTCGACAAAGGTGCCGATCGGGAATGTCCCGATGCACTGGACAAAGGCCGCGAAGACCTCTGGATCGAACCGGTCGCGCTCGGCTGACATTGCTTGCAGCACTGCGGCAGGATCGACCGGGGCCGAACCCGGCACGAAGCTCGCGAGCTCGTCATAGGTATCACAGATGGCGGCCATCCGGCTCAGCAACGGGATGCCTGCGCCGCTGAACCGCGCCGGATAGCCATTGCCATCAAAGCGCTCGTGATGGTGGCGCGCGACCATGCTGATCGCCGGGGGCAGGCCGCTGGCCTCCAGAAAGTTCGCGCCCAGCTCTGCGTGCTGCATCAGCAGGTTCGGCGGCAAACGGCGATGGTCGTTGCCGTAATCGGCCAGATCGACCGGCAGCAGGTTGATCCCGACATCGAACATCAGCCCGGCCATTCCGGCTTCGCGGATCTCGCCCGGAGAGAGCTTGAGCGCACGGCCGAGCGAGACCATCAGCGCCGAGCAGGCAAGCGCGTGGCGATAGAGGAATTCGTTGTCCTGCTTGCACCGCATCAGCCCGTTGAAGGCATGCGGATTGCGCTGGACCGAGGCAAAGATGTCCTCGATCACCGGCTCGACCGCCTTGGCCGGGATCGTTTTGCCCAGCCGCATTTCCAGGAACAGCTTGGTGACGACCTTGTGCCCGCGGTCGGCAACCCGCGTGGCATGGCCAAATTCGCGCACGGTGCTTTGCGGTGCGGTCGATCGGAAGTCGAAGGGCGCTGGAACAACCGGTGCCACAGCGCGGCGGCTTTGCAGCAGCGGTTTGGACGCAGGCCTTGGCGCGGGGCGGGCAGGCGGTGCATCCTTGCGGCGGACCAGCACATCGCAGCCCTTCGAAACGTCAATCACGACCGCTGCGATATCGGCATCGCGAAGGTCTTCCAGCGTTTCCGGGTCATCAAGGACAAACTTGGTCTTCCAGAACGGGTGCTTGAACCAGCTTCCTTCCAGCTTGTGCACGAACATGCCCATTTCGACCTGTGCTGGGCTGATCCGCTTTAGCATGGCACGTGGCGCTCCTATCCTGGGTGATAAGAGGCGCATATTGCGGCTGAACTTACCCCATGATTAGCTCGCAATTGCGTATTTATCCGGAGCCGAACGGGCCCGCTAGCAAAGCCCGAAGCCGAGCAGTGCCGGGCCTCATGCGGACACGTTGGTTAAACGGAGAGAAAGGAGCCCGGCAGCGCTTAGTGCGGTGCACCAGCAAGAAGCAGAACAGAAAAACTTCACCCTTTCGAAGGTCCACCGACATGCATGGGGCAGAAAGGTTCGCCCTTCTGCTCCCTCTGCCAGCAATCTCAATCGTTCCTGTTCCGCCTGGTCTTACTTGCCTGTCCACACTGGCGGGCGCTTCTCGATGAAGGCCAAGGGTCCTTCGCGCGCATCCTCGCTTTGGGATACCCGCAGTAAGGCCGCATCATTGGCGGTCCACAGGGTCTCCTCGCCGCCAATGCTGGCCGCCAGGGCCAGCGAAAGGCTTTCACGCAGGGCAATCGGGGCATTGGCAGCCACACGCTTTGCCAGGTCAAGCGCGGCTGGCAGGACGGCAGTTGAACCGACAACCTGGTTTACCAGGCCATGCGCCTGTGCCGTGGTGGCGGGGATGGGGTCGCCAGTCAGAAGCGCCTCGAGTGCGAGGGCCCGCGGCAGCAACCGGGGCAAACGGATCGCGCCGCCGGCCATGGCCATCAGTCCGCGCTTAACCTCGGGCAGACCGAATAAGGCCCGGTCAGAGGCGACGATCATTTCGCAAGCTAGCGCTATCTCGAAGCCGCCCCCCATCGCCGGTCCATCGACCGCGGCGATCCACGGTTTCGCGCGCGGTGCGCGGACCAGGCCAGCAAAGCCATATTGCGCGTCGACGAATTTTGCGCCGCCGCCCTTGGCGATCTCGGCAAGGTCGGCGCCCGCGCAAAACATTCCCGGTGTGTTCGATCCCAATATGGCGACGCTGATGGCCGGGTCCTGATTGATGGCATCAACGATCCAGCGCAGGGCTTCGGTCACTTTGCCATTGATGGCATTCCGGCTGGCCGGCCGGTTCAGCAGCACGGTTGCAATGCCGCCGTCGACGGTGAAGAGAACGTCCTGTCCGATGCTGTCTGGGGGTGAAGCTTGTGTCATTTTCAGCCTTCGCCTTTTTCCAGGATAAGATCACTGCCTTTGTCGCCAATCATCATGGCGGCGGCATTGGTGTTGCCCGAGATCAATCTCGGCATGACGGAAGCATCGATCACGCGCAGCCCGTCAACGCCCCGCACCCGCAATCGGGGATCAACAACGGCTTGATCGTCGATACCCATGCGGCAGGTGCCCACCGGATGGTATCCGGTGTTGCCGGTCCGCCGGGCAAAATCAAGCAACCCGGCGTCGTCGGCCACGCCCGGCCCGGGAAAGGCCTCGTGGGCGATCACCCGGGCCAGCGATGGTGCTTGCGCCAAGGCGCGGGTCATTCGCATGGCCTTGATAGACAGCTGGCGATCATATTCGGCGGTCAGATAATTGTGCACGATCTCTGGCACGGCGCTGGGGTCTGGGCTTGCCAGGCGCACATGGCCACGCGATTCCGGGCGCAGAACCGTTGGGGCAAGGGTCAGGCCGGGATAGGGGGATAGGGTCGGCTTCTGGCCGTCGCTGGTTTGATCAAGCTCGCCGCTGACGGGCAAGCAGTGAAACTGGATGTCAGGACGTTCAAGCACCGGGTCGGATTTGACGAAGGCACCGGTTTGCGCGGCAGGGATCGTCATCGCGCCGGTTCGGCGGGCCAGGTAACGAAGCACGTTCCAGACCAACCGTCCGCCCGCGAGTTCGCGGTTGTAGCTAAAGGTGCCCGGCTGCAAGGCCCAGCTCATCGGCAGGATGTAATGGTCCTGCAGGTTCGATCCGACCGTGGGCCGATCCTGCACAACCGGGATACCCAGCGCGGCCAGGTGGCTGGCAGGTCCAATCCCGGACAGCATCAGCAACTTGGGACTGTGATAGGCCCCAGCCGCCAGGATCACCTCCTTGCGGGCCTCGATCGTCATGGACTGGCCCGCCCGATCCAGCTGGACACCGCTGGCGCGGCGCCCCTCGAACAGCACCCGGTGGCACTGCGCCTCGGTTATGACGGTCAGGTTCTGGCGGCGCAGGATCGGTCGCAGATAGGCATCCGCGGCCGAACAGCGCCGCCCGTCGGCCACGGTCGTTTGGTAATAACAGGCCCCGGTCTGGTCTGCGCCATTGTAATCGGGATTCAGAGGAACGCCGATCTCGGCAAAGGCCGCCAGCACGGCGTCGCTGGTCGGGTCGCGCTGGCGAACCTCCTCAACCCGCAGCGGGCCGGCATCGCCGCGCAGTGCGTCACCACCACTGGCATAGGTTTCGGCCCGGCGAAAATAGGGGGCTACATCGGCCCAGCTCCAGCCGATCGCCCCAAGGTTGCTCCAGGCTTCATAGTCGGCTGCCTGCCCTCGGACATAGAGCAGGCCGTTGATGTTGGATGAACCGCCCAGGCCCCGACCGCGCGGCAGCAGCATGTTCCGACCACCAATGCCGGGCTCTTCGGCACTGGAATAGTGCCAGGAATGGCCGAATTCCGCAGTGGTCTTGCCATAGCCAGCTGGCATGGAAACGAACAGGCTTTCGCCAGAGCCGCCGGCTTCGATCAACACCACGCGATTGGCCGGATCAGCAGACAGGCGGTTGGCAAGCACGCAGCCCGCCGAGCCGGCCCCGACAATCACATAATCGGCTTTTTGCCTGTCCATCGCCTGTATCCTCATCTGCCACCTGCCGCCCGGAATGGGCGACGAGCGCGTTCCGGGTGGCGATGCCGCACGCTATAATGGTGGCGAAGATGATCGGAGAGGACCTTCATGCCCAAATTGAGCCGTGCCATGATGCTCGCGCTGGCTGCCACGCTGGCCAGCGGTCTCCAGGCTGAGTCACCCCATGCGCAGCCTGTCTTGGCTCCACAGGGGGCAACGGCCGCGACACGGGCCGTCCTCGCCCAGGCGGCCAAGGATCTGCCGCCCGAAGATGGCGTGGATTTCGAATTCGCCCGGCGCGGCTTTATTGCATCCTGGCCCGATGCCGTGATCCGGCAAGCCAATGGCCAGCCGTCGTTTGATTTGGCCGGCAATGACTTTGTTGAAGGTGTGGCGCCCGAAACCGTTAATCCCGCGCTTTGGCGGCAAAATCGGGTGCTGCGCGCCGAAGGCCTGTTCCGGCTGGCGCCGGGCCTCTATCAGGTCCGCAACTTCGACAACAGCAACGTCACCTTCATCGAAACGCCGAAGGGCTGGATCGTGATCGATCCGCTGACGGTTGAAGAGGTGGCGCGCGCGGCCTTCGCGCTGGTGAAGCAGCACGTTGCCGATAAGCCGGTCCTGGCAGTGATTTATACCCACAGCCATACTGATCACTTTGCCGGCGTGACCGGGATTGTCGACCCGCGCGATGTGGCCGCGGGCAAGGTCCAGATCATCGCCCCAAAGGGCTTTGTTGATGAAGTGGTCAGCGAATGGATGCTGGCCGGAACGGCGATGGGCCGCCGCGCCTTCTATCAGTTCGGCTATTTCTTGCCGCGGGGGCCGCGTGGCCATGTCGGGATGGGCATGGGCACAGCGATTGCGGCGGGCAAGCAAGGGTTCATCCCCCCGACGCTTGAAATTGAACAGACCAACCATTCGGTGACCATCGATGGCGTCGAACTGGTGTTCCAGATGACCCCGGGGGCCGAGGCACCAACCGAATTCAATATTTGGATCCCTTCGTTGAAGGCGCTGTGCCTGGCTGAGACGGCAACGTCGACCCTGCACAATGTGCAGACCCTGCGCGGTGCAAAAGTCCGCGATGCCAAGGCCTGGGCTGACTATCTGACCGAGGCCCTGCGCGAATGGGGCGGGCAGGCCGAGTTGAGCTTTGCCTCACACCATTGGCCGCGGTTCGGCAATGCTGCCGTCCAGACCCACATTGCCAATCAGCGCGATGCCTACAAATTCATCCACGATCAGGCCGTTCGCCGCATGAACATGGGCCAGACCCCGACCGAGATTGCCGAAGGCCTGAAATTGCCCGCCGCCTTGCGTAATGATTGGTCGTTGCGCGAGTTTTATGGAACTGTCAGCCACAACGCCAAGGCGGTCTATGATCGTTACATGGGTTGGTACGATGGCGTTCCGGCAGATCTCAATCCCCACCCGCCAGTCGAACGGGCCCAGCGGATGGTCAAGGCGATGGGCGGGCCCGCCGGGCTCTTGCGGCAGGCGCGGGCAGCCTATGATACGGGTGACTACCGCTGGTCGGCAGAGCTCGCCAATTATGGTGTTTTTGCCGATCCCCGCGATCTTGGTGCGCGCAAACTGCTGGCCGATAGCTATGAACAGCTGGGCTATCAGGCGGAAAGCGCGATTTGGCGCAACATCTACCTGACCGGAGCGCGCGAATTGCGGCAAGGGAAGCCTGATGGTTACGCCGAAGGGGGCCCCAGCTATCTGATGATGGCCACTCCGCTGGCCAACTTTCTCGACCTGCTGGCCACGACCGTGGTGCCAGAACGGGCAGGGACCAGCAAACTGGCCTTCAATCTGGTTGATAGCATCAGCGGCGATCGCTTTGCCATTACCCTGGGCCATGCGGTGCTGGTCAGTGAAAAGGGCCAAAGCCTGACCGGAGCTCCCACGCTGACCGGTCCCAAGCCCGTGCTGCTGGGGATCCTGTTCCGTCAGGTGCCGCTCGACCGGATGGTGGCTGCGGGGCAGGTGACTGTCGCGGGCGATCCGGCGCCAATTCAGCAACTGTTGCCCATGCTGGAGCAGCCCCGACTGGACTTCAACATCGTCGAGCCGTGATTGCACCATCGGCAACGGTTGTCGGCGCGCCCATGAACGCATAAACCGAGCGGCGAAGCTGGTCTGTTCGGCCAGATCTGGCTGACGGGAGCGAAACGTGGCGGGCGATCGCCTAGAGCGCAATTTTGGTAAGCTGCATGCGCAGCATGTCGCTGCCTTCACGCGGCATCTGATCGAATGCCGGCGTGCCTGTGATGGCGATCTGGACCTGTTCCTGGTGCTGACCATCATTGGTGAGCGGACCTTCAATCCGCGGTTTGCGCCCGATGCCATGACGCACGCAGAGTTCCTCGAAGGGACCGTCGGATCCGTTGAACCGCTCGCGATCAACCTCCAGTCGATTGCCGACTATAGCGGCATTCCCCGCGAAACCGTGCGGCGCAAGATTGAGCAACTGATCGCTAAGGGCTGGGTCCAGCGTGACGAGTTGCGGTTTGTCACGGCAACCGACCAGGCCAATGATGAATTACGTGATCTGACGGCCAGCACGCTGCGCTATCTGCGCGAAATCGAGGCTGCCCTGGCTGTCTGCGCCGCTCCCACTAGCGACGATGACGAGCC
>JACCDM011389171.1_pt1 | contig 17317 bp, 13 predicted proteins | sample 7445851 | NCBI WGS metagenome assembly JACCDM01 (sample SAMN15323438, study PRJNA562643) | freshwater metagenome | isolation source: river surface water | place: USA:Blue River Watershed | collected 2017-08-16
CCTGCAGTTGCAAGAGCCTTTTGAAGAGCTACGTGGTGCCGTTCACTCTTTAGAGCAGGGTGAGGCTGAGTGGCCAGTTGTTTTGACTTATCACCCAGAACATCTTTTAAAACGTTCTGTTGATAAGTCAAAAACTTGGCAAGATCTTATTTTGGCAAGATCTTTGATTTAACAATTAAGCGTTTAAATTATTTTGCTTTGTTATCGCGCGGATGTTGAGGAACTCAACTAATAGTGAGAAGGCCATCGCAAAGTAAACATATCCTTTAGGGATGTGAACGTCTAAGCTTTCTGCGATCAATACAAGACCAACAATCGTCAAGAAAGACAATGCTAATACTTTGATAGATGGGTGTCTGTGGACAAACTCACCAATCGGCTTAGCTGCGTAAAGCATCACTGCAATAGAAGCTAATACCGCAGCAATCATGATCGAGATTTCATCTACTAAACCAACGGCTGTGATCACGCTATCGAGTGAGAAAACAATATCTAAAATACCAATCTGAATCACAGCACCCCAGAATACTTTTGCTTTGGCAGCGGTTGCAGCTGCTGCTGAAATCACAGGCTTAGAGTCATCGTAACTTTCAACGTGTTCCTCTTCAGCTTCGACTTCAAGATAAATCTCTTTGGAAGCTTTCCAAAGCAAGAACAGGCCACCGAAGAATAAGATCAGATCTCTACCGCTGATCTCCTGATTAAAGGCTGTAAACAGTGCTTCTGTGAGGCCCATGACCCAAGATAAGCTCAAGAGCAACAGAACGCGAGTGATGAGAGCAAACATCAAACCAAAGCGACGAACTTGGTCTCGCATTTCGGCTGGCAAGCGGTTGGCGATCACGCTAATGAAAATAATGTTGTCGATGCCCAAAACGATTTCTAAAGCAGCGAGTGTTAGAAACGCGATGATGGTGTTCGGATCTAAAAGAAATTCAAGCATCAGTGGTCGCCTTAAAGTTAATGTTTTTTATATCAAAAATACGCTTTTTAATATCTTACATATAACTTGCAGGGGCTGGTTAAGATTCTGAATTACCTGAAAAATTGTGGGGTAATTCTAAAAATTAATGCTTATGTTCACCAATCAAATGCAGTGAATCGTATTCAGCTTGATTGCTTTCATGCCAGCGAATGATGTAGACCATGATGACGCAAACAAAACTGCCAAATAACAAAATCACAATCGAGATAGGTACATCGAGCCAGATCAATATCGAGTACAAGCACAGCATGCCGAGTACTGATAAGTTTTCATTGAAGTTTTGCACGGCAATCGAATGACCTGCTGATAACAGGACGTGGCCACGATGTTGCAACAAGGCATTCATAGGCACCACAAAATAACCAGACATCCAGCCAATGGTCATTAAGAAGATATAAGCAATTAGAAGATACAAAGGTACTTGGAAGAAGCCTAAATCAACTTGGATGTTCGGCAATAAGTCTTTGCGATAGATCGCCATGATCATGACCAAGGCACCCATCATGACGCCGTATTGCAATACACCTAATGATTTCTTCAAAGGCACTCGCCAGGCAGCCCAAACTGCGCCTCCAGCAACACCAAAGGCCACCACTGCTTGCAAGATAGCGCCTTGCGACAAAGTCATGCCAAGGGCCGATTCAGCCCATTTGAGAACGATGAACTGTAAAGTCGCTCCTGCACCCCAGAATAAAGTAGTCACAGCCAAAGAGATCTGACCAAGCCGATCATTCCAAAGCGTTCTGAAGCAATGCTCAAAGTCTTTGATCAAACGGATTGGATTGCTTTCTTGTTTTGGATAAACCGCACCTGTATCAGGGATTCTTAAATTGAAGGCAGCGGCGATGATGTAAACCAAGGCAATGATGCAGATAGCAGATTCTGGTGCCGTATCAATCCCCGTATCAAAGAAGGGGATATCAAAGCCAAGCAAGAAGGTGGATAACTGATTAGAAATCAACATGCCACCAAAAACCGTACCCAAAATAATTGATCCAACGGTTAAACCTTCGATCCAACCATTGGCAGCCACTAGTTTTTCAGGCGGTAATAATTCAGTCAAAATGCCATATTTGGCAGGTGAGTAAGCTGCTGCACCAAAACCAACAATGGCATAAGCCATGAGTGGATGAGTGCTAAACAACATGGCCATACAACCAACAATCTTGATGGTGTTGGTCATGAACATCACTTTACCCTTAGGTCGTGAGTCGGCGAAGGCGCCTACAAAGGCTGCCAAGAGAACATAGGATAAGACGAAGAAAAGTTTGAGGAGCGGAGTCATCCAAGCTGGAGCTTGGAGTTGATATAAGAGAGCAATAGCAGCTATTAAAAGCGCGTTGTCTGCAAGCGACGAAAAAAATTGCGCCGCCATAATTGTGTAAAAACCTGGTTTCATTCGTACAATTCAGTTATGAACTACCATTAAAACACGAAAGTGAGATTTATCTGTCTAGACCAATAGTAGCCCACATTAATTCTGAGGCATTGCGCCATAACTTGGCGCGTGTGAGAGAGCTCGTGCCGAATTCAAAAGTATGGTCAGTCATCAAGGCTAATGCCTATGGCCATGGTATTACCAAGGCCCTAGAGGGTATGAGCGGTACAGATGGCTTTGCTTTGCTAGATTTATCAGAAGCGAAAACTTTGCGTGACCATGGTTGGCGAGGCCCCATCTTGTTGCTTGAGGGCCTATTTACTCAAGAAGACGTATTTGAGGCCTTGGATTTGCATTGTGACTGCGTGGTCCATGATTTGAATCAAGTTGACTGGTTAGAGAGTGCCATAGAAGCACGTCAGTCAACGGATGCCAAAGGGCTTCAAATCTTCTTAAAGATGAACACAGGTATGAATCGCTTGGGTCTGGTGCCTGAGTCCTATCGCGAGGTGTATCACCGTCTACATTCAGTAGGTTACCAAGTCTCACACATGACTCATTTCGCCAATGCAGACTATGTAGATAGAACACCGAGTGTTGATCAGCAATTTGAGCTGTTTAATCAAACCATTGAAGGTTTAGCTGGTGAAACATCATTATCGAATTCCGCGGCCATTCTTTGGCATCACCATGTGGTCAATTCGGACTGGGTAAGACCTGGCATCATGTTGTACGGGGCTTCTCCATCGGGACGTTATGAAGATATTGAACATGCCAAGCTTCAAGCGGCGATGTCATTGCGCTCCAAAGTGATCTCGATTCAGCATCTCGATGCTGGTGAGGCTGTTGGTTATGGCTCTCGGTATCGAACAGATGTGCCTATTCGGATTGCGGTGGTTGCGTGCGGATATGCTGATGGTTACCCAAGGCACGCCCCAGATGGCACCCCTGTATGGGTAGCTGGTGCGTCTGGATTAGCAAGCGGGCAGATTTGTCGTATTGCTGGTCAAGTCTCGATGGACATGATTACCATTGATGTGACAGATATGCCGCATGTAGACGTAGGAACAGATGTTGAGCTTTGGGGAGATTATTTACCAGTAGATCAGGTGGCTCAGGCTGCTGGGACAATTGGTTATGAGCTCTTATGCGCCATAGCACCAAGGGTCAAGCGCAGCTGATATAAAAATTTGAAATCAGATAGACGAAAAAAAGGAAGGATTGAATCCTTCCTTTTTTACTGATTCAAAGATAATTTCTAGAATTACTTTCTCCAGATTTGCCACCATGGTGGAGTCTTGTCTTCAGCAGTACTGCGGATACCTGTTTCCACAATCTTGCTATTCGGGAAGTTGAGCTTTAGAACACGCAAGGCGTCGTTGCTCAGATCCTTCATCCCAATCGCGTCATAGGACTTATAAAGAATGTACAGCGCTTCTTCAACAGCAGGTGCACGGTCATATTCTGTAATGGCTAATTGGGCGCGATTGATTGCTGCTAAGAATGCACCACGGCGATAGTAAAACCTTGCTGTGTTCACATCGCTGTCTGCTAAAGAGTTCACGATATAACGCATACGGTCTAAAGCGTCAGGTGTGTATTTGCTTTCTGGGAAGCGAGTTGTCAATGTTTTGAATGCCTCAAAAGCATCACGAGCCGCTTTTGGATCGCGCTCACTTAAGTCTTGACCTGTTAGCTTACCCAAGAAGCCCATATTGTCGTTGAACGTAATGAGGCCCTTTAAGTAATAGGCGTAATCCACCATCGAGTGACCCGGATGTAATTGGATGAAACGATCAACAGCAGCTGTTGCCTGTGGAAGATCGCCGCCTTTCCAATGACAGTAAGCCACATTCATTTGTGCTTGTTGTGCGTAAGGGCCAAAAGGGAAACGTGCTTCTAGTTTTTCAAAATACTTCACGCATTTTTCAAAGTCACCACCATCAAGAGCGTCTTTAGCCTCAACATAAAGTTTGTTTTGAGACCAGTTGGCAGTCTCGTCATCAGGGCCTCCAGCACATCCTGTTAGGAGTGCAGTAGAGACCATCACAGTGGCTGTAGCAAAAGACGCGAACATGCGAACGCAAATGCGACTTAAACTAGCGGTGTTTATAGATGGAAGGGCACCCAATTTTGGCATTACCAGATTCTCCTGAGAACAATACGTCTGATTATATCGATGAGGATGAGATTATTGCTGTATTTGTGCCAGATAGCTTAGCAGGCGAACGCTTAGATAAGGTTTTGGCCCAATTAATACCTCAACATTCACGTAATCGGCTGAAAGCTTGGATTGAAGGTGGTTTTGTCACGATTGACGGCCAAGCACCCAAAATTAGATATGCAGCCAAGGCGGGTGATCATATTTTGGTGATTCCTCAGGCCAGTGATGAAGAACAGGCTTACATCCCTGAAGATATTCCCTTAGACATTGTTTATGAAGACGATGAGATTTTAGTTATTCACAAACCAGCAGGCATGGTTGTCCATCCAGCAGCTGGTAATTGGTCGGGAACTCTTCTAAATGCTTTGCTCTTCCGTTACCCAAGTATTGCTAATGTGCCTAGGGCGGGTATTGTTCATCGTTTAGACAAAGACACATCTGGCTTATTGATGGTGGCTAAAACCCTCGAAGCCCAAACAGATTTAGTCCGCCAGCTTCAGTCACGCCAGGTGATTCGGCGATATTTGGCGCTTGCTTGGGGGCAGGTAAAGTCGCAAACCGTTCATGCATCGATTGGGCGAGATCCTAGAGATAGACTCAGAATGGCATTAATTACTGGATCAGCTGGTAAACCTGCTGTGACACATGTGCAACTCCTACAAACCGGTGCTTTTGGCAAGGCCAAAGTATCTTTAGTTGCTTGCCGATTAGAAACGGGACGAACTCACCAAATTAGGGTCCACTTGGAATCATTGGGGAATGCGCTGCTAGGAGACCCTGTTTATAAGAAGAAAAACCCTGCAGATGCATCTCAATTGGAATTTTCTAGAGGCGGACAGGCCTTGCATGCTGCAGTCTTAGGGATCAAGCACCCAAAGACCAAAGAGGAGTTATTGTGGCAAGCTCCTATGCCTGATGATATGAAAGACTTAGCTTTGAGATTAGGTATTCCTGCAGAGGCGCTTTGGCCAGATTGGGATAGTCTTGATGTCTAAAACTTGGATTCGTCCCAACTGGTCGACTCCCCCTCTGATTCATGCGCTCATTACTGATAGAGAGGGGGGCGTTAGTCTTGCCCCATACGCATCGCTTAATTTAGGTACTCATGTTGGAGATGCATCTGAGGCAGTCAAAGAGAACCGGGCCATCCTCAGAAAGCATCTGCCTTCAGAGCCTGTTTGGTTAAATCAAGTTCACGGTATCGATGTTTTTGATGCGGATGCCTGGGATGGTCAGAGTATTCCGAGTGCCGATGCTGTCATCACAACCCAAGTCAATCGAGTGCTCAGCATCATGACTGCAGACTGTTTACCAGTTTTGTTGGTTTCCAAAGATGCACGCGTGATTGGCGCAGCTCATGCCGGTTGGCGTGGTCTTTGTGCTGGGGTGATTGAAGCGACAGTGATCGCCATGAGAAATAAATTGAATGAGCCCAACGTAGAGATTCAGGCCTATTTGGGTCCTGCGATTGGTCCCAAGGCTTTTGAAGTCGGGGCGGAAGTTCGAGAAGCTTTCATCAAGCAAAATGCCCAAAGTGATTCAGCTTTTCAAGCTTCAAAAAACGATGGTAAGTATTTGGCAGATATCTACCAGCTAGCAAAGCTTAGGTTACATGCGCTAGGGGTTGGTGACATCAAGGGTGGCGAGGCATGTACGTATCAAGACCAACATTTCTTTTCCTACCGCCGTGATCGAGTTACAGGGCGCCTCGCTAGCCTTCTTTGGATCGGCAATTCATAAAAAATTTTAGATAAAGTTGATTTATGAGTCCTAGAAAACCAGTGCTCGTAAGCTTGAACGAAGTTATAGATAGGGTTAATTCTTATAACTAATTACGCGATAAGACCTCAGAATAGAGCTATTAGACATACAGTGAAGTCACTCTATTAAGGAAGTTTTATGGTTAAGTCGCAAGGCTTTGGTGCGGGCCCTAGCCTCGCTCCTCAGCATATGGCACTCATCCCGCCAGAAAAGTTGGTGGAAATCGAGCAGCAATATGCCAAAGATTTAGCAGCCTTGTGGGCCAATCCAACTGGCGCAGAGATTAAAGATCGTCGTTTCTTAGGTGAGGCTTGGAAGAATCCATGGAGCCAAGCGACTGTTAATTTCTATTTATTAAATTCTCGTCATTTATTAACTTTGGCAGATGCTGTTGAAGCGGAAGCTAAAGTTCGACAACGTATTCGATTCAGCATTGAGCAAATGATCGATGCGATGTCACCATCTAATTTCTTGGCAACTAACCCAGAAGCGCATCAACGACTGATTGATACCAAAGGCGAATCATTGCGCACAGGCATCTTGAATGCACTTCAAGATTTGGGTAAAGGTAAAGTTTCTCAAACGGATGAAACTGCATTTGAAGTGGGTAAAAACATGGCGACCTCTGAGGGCGCCGTGGTTTATCAAACTGATTTGTTCCAGTTAATTCAGTACAAACCTTTGACAGCTCAAGTGTATGAGCGTCCGTACTTGATGATTCCACCGTGTATCAACAAGTACTACATTCTCGATTTGCAACCTGAGAACTCAGTGGTTCGTTATCTCGTTGAGCAAGGTCACACGGTTTATTTGGTCTCTTGGAAAAATCCAGACCCAAGTATGGCGGGGACTACGTGGGACGACTATATTGGTGATGGCGCTATTAACGCGATTGAAACAGTTCAGGCCATTAGCGGTCAAAAACAGATCAATATTTTGGGCTTCTGTGTCGGTGGCACCATCACAACAACAGCTCTCGCAGTATTAGCTGCCAGAAATAAACATCCAGCTGCAAGCTTGACACTATTAACAACTCTATTGGATTTCTCAGACACGGGAATCTTGGATGTGTTTGTAGATGAGACATTGGTCCAGCTTCGTGAAAATACGATTGGTGGAAAAAATGGCGGCAAGTGCGGCATGTTACGTGGCGTTGAACTCGCTAATACATTCTCATTCTTGCGTCCCAATGATTTAGTTTGGAACTATGTTGTTGATAGCTACTTAAAAGGTAATTCACCGCCACCGTTTGATTTGTTGTATTGGAATGGGGATTCTACGAACTTGCCGGGTGCAATGTATGTTTGGTATTTGCGCCACATGTATTTGCAGAACGACCTCAAAGTTCCAGGCAAATTAACTATTTGTGGTGAAAAAATAGATTTGGGCAAGATCAAGTGCCCAGTTTATTTATACGCTTCTAGAGAAGATCACATTGTTCCTTGGTGGTCAGCTTATGAATCCACTAAGTTATTGAAAGGCGCCAAAGTTCATTTTGTTTTGGGCGCTTCAGGGCATATTGCGGGTGTGATTAATCCACCGGCCAAGAAAAAACGTAATTATTGGTCTAACGCCAAGATTGCGCCAACAGCGGATGCATGGTTTGCTGGCGCGAAAGAAATTCCGGGTAGTTGGTGGCCGGATTGGGCTAAGTGGTTGGCACCATTGGGCGGCAAATTGAAGGCTGCACCAAAGTCTTACGGCAGCACAAAATACAAAGCCATTGAAAAAGCGCCTGGATCCTACGTCAAAGAAAAGGCCAAGGATTAAGCAATAGATGAGATGAAGAACAAAGCAGTAAAAATTTTTTAATTAATAAGTAGTTGTGAATTCAATAGGGAGAAGCAGAATGAGTCAAAAGGTCGCATATGTAACAGGTGGTATGGGTGGTATTGGTACCGCTATTTGTCAGCGTTTAGCTAAAGATGGTTTTAAAGTCATCGCTGGTTGCGGACCTAATTCACCACGTAAAGATCGTTGGTTGGGCGAGCAAAAAGCTTTGGGTTTTGATTTCACTGCATCTGAAGGTAATGTGGGCGATTGGGATAGTACTGTTGCTGCATTCAATAAAGTGAAGGCTGAGTTTGGCAAAGTGGACGTTTTAGTGAACAACGCTGGTATTACTCGCGATACAGTTTTCCGCAAAATGACACCAGAAGATTGGCGTGCTGTGATCGATACCAACTTGAATTCACTATTTAACGTGACTAAGCAAGTGATTGATGGCATGGTTGATAGTGGTTGGGGTCGTGTGATCAATATTTCTTCTGTGAACGGTCAGAAAGGTCAATTCGGCCAATCTAACTATGCCACTGCAAAAGCTGGTATCCATGGTTTTACAATGTCTTTAGCCCAAGAAACAGCTTCAAAAGGCGTGACTGTTAATACAGTTTCACCTGGTTATATTGGTACAGACATGGTGACAGCGATTCGTGAAGATGTTCTTGAAAAGATCATCGCTACGATCCCTGTGAAGCGTTTAGGAACGCCTGATGAGATCGCATCTATCGTATCTTGGTTGGCTTCTGACCAAGGTGGATTCTCAACGGGCGCTGACTTCTCATTGAACGGTGGTTTACACATGGGCTAAGCCAGTTGATGTGCCCCAAATAAGGGCATATTGCTGCGCAGCAATGAAGGGCTTGATTTACACATACAATATGGGTATTCAAGCCCTTACTAATGATTATGGTCACTAAAAAACAATCTGCTAAATCCGCTGGCGTTCGAACGATTAAGAAATATCCTAATCGTCGTTTATATGACACTCAAACAAGTGCCTATGTCACATTGTCAGATGTGAAGAGCCTCGTATTAAGCCATGAAGAATTTAAAGTGGTCGATGCCAAGACCGACGAGGATTTAACTCGCGCGATCTTGCTTCAAATTATTCTTGAGGAAGAGGCTGGTGGTGTGCCGTTGTTTACAACGCCGATGCTCTCTCAGATGATTCGTTTCTACGGGCACTCCATGCAGGGCGTTGTGGGTGGCCTACTAGAAAAGAATATGCAGTCTTTTATTGATATGCAAAGTCAGTTTGCTGAGCAATCCAAGCAAGGTGGTGTGAACTTAACACCAGAAGCATGGGCTCAGTTTATGAATGTTCAAAATCCGATGATGCCCAATATGATGGGCAATTACATCGAACAAAGCAAAGCACTGTTTACACAGATGCAAGAAAAAATGAAGGATCAAACCAATGTCTTTACTGGTTTTCCTTTCACAACCCCCAACAAGAGCGATAAATAATTGAGCGGCAAGATTGGATTTGTTTCCTTAGGATGTCCTAAGGCTCTGGTCGATGCTGAGCGCATCGTTACTCAGTTGCGTGCTGAGGGTTATGAGATTGCCAAAGACTATGCTGGCTCAGATCTTGTGGTGGTCAATACTTGTGGTTTTATTGATTCAGCTGTTCAAGAGAGTTTGGATGCTATCGGTGAGGCACTTGCAGAAAATGGCAAAGTGATTGTGACTGGTTGTTTAGGCGCTAAGAAGAATGCTGATGGTTCTGATGTGGTGACATCAGTTCATCCCAAAGTATTGGCTGTGACAGGCCCGCATGCTGCTGATGAAGTTCTTGAGGTCGTTCATCAACATTTACCCAAAGAGCATGATCCATTTGCAGATCTAGTGCCTAAAGCAGGTATTAAGTTGACCCCTAAGCATTACGCTTATCTTAAGATTTCTGAAGGTTGTAACCACCGTTGCACTTTCTGCATCATTCCTAGCTTGCGTGGTGATTTGGTTTCAAGACCGATTGGCGATGTTTTGCTTGAAGCGCAACATCTCTTCGAAGCCGGTGTGAAAGAACTCTTAGTTGTCTCACAAGATACCAGTGCCTATGGCGTAGACGTGCAGTACAGAACAGGTTTTTGGGATGGTCGTCCAGTCAAAGCTAAATTATTTGACATGGTTGAGGCATTGGGTAAGTTAGCCAGACAGCATGATGCTTGGGTTCGTTTGCATTATGTTTATCCCTACCCACATGTCGACGAAATTTTGCCATTGATGGCACAGTTTGCAGATGAGGGTAGTGGGGTGCTGCCTTATTTGGATATTCCTATGCAGCATGCTCATCCAGATGTGCTCAAGCGCATGAAGCGTCCTGCTAGTGGCGAAAAGAATTTGGATCGTATACAGGCTTGGCGTGCTGCATGTCCAGACCTCACGATTCGAAGCACCTTTATTGCTGGATTCCCTGGTGAGACTGAAGAAGAATTTAATTACTTATTAGACTTCATGCGCGAAGCTAAGATTGATCGTGCAGGTTGTTTTGCTTATTCTCCAGTTGAAGGCGCTAAGGCTAATGAATTAGAAGGTGCCTTGCCAGACGAACTCAGAAATGAACGTCAAGCTAGATTCATGGCAGTCGCTGAAGAAGTTTCAGCTAAGTTATTGCAGGCTAAGGTTGGTAAACGCATTCGCGTGATTGTGGATGCTGTCGATGGTCCACGTGGTATTGGACGAAGTCAGTCAGATGCTCCTGAAATTGATGGTCTAGTTCATCTTTTGCCAACAGACAAGATCTCCAAAAAGTATAGAGTTGGAGAGTTTGTCAAAGCAACTGTGGTCGGCACTCAAGGTCACGACCTCATCGCACAGCTTTAACTCTAGGCTTTTTCAATATATTCACTCATAAGACATGAGTGAATACCCTCATTTTTGTCTAATACTCTGTTGTAGACAGTTACTCGTAAGATTAGCCCTACAGACTAGATTTTTCTATTCGTAATGGTAATCAAAGGGAGTTCCAGATGGCACGTGATGTTGTTGTTCTAAGTGCAGTTCGTTCTGCTATTGGTGGTTTCGGTGGTTCATTAAGTGGCATGGAGCCTGCTGAATTGGCTGGCACAGTGATGAAAGAAGCTGTGAACCGTTCTGGCGTTGACCCTCAACAAATTAATTATGTGACTGTTGGTAACTGTATTCCAACAGAATCACGCTTCCCATACGTTGCGCGCGTAGCGGCTATCCAAGCTGGTTTGCCGATGGATTCTGTAGCAATGGCTGTGAACCGTTTATGTAGCTCTGGTTTGCAAGGTATTGTGACAACATCACAAGCCATCATGTTGGGCGATTGTGAGTATGGTGTTGGTGGTGGTGTTGAAGTGATGTCACGCGGTATCTACGGTGTTCCTACTGCCCGTACAGGTGCTCGTATGGGTGACACTAAGATGATCGATATGATGGTGGCTACATTGACTGACCCATTTGGTGCTGGTCATATGGGTATCACGGCAGAAAACTTAGCAACTAAGTGGAACATTAGCCGTGAAGAGCAAGATGCTTTGGCTGTTGAATCACATCGCCGTGCAGCTGCTGCGATTGCTGAAGGCCGTTTCAAATCACAAATCACTCCAATCACGATGCAAACTCGTAAAGGTGATGTTGTATTTGATACAGATGAGCACGTTAAAGCCAATACAACAATGGAAAGCCTAGGCAAGATGAAGCCAGCTTTCAAGAAAGATGGCTCTGTAACTGCTGGTAACGCTTCTGGTATTAATGACGGCGCTGCATTCTTTGTATTAGCTTCTGCTGATGCGGCTGCTAAAGCTGGTCAAAAGCCAATGGCACGTTTGGTGTCTTACGCTTTAGCTGGTGTACCGAATGACATCATGGGTGAAGGTCCTATCCCTGCATCTAAGATTGCTCTTCAGCGTGCTGGTTTAACGATCGACAAGATTGATGTGGTTGAGTCTAATGAAGCTTTTGCTGCTCAAGCGATTGCAGTTTCTAAAGGTTTAGGTCTAGATATGACTAAGACCAACCCTAACGGTGGTGCGATTGCTCTGGGTCACCCAGTCGGTTGTTCTGGTGCATTCATTGCAACGAAAGCTATTTATGAATTACACCGTACAGGTGGTAAATACGCTTTGGTAACAATGTGTATTGGCGGCGGTCAAGGTATTGCTGTGATTTTCGAACGTCTCTAATCAGACTTTCCAAAAAGAAAAAGCCGCTTACGAGCGGCTTTTTTATTAAATAAGATTCAAAACTAATTTTGGGGATTTATCTAAGATCTTGAGTAGTAACCTAGCTGGACCGGTCGGGTATCGTTTGCCTTGTTCCCAATTTCTAATCGTATCTAGTGGCACTAAAATTCTCTCGGATAACTCTTTTTGTGTAAATCCAAGTTTTTCTCTAATGCTTTTTGCATACTTGGCAACATCCATTTTTGCTTCTAAATCATCTTCGGCCTTTTGTTTTGCAATTTCTTTTTCGCCCGTTGCATCTAGTAATCGTTGATTGACTTTCCACTTTGGGAATGATTTAGGGTCATTTAGATTAACAGTGATGCGTTTGATTTTTGTATCGCTTTTTTTCTCTTTCATTTGCTTTCCTCGCAGATATTATTCTGATCGCTTCACTTCTGAACGTAAAAATAACAACAAACAATGTTTCCTTAAATATCGCCAACATTTCATATCTGTCCTCACCATAGTCATGTCTTTTGTCAGCTGTTACGACTTTAAATGGATCTTGAAAGACACTAATTATTTCTTCAAATTGAAACCCTCTTAATTTAAGGCATTGGGTACTTTTACTTATATCCTATTCAAACTCTACTTCGTTATGGTAGTTCAATGAACTACCAAGGCCAAGCATTTTTAAATGTCTCAAAAGAGCTCCTTTTATCAATTTTGTTAATTACATGAGACCAAAATGCACAAAACCCCCACTTCAAAGAAGTGAGGGTTTTTTTAATTAACGTTCTATTGATTAAAAGGTTTACATCACGTAAATTTTTACAAAAGATCTAGACAGGCATCTAAACCAACATGATCAAAAGCCATATCTGCTGTTTCTTTCACAATTGGTTTTGCTCTATAGCCGATTGAAAGTCCCGCGCCGCTCATCATCGGTAAATCATTAGAGCCATCTCCCATGGTCACTGCAGCATGTTTATTAGTGCCTAGTGCTAAGCAACGAGCTTCTACGTAAGCTGCTTTAGCTGCACCGTCCACGATATGACCCAGCACCTGACCTGTCAAAACACCATCAATGATCTCTAGCTGATTAGCATGCGTTTCGGAAAGGTTTAATTCAGCCTGAAGTTTTTGTGTGAAAAATGTAAACCCACCAGAAACCAATAGGGTATGAATACCTTTGGCATGTGCCCCAGCAATCAACTCTTTAGCACCCATGTTCAAACGTAAGCGATCTTTAAAAACACCTTCAAGGGCATCTTCAGGAACACCTTTGAGTAAAGCAACTCGACGACGAAGGCTTTCGCTAAAGTCTTTAATTTCACCGCGCATTGCTGCTTCTGTAATTTCTGATACTTCTTTCTTTTTACCCACCGCATCGGCGATCTCATCAATACATTCAATATTGATCAGAGTAGAGTCCATATCCATGGCCAATACTTTGATGTGGCCTGGATTGAAATACTTGGGCAAAAATCCGATATCCGTGCCATGCAATGTGCCTAAATTGCGTAGATGCGCTCTTTGTTCTGGATGAAGCACCTCGCTAAGCTCAAGAACTGTTGTTTTGGCTGTTTTAGGTTTTACTGATTGAACTTTGTGTGATTTCTCAATCTCACGAATCAATTGTTCATCAGTTGTGCTTGGATGGAATAGGGCTATTTGCATATCAAACTCTTATTTTGAATCTTTGATAACAGTATCGCCTAAATGCTTAAACAGTTGGCGAATGGCTTCTAATCGCTGAGCAAAAGTAATAAATGCTTCTTTATCAGCGGGTAATATTTTCAGTTTATCTTGGCCGTTTAATTGAACCCGTTTATTGGTTTGAACCAATTGAATGATCTTAATCGGATCAATCGGCGGGTTCGGGATAAATTGAATTGTTATTTGAACGGGGTTGGCATCAATTTTCTTGATACCAAGGCGCGCCATATTTAGGCGTAAACGATGTGTTTCAAATAATGATTGTGCTTGCTCTGGCAATTCACCAAAACGGTCGACCAATTCTTCCCGTATCTCAATTAACTTTTCATGTGTCTCAACACTGGCTAATCGTTTGTATAAAGACAGGCGCTCATGAACATCAGGGCAGTAATCGTTAGTTAATAAAGCAGGCACACCCAAGGTGATATCAGTAATGATCTCCATGGGAGCCATCAAGTCAGGCTCTTTGCCACTCTTGAGAGATTTAACAGCTTTATTAAGCATCTCTGTATATAGCTGGAAGCCAATCTCTGAAATATCTCCAGATTGTTTATCGCCTAAGACTTCGCCAGCACCACGAATTTCTAAGTCGTGCATAGCCAGATAGAAACCAGAGCCTAACTCTTCCATGGCCTGAATTGCGTCTAGGCGAAGCTTGGCTTGCTTGGTTAATGCTTCTGGATCAGGAACAGTCAGATAAGCATAGGCTTGATGGTGTGAGCGTCCTACACGTCCTCGCAGTTGATGCAGCTGGGCTAAACCAAACTTATCGGCGCGATGCATGATGATGGTGTTGGCCGTTGGGACGTCGATACCAGTTTCAATGATCGTTGTACATAGCAAGATATTGGCACGTTGTGTCACAAAGTCACGCATCACTCGTTCTAAGTCGCGTTCATGCATTTGGCCGTGGGCCACCACAATGCGTGCCTCAGGTAACAACTTTTCTAAAGACTGTTTGCGGTTCTCAATCGTATCCACTTCGTTATGTAAGAAATAGACTTGTCCACCACGTTTGATTTCACGAAGAACTGCTTCGCGAATAATGCCGTCACTCTCGCGACGAACAAAAGTCTTAATCGCCAAACGTTTCTGTGGGGCAGTGGCAATCACGGAGAAATCTCTTAAGCCTTCCAGTGCCATGCCTAATGTTCGAGGAATCGGTGTGGCGGTAAGAGTCAGAATATCTACTTCCGCGCGCATAGTTTTGAGAGCTTCCTTTTGACGTACGCCAAAACGATGCTCTTCATCAATGATCACAAGACCTAAGCGTGGGAACTTCACGTCTGCTGAAAATAACTTATGTGTACCAATCACAATATCTGCTTCACCTTTGGCCATCGCTTCTAAGGCTGCATTGACCTCTTTGGTGGTCTTAAAGCGTGAAAGCTCAACAATCTTGACTGGCCAATCAGCAAAACGATCTTTCCAAGTTTCTGCATGTTGTTCTGCAAGAAGAGTGGTTGGTGCCAAAATCGCGACTTGTTTGCCACCCATCACTGCCAAGAAGCTGGCACGTAAAGCAACTTCTGTTTTGCCAAAGCCTACATCACCACATACCAATCGATCCATTGGCTTCCCGCTGGTCATATCTTGGATCACCGCCGCAATAGCAGCTGCTTGGTCGGCGGTTTCTTCAAAGCCAAAGCCTTCAGCAAACGCTTCATAGTCGTGTGCTGAAAATTCAAAGGCATGACCTTTGCGTAAAGCTCTAGCTGCATAGAGATTGAGAAGCTCCGCCGCTGTATCCCTAATTTGTTGGGCAGCTTTGCGCTTGGCTTTTTCCCATTGACCTGAACCTAATTGATGCAAGGGTGCTGTATCAGGATCTGAGCCAGCGTAACGAGAAATCAACTGTAATTGTTGAACTGGAACATAGAGTGTTGCCGCATGAGCGTAGAGCAAATGTAAAAATTCTTCTTCGCCATTACCAACATCTAACAAAATTAATCCCTGGTAACGACCAATACCGTGCTCAGCATGAACAACCGGATCACCCACCTTTAATTCAGAAAGGTCGCGAACAAGCGTATCAACGTTACTTGCTTCTTTATCTTTTCCTTTGCGTCTTGTTCTAGCGCTTGCGGCAAATAACTCAGATTCAGTAATGATGATGAGTTGTGCGGAGCTAGATGCAAAGCCATCATGGATAGGGCTATGGGTGATGCCAAAATGAGCGTCAGAAATTAAAAACTCTGCCAAGCTATCGGATTGATGAACTTTGAGCTGATTTTCTTCAAGGAGTTGTCGCACAGTTTCACGACGACCGGGACTATCTGTGCTGATCAGAACGCGTGAGCTGGTACTTGATACTAAGTGCTTCAGCTTAGAGATAGGATCTTGCTCTTTACGATTAACTGCAACAGAAGGTAAGGGTAAAAAAGCAATCTCAGACTCTTCATCGTTACTAGAGACACCATCTTTTTCGAGAACTAAGCGAGCATGCGGTTTTAATAAACTGAATAACTCATCATTTTGCAAATACAACTGCTTAGGATCTAAAACAGGTCTTGATGAGTCATGGCTCAAAAAGTTATAGCGTTGTTGTGTATCTTGCCAAAAGCCTCGGATATTGGTCTCCAGCTCTCCATGAATACCTAGCCAAACGGGACCTTTGCCTAAGGGTAGGTAATCAAATACCGAAGAAGTGCTATCAAAGAAGAGAGGTAGATACGATTCAATGCCAGCACTTGGAATGCCTAAGCCGATATCTTTATAGATGCTGCAGCGACTTGGATCACCATCAAATACTTCACGCCAGCGACCTCTGAATGCAGTGCGCGATTCTTCATCCATTGGAAATTCATGACCGGGTAGTAATCGAACTTCCTGAACGGGGTAAAGACTGCGTTGGCTATCTGGGTCAAATGAGCGAATTTGATCAATCTCATCACCAAATAAATCGATTCGATAAGGCAAAGGTGAACCCATCGGGAACAAATCAATCAAACCACCGCGAATACTATATTCACCAGGACGTACAACCGCACTCACCGGATCATAGCCAGCTTGCTGAAGTTGCAGGCGCAAAGCTTTTTCATCCAGCTTGTCACCTTTTTTAAAGAAAAAGGTATGCGCCGCTAAAAAGCTTGGAGGACCTAATTTTTGTAATGCAGTGGTGACCGGCATCAAAACAATATCGCAAGCGCCTGTGAGTAGCTCATGTAATGTGGCTAGTCGCTCTGAGACCAAATCTTGATGAGGTGAAAAAGCGTCGTAAGGCAAGATTTCCCAATCAGGCAGCAAGCGAACCGCTAAGTTCGGAGCAAAGACAGGAATTTCTTCTTGTAAACGTGATGCATCCAATGCATTGGCACAGATGATGACCATCACAGAGAAAGACTTTCTGTGATTTAAAGCTTGTTGGGCGATCACAGCAGCATCTGATGAGC
>JACCDM011766309.1_pt1 | contig 17306 bp, 16 predicted proteins | sample 7445851 | NCBI WGS metagenome assembly JACCDM01 (sample SAMN15323438, study PRJNA562643) | freshwater metagenome | isolation source: river surface water | place: USA:Blue River Watershed | collected 2017-08-16
CTCCAGCATCATCGCGCCGCACCAGATCTGTCCGATCGGGTTGGCGATGTGCTTGCCGGCGATGTCCGGGGCCGATCCATGCACCGGCTCGAACAGCGAGGGGAAAGTGCGATCCGGGTTCAGGTTGGCGCTCGGCGCGATGCCGATGGTGCCGGTGCAGGCGGGCCCCAGGTCCGACAGGATGTCGCCAAACAGGTTGCTGGCCACCACCACGTCGAAGAAATCGGGACGCTGCACGAAGTGCGCAGTCAGGATGTCGATGTGGAACTTGTCCAGCGTGATGCCCGGATAGGCCTTGGCCATTTCGGCCACCCGCTCGTCCCAGTAAGGCATGGTGATGGCGATGCCGTTGGACTTGGTGGCGCTGGTCAGATGCTTCTTGGGACGCGACTGCGCCAGCTCGAAGGCGAACTTGAGCACGCGGTCCACGCCCACGCGGGACATCACCGTCTCCTGCATCACGATCTCGCGCGGGGTGCCCGGGTACATGCGCCCGCCGATGCTGGAGTACTCGCCCTCGGTGTTCTCGCGCACGATGTACATGTCGATTTCGCCGGGTTCGCGTCGGCTGCCGTCGCGCCGCACCACCGGCGCCACGATGCCGGGCATCAGGCGGGCCGGGCGCAGGTTCACATACTGGTCGAACTCGCGGCGGAACAACAGCAGGGACCCCCACAGCGACACGTGGTCCGCAATCTTGTCGGGCCAGCCCACCGCGCCGAAATAGATGGCGTCGTGGCCGCCGATCTGGTCCTTCCAGTTGTCCGGCAGCATCTTGCCGTGCTTCTCGTAGTAGTCCCAGCTGGAGAAGTCGAAGTGGTCGAAGTGCAGGTCGATGCCGAAGCGGCTGGCCGCGGCCTCCATGACCCGGATGCCCTCGGGCATCACTTCCTTGCCGATGCCGTCGCCGGCGACCACGGCGATGCGCTTCTTGCTCATGTCATGTACTCCTGAAAAATCCGAAGGCCTCGTCCAGCACCGCCTGCGGCGCCTCCTCGGCCAGGTAATGCCCGCTGTCCACGGCGCGCCCGCTCACGTCGGCGGCGCGTTCGCGCCACAGGGCCAGCACGTCAAAGCACGCGCCCACGATGCCCTGGGCACCCCAGAGCACGCGCAGGGGCTGCACCAGCCGCCGGCCGGCCGCCACATCGGCACGGTCATGGACCAGGTCGATGCCGGCGCTGGCGCGGTAGTCACCGCAGATGCCCCGGGCCGACCCGGGCAGCGCGATGCAGCGCTCGTATTCAGCCATCGCGGCCGGGTCGAAGGCCGCCAGGCCCGCGTACCGCGCGCCCATCACGCTACGCACGTAGCGCACGGGGTCGTCCTCGATCAGGCCTTCCGGCAGGGGCGCGGGCTGGATCAGGAAGAACCAGTGCCAATAGGCGCGCGCAAAGGCCTCGCTCGTATGGGTGTACATGGCCAGCGTGGGCGCGATGTCCAGGAGCAGCAGCCGCTCCACGCGATCCGGGTGATCCGCCGCCAGCCGGTGCGCGACCCGCGCACCACGGTCATGCGCCAGCACCTGGAACCGCTCGAAGCCCTGCGACTGCATCACCGCCACCGCATCCAGGGCCATCTCGCGGCGCGAATACGCGGCGCTGTCCTCGCCCGGCTCGGGCCGCGAGGAATCGCCGTACCCGCGCAGGTCCATCATCACCACGGTGAAACGCTGCGCCAGCTGCGGCGCCACGCGGTGCCACATCGCCATGGTCTGCGGGTGACCGTGCATCAGGAGCAGCGGCTCGCCCCGCCCCGCGCGGCGGCACGCCAGGCGCACGTCGCCACGTCGCACTTCGAATGAATCCAGGCCTTCGAACATGGGGCGCCGATTGTGCCTGCAAGCCGCGCGGCGGCTCAGGAGGGGTGTCGCGCAGGAGGCACCGGGCTGCGCACCACCACGCTCACCCCCACCGCCGTCAGCACCACGCCGGCCAGCGTCAGGGCGGTGATCGGCTCGCCAAACAGCTGCCACGCCATCAGGGCCGTGGTGGGCGGCACGAGGTACATCAGGCTGGCCACACGCGTGGCCGCGCCTCTCTGGATCATCAGATACAGCAGGGAACTCGCGCCCAGCGTGAGCCCCAGCACCGACCAGGCCAGCGCGCCCACGAGTTCGCGATTGAGCGTGCCAGCGGCCGTGAACCAGCGCGGCGCCTCGGTCTCCAGCATCGCCAGCGGCAGGGTGACAGTGAAGGCGGCCAGCATCTGCACCAGGCCCGCGACGCGCACGTCGCCAGGCTGCACGAACCGCTTCTGGTACAGCGTACCGGCCGTGATGCCCCCCAGAGCCGCCACCGCGCAGAACAGGTTGAAGGGGTTCACTTCGCCCAGGCCGAGTTTTTGCCAGACGACCAGGACCAGTCCGCACAAGCCGAGCGCCAGGCCCAGCCACTGACGCCGGGTGACCACGCCCCCCACTGCGGACAACCACAGGCCGGTGAGTACCGGCTGCAGGCCCACCACCAGCGCCGACAGGCCGGCGCCCATGCCGTGCTTCACGGCAGCCCAGACCCCTCCGAGGTAGCACGCCTGCATCAGGATCCCGGTGACCGCCAGGTGCCCCCACTGCGCAGGCTCCCGTGGCCAGACGGCGCGGGCCGCCATCGCCCAGGCCAGCAGGCACAGGGCCGACAGCGCATAGCGAATTTCAAGGAAGGAAAAGGGCGGCGCGTGCGGCATGCCGTAGCGCGCCACGATGAAGCCGGTGCTCCAGATCAGGACGAACACGGCCGGCATGGCCCGCACCATCCAGGCCGTCTCGGGGGTCTCACGCATCGGTCAGTTCACGCGCTTGCGGATCTCGGGCAAGGCCTTGCGCAGGTAGTAGACCATGGACCAGACCGTCAGGACGGCGGCAGCCCAGATCAGTCCGGTGCCCCAGACCCGGGTGTCGATCAGCCCGAACAGGCGGCCATCGAACAGGAGGAAAGGAATGGCCACCATCTGCACGGTGGTCTTGACCTTGCCGATCATGTGCACCGCCACGCTGCGCGAGGCGCCGATCTGCGCCATCCATTCGCGCAGCGCCGAGATGGCGATCTCGCGGCCGATGATGATCAGGGCCACGAACACGTCGGCGCGTCCCAGGTGCACCAGCACCAGCAGCGAGGCGCAGACCAGGAACTTGTCGGCGACCGGGTCCAGGAAGGCGCCGAAGGAGGAGGTCTGGTTCAGGCGCCGGGCCAGGTAGCCGTCGAGCCAGTCGGTCAGGGCGAAGGCCACGAACATCACGGTGGCCACCAGGTTCTGGATGCGCGGCTCCAGCCCCAGGTAGAACACCCCCACGATCAGCGGGATGGCGACGATGCGCGTCCAGGTCAGGATCGTGGGGACGGTGAAGAACATGGGCGCGATTCTGGCACGGCCGCCGCCGGCTTCAGCGCAGCGCGCGGTAGATGGTTTCGGCCAGCTCGCGCGAGATGCCCTCCACCGTGGCCAGGTCGTCCACGCCCGCATCCGCCACGCCGCGAATGCCGCCAAACCGTTGCAGCAGCTTGGCGCGTTTGCGGGCGCCCACGCCGGGGATGTCCTCCAGCCGGCTGCCGCCCACCCGCACCTTGTCGCGGCGCGCACGCATGCCGGTGATGGCAAAGCGGTGCGCCTCGTCCCGGATCTGGGCCACCAGCATCAGGGCGGCGGAATCACGGCCCAGGTACACCTTCTCCCGGCCGTCGGCGAACACCAGTTCCTCCAGGCCGACCTTGCGCCCCTCACCCTTTTCCACGCCCACGATCACCGACAGGTCCAGGCCCAGCTCGGCGAACACCTCGCGCGCCATGCTCACCTGGCCCTTGCCGCCATCGACCAGCACCAGGTCCGGCAGGCGTGTCGCGGCACCACCTGCCGCGCGGGCGGCGCGCCGGCGCCCAGGCGCAGCCGCATCTGACGGCACCCCGGACGCGACCTGCTCCTGGAGGGCCTCAACGGCCGGGATCTCGGGCGGCGTGGCGTCCGGCGCGTCGCGGCCGGCCTGCGCCAGGGCGCTGTAACGCCGCAGCAGCACCTGCCGCATGGCGGCATAGTCGTCGCCCGGCGTGATGCCCTCGATGTTGTAGCGGCGGTACTCGGCGTTCTGCATCTGATGGTGGTGGAACACCACGCAGGACGCCTGCGTCGCCTCACCCGCCGTGTGCGAGATGTCGAAACACTCGATGCGCAAGGTGTCCAGGTCGTCGGGCACCAGGTCCAGGGCCTCGGCCAGGGCGCGCGTGCGCGCCTGTTGCGAGCCCTCCTGCGCCAGCAGCCGCGCCAGCTGGAGGGACGCGTTCTTCTGCGCCATCTCCAGCCACAGCCGCCGCTGCTCACGCGGCTGGTGCACCAGGGTCACGCGCACGCCGGCCTGCTCGGACAGGGCCTTGACCAGGTCCTTGCGCACCGGGTGGCTGGCGACCAGGGCCGGCGGCACGGCGATACCGATGTAGTGCTGCGCGATGAAGGCCTCCAGCACCTGCACCTCCAGGGGCGCCGGTTCCGCGGCCTCATCGCCGCCATCGAAGCCGCGCACTGCCGCCGCATCCTCGACATGGCTCGGGAAGTAAGGCCGGTCGCCCAGGTGGCGGCCGCCGCGCACCATGGCCAGGTTCACGCAGGCCCGGCCGCCCTGCACTGTCACCGCCAGGATGTCGACGTCCTTGTCGTCGGCCGTTTCCACCGACTGCTGGTGCAGCACCCGCGACAGCGCGCTGATCTGGTTGCGGATCTCCGCCGCCTGCTCGAACTCCAGGCGCTCGGCATGGCCCATCATGCGCGCCTCGAGCTTGGCCATCACCTCCTGGGTGTCGCCACGCAGGAAGGCCTGGGCGTTCTCCACATCGTGCTGGTAGTCCTCGCGGGCGATCTTGTCCACGCAGGGGCCCGAACAGCGCTTGATCTGATAGAGCAGGCAGGGCCGGGTCCGGTTGGCGAACACTGTGTCCTCGCAGGTGCGCAGACGGAACACCTTCTGCAGCAGCTGCACCGACTCCTTGACCGCCCAGGCGCTGGGGTAGGGGCCGAAATAGTGGTGCTTGCGGTCGACCGCTCCCCGGTAATAGGCCATGCGCGGAAACGGGTCCGAGGCGCCGGTGATCTTCAGGTAGGGGTAGCTCTTGTCGTCCCGGAACAGGATGTTGAACCGCGGGTTCAGCGCCTTGATCAGGTTGTTTTCCAGCAGCAGCGCCTCGGCCTCGGAGCGCACCACCGTCGTCTCCATGCGCACGATGCGGGTCACCATCAGCCCGATGCGCGTGCCGGCGTGGTTCTTCTGGAAATAGCTGGAGACGCGTTTTTTCAGGTCGCGCGCCTTGCCCACGTACAGCACGCCACCCGCGGCGTCGAAGTAGCGGTAGACCCCGGGCAGGTGCGGCAGGGCCGCTACCTCGGCCAGCAAGGACTCGGGGTGCGCCCCGGACGGCAGGTCGGACATGCTCCGTATTATCCGGGGCCATGCGCTGGGACATCTTCTGCAAAGTCATCGACAACCATGGCGACCTCGGGGTGTGCTGGCGCCTGTCCGCCGAACTCGCTGCGCGGGGGGATGCCGTGCGCCTGTGGGTGGACGATGCCTCGGCCCTGGCCTGGATGGCGCCCGGCGGGCGCCAAGGGGTGCAGGTGCTGCCCTGGGACCCGCAGTCGCAGGCGCCCGCCCCCGAGCCGGGCGACGCGGTCATCGAAGCCTTTGGCTGCGACCCCCACCCCTCTTTCCTGGCGGCCCTGGCGCAGGCCGCGCGGGCGCGTGGACGGCAGCCGGCCTGGATCAATCTCGAATACCTCTCGGCCGAGCCGTATGTGGAGCGATGCCACGGCCTGGTCTCGCCCGTCCTGAGCGGCCCGGCCGCCGGCCTGGCCAAGCGCTTTTGCTACCCGGGTTTCACCGCGCGCACCGGCGGCCTGGTGCGCGAAGCCGATTTCGAAGTGCGGCGCGACGCCTTCGACCGCGCGGCCTGGCTCGCAGCCCTGGGCGTCCCCGCCGAGGGCGAGCACCTGGTCAGCCTCTTTTGCTACGAACCGCCCCTGCTGGGGGCCTTGCTGGAGCGCTGGCGCAGCGGCACCGCGCGCACCCGACTGCTGGTCACGCCGGGCCGTGCGCGCGCAGCCCTCCAGGCGGCCGGGTCCGCGGGCGCTGCAGCGGGAAACCTCGCCATCACCCAGCTGCCGTACCTCACCCAGGGCGACTACGACCACCTGCTGTGGGCCTGCGACCTGAACTTCGTGCGAGGCGAGGACTCCCTGGTGCGAGCGCTGTGGGCCGGGCGTCCCTTCGTCTGGCAGGTCTACCCCCAGGACGACGGGGCGCACCACGCCAAGCTCGAGGCCTTCCTCGACTGGCAGCAGGCCCCCGTCCGATGGCGCGCCTGGCACCGGGCCTGGAACGGCCTTGACGCGGCGCTGCCTGAAGGCGATCCCGCCCGCGACACCTTCAACCCGCAGGACGCCACCCGCGCGCTCCTTGCGCGTCCCGACCTGGTCACTCACCTGCGCGAGATGGCCTCACGCGAGATGGCCCCCGGTAACCTGCGGCCGTGATAATCGCCCGCAACGCGCCTTGCTCCGGCCACGATCACGGTTTCGGTGGAGAGCATGGGGCGGCGCCAGTTCATGCCTCGAGCGTGCCTGCGGACGACTTAAGTGTGACTTACGGCGGCGGGGCTATTCCAGGAATCGCGCTAAAATCTCGGGCTTTGCCCCGTACACCACCTGGCGCCCTCCCGCGACGCCGGAATGGCCCGCGAGGCCCCCGCCGCGGCGCCCCTGTTTCAGGCACGGTCATCTCGCGGCCCAACCTGCAGTCATCACGCCATGAAAATCGCTCAAGAAATCCGCGCCGGCAACGTCATCATGCAAAACGGCGCCCCCTGGGTGGTCCTCAAGACCGAATACGCCCGCGGTGGTCGCAACGCCGCCACCGTGCGCATGAAGCTCAAGAGCCTGCTGGCCAACCAGGGCACCGAGATCGTGTTCAAGGCCGACGACAAGATGGACCAGATCGTCCTGGACAAGAAGGAGTGCACCTACTCCTACTTCGCCGACCCCATGTACGTCTGGATGGACACCGAGTTCAACCAGTACGAGGTCGAGGCCGAGAACATGGGCGACGCCCTGAACTACCTCGAAGACGGCATGTCCGCCGAAGTGGTGTTCTACGAAGGCAAGGCCATCTCCGTCGAACTGCCCACCAGCGTCGAGCGCGAGATCACCTGGACCGAACCCGCCGTCAAGGGCGACACCTCCGGCAAGGTCCTCAAGCCCGCCAAGATCGCCACCGGCTTCGAGATCGGCGTGCCGATCTTCGTGGCGCAGGGTGACAAGGTCGAGATCGACACCCGTACCGGCGAATACCGCCGCCGCGTCTGACGCGCCTGGCGCGAGCGCCCGCCCTCGGTTACAAAAAGGCTCCTGCGCGGAGCCTTTTTCATTTCCCCAGCCCGTCCCGCCCCATGGCCTTCGACATCGAGCAGATCCCCGTGCCGTTTCGCATGCAGCCCGGGCTCGTGCGCCTGCCTGCGCAGGCCGCGCACCTCACCCCGCTGACGCCCGGTCACCCCCTGCATGACGAGAAGCGCCGGGTGATGCAGGCGGGCCAGTCACGCCATGCCGTCCCCGGCTTCGACCCGGCACCGGCGCTGGCCGCCATCCAACGGCAGGCGGCCCGCGAGGGATCGGACGCCGCGCTGGCGGCCGGCCACCCGATCGAACTGGCCTTCGAGGAGGACTTCGCCGTGCTCGATGGCGCCACGGGCACCCTGCCCTGGCTGTGCGTGTGCGCGCCTTCGCACTGGGCGCCGGAGGACAAGCTGGGACAGACCCTGGCCGCCGCCCATGCCCCCGTCGCCGACAACGCCCTGCTGCAGGCAGCCGTGCACCCGCTGGTGGCCCTGGCCACGGGGGGCGAGCGCTGGGAACGGTGGGTCTGGAGCCTGAGCCCCTCCTCGCGCCACGACCAGCATCCGCGACGGCACGTCCCGCCGCCCTGGCCGTCCACCCCGGACCCCGACGCCTTCGTTCAGGCCTGCTGGCTGCGCACCGAGCGACAGACCTTCTTCCCGGTCGGTGGCGGCACGCGCCAGGCCGTCTTCACGATCCGCGTGCAGCTGCAACCCCTGGCACAGGCTGCCGGCACGCCCGCCCGCGCCCGCCGCCTGCATGACAGCCTGGCCTCCATGAGCGATGCCGTCCTCGCCTACAAGGGCCTGACCCCCGCCCGGGAGCGGTTGCTGCAATGGCTTCACAGTCGTTGCCATGCAATGCCTGCACAATGAACGGATGGAATCAACGCACAACCTGCACGATCGCCGCCTGGCCGATGCCTGGGCCATCCTGAAGTCTCATTCCGACAGCGGACAGCCCCTCGAGGCGGACGCCAACCGCCTGGCCTTCGCCGACCCCGAGTTCCTGATGCGGCGCGAAACGCGAGGCATCCGCTTCCAGCTTGAAATGCTCAAGCCCGACCTCGCGCAGCAGCAGCACGGCGTCGAGAACACCATCGTCGTCTTCGGCAGCGCCCGCTTCCACAGCCAGGAAGAAGCCGACGCCCTGCTCCAGGCCGCACAGGCCAGCGGCAACGCCCAGACCCTCGCCCGTGCGCGTGCCCTGGCCCGCAATGCCCGGTACTACGAGCAGGCACGGGCTTTCGGTCAACGGGTTGCCCGTTACAGCGCCGGCAAGCCGGCGGCAGACCAGTTGTTCATCTGCACGGGTGGCGGTCCCGGCATCATGGAGGCGGCCAATCGCGGCGCCTTCGAGGGTGGCAGTGAAAGCGTGGGCCTGTCCATCGCCCTGCCCATGGAGCAGGGCACCAACCCCTATGTCACGCCGTCGCTGTCCTTTCGCTTCCACTACTTCGCGCTGCGCAAGATGCACTTCATGATGCGCGCGAAGGCGCTGGTGGCCTTCCCCGGAGGCTTTGGCACCCTCGACGAACTGTTCGAGGTGATCACCCTGGTGCAGACACGCAAGGCCAAGCAGGTGCCCATCGTCCTGTTCGGGTCGGACTACTGGAAACGGCTGTTCAACTTCGAGGTCCTGGTCGAGGAAGGCGCCATCTCGAAAGAGGACCTCGACCTGTTCCAGTATGCGGACGACCCGGAACAGGCCTGGTCCCTGATCCAGGACTTCTACCAGCTGGCCACCTGAACGAGGTCGGCTGAACGAGGCTGGCTGAACGGTCCGCCGCAGCGCTAGCCGTCCGCGGCATGCGCCCGCAGGCGCGATGCCATCGGCATGCTCGCGCCCACCACCGCGCCCACGGTCCAGAACACGCCAGCCACCCCGATCACGGCGCCTGCCGCGCCAAAGAGCAGCGGCATCAGGACGCTGGAGACGTTGATCGACATGAGCCGCAGGCCCAGCGCCTCGCCGTGGCGGTGCGCTGGGGTGATCTGGTGCAGCGTGCTCATGACCATCGGCTGTACCGACCCCAGCGCAATCCCCAGGAGCACCGAGCAGACCCCCATGGCCAGCGCCACGTGCATGAACGGGTACACGGCAAACACCAGGGCGGCGCAGCCCATGGCACTCACGATCACCTGCCACTCCCGCAGACGCGACGCCAGCATCGGCAGGAGCATGCGCACCAGGGTGGCCGCCACTGCGAAGGCCCCCATGATGGATCCGATCACCGAGGCGGACAGGCCATGCTCGTGCCCCAGCACCGGCACCAGGAAGGTGTGGACGTCCCAGCAAGACGCCACCACCCAGTTCACCAGGATCAGGCGTCGGAAGTCCTTCTCCCGCAGCAGGCTCCAGGCCGTGGCGCGGCGCTCATGGTCAGGCGCCTGCACCGGTGGCAGCTCCCGCGCTGCGCGCACCCAGACCCAGGCCACCAGCGGCAGGAGCGCCAGGGCCAGGAAGGCCAGGCGAAAGCCGCCGTTGTCGATCAGGATCCCCGCCAGGAAGGGACCGATGAAATTCGAGATGGCGGGTCCGATCGACAGCCAGGAAAAGGCCTGCCGCAACTGCGTCGGCCCCTCGGCAATGCGGCCCACATGCCGCTGCAAGGCGATGACGACCGCGCCGGTGGAGGCCCCCGTCATGACCGCGGCCAGGCACAGGACCGGGAACACGGGCCACAGGGCCGCCAGCGCGGCGCCGGCACTGGCGACACCGATGCCCCAGGCCACGGGTCTTCGCACGCCGTGGCGGTCGGTATAGCGCCCCGCCGGCAGGGCCAGAAAGACGGTGGCCAGTGCGAAGAGCGACAGCAGGAGACCCACCGCCGCCGCGCTGTACCCCTCGCGCAGCGCCAGCAGGGGTGCCGCCATGCGCGTGCCCGCCATGCAGGCGTGCAGAAAGACCTGCCCGGCGACCAGGCGCGCGAGCTCACTCCCCAGGCCCATCTCGGCTCTCAGTCCTGCGGGTCGTCAGACCCATCATCGGCGGACGGCAGCAGCGCCTGGGCCTGCGCCTCGGGCAGGGCCTCGACGCCCTTGAGCGCGCGTCGCATCTGACGCGCGCGCGTGTCGGCCTTGTCCAGGGTGTCGGCGGCCTTCTGCACCTGGTCCTTGATGCGGACCACCCACTCGCCATAGCGCTCGAACTCGGTCTTGACCGCGCCCAGCACCTTCCACACCTCGGACGCCTGTTCCTGCAAGGCCAGGGTGCGAAAGCCCATGTGCAGGCTGTTCAACATCGCCAGCAAGGTGGTGGGGCCTGCCAGGGTGACGCGGTAGTCGCGTTGCAGGGAATCCATGATGCCGGGGCGTCGCAGCACCTCGGCGTACAGGCTCTCCACCGGCAGGAACAGGATGGCGAAGTCCGTCGTGTGCGGCGGCGACACATAGGCCTCGCAGATCGTCTTGGCCTCCTGGCGGATACGCCCCTCCAGCGCGCGGGCCGCCGCGTCGGCGGCGGTGGCATCGGCGCGGTCATGCGCCTCCAGCAGGCGCTCATAGTCCTCGCGCGGAAACTTGGCGTCAATCGGCAGCCACACCGGCATGCCGTCGTCGCTGCGCCCGGGGAAGCGCACCGCGAAATCGACACGCTGGCCGCTGCGCGGCTTGGTCTCCACCTGCTTGGCGTATTGCTCGGGGGTCAGCACCTGCTCCAGCAGGGCCTCCAGCTGCACCTCGCCGAACATGCCGCGCGATTTCACGTTCGTCAGCACGCGCTGCAGGTCGCCCACGCCCTGCGCGAGCGTCTGCATCTGCCCCAGGCCCAGGTGCACCTGGTCCAGGCGGTCGGCCACCTGCTTGAAGCTTTCCGTGAACCGCGCCTCCAGGGTGGACTGCAACTTCTCGTCCACCGTGCGGCGCATCTCGTCGAGCTTGGCCGCATTGGTCTGCTGCAACAGGGCCAGCTGGGACTCGAGCGTACCGCGCACCTCGGACAGACGGCGAGCGTTGGCATCGCTGAGCGCCTGCAGCTGCTGCGCCAGGGTATCGGCCAGTCCTTTTTGCATCAGCGCCAGCTGCTGGCCGAAGGCATCGATCTGCGCGTTCTGCGTGCGCGTGGCCTCCCCGGCCTGGCGCACCAGCGCCTCCTGGAAGCTGCTGAAGCTGTGGGTCAACTCCTGGCGTGCACCGCGAGAGGACTCGCTGATCTCGCGGCGCAACTCGCGCTCAAGCCGCTCATTGGCTTCCATCAGCGAGACGCGCAACCCTTCGTCTTGTGCGGCGGGTCGGCGAAGCAGCAGGACCAGCAGCAGGCCGACGTTGACCGCCGCCAGGGCGGCTAGGAGCCACAGCACGAGACTCAAGCCGGCCCCAGGACTTCAGGGTTGACGGGTGTCACCGGCTTGCCGGTGGTCAGGTAGGCGATCAGGTTGTCCGCCGCCAGGTCGGCCATCGCGCGGCGGGTAGCCACGGTGGCACTGGCGATGTGGGGCGTGAGAACGACATTGGGCACTGTCAGCAGGTCCGGGTGCACGGCGGGCTCGCCCTCGAAGACATCCAGTCCCGCGGCGGCAATGCGCCGTTCGCGCAGAGCCTGCGCCAGGGCCGCATCGTCCACGATGCCCCCGCGCGCCACGTTCACCAAGGTGGCTGTGGGCTTCATCTGCGCGATCTCCGCCGCACCGATGGCGTGATGCGATTGCGCCGAATACGGCAGCACCAGCACCAGGTGGTCGGCCGTGCGCAGGAGTTCCTCCTTGCTCACGTAGCGGGCCTTGCATTGCGCCTCGAGTTCGGGAGAAAGCCGGCTGCGATTGTGATAGACCACGTTCATGCCAAAGCCATGCGCGCCCCGGCGGGCGATGCCCTGGCCGATCCGGCCCATGCCCAGGATACCCAGCGTGCTGCCATGCACCTCGCTGCCCGCGAACATGTCATACGCCCACTTGGTCCACCGGCCCGCCCGCAGGAAGTGCTCGGATTCGGCCATGCGCCGGGCCGTTGCCATGAGCAGCGCGAAGCCGAAATCGGCGGTGGTCTCCGTCAGCACGTCCGGCGTGTTGGTCGCCAGCACCCGCGCCGCCGTCATCGCCTGCACGTCGAAGTTGTTGAAACCGACAGCCATGTTGGCGCAAATGCGCAGCCCGGGACAGGCCTTGAGTACCTCGGCGTCGATCCGTTCGCTGCCCGTGGTGAAGGCGCCGGCCTTCCCTTGGAGGCGGGCAATCAGTTCAGACTTCGTCCAGATGGTGTCCGAGGGGTTGTCCTCCACCTCGAAGTGCTGCTTGAGCTTTGCGACGGTCTCGGGAAAGACACCCCGTGCGACCAGGATTTGGGGTTTGTTCATCGGAACCAGATCCACGTGACAAGAATGAAAAGCGGCACCAGAATGCCGCACGACCACAGCATGTAGCCGAAGAAACTGGGCATGCGCACACCGCGGTCTTCCGCGATCGCCTTGACCATCAGGTTGGGCGCGTTGCCGATGTAGGAGTTGGCTCCCATGAACACCGCGCCCGCCGAGATCGCCGCCAGCGTCGGGGCCAGCGTGGTCATGAGCAACTTCGGGTCACCGCCCGCGGTGTTGAAGAACACCAGGTAGGTGGGCGCGTTGTCCAGGAATGAACTGAGCAGGCCCGTGGCCCAGAAATAGGCCGCCGGGTCGGGCGAACCATCCGGCCGGGTGACGGCCGATACGATGGCGCCGAAGGGACCGTCGGTGCCGGCGCGCAGCATCGCGATCACCGGGATGATGGTCAGGAAGATGCCTGCGAACAGCTTGGCCACCTCCAGCATCGGCGCCCACGAAAACTGGTTGTCCGCATGCACCGACGCGGGCGTGAGCTTCAGGGACAGGAAGATCACGACGATCAGACCCAGGTCACGCACCAGCCCCGGCAGGCCCACTTCGGTGCCCGCGATGTCGAACGACACGGGCGACTTCCAGACCCCGCTCAGAAGCACCAGTCCGATCACCACGGCCAGCAGGCCGAAGTTGCGACCGCCATCAAAACCGATCGCGCGGCTGTCGGGGGTCGGATCCACCGGGACGATCTCTTCGCGCCGGTGGTAGTACCAGGCGTCCAGCGCATAGAAGATCGCCAGCAGCGTCCCGATCATGAACAGCGTCTCGGGCAGCAGCGTGGAGACGGTCCAGAAAAACTCGACGCCCTTGAGGAAGCCCAGGAACAGCGGCGGATCCCCCAGCGGCGTGAGCGAGCCGCCGATGTTGGACACGATGAAGATGAAGAACACGACCACATGCGCCTTGTGCTTGCGGTTGTCGTTGGCTCGGATCAAAGGACGAATCAGGAGCATCGAGGCCCCCGTCGTTCCCATGAAGCTGGCCAGCACGGCGCCGATCGCCAGGATGGCGGTGTTGAGGCCCGGGCTGCCATGCAGGTTGCCGCGGATGTAGATCCCCCCCGACACCGTGAACAGCGCCGTCAGCAGGATCACGAAGGGGATGTACTCGGCCAGCATCACATGCACCAGCGCCGATCCGGCAGCGCCCGCTCCGAAGGTCACGGCAAAGGGCAGCAGGAAGGCCAGGGCCCAGGCCGCGGCCACCTTGCCGAAATGGTGGTGCCAGAACGCTGGCGCCAGCAGGGGCACCAGGGCGATCGACAGCAGGATGCCGGCAAACGGCACGCCCCAGAGGGCGGACAGCTGGCGACCATCGACATCGGCCGCCAGCGCCAGCTGCGGCAGCACCAGCAAGGCACCGATACCTGCGCGCAGCGCAGTGCGAAATTTCATGCAGCGGCCACGCATGGTGATCACTCCAGCCACTGCGTGAACTGCGCGACGGCCTCACGCGGGGTGTTCAGCTGGTTGACCACGGCGGATTCGTCGGCCCAGCCCAGGGCCAGGCCGCACACCAGCATCTCGTGCTCACCTGCCCCGACGTGCGGCAGGATGATCCTGGCAAAGCCGTTCCAGGCCGCCTGCGGGCAAGTATGCAGGCCCCGGGCGCGCGCGGCGACCATGATGCTCTGGAGGAACATCCCGTAATCCAGCAGCGAGCCGCGCCCCATGCGCCGATCAACCGTGAACATCATGCCCACTGGCGCGTCGAAGAAACGGTAATTGCGCTGCTGCTGCGCGTGCATCTTGTCCTTGTCGCCCTTGCCGATTCCCAGCAGGCCGTACAGGCTCCAGCCGTTCTCGCGGCGGCGGTCGATATAAGGGGAGATCCAGGTCTGGGGGTAGTAGTCGTACTCCTCGCGGTACTGGTCGGCCAGCGAGGGGTCGGCACGCATGGCCTCATGCGCGGCGCAGACCTTGTCCACCAGCGCGTCGCGGCTGGCCCCTTGCAGCACGTACACCTGCCAGGGCTGGGTGTTGGTGCCTGAGGGCGCCCGGCTGGCAACGCGCAGTATCTCCTCGAGGTCGGCGCGGGGTACGGGCTGGGGCAGGAAGGCCCGCGCCGAGAAGCGGCTCTCGATCGCGGCGTCCACGCTGCGGGGGTCTTCGACCCGGGTGCTGACCTTGGGGGTAGTCATCGAAGTGTCTCCAGTACTTTTTTCAAGGTGTCGGGCAGCGGCACCGGCCGGCGGGTGGCCTGGTCCACATAGACGTGAATGAAGTGGCCGCAGGCGGCCGCCTGGTCGTCGCCCTGGGCAAAGATTCCGACCTCGTAGCGCACGCTGCTGGTGCCGACATGGCCCACGCGCAGGCCCGCCTCGACGGTCTGCGGAAAGGCCAGCGGCGCAAAGTAGTTGCACTGCGTCTCGATCACCAGACCGATCGTGCGGCCCTGGTGGATATCCAGCGCCCCCTGCTCGATCAGGTGGGCATTCACCGCCGTGTCGAACCAGCTGTAGTAGACGACGTTGTTGACATGGCCGTACACGTCGTTGTCTTCCCAGCGGGTGCCTATGGTGCGAAAGGCCTTGTAGGCGCTGCGGGGCTCGGGACGCGGCCGCGCGGAGGGCGAGGAATGTGTCATCTCTCCCGATTCTGCCAGCGGCGCCAGTACTGGGCCGCCACCCGGAAGGTGTTGACCTGCGCATGCACGGTGTCCTCGATACGCAGACCGTAGCCGCCCGCCATGGCGAAGGCCAGGGGCACGCCCCGGTGCCAGGCCCAGTCGAAGACGCGCCGGTCCCGGGCCTCCAGGCCGTCCCAGGTGAGTTTCAGCCGTCCCAGGCGGTCGCCTTCGTGGGGGTCGGCCCCGGCCAGGTAGATCACCAGGCCCGGGTCGAAGCGACGTGCCAGTTCGTCCAGTGCCTCCTCCAGCTTTTCCAGGTAGGCATCGTCCGCGCACCCGTCAGGCAGGTCCACGTCCAGGTCGCTGGGCTCCTTGCGGAAAGGGAAATTCTTCTGCCCGTGCATCGACAGGGTGAAGACGCTGGGGTCGCCCCGGAAGATCCGGGCCGTCCCGTTGCCCTGATGCACGTCCAGGTCGATGATGGCCACCTGCAGCGGCTTGCGGCCCGAGCGGCCCCACTCCGCCTGCATCAGGCGGGCCGCCACCGCCGCATCGTTGAACACGCAAAAACCGCCGCCCTTGTCGGCGCTGGCGTGGTGGGTGCCGCCGGCGATATTGGCCGCCACCCCCTCGCGAAAGGCCACCCGGCACGCCGACACCGTCGCCCCCACGGAGCGCCGGGCCCGGTCGGCCATCGCCTCGCTCCAGGGGAAACCGATCTCCCGCAGGATCCAGGGGTCGACCGACCCGTCCGAGATGGCCTTCACATAGGCCGGCGTGTGCGCCAGGGCCAGTTCGCCGTCGGTGGCCGCCGGGGCCTGCATCAGGCGCACCTCGGGGAATTCCGCGGCCAGCCGATCCCGCAGGATCTGGTACTTGGCCATGGGAAACCGGTGCCCGGCCGGCAGGTGCAAGACGAACTGGGTGGCATAAAACACCTGCATCCCTGGATTGTGTCCGGGGCCCCAAAACCGGGTTTTTTAGGCGGGCACCCATAAATTTGTTGCGTCGCAACAAAAAAGACTTGCAATGCTCGGGCAAACCCCTATACTTCAGTCCATGCTGCGGCGCAACAAAGAAACCGGTCTCCGGTCCTGAGGCGGGCAGCACCCGAGACAGTACCTTCACTTTTTTTTACGGAGAATCTCATGCTGACCGCTGAACAAATCGCTGCTTCCCACAAAGCCAACCTGGAAACCCTCTTCGGCCTGACCACCAAGGCCTTCGAAGGCGTCGAGAAGCTGGTTGAACTGAACCTGACCGCCTCCAAGGCCGCCCTGGCCGAAGCCGCCGGCACCACCCAGGCCATGCTGTCCGTCAAGGACGCCCAGGAACTGCTGGCCCTGCAGGCCTCCCTGTTCCAGCCCCTGGCCGAAAAGACCGCTTCCTACAGCCGTCACCTGTACGAAATCGCCTCCTCTTCCGGCGCCGAGTTCACCAAGGCCTTCGAAGTCCAGGCTGCTGACGCCCAGAAGAAGTTCCTGTCGGTCGTAGACAACGCCGCCAAGAACGCCCCGGCCGGCAGCGAGACCGCCGTCGCCGTGCTCAAGAGCGCCGTGGCCGCTGGCAACAACGCCCTGGAGTCGGTGCAAAAGGCCGTCAAGCAGGCCACCGAAGTCGCTGAAGCCAACTTCAACGCCGTGGCCAACACGGCCGTGAACGCCGCCAAGACCACCTCGCGCGCCAAGCGCTGAGCTGCCGCAGGGGCTGCCGGGAACTCCCCCAGCCCCTCGGTTACCTAGCAACGGACTCCTTGCCTTTGCAGGGGTCCTTCAGGTTGTCTCCTCGGGTCCTTTCGACACCTGCGAAGGTTCAGGGATCCCTTGGCCCCAGCTGCAAAGCTGGGGCTTTTTTCTTGCCCGCGCCACACCGGGGCACGCCCGCCCATAACCCCGGCACGGCATGAAAAAAGCCGCCCGAAGGCGGCTTTTCAACGGGATCCACCGGCGATCAGGCGGTTTCGCCCAGGACCGTCACGTTGATCTCGACCACCACATCGGTGTGCAGGGCCACGCTGACGCTGCTGTCGCCGACCATCTTGATCGGGCCGTTGGGCATGCGCA
>JACCDM010395863.1_pt1 | contig 17289 bp, 12 predicted proteins | sample 7445851 | NCBI WGS metagenome assembly JACCDM01 (sample SAMN15323438, study PRJNA562643) | freshwater metagenome | isolation source: river surface water | place: USA:Blue River Watershed | collected 2017-08-16
AAAACAAAATTGAATATTTTTAATTTAGACACATTATCAACGTATTTCGATTATATTATAAGTTTTTATCACCCTTAAGTTGTTTAAAATGTCAAAAATCGAGATAATTAAAACAACATTAGCCGAATTTAATGTTCCCAAAAGAGCTGATTTTGTTAATCCTAAATTACACGAAAAAATTGTATCAGCGGTTGCCACAAAGCAACCTATGTATTTCGAACCCCATGATTGCCAAGATAACTCCGAGTATATCAATGGGAAACAAATCTATGTAGTTTATATGTTCGGCATCATGGTAGATGGCACAAAAACAATGGTTATCTTAACCGGAATCTCTGTCTACTTCGATATATTAATTTCCAACAACGAAATAGTTAGCCGTGGACCAAGTATTAATGCACCCGAAATTGGCGTATTAGAAATCTCGCATTTCAAAACCTCAATCAAAGAAGGCATAGGCGCCGATCTATATAATAACATATCGCGCATCGAGATTGTGGAAGGATATCCTCCGAAAAGGTTTCAAACTCAGCCATCAAAATATCTGCGTTTATTCTTCGATAATTTATATTCCCGCGCTAAGGTCTTAGAAGCGGTGCAAAAATTATATTATGATAAACGCCAAGAAGTACCTTTTGAGCTAGCGCATGATGATTTAAGTCGCAACAACCCCAGTTATTATTTTAATGTTGTTGCTAGAACATACAAATTCAATACATGCTCATGGAATGTGTTAGAAGCAGGAAAATATACAGTATGCCCGAAAGACACGCAAAATAATCCATCAACAAAATGCAAATATTGTTTTCGCGTTGATATAAATAATTTTAAACCGCTAGACGATCAAACCATTTCAAAACATGATTACTTAAACAAGTCGCGGCAAATTGTTATGACATGGGATATTGAAACGTACAGTTCGGATAGGCAAACTGGTGAAATACCGTCGCCAGAAGCAGAGGACACAAACATATTTATGATTTGCGCCACTTTTCATTGGCAATTCACCGAAAAAGCGCTTCTCAAAGTTTGCTGCGTTGACAACCCGACGTCGGCAACGCCTGATGTATTCTTCGATATGAAAGCCCTTGAAGCTCAATCCAAGACAACGGGGAAACCAATAGAAGAACTAGCGCGTGAACAATCCCAAGTTAATGTTCTAATAGAATGCGGCAACGAACGCGATTTATGCATAGCATTTGCCCGCGTGGTGTCACAAATGGCACCCGATTTTATTGGAGCGTTTAACGGGGGTTCTTTTGATTGGCCCTTTTATCGCGAACGAATGCATAAATATGGGCTAATGCGGGAACTATATAATTGTTTCAGTGCATTAAAGCCAACGTATATCGAAAATGATACGAAAAAGGTTGGGGGTAGATGCTCCATTTATAGGCGGCGATTTAAGGAAGAAAAAGTCAAGATTTCTGCCGAAGAAAGCGCCACAATGTTATGTGCGCAATTTCCGGGGATGATTGATACCGATATTATGATTGTTTTTAAACAAATATATACCAAGGCAGAAGTTGGGCGAGGATCATCCTTAAACTTTTATTTAAAAGTGAATAAATTGCAGGGTAAAGAAGATTTGCCCTATAAAGAGATGTTCCACATCTACGAGAAATCAAGCAAATGGGTCGAACGCCAAAAAGCCTTAGAACGCGGCGATTTAACTATGTTTGATATAGCAAATACGGCGGAATTATCCGATGATGATTTGCAATCAATTATCAAAAGCCATGATAAAAATGGCCAAGAAAATCGCGACGCAATGGCGTTAGTTGCCAAATATTGCGTTGTTGATGCATTTAGATGCCAACAGTTATACACAGTTAAATCTATTATTGCAGATCGCAAAGAAGTGTCAAACATGGCCTACCTAACTATCTATGATGCATTTTATCGCGCCAATGGCATGAAAGTGCGTAATTTAGTCGGATCATTTTGTTGTGATCCGCGATTCAACATTATGTTTTCTAACGGAAAACAAACTAATGTAAAAATCAAATACCCAGGGGCGCATGTGTTTCCGCCAAAAAAAGGCTTGAACAATAAGCGCCCTGTTGTCGGCTTAGATTTTTCATCACTGTATCCGTCGCTTATGATGGCATACAATTTATCGCCAGAAAAAGCAATTGATGAAATTAACTTAGAAATCGATACTATAAGTGATAGAGGATATAATCATGTTTGCGCTGCTAGAAAATTCGCAGAAGATTTGGCAAAAATCGGCTATGATTTACACTACACAAAATTTGATGGCACTATACAAGATGAAAATCGCCCTGACAACGGTAAAATTGTTACAGTTTCGGGGTGGATTGTTCGCCATTCAAACATTATTGAAAACGGTGATAAACCAAGAAACAAGCAAATTGAATCAAGTGTTTCTGGGGCCGAAAAACCCCGTGACACTGGTCTACAGGGCGAAAAGATGGGTGTATTCCCATTTATTTTGAAAATTTTATTCGATAAACGTAAAAAAATTAAAAATAGATTTATCGCATTATCAAAATTAATCGAAATTATCGATATTTTACGCAAAGATAATTCGGGCAAATCAGACAAAGAAATTTTCGCATTAATTAATGCAAACGATTTTAATGATACTGGTTTTAGTCTTGAAACGTGTGATTACGCCGAGATAAAATTTCAGCGTAATGCCGTGAATTCGAAACAAAATGCCTTAAAGGTGTATATGAATACATTTTATGGCGAACAAGGCAATTATTTATCTAGTATTTATAAATTGCTGGTTGCTGGCGGAATTACATCCGCGGGTCAATATAATATTAAAATGGTAGCAGATTATCTCGTAAAGAACAAATATTGTGTTTGGTACGGAGATACTGACTCCAATTATATTTCATGCGACGATTCATTGTTTGTCGAAACTGATCGAGTATACGATGACGCAAAGAATTTACTACTGCGCGAAATCAAAAACTCGTTTGATGAGCGACCTCTTGCAGAGGGTAAGGATATTTCAGCCGAAGCTCGCACAATTGTTAGCAAATTGGCTGGGCCTTATATAACTGAATTTTCGCATTGCTACGAAAAACAAGAACACGCTCTCGCAAAGAAAGCAATTAACGCTGAAGATTTTAAAAAATGGAATCAAAACGCATATGAAGAGCTTGTTAAACAAATTATAGAGGCATCATTAAATTATATAAAACCTCAACATATATATCTAAAAAATACATCACTCAATCATTTAACTGATGATGAACTAAATTTTCAAGTCATGTCTATGTTTAGATTTGTTCTTCGCGAAATATATTGGACACAATTAGTGCAAATTACACGCAGAGACTTAAATGATTTACGTGTGAAGGTTAATAGTATGTTGGCGAGCGACAATGGCACCGCATATTTAACTATGGCCTATGAAGAAGTACTTTTCCCCGTGGTTTTCACAGGAAAAAAGAAATACTTCGGTTTAGCCCATTTAGAAAAAGAAAACTTCCATCCGGCGCCCAAAGATATATTTGTTCGCGGGATTGATATTATTAAGCAAGGACAAGCAAAATTAGCCAAAGATATTGGCTATGAAATTTTAGCAGAGATTTGCTCCGCTGAAAATGAGCTAGAAATGATAGATATTGTTCATAAGGCAATAGAAAAGATCTACTCTAGGGACTGGTCGTTGGAATATTTTGTATTAAACGGCAAATATAAGCCCAACAAACAAAACGTCCCAATCCAGACATTCGTGTCTCGGATGCGGCGTATTCACGCAAAATACGACAACCAGAACTCACACGAATACAATCCTAATCTTGCGGCTTTATATACGCCGCCGATCCCAGGAGACACATTCCAGTACGTAATCGTCAAATACGATCAAGCATACGATTTACGCGGGAATAAGATTAATTTGAAAAAGGGTGATAAAATGGAGTATTTGACAGTGTTTAACCATTTGTCTGCAGTGGCGAAGTGCGCCGAAGACAAACCCAGAATCGACCTAAACCATTACATCAGTGGGGCGATCATTGGCTTATTTGCGCGATTTCTTGCGTATAGGCCTGAATTTCAGCCGCCGGCAACAATAACCGATCCAGAAGAAATCGATATACACAGCGTCCGCGAAGCCAATAAATACGTGGAAAAATACTGCGAGAAACGCGCCGGTATTGATCGTGAAGCGTTGGTTAATCAGGGCAGAGGATTGCGAAAGAATTCGAAGCTAGTGCAAAAATCGATGAAGCAAAATATTATTTCAAAATATGGGCAAAGCGCCCATGTATTGCTTAATATTATTGGCATTAGCGATAATGTCCAATATGATCACAAATATGATTCTAATAACCCGGAGATAAGTCTTAGCACAAAGCAGGAATTAGAAATCGCTAGGCAAAAACATGAAGCAAATATGCGTGTTATCAAGGAATACGCAAAGAGATTAGCGGGTGAACCATTTTTGGGGCAAAGATTACTCGATAGATACGCGGAAAAAATAGCAGCGGATCCAACATTCATTTATGCTTTGAAATTAACATATAGTATAAATGGAGGATTTTCGCGATCAGAAAGGGCGAAAAAAGAAGCAAGTGGAATTAATCTTACGTCAGTAAGGCTTAATCATTTAAATAATATGGTTACAGAATATGAAACCAAAATCAGCAATATGCTGAAATACATTATTGATATCGAAAAATATGAAATCTACAAATGCGATGAATTATTGCAGGCTAGTTCTGTTGATCAAACATTTGATTTTCAAGGAGGATTTAATGATCTCGCTGTTATCAAAACCGAAGATGAGCAAAATTATAAGAAAACTTTAGATGAGTATAATTCTGCAATATTGAGATTATCATCTTTATATAAATTACGCGACAACTATGCGGATGTTCCAATTAAGATTAATGAATATATTAATAAAAAATTACGAGTTCAGCAACGCGTTGTTATATCGAAAGAAGAACTTAAAAAATCAGAATACGATTCTATTAATTTGGGCAAGCTTCATGATTATTGAAAACAGCAAACAAATTGAAAAATATTCAAGAAATTATTGGTAATTGTAAACTTTTTTTCCCAGTGTAGTATTATATAATCTTGATTTTTTAACAATCATAAAAAACACATAATCAAAAGCGCAAAAATAAAAATCAAGTTCAGTATGTTTTTAACATGTTGCTTAATTTTTGGAGTAATTGTTGTTTCGCTTTTGCTGATATCATTTGTTTTAACAGCAAACAGAAATGCACAAATAGCGGAAATGCTCACATCTTTTGAATATGACGATGAAGGCGATGAAGGGCCGCGATCAAAGATTTTCAGAAATTTATGGATGTTAAATAGATTTAGCGGGCTTAATATTTACCCCAACGGATTTCCGAGTTTATATAACCCAGGGGCCGCTAACGAACATTTTGCGGGATCTAAGTTTGGTAAAAACCGATCTGGTTTTAGCAAAAATCGATCTGGTTTTAGCAAATTTAGCGAGAAGAATCAAAAAAGCCAATCAGAAGATATACAATTTTATTTAGAGGAGCGCCTCGATAACATAAAACGCGAATATAAAAAAACCCAAGGGCTTATAGATAATATGGAGCGTATGTCATTAAGTTCGCCGCAAGCAGAGAAAAAACTCAATGCTGCAACCGAAAAATTACGCTCATTAAAAGATGAGGAAAGAAAAATAAAATTAATGTTGGCCAAAATTTGAAATTATTAAAATTTGTATAAATTTATTTTTTCTTCTTCAAATATATTACGTTAATATTCTCACAAATTTCTGAAAAATGAACGATTTAGTGAAGGGGGTTGTTATTGCCCTTTTAATTCTTGTGATTTTCTGGACTGTCGTAACTTATGGATGCGATATTCCAATTATTAAAAATTTTCAAGCGGCTTGTAGTAAAATGGGATTCGAAAATCAGTACTTGAATCGCGAACTAAAAAGTTCAAAAGAAGGATTGAGTCCTATTGGAAAATTTCCCGCTTCATATTTGAACCAATCTATGCAAGTTGCAGCTTTAACAGAAAATATTAACCCAATGGTTGCAAAAAGCCTCGGACTTGCTCAGCCAAAATCAAAACAAACCTATGATAATATGGCGAATAAAGCTCTCATGGAAAATACAGAATATTTTGCTACATGCAAAGATGGCGGTGCTACCCAAAAAGTTCTTGATTGTGTTTGCGACACCAACGATCCCAATAATTTTGCTACATGGGAATACGGGGCTCCAAACATGTCATACCAAGATTATGTTGCAAGTCAAGGTGTTGATTCTAAAGTTATTGAAAATCACCTTATGTTTGTTCGCGATCGCAGAGGTCTTGGCCCTGAAGGTGAATTTATCACTGGGCGAACTTATTCACCTGACAGTCATGATTCATACAATTATATGCCATGGGTTGGCATCAGACCAAAGGGAGGTGCATCATACATCGAAATGTGTAATCCTACGCAAGTTCCTGATGTTGATACCAATCTTTTCAAAGGAAACCGCCCATACTGTTTCTGGACTTAAGATTGCATTAAAACATAAAAATAAAAATCACTCATTTTTAAATTTTATTTTTTTATCCCCAAAAAATTGAAATTTAAAAGATTAAAATTATACAAGTACTATTCGATACCAAAACTTTTCGTTGTAACTTCCAATGCATTCAAGTCAATCAAAATCCGTAGCAAGAATTGTTAAAAATCTTCCTTTATTCCAATCCAATTTTACTAATTGGCATGAGGATATTAATGCAACAACTCAATACATGGAATGCAATATCGTAAATGCGCCAAGAATTAATAACTTACGCAAAGACTATGGCTGCGAAAAGAATTTTGGCGAAAATAAGACTTACAGCTGCAAAAATTTGAAGAAACAAGCAGTTAATATCTTAGATGATCATCATATGATCATCAAAAGCAGATCGCAACGTATAATACATAACGCAAAAGATACTAATGATGTAAATATTGATAAATCTCATAATAGAGATGAATTTATGATGTATAACGAAATTGCTGGGACATCAGAGCCAACAATAAAAATACATGAGCTTGCGCGATCTGAGTCCGTTGATGAAATAACAATTAAAACAAGCCGTGGTGCTGAATCTAAATTTAAAACTGATCCAAAACATGTTGAGTTTAAAAACAACGAAGTTAAAACCAACAAATTCACCAACGAAGTTAAAAACAACGAACCAACATTAGATAATACAAGTGTTACTATAATCGCCAATAGGTATTTGATTGGCGATTTAATTAACAGCGGATCCTACTCAAATGTATTTAAATGCATCGACATGTATACCACAAAAAAATGCGTAATTAAAGAATTCCTAGACAACGAATCTAGTTTCCGCGCCGAAACCCTGCGTGAACTTACGGTGCTTTCAACGATGCGTAATTCCCCGCATATAGTTGGGGTTCATAGCATTATAAGCGCCGTCGACACAGGCGATTTATCTACGCGATTTTACGCCGTGTTAAATTATCATACCAAAACACTACATGATTTTATTTATGAAAACACGGACTTCCCCACTACTCGCCGCGATTTAGGCGAAATCTTTTGCCGCGATATCGCACGGGGGCTAGCTTATATGCATGCATGTGGAATTGCGCACTGTGATTTAAAGCCCGCGAATATTCTCATTACGTCGACACATAATGCGGTTATTGCTGATTTTAGTTTAGCTTTATTTGTTGGCCACCAGCACAATAATCACAATGTTTTGGGCAATAAACCGCAATCAAAATGCTATGATTGCGAAACGCGACAAATGGGGTCACAAGTGCAAACGCTTGGATATCGTGCACCCGAGATTTTGTTTGAAAAGGAGAATTTTGATGGGTTTGCTGCGGATGTTTGGTCATTTGGTTGCGTAGCTGCTGAGATTTATTATGGGTATCCATTATTTTACGCGTATGGTAGTAATTTGGAATACTTGAAATCGGTAATTCGCGAATTAGGCCCAATTGATAGTAAATTGGATTACATGCAATTAAATGATGATTTTGATGCGACTTCTATATGCAATGACGAAAATGACTTAGATAATGATTGCGGCAAAAATGATAAGCATCAGCCTATTACTAGCCCTTTAAATGGCGCAATGTATACGGAGATGCAAAATGATAACAAAATAAACGCAAAACCAAAACGTAAAATTTCAGACAACAAATATGAATTAATAACCGAATCCAAAGATTATTATGAAAATTATCATTATGCTTTAGATTCACTTGGTTTTGGCGTATCCAAAGATAATTTAATTAAACCCGAGGGCTTAAATGATACAGCGGAAACTTTGCAATTTCAGGTTAGTGTAAAAGATACAAAGGATACAAAGGATACAAAGGATACAAAGGATACAAAAGATTCAAAAAACAAAAAAGTCCAACGTCCGCGTATTCCAAAAATAGCAGACAGTGATTTGCGCAATGTTATCGAAGAATGCTTATCATATGATCCAAGAACTAGGCCCTTAATGATGGTAATTGCTTCTTATTTTGAAGCGTGTTATGGCGGCGATTATATTGCAGGCAAATATCATCCATTAGATTCTATTGATTTCAATACGAAAGTACCAAAAACTATATCAAAACGCATGGTGTGCGATACAACTGATTTAACCGCATTGGCCACCAAAAAGCACCAAGAAGGATGGGAATTTTTTATAAAAACATCCAACAGAGAACGCCACCTAGATTGGCTTATTAACACTTGCGCGGAATTTGTGCGCAAAGAATGTATTTATGTGATAATGCGAATTTACGATATGTTTTTTAAAGAACTTACCAAATATATTGATATTCGCACGCATCCCATAACACTGCCTAGCATTGGCTCATTCTCGCACAACGAATTATATGAATACGCGAGAATGGGGTCTTATGCAATTGGTTGCGTATTGTATGAGGATTTAGAGGTTGAATGCGAAAAATTGGCAGGGGATTCGTTGGATAAATTTATTTTGGCGAAATTTATGATTTTCATGATCACAACGCTTAAATTTGATTTTGGGATTTGCGAGCGAATCTTTATTGATGTTGGAGCTGTGACAAATGATGATTATTACAATAAATTTGCGCAAACCAAACAAAATTTATTAAATTACCCTGGGTATTCTTCATATGATAGCGCTTTGTTATATTTGTAAAATAGCTGTTTATGTTCCGCCCGATAAAGTGGTTTAATTGCGAGCTGATGCTATAATTCGCATAATTTGCAATTTAAATATTTTAAATATTTTTTTATTTTTATTTTTTTCATGAATGAATATAAACTACATCATAAACTTTCTTCACGTCGTGAATAAATTACGAGAATCAAAAAATGCCTGGTGGAAAAATTGTTGGATACTGCGCCAAATGCAGAGATAAACGCGAAATTACTAACGGCACCGTTGTTACCATGAAAAATAAGCGCAAGGCTTATCGTGGTCAATGCATCAAATGCGGAACAACTGTTAATCGCATTTTATCCGAAGCTGATGCCAAAGAATTGAAATAAGATATTAAATTTCAAATCCCCAAATTTCAAAAAACTCTAAAAAGTTTAAAAACTCTAAAAAAGTTTAAAAAATCTTAAAAAAAAGTTTTTTTAACATTTTTTGCTCGAGCAAAAAATGTTAAACTAGTAATATATATGGGAATCGCAATTTTTATTTTTGCTATAAGTGTTATTTTGATTTTAATTGTTTTGTGGAAAATCAAAATCGCATCAAGTTCATCAGAACTGACTCTGCCGTCTGGCGACGTGCAAACTGAACAATTTGGTGATTATCGCCTCATGCCTTACTGTCAATCAGAGGATGATTATTTATCAAAATTAGCGCACGGCGTCTGCAATTGCTGGCCTGATTCATCTATAACGCGATGCGCTGAATGGGAGCCAGCGGTTGGAGCCAAATGTGATACAATGCCGCTTTATAGATACGTTTCGCCCGACATGCTTATGGGGCGTAGATTCGGTCGAATTAATGTTGTTGCGCGGCGGCATTTGTACCCGTAGAGCAAAGCTCTTACTACGGCACAATCAGAACTTTATTTTTTTGCATGGCTGCAAAAAAAAATGAATTTGAATTTAGATAAATAATAACGAGTTGTACAAACGCCACAATGAACATAGATTCTGGTGAATTTCTTGCTAAGCTGCAAGAATTCAATTCAATGCTTAATAATATAGATGCAATGTCGCAACAAAAAGCCCCATACGTACAACCCAAGCGAATAGCCCAATTTATGTCAGAAGACAACAACCTGCTCGTAGAGGATGTAAGATCGCGATTCGTGCAATCCATCAGAACAACCGGAATTGCCCCTAGTGGTCGCCAAATATTAAGCCCAATGTACGACACAACAAGCGCGCTTTCGGGGGAGTTGATAAATGCGGAAAATATCGATGAAAAGAATATTGCGATTTTTGATGGCAAAACTAACTCTAAAGTTGTAATTATTCATTCTAATTTTGGCAAAATTATTGACCCCAGCTATCCATTTATGGTTGAAGCCGCCAAGCTTAACGCGCTAAAAAAATCAACCCGTGGACGCAAAAAAACAGATAAAAAACAAAAGAAGCCACGAAAGAAACAGGGTACTGGCGAGTGTTTTAATTCGCAAATTACCATGACTGTTTTGTCGAATGTTGCATCGGAAACATCGGAAAGCGGGTTTAAAGAATTTCATTTCAAGGTTTTCCACCAAAACAAAATACAATTGCCAGGCGCTAGCTCCAAAATGATCAATGAAGTCATTACAGCTTGCGGGCATTTAGTTGAGGTAATTAACGCTGGGTTAAACCCGCAGAATTTGCCCGAGAAACAAGTTAAAATTGTGAAGCTTAACCCGACAATGAAAAACTACAAATTTTTCTTGCGTATGGAGCCGAAACAAATTTTGAATATGCAAGCGCTTTTTATGCTACTTATGACCGAAAAATTGCGATCAAATATTTTAAAACTGGATGAATTTCATTCTGTTTATGTAGATCATAATAATAAAACGGAAACCAAAGAATTGCTAAATTCGGAGGATAGTGGTCAGGTATTACAGCAAACGCAAACATTGCAACTAGCACAGCAACCGCAACAGCAAACAATGCAACAATCAACTAATAATGCCGATCGCATTAAATCGCATGTATACAATCCTTCTATGTGTGGCGATCCTATTTCAGTTGCAGCATACTCAATATGGCTTGGCGGCAATAATTTATATGGGAATAAATGTTCCGATTGTTTCTATAAGCAAGTTTATGATATGATCTCAATGAAAGAAAGCAAAATGCCCAATATTACAGCGAACTCAGAATCATCAAACAATCACCCCGTGGTCTATGATGTAGTATATACTCGCGAAAAGAACAACTTAGCCGTTATATTTTCAACGCCATCCGCAAATAATGCATCGAAACGCGTGCGAGTGGATATTTTCTCCAGCAAAGAAATTAGCAAAAAATATCATAGCTCAATCGTAGAGGGCGTTTGGGGTGCAAAAATCAATATGATTGGCGCCCATGATGATAAGATCACGGAAAGTATCTATAAATATTTATTGGAACTTTTTGATAGATATTATGAATACATCGTAGGAAATATAGGGGCAAGTACCGATGAATACGAATGGATTGTGGTAGATTCCGCCGATAATACCATCGATAATATTATCGATGAAGAATGCGTTGAATACGGCGCTGATCAAGTTAAAAAAGAATTATATGCGAAATATAAAGGTTTAATTTACTGAAAAAAACCACCGTATTTTTCTAATAAATAAAAACCTTTTTCTTTTTTTGGTAAGCAAAAACCCGGGGAGAAAATTGAATCCTAATTTTTTAAGTTTAAAACGAGATGGTCTTCACCGAATTAGCATTATTATCCCCATTCGTGCTGTTATATTACTTTAACGTAATTTCCATGTGGCATGTTTTCGCCGTATTTAGCTTTATTTATTGGACCCCCAAATTCTTCTTCGTCAACCTATTAGAGCATGCATACCCGCAAATTATCACGAGAAATCATAATAGCCAAAATATCGCATTAACTTTTGATGATGTTCCATATGGTTCATTTGAATCTATTCTCAATATCTTAGATGTTCATGGCGCAAAAGCTACATTTTTCATTATTTCAGGCGATGTCAAAGATCGGCATTCATTAATTAGAGCCGTTAAAAGCGGGCATCAATTAGCTAATCATGGGCACACTAACAGCATGCATATTTTAAAATCATCTATTGATTTAGATTTTGAAATTAGAACATGTCAACAACTTATCATTGATGTATATAAGGAGGCAAATGTCCCGTTACCCGCGAAACAATATTACAGACCCGGCTGTGGCTTGTTTAACAGCAATATGTTGCAATTGGCGAAAGCTTATGAATTGCAAACGGCATTAGGGTCAGTTTACCCCAATGATGCTGCTATTCCATTTTCGCTGATCAATTATTGGTATTTAATAGGTCACATCGAAAAAGGCGATGTTGTTGTTTTACACGACAGAAGCTGGACTCCGAAAATGTTGCCGCAGTTGCTTAAATGGTTAAAACAACAAAAAATATCAAGTGTTACCCTTGATAAATTATTTGAATAATTTGGATAATTTGAATAATTTGGATAATTTGGATTATTCGACACCATTTTATTTTAAATAACATTTTTTTTGATTAATAAATCGCTAACCGCAAATAAAATTATTAGCAATACTCCTGTTATAATAGTTCCTTTAGTGGTAACCGAACCATTATAACCTACGGTATCATCTAATTTACCTAATATCCTAGAAATAAAAACATCGCTTGATAACAAAATAAAAATTATAAATAATAAAACCATATGCTTGATTGGAATTGCTGAAAATGCACCGAATAAAACGGGATTTAAATCTGTGGGTTTATTATTTCCAGCAGTTGTTACTGGTTCTGAATCATCTGACATTTTTTAGCTATTTTCGCAATATATGACTCTTATATAATTTGATAGTAAAAGAAATTTAAAAATTATTTAAAAAAACAAACAAATTTCAGGATTTAAAAACGAAAATAGCGCAAAAATTCGCTCGTCTCGTCAACAGAATCTGGATCTTCATTGTAATATTGATTAATAATTTCTTCTTTGATCATTTCATCTTTATTATTAAAATGTTGAGTATTATTGCTTCTGGTGTTAAATCTTTCGTTATTTTGGGAAAGATTTAACCTTTCATCATTTTTGGAAAGATTTAACCTTTCATCAGTTTTGGAAAGATTAAATCCTCGGTATGAATGGAGTTCTTCGTGGTATCCGTAATTGGATTCGAATCTTGCAACATCACTAAATTCATTATTGTTTTTTTCAAGCATTAGTTGACACATTTCATCCGTAATAACAGGCCTATAATATAAATAATAAAATCTCAAGTATAATTCGACTACAAAGTATTTTGAAACTACATTAATCAAAGATGTGGAAATATCAACACCTTGGTAATTATTATATTTATAAATTGCGCTAATCAATGATGTTTGATGCGCAAGAACCATGTTCGTATAATTTAATTTATCCATCGATATAATTTTTAATTTTTCTTGTTTTGTTTCATCAGAATCATCGTTTCTAATTTCATAAATTGGATCTTGCGCAGCAAGTTTGATTTTTTCGTTCGCGGTGAAATCATATAATTTTTTAAAAAGCGGAAATGTTTGGAGCAACGATCTTAACATAATTGCATTACATGTAATTTTATCCAAATTATGTAATATATCGCTTATTACGGAAACAATAATAAGATTCTTTGTTGAATTATAATTTCCAATCGTATTTGCGTAAATGTTACATGCAGTTCCAATGTTATTTAAATTATAGCATAGCCCAAAATAAACTTGACAATTTTTATTTTTGGTGTCTTTTTCGTGTCCTGTGTACGATGTTTCGTAATTAGAACACGATGTTTCGTCTCCAAAATATTTTGTGTTTTCTTCACCTTGCATATTCTGTGGTTTACGCCATTGATTCAAATCATCGTTATTGTAACCATAAAGCACGTTATCATCATTTAATTCTAGTTTTATTTTTTTATTTGAATTATATTTTTCATAGTTATCAAACATTGGTGGTTCGGTTCTTTTAAAAACTTCACGTGTGTTTTCATCTAAATGCAAAAATGTGCAGTCGGTTCCCATGTGGCAATTTTTAGTAAATTTTTTATTGCATACTTTGGTTTTGTACGAAAATTTTTCAACAAAATGATTAGGTTCTGCGTTTCTAATTTTTGTTAATTCACAATTGCGGGAATTAAACGAATTGTTGAAATTAAATGAATTGCGATTATATTGGCTATGAGGAATAAAATTTCTATTAATAACCCTACCAGAAGCAATCAATCCAAAATTTTCACGAAAGTTTTTGTTATCCATGTTTGTTGAGGATATAATTTTATACAATTAGAATTCAATTGTTTTCGCGAAAGAAGCTCTAAATTAAACAAACCAGCCTTCCGCGAATTCCTGGCCATACATCGGCTTCGCGCAATTAAGCCCATTTGATTCATTACAGTTAGCAATATTGGGATTAAAATAAAATTGATCATTTTCTCGCTGCGCGTTTATTTTATTTGATGATTTGAAACCTAAATCGCCATTAAGTAAATCCGACCCGTTGATTTCCATTTTTTCTTCTAAGTTTGATAAGGAGTATCCTTTTGATACGGCGAATTTATCTTTTATTGTTTCATCATTTTGCGAATTGCGATAAAGGCCGCTGAGATCCATATGGCATTTTGATTTCATCATAGTTGCATGGCAAATTATACAAATTATAAAAAACAAAACAAATGTAATAACAAGAATAAAAATATTAAAATTTATATGCGGTGAAAATGGCATTTTTGTAAAAATTTTAGCAAATTTTAGCAAATTTTAGCAAATTTTAGCAAATTTTAGCAAATTTTAGCGGGCTAGAAAAATTAGCAAATTAGTTTGGTAATTTATATTTTCGCAAAAACTTTATTTTTTGCGAAAATCACAGCATTTTCAAAAAATAAAATTTTTGCGAAAATCACAGCATTTTCAAAAAATAAAATTTTTGCGAAAATCACAGCATTTTCAAAAACCCGAAGTTGATACTTTTCGCCAAATCCAAAATGGTTGGCCTTGCACAACTTCAGGTTTTTTAAATTGTTTGTCGCGAGGATTATAATATTTTACCCCAGAACCTGTGTAATTTTCGGCGTAATTTTCAAAATTAACGAAACTACCAAATTTGCTCGATTGGGAATTTGTGCTATGATGCGTTGGCTTTTCATTATATTGCACGACACAGCCGAGATAATATGGTTTAAATTCGGGCGATCTTACCCAAATATCCATATCTTGCAACATATTATAAATAAAAGGTTCTCTATTTTTCACATCATTAATATATAGCACCAAATGGCCACCAACTTTCAACTTACCCCAAGCTTTACTCACAACGACGCGTAAAAAGCTGTTATACCAATCTTTTATGTCTTTTTTGCCCTGTATTGATTGTGTTGGTTCATCGGAATATTTCTCTAAATCGAAAAATGGCGGCGATGAAAACACCATATCAAATTCAGCATCGGGCAATTTCGCGGTTTCAAACGGCGAACAAATCAAAAGAGGTTGCACAAATTTCCAATCGGCCAAATTGGCTTCTTCAATTACTTTTTTTGCAAATTTCACAATGTTAGCATATCCCGTAAACAATCGCGTATTCGGGTCCACGCCCACATATCGAACACCTTGCGATAAAGCGCCAATTAAACGATCACCCCACCCCGCGGAAATATCAAGAACGCTTTTCGCCCCAAACAAAGTTATAAAGTCAACAATACACGATGGTTTAAAGGTGGTGCATTCATACCATAACTCATACATTGTTTCGCGTAAATCTTCTAATGAAATAGTATAATATTTATTAAAGCAATATTCTAAAATTTTGGCTGGGTTTTTCTTCCAATATTCCACAGATGACATAGGCTGATCACTTCGCATGCATGTCATGCGAACTTCTTCATTAAAATAATCGGAGATATCATTTTTCGCGGCATATGCGCTTTCTGGGATTGGAATAGTTACATATGCGAATTTATGGTTTTGATATTCATCAGCGGCGCGAACTAACGCATTTGGATTATGTTTAAACATCGCGCCAATGTCGCTCATAACTAATGTACTCAATGTATGCTCTTTAGCTCGTGGTAAGCTGAAGTTTGCAATTCTAAATTGCTTTGTTGTAAAAATCGTTTTATGATTGTGCAAATTTAAAAATCTTTCTCGAACCTCGTCGCGGGATTGAAACCGTTTTTTAAATGGGAATGGTTCTTCGCCTTTTAAGATTCTTTGTTTTAATTCTAGTTCTTCGGCAGTTAAATCAAATGCACTGCCGTAAATTGTATTTCTAGATGATGCAATATTTTTTTTAAGATTTGGTTTGGGTAAAAATTCATCATCATCAAAATTATCTAATGCGTTTTTTGTTTGATTTTTCTCAACCTGATTACTGTTCTCGATGTTTGTAGGAGAATTATTTTTTAAACTGCCAAAAGAAGCCCCACCTTTTCTATTTGCAAGATCGGGGTATTCATCGTATAATGATTCCATATAATCATCTCTAATATTTAGAGGTGTAAAATTTTCATCTTGGTTTTCAATGTATTTGAGTTTTGGCAAAACATAATCGTGTTTTGTTGGAACTTTGTTCTGGGTTAGAACTTTGTTTCCTTGCGGCAAACCACAACCCACATCTTGATTCATTAAATAGCTAGCTTCATCCATCAAATAATACAAGGCAAGTAATAATAATGTAATGATACTAGAAATCAATTGTTTTAACATTTTTGCAAATAGCTCGCCTTTATATTTAAAATAACAAAAAATATAAATCTATTTGAAATATAAAAGCGATGCATATACTTCAGCTTTTTATTGCGCAACAAATCCTTTATTTTTAATCATTTCTTTTAATAAAGCTAATGTTTCCCTGATATCTCCCATAGATTTCCAATAATAAAAACACATGCAAATTATCACAACGAAAATAAAAATCATTAATAACATGGTACCATTGATTTCAATTGATGGCCCTGCATTCATATGTTCTTGTTTTCCGCCAAAATTTTCGCAACTTGAACATTTCCCATTTTCAACAACCAAATGAAGTTTATTTTCCGCCGGCGAAATAGAACATTTAGCCCCATGTACCATTGGCGCATTATTAGAATCAAGCGCCATTTGCATAGCTTTTTGCGGGTTAATACAGGGCTCGCATGAAGTTTCCGCGATAATTTCTCTGCGTTCTGGAACATCAGCGCGGCGAA
>JACCDM010995629.1_pt1 | contig 17286 bp, 10 predicted proteins | sample 7445851 | NCBI WGS metagenome assembly JACCDM01 (sample SAMN15323438, study PRJNA562643) | freshwater metagenome | isolation source: river surface water | place: USA:Blue River Watershed | collected 2017-08-16
CTTTGTTTCCGATTTCCGAAGCTTGGCACATGTTCCTGCACCCAAGTTTGGAAGCATTGGATTGGCCTCCCTTTTTGATCAGCTGGAACTCTTGTTGCAGCATCAACTGGAGCGTCAAAACATTAGGCTAATCAAGGAACTGGAACCAAAAGAATTGATCCTATTCGGAGACCAAACACAAATCGAACAGGTCCTGATTAACCTAATGCATAATGCCATTCAGGCACTTGAAGACGCTCCTCACAAAGAGATTCATTTGAAAGGCTATATTGATGAGGCAGGTAAGATTATTCTAGAAGTGAATGATTCGGGCAAAGGTATCGAAAAAGAAGCCTTGGAAAAGATTTTCATTCCATTTTTCACCACCAAGCAGAAAGGCTCCGGAATTGGACTCAGCCTTTCCAAGCAGATTATGCGTCGCCACAAAGGCAACATTCAGGTTCGCTCCGAACTCGGCCAAGGAACGACTGTCAAATTGATTTTTAATGGGTAGAAATTCTCAAAAATACTCATTCAAAAGACTCATCTAAAAAACTCTCGTTTTTTTGGATAGATTAGAAAAACAACACTCAAACTTACTTATGAAAAATCCGCTCTTTCTTCTAGCCATCCTTGTGGGCTTTCTTTCAGCTTGTGAACCTCAAAATCCTTATTTGGAACTCCAAAAAGCGTTACATTCCAACTTACCTGAGTCAACCTTTCAATCCCACATGGAACTCAATCCCAAAGAGTTTGAGAAACTAGTAGAAGAGGCTATTTTAGCAGATTGCCCTTATGAGGAGATTGGTGAACAATTGAAGGAAATTCAACGGGTTGATGCGGGAAGAAAAATGATGGCTGCCAAATCGAAGATAAGCGATGCTGAACTAATCGCCCTCATCGAAGAGGTGAAAAATGGCTACAAGCTTCGGAAAGCAGCCTTGTGCTGGTAAGGGAACTGAGTGCTTAAATCAGTAGTGCATTTCCTAGGTTCTAAAGCTCTGAACTCAGTCAAGGAACGACCGTCAAGTTGATTTACAATGGTTAATTACCGATTTAATTTATTTCCCTACGCACGTATATAGTTGATAAAAAGTATAACTTAAATTAAAGGTGGGGTATGATACTTCTTACTTAGGTACCAATAATTTAAATTTGAACTAAAATATAGGGTGCTAGTATTTTCTTATTTTAAAGAAACAAAGTAATCTTGATGTAGTTATAATTTAACAATTTTTGCATCCAAATACATTCAAATCAATCAAAAACTCAATATGAAAGGATTTATTTTTCTTTTTGTTTTTTTAATTTCTACAAGCCTTTTGGGTCAAACCAAGGTAAAGAATGCGTACAAACAACTAACTAAAGGAGATTACGAAAAAGCTAGTGAATTACTTTCTGAGGTAAAGTCAGAAGATATTAAGTTAGAGTTTTATTACGTTCGAGCTTTATGTAATTTAAAAACTGCAAGTTCCAAAGAAGCCTATTTCTCAATTTATGAAGACCTACAAAAAGCTGATCCTACAATTGAAAAAGATCCCAAGGAACTAGAAAATCTTTTAAAAGATTTTGATTTGAACACGTATAGCTATGATGCAACTAACGGTAAGTTTTTTGAATCTGCATTTAATTTTTACAAAGGGCTTGATCAAACGGAATCCTGGAAAGATCACAATGCTAAATATGCATCTAGTCCATTTTTAACTGAGGGGTACAACCTCGAGAGTTTAGCAGCATTGAGAGATGCTCTCGCTAATGGTGGAGATGCACAAAAGCTAAAGTCTGTTTATCAAGAGTATACAGGAATGGAGGCATCCACCAAAGCGTATGATGCCTGGGGAGAGTTAGAATTCCAAGAAGTATCAGCGCAAAATAATTCGGAAGCCCTCCGAAAATTTTCAACTGAATTCACCAAGCATTCCCGGAGCAAGGAGGCTTTTTCAATGGCCCGAGCAATGGACTATAAAGTCGCCATAAACGAGATGGCTATACCTACGCTTGAAAAATTCATAGCTACGTACCAAGAAGGTGAGGAATACAAAACTGTTTTTAATGTATTAGACTCCCTTTATCACAAAGACTTACTGCTCAATTTTAAAGATATTCCCTATGAGTCCTATGCAAAGCGATTCACAGAAGGGCCTCGTCGCCTAGAGCTAGATTCACTTTTCAATCAACTTCTTTTTGAAAAACTAACAGTAGGAACTTGGGAATATGTCCAAGAATGGCACAGGAAAATTAAAAGAAATACTGCAAGTTTTGGCTATGAGCAAATCAACCGACTTACAGAAAATCTAGAGGTAACAGTACTCCCCTATTTGAATGATCGGAATAGTTATTCCTTGGGGACCCTATCTGGTAAGGCTCTCCCAGGCGAAGCTGCCAACTTCAAAGCAAAAACCATATTAAGGGATGGCAACTCTCTATTCAGGTACCAAATTGGAGATAAATGGGGTGTACTTTACCTTGATGCGCAAGGACAAGTGCAACAGCTAACTCAACCCATATATGATCAAATAAGCCCCCTAACCAAACAGGTTTACCTGGTAACGATTAATAAACCTGACGGAAATAACCTCAATGGATATTTAAATGTCTTGGGTGAATATGTAGTACCCTTAGGGAACTATGATTTAATTACAATGCTAGAAAATGGGAATATCCTTGTAGGCAAAGGCACAAGTTATTCACTACTTAACCCCTTCAAAGGCAAGCTGAACTCTTTCACGAATAAAACTACCTTAACAGATGGTTTATTGGCTCTCTATGATGAAAAAGAAATTATCCGCGAAGTCTATAACTTATCTGGAAAGTCCTTGGCTAAAGGAATCACCCTAAGCGTTAAAAATTTATATGAAACCATCAACCTAAAGGTAGATGGGAAGAATTATTTAGTCCTAAACGACAGCCTGTTCCCTAGTCCGAGTACAGATTTAATAGTTTATTACCTAGATTCTAAAAACTACATCTCTAGCAAAGATCCCGATGGAGGAAAATATTCCATTACAATAAGCGGAGTGAAAGGAGTTGAAATGAGCTGCGATTACCTAACAGTGCAGGATGAAGTGATTATTTTTAATTTGACAGATGGCGGTCATAAGCTAGTTTCTACCAAAAACCTTTCTGAGTCTCTGGCGAATTTATCAACTTTCACAGACCTAGGTGGAGTATTCCTTACGTCTAGTCTAACTGGAAATGTTCAGCTTATCGTTCCAAAACAGGGAAAATTAACTAGCACTCCACTCCCGTTTGTCAATACACCAGATCCTGAAGAAGAATTTTATGGAGATGCACATGATGAAGGCGGGGATGGATACGGAGGCATTGAACTATTTTACATCAACGATTTGGAGATACCGTACCATTCCTCCTCAAATCCTAGATCTACATTTGAATGGAAAGAAAAGTACACTGATCTTGTCCCTGTAGAAATTGGTGAATACAACGGGTATATAAATTCATCTGGGGAGTTAAAAATTCCTAGCCAGCATTCCTACGCTCAACAATTTACAGGTTGGACAGCTCAAGTGATGGATCAAGAGATCAATCAACTAATTATTGATACTAAAGGAAACCCAATTGCCAAAGGTTACCTATCAAATTGGGTAAACCCGTATACCTTTCTTTACAGTGATGGAGATAAGATTATTGAATATACCTCAACAAAACAATCCGCTGAGAATGGAAAAAAAATAGAGCTCTGTACGAACTGCTCCGTTCGTCAAGTAATCGCACCAGGAGTTTATGAAGTGGATGTAGATAATTTTATAGGCTATGTAACTACTAGAAATAACCAAGGTTATTTTTTAGGAGGATATCCCAATTCTCCATTTAGAAAATTCAAAACTAACTACGATAAACTAACTTCGGAATATTGGAGTACAGAGAGGAGCTATTATGAAATTAGCAGCCTTATCGATCAATTAGGTACTCCAAAGGATTTAGCTTACAGTATTGCACTTGTTAAATTTAGAATAGCAATGGACAAAGGCATGTCGGATTTCACATCAATTTTGAATGAATTAACTCGTTACAACGAGTTTGATTCTGAGGAAAGAAACTCTGTATTTGCTCAACTATTTAATCATTTTTATTACCAAGAAAACTATTACCAAGCTGCAACCTATTTGAATCAGATCAAGTCCATGATGGATTATTCTCTATTCATTCAAAATTTTGGATATATGGCTGGTTTTACCTACCTCAAAACAAACAATAGATACGAGGCCAAACAAATTTTCGAAAGCTATATCCGGTATGATGAGGTTAGTGCTTGGAACCAATTAGGTCACATTTACTTTGATGAAAGAGATTATGATATGGCCATTAAAAGTTGGAACAGTGCATTGACATCAGCCAAAAATTCTAATAGAGAATATTTTTGGAGTGATGGAAGTGTATTTGTCAACCTAGGTGCCGCTTTTGCAAACAAAGATAACAAAGTGGAAATGTGTAAAAATTATAGAGCAGGTATGGGCTTTGGAAACGAAGAGGCCACTAGAAGGTACAATGCTCAATGTAAGTAATCACTACTGGCTAATCTATAGGGGGGAGCTAATATCTTAAAAGGATACGCTCCCCTTCGGTAGCCAGATCGAAGCCTAAGCTTTTTACCCTATCCCGTTCCGCTCCTTCCAAAATCAAGGGATTAGTATGATTGAAATGGATAAACTTTACTTTCTGTTTTTCAGCAGCAGGAAGGGAAGAAAATAGTGCAATTGTTTCGGCAACAAAGGGATGAGGAATCTCGCTCATATTTCGGTTGGGGAGCTCTCCTTCTTGGTAAAAGGTCGCATCCAAGAGGGCTACATCCACACGGGCTACTTCTGCTCGAATGTCCTTTTCCCAAAGGGGCCACTTGTCAATGTCTGGGATAAATAACAAACTCTTCTCGCTGGTTTCGATCCGAAATCCTACTGTCTCCGAAAACTCATCACGATGCGGAACTTTCAGAGGAATGACCCGAAGAGTCGGTGTCAAATGAATGGGTTTGTCTTGTTCCATCAAGATTAATTTGATATTCCTAAGTGTCACCAACTGACTCCAAGGGGCATTGGTTTCCAGAAATTCCTTCATTCTGGGCATCACGTAAACCGGCATGCCTTTGGCGCCCATGGCCTCCCGACCGAGTTGGAGCAAACCTGCATAGTGTCCCATATGCGCATGAGTTAAAAAAATACCCGAAAGGTTGGAGGTCCCTGAAGCCTGTTGGAGCTGCTGGAGTTGCGTTGTCAAGTCCGGAGTCGCTTCAAACAACCAATTTTGACCACTGGCTTGATCCGTAAGCCCCAAACTCACCACATGCCTCTTGGACTCCACCCCTCGCCAGTGCAGTAAGCAGTGCTCAGCATTACATCCCGCTTGTGGATAGCCCCCATCTTGGGCAATGCCCAACACCGTGATGAATTGACTGGTTTTGGTTACTGATTCAAGGGTCTGCGAATGGATAATCACTGGAAGTAAAACCAAAGAACAGCAGAACCAAACTTTACGGATTGACATAGCAAAGGGGATAAAAACAATTTAAGGAATTGAAACAAATTGGGAATTAACGGTGGTTTTCTATTCCTAAGCGCGCTTGATTGTGAGTGCTACCTGACCCGCGTGGTAGGAGTTGTGGTAGAGAATATGCGAAAACAACCTAGCCTTGGACACCGTCCCAAAAAAGGGAGTTTCCACAGGTTCGAACCATGCTGCATCAGAAGTGGTGGTGATGATCTGCTCCAGCAAGGCATAGCCTTTCTCCAATAATTGCCTACTTGTGCTGAGGTCCTTGCCCTGTCCGGTATCTTGCTTGCCCATGGTGGTATTCGTGGCCTCGGTTGGGATGCCAAAAAAATATCCAAAGAGTAACATCGTCTCCCCTACATGCCGAAAGATAAATCCTACGGAGGCAGCACTTTCATTTAGTTTTGAGCTGTTATTTTCTTCGGTAATGGCATCGAAAGCATAGCTGCAGCTTTGGATGTTTTGAGCCAAAAGTTCTTTAAATAGGGATTGTTCCATAGGGGTAGCATGGGCATTAAAAGAAAATAGGTAAAAAAGAAGGCTATTAACAAGTCCAGTTTACCAAATTTTCGGATTTGAGGATTTTTAGTTTTTAGAAAACGAACTTACTCAAATTTATAGAATTTGTTGATTTTGACTAGCTTGTTGCTTGGATCAACCTTTTTGGAGTAAATTCTGGTTGGAGGCTAGCAAAATTCTAGGTGTACCCCTTACCCTCTATGGAGGAAACTAAATTTATGCAACAAAGTCAGCAGTCGAGTCGTTTGGTGGATTTAAGTCATACTATAGAATCGGGATTAGTTACCTACAAAGGTTTGCCAGCTCCTATCATTTGTGATTTCTTGAGTCGAGAGGATTCGAGACAGCAGTATGCAGCTGGTACTGAATTTCAAATCGGAAAACTAGAGTTGGTAGGCAATACTGGGACCTACATTGACTGCCCCTTCCACCGTTATGCGGAGGGCAAGGATATTTCCGAGGTGGATTTAGCGGCGTTTGCTGAGCTGGAAGGGATAGTGGTCCGCTTGCCCTTTGCTGAAACTTTGGCGATTACTCCAGCGCATTTCAAAATTAAAGACCTCAGGTACCGCGCGGTGCTCGTGCATACAGGATGGGCTTGTCATTGGAATACCGAAGCCTACTATGAGCATCATCCCTACCTCACCGAGGAGGCAGCTATTTTTTTGAAGGATGCTGGGGTAAAGTTGGTTGGGATAGATTCCCACAACATTGACAATACCGCAAAAAACTCAAGACCGGTCCATAGTATTCTCTTGGGTTCTGAAATCCTAGTAGTAGAGCATTTGTGTAATTTGGAAAATCTACCAGAAGAAGGCTTTCATTTCAATGCAATCCCTCCAAAAATCAAAGGAATGGGGACCTTTCCTGTTCGGGCATTTGCTAAAGTATATTCTTGATAACGCCCAGAAAATGTCGTTTACTGAGCCATAAGCCTACCAAAAATCTGATGAATCCTGGGATAGAAAATGATTTATCAAAAAAGAGCAGGTGGCTAAAAAAATGAAATAGGATAAAACCGAACGGAACTTTTATTTTAAAATGAGAAGAACAAATACCAACTAAAATGCCCTCCGTAGTAGCAGAGGGCATTTTTTAATTATCTTTCTTTTCTAACCTATTCTCTACCATCTAGTAAATTACCTAATCCTCCTAACACACTTCCCTCCTCTTTTCTAGTAGAACCGCCGTATTGCATGATTCGTCCAGCAAGTCTACTGATCGGTAAGGACTGTATCCATACTTTTCCTGGGCCTCGCAAAACGGCCAGAAACAAGCCTTCTCCACCAAACATAAAGTTCTTAATACCCTTTACCATTTCGATATCAAAGTTAACGCCTGCAGTATAAGCAACCACACATCCTGTATCCACTTTAAGTAGTTCGCCCGGCTGCAAATCCTTTTCTACGATATACCCTCCGGCATGTGCAAATGCTAGTCCATCACCTTCTAGCTTTTGCATAATAAATCCCTCTCCTCCAAAAATTCCTGTACCTAATTTTCTTTGAACCTCAATTCCAATGCTTACCCCTTTGGCGGCGCATAAAAAAGCATCCTTTTGTGCGATAATTTTACCTCCTAATTGTTTTAGGTCAAATACAATAATTTTTCCGGTATAGGCAGAAGCGAAACTTACCTTTTTTTTCCCTTGACCTACATTGGTAAATGCAGTCATAAACAAACTTTCACCAACCAATAATCGCTTTCCTGCACTGAACAATTTTCCCATAAATCCACCGGATTGCTCTTGGCTTCCATCACCAAAAATGGTTTGCATTTCAATGCCACTTTCCATCATCATAAAGGCGCCGCTTTCTGCGATGGCAGTTTCATTTGGATCTAATTCAATTTCAACAAATTGGAGTTCTTCTCCATAAATTTTGTAATCAATTTCATGGTTACTAATCATATTGTATTTTTTGGAGTGAATAAATTTTTACTGAAATATAAACAAAGGGACCGAAAAGTGGCTCTCCATTTTTTTAATTAATTATTACCTCTTTTTATACCCGCTATCATCGAATTGTATTAGAACCCACACCTTAATTTTTGTCATTTTCAATTAAAACCAAAGGAAAATAACTAGACATTATTTGAACTCTCAATTCTGGGAATACTGTTCAATTAGGTCCTTAAAAATAGTTGAGTACTTGGGAAAAATCTATTATTACTTAATTCTAAGGGAATCTAGACTAGATTCATCGCCTTTAAAATCATTCCCATCCACCGAAGTTTTAATACCCTTCACCCGCAAATTATCCGTAAATTGGTGAAAAGTCCATTCAACATTCCAGAGACGATTCTTTCCAGAATAGGCTGCTATCCAGAGTGGATAACCCTCTACATAACCTTCCAAATTTTTTTTGTAAAAATTCAAACTCGTGTAAATAATGGGCTTAACTCCATATTCCTCCTCTGCCAACTTAAGCCAATTAAGTACTCCTTCCCTTAAATTAGCTCTTCCAAATTTGCTCTCGTCCTCAATATCTAATACGGGAAGTATATCGCCCTTTTCCAACTTCACTGAAGATCTAAAATTTTCAAACTGTTCTGTAGAATTTTCATTTGGCCTATAGTAATGATAGGCTCCTCGAATATAATTATGCCTTTTTACATTTTCCCAATTCCTTTTATAGTGCCTATCTTTTCCATTAACTCCCATGGTAGCACGAATAAAAACATACTCAATAGGGTGACGAGAGGTCCTAACTTCCTCCCAATTAATTAACCCTTGATAATGAGACACATCGATTCCAAAAATATATTTTGAACTTGAAATTGATATATCCTCACTTTCAAAGTTTATTAAATTATAGTTTACAAGTAAATATCCAATTAACAACAAGATGGCCGCTAAATGAACAACAGTTAGCCAAATTAAAGCCCTTGGCTTTGCAATTACTCTTTTTAAACTTGATTTTTCTTCAAAATTGAATTCATCCTTAAAATTTGATTCAAAATCGTTTCTATTCTTTTTCAAAAAAAATGGTTTGAAGATGTATCTCCTGAAAAGAATAAACATTAATAAAAGTGAGAAACTAAAGACCAAAATTGCAGTTAAAAGAATCGCCCAAAATCTTACGGGGTAAATATCTTTGAAGTCAATGATGTAAAAATATAAGTCGCTCATACTGAAAATCATTTTAAAATTTACTTTGATACAATTATTCGCAATCACGCAAGTAGCTTAAAGAATCATTGAATTTCAGTGGATAATCGTCGACAGGCGACTGTCTACAGACCAAATCTCTCCTAAATAAACTTGAAGCGTACTTTTCTCTAGGTACTGTTGACAAAGCGGATAATCATTTACTTTAAAATTTGAATGCTTAACTCCAGCCCATTTGCCTTAAGTATCACTGCATAAAAGATCTTGGTTTTTCCACATCCATACATCAATTACCCAACAGTTCTATTGAAAGCGATTAAAAAGATTTTAAGAAATAGAATTCACCGAAGTGATTTAGGAATAACTTCGGTGAATACCATAAAAATAGGGCTCAATTTTGGATTTATAGCCCATTAAATACCCTTGTTCTAGAAATAAAAAAGAAAAAATCTTTTGGGTCCTCCTCTATTATGAAAAAAGGATTAACAGTAACCCTTATGAACCAGACTTTTCACTAATTAAATCAATCAGTGCACCTACGGCAGCTCCAAAGGCCAACCCATAGGCCATGTATTGTGAAGGATTGTCCGTATTGGCACCGAAGGCCAAACTTAAGGCAAGTCCTATGCCTGTACCTAATGCAATTCCAACTCCAGGATTAGGTTTTTTCTTTGGTTCCATTTGACAAATGTGAAATAAAGGATTTGCTGAATTAAATCACGATAACTAATGAAAAAGCCCTCCACGGCAGAGGGCTTTTCCTTACATGTCCTACTCGAACCTGCATCAATTCCAATAAATTGGAAAGCGGTTACCCTCCCGTCAATTTGATTTCATAGTTTCCTGTAAGGGAAGCAACTCTTCCTCCTGGCGGGGTGGGCACGGAGAAGACCAAAATTAGGTCTTTCCCAGTCTTGGTGTAGGAAATATCTACTTGAGAGGCAGGCTTGCTACCCGTAAGTCGGATCTTGTCAAAGTTGGTTCCTACAAACTCCCAGTTGCCACTGGACTCAAATAAATCCGTAGCTCCCGTGGTGGTGTAAACCTTGGTCGTTCCCTGCAATCGGATGCTCAGTCCAGGATAAAATCGCGTTTCATCCACTTGATTTCGTTTTACATAACCTGTAGTACCAAGGGTATAGTTGAACCCAAGGTCACCACTCAACTTTTCTAATGCCTGCTCTTCGGGAGTTTTAGGAGTTTCCTTTTCCCCGCAAGAGGCGAAACAAAAAAAGCATAGGAATAGGAAGGAATTTAGCTTGTTCATCAATTAGTGGATTACGGTGAATTTAATTAGATGTAAGGTGTCACGCGTGCTTAATCGTAGGAAATACATTCCTGGGGTAAGCGATTGAGTCGAGAAGCCTAGCAAGCCATTACCACCATCTTGAAGGTTCAACTCTCCCAAAACTCTGCCGGAAGCATCTACCAAGGAACTACTTCGAATCGCATCTGCGCTAATTCCCTCCGCAAACTCCAAGTAGAGGTAGTCATTCACTGGATTGGGGTAAGCTCTCAAGAAATTGGCTTCCTTAGGACGCTCCGGTGAAGCAAGTACAATATCTACGCGAACGGTCACCTCCACACTGCTGGTATTTCCGCTAACATCGGTGACGGTGTACGTAATTTTACTGTCTCCTCCATCGGTACGGGTAAACTCCGTTTTGGATAGGGAGCGATCCTTGATGCTGCAATTGTCACTGCTACCTTCGTCTAGGTCCTCCCACTTGAGTGTGGCCTTACCTTGGGTATCCAGCTTGATGGTGTAGCTCGTTTTAGCTTTAACGGTTGGCCTGACCTCATCGACTACAGTGATCGTCACTTCGGCTGTGGAGGTGTTTCCTGAGGCATCTTTTGCGGTCACTGTGATTTTGCTAGCACCTAGATCCGTACAGGTGAAGGCAGATTTGGAAAGCAGCTTGTCTTTAATCGTACAATTATCCGTACTGCCCTGGTCTATATCCTCCCACTTGAGGGCGCCTTTTCCTTCCGCATCCAGCTTGAGGGTGAAGGTGGTTTTTGCCTTTAGGGCAGGTTTGATGTCGTCGACTACGGTGATTGTCACTTCCGCGGTAGAAGTATTTCCTGAGGCATCTTTTGCCGTAACCGTGACTTTGTTGTCCCCTAGGTCAGCACAGGTAAAGGCAGATTTGGAAAGTAGCTTGTCTTTGATCGTACAATTATCCGTACTGCCTTCATCTAAATCTTCCCACTTCAAACTACCTTTTCCCTCCACATCTAGCTTGAGGGTGAAGCTGGTTTTTGCTTTTAGGGTAGGTTTGATCTCATCGACCACGTTGATGGTCACGGTAGCAGTTGAGGTATTTCCAGCAGCATCCTTGGCGGTATACGTGATCGTGTTCGCTCCTAGGTTCGCACAGGTAAAGGTGGATTTGGAAATGGCAACTTCTGTAATGGCCTTATTATCTGTAGAGCCATTGTCTAGGCTTGCTGCATCAAGGACAGCAGTACCAGAGGCTGGGATAGCAAGCGTATACGGGTTTTTCAGCACTAAGGTAGGCGCTTGAGTATCTGGGACAAAATTTGTGGTCGTTTCATAGACCTTGATGAATGTTTTATCCTCAGGATATCCTACTTTTTCACCAGAGCCAAAAAACACTTTGGCCCCATTTGAACTGATCACTGTTTCGTTATAGGTAGGTCGATGTCCCTCACCGGGAACTTGATTTGCTGTAGCAAAGGGTTCAGCAAACGCCGACCAGGTTCCCAGTACCTTATCGTAATTGTACACATTGATGAAGTGTTTTTGATTCGGGTTGATTTCAAGGTTTTCAGCTAACTTCAAGGAGAGAGAAATTTGGTTTCCAGCTCCGCTGATGGACACCTTCGCATTTTCATAGGTAAAACCCCATTGATCAATGGATTGGGCTAAGGTTACTTTAGGTCCTTTGATTTGATTTCCCAATACCTTCCATTTTTTGGTAGCTACATCATAGCTGTACACATGCGCCTTCCCTAAATAAATTTCGTTGTTGGAGATGACTTCATAATTCTCGCTGATTACAATTTGATCCCCCGCGTCATTCATGTCTACGGTTTTTCCAAACTGAGCGAAGAAGCCTTGAGTACCCGAAATAGGCTGTCCCAGTAATTTCCAGTCACCCTGATCAAACTCAAACGCATATACAGTTCCTGCTTTTGAAGGATTAAAAAACGAGCGCGGCTGGTTTAATACGAGTCGATTACCAGCCTTATTTAGCCGTACAAAAGCACCGAAATCGGTATAATTTTCAGGTAAACCTATATAGGTTGTCGTAAGAGTAGATCCTTTTTGTACCCAATTTCTCGTAATCTCGTCAAAGGAGAAGATAAATGCTCCGCCACTAGCATATCCATTTTTAGGTTCTCTGGCATTGCCTACGGCTAAAACAGAACCGTCAAAATTCAAATCAACACTTTGAATATCGACTCCGCCAGAACCTGTTCCCTGTCCATCAAATGGAATTTTCGCCCCCTTAATGACCCATGTTTTGGTAACCTCGTCATATTGGTACACAATTACATAATCAACTGTGGCTACGCAACTCATGCAACCCATGACGTGGTTGGTAGCTAAGGCAAGTGTTTTTCCGTCCCCGCTCAAACTGATCCGGTACCCTAATCGGTCATTGATTCCTTGACCCTTTATTTCATTACCTAGGGGAACATATTGCCCATTTTGAAGAGAAAACACCTTAGCTAATCCCTCGTAGTTTTTCATGTTGAATCCTGCGTCTCCCACTTCCCATTGGACTTCTTGTGAAGATGCCAAAACACTACCATCCGCATTAACCGCTACTGTTCGACCAACTCTGAAACCAACTTCTTCTCGCTTTAATGTCTGAAGAGGTTCTGTAATCACTTTATAGGCAGCGAAATTCTTGATGTTTATGTAGCTTTTCGCAGTGTTTGTCCCAAAGGTGTAGGTGACTTCGATGACTTCCTCACCCACACTTGTCGCTTGATAAAGAATCGAGTTTCCGTTAATTTCGGTTGTTCCGTATTGTGGTGCGGAAAGACTAAAGTTATAGCTGTTGTAGTATTCAGTATTTTTGAAAATCAGATTCAAGGTCTGGGATTTACCCACCTGGATGGAGGTGTATATATCGAAGGCTTTTAAAGCTGGTTTGATGTTTTTGTATTCAATTCGTGCCTGAGCTGTGGTACTTTCTAGATTATTGTTTGCCACATCAACTACTTGGTAATTGAAGAAATCTACCCCTTGAAATCCTTGGTTGGGAACAAAATAAACATCGCTAAATGGATAGACCGTATTCGCTACGAGCAAATTATTTTGACTATCCACTAGGGTTCCTTTTTCAGGAAGTTTGTTGATGATAATTTTGGAGTTCACCAAGGCTTGACCCAGATAATTTTTCCCAAGAAGTGAAATTTTAGTTTCGTTTGGAAATAAGAATAGGTTCAAGTTTTCTGCACTTGGGGCTTTGAATAGCTGATCAGAAAGGAATTCAACAGAGACGGCTTCAATGCGGACATTAGCCGATTTTCCCTCCACCTTGAAGATCCAATTTCCCAAGGTATTTCCCCCAATAAATTGGCTTAGTGCCTCAAAAGGAGGAACAGTGAGTTGCCATACTTCGGTTGTCTCATTGAAAACTGGCGCGCTGTAATCGGATCCTTGATCATCAAATACATAGGATACTGAATTTAGGTTGACCACGGTATTCGAGCTAGTTGGCTTCGATACGACCACAGCCAGTCCTGAGGGATTGATTAAGCTCATGGTCATGTCATTCAGCCTCGCTAGTTGCGAAGTTGCGTCCTTGGCCACCGAAACAGTGAGTTTCACTCCCTTGATGCTATTTGAGTCCGTAACTTGAATCGGATAAAGCCCATTGGAGGTGTTGTACAGATCCTTATTGTGGTTGAGCGCCTTTTGATAACCCTTGTTCACGGTAAAGCTACTGCTTGCGGCAGCGGAAGTCCCACATCCACTTTGCGCATAGACACGCCAGTAGTAGGTGGTTCCGTTTGTGAGTGGGCTAAACACATATCGGCTGCCATAAATGATTTTGTCAAGCAATAGGGTACTGAAATTTTGATCTTTTGAAATTTGAAGAAGCACCTTTTGGGTATTCGCAGCTAAAGACCAATTGAGTTCAACGGAGTTTTGGTTAATTGTACCACCTGCAGCTGGGCTTGTAAGGGTCACAGGCGCAAGGGTATTCCCCAAGATGGTCAGTACAATGGGACGCTCTACAGTGGTCCCATTTAACTCCGCCTTTAAGGTGATGTTGTAGGTGCCTGCAGCGGCAGTCTGATTGGAAATTGTAGCCGTAAACAATTCACTTACAGCTACCTGACTTTTACTGAAGGTGATGGTTAGTCCCGCAGGAGCCCCTGTAAAAGTAATGTTGGATAGCGTAGAAGTAGCTTGATTGCTTTGAACCTGCAAGTTGAAGGTTTGCTTGTATTCATTACAGGTAGTCAATTCAACCGCTGTGGCCGCACTAAAGAGACTTAATTGGGTGGGGACGATTACAAAATCCGTTGGATTGATGGTAAAGAAAATGTTATCTAAGGGTTCAATTTTTAGTCTAGCATTTGTCGTAGAGACATTGGGGATGAGCACTGTATGGGTACCATCATTGGCTGTTTTTTCGGCGAGGAGGTAATCAAATCTTACGCCTCCATCTACAGAAAGTAAAATGTTGACTTGGGTAGCCTTGATCGGATCGTCGTTTGTATTGCTTATTTCCCATTCAAGTGTAATGGGATTGCCCCCATTCACTTGGGCAGTTAGCGGGGTCAAAATAGCAAACGGCTTGCTGTTGGCAACGGTAGTTACTTGGGTAGAATCCAAATATACTCCTTGTGTTGCTGACCGATCCCTGACAGATAAGCCAAAAGTCATTTTTCTAGGCACCTCAGCTAGCGACTCAAAAAGCATGGAGGTTCCCGCATTGGCCATTAAAATCGCGTTATCACTAGTCAGGTTGTTCGAGATAACGCGTGCATAGGTTGGGAAGTAACGCTGCGGATTTGCACTTGGAGTAGTTGAACTGAATAAAGGTGCTTTTTGAGATTTAGAGCCCCAGTAACTTCCTGGAAGGACTAAATCTGAATCTAATTGTTCCCAATTGTAAAAATAATTCGAGTTTCTTAATCCAGTTGGCGTGTCCAATACAAAGGGAGTTTTGATAGGGATGTGGTACGCTTTTAGGGAAATAGTCGCTGGGGGCTGCTGGGCATAAGGAGTTAGGGTACCAACTTTAGAAAAATCGATTCCAAACTGGAAACGTTTAAAGGATTGAATGATTTGATGAATGGAGTGATAGTGATAAAAATGCAAATCGGGTTGGTTTATCTTCCCATAGGACATGATGGATCTACCGGAACTCAATTCAGATTGGGTCACCATTCCATCTGCTTGATTTGTAAACGTGTGGGTAGCTCCAAGGTGGTGTCCAAATTCGTGAGAGACCAATCCAATAAACCCAAGTTCATTCGTTGTGCTTTTGCTGAAATAGGACCAGCCTGATCCCTTTTCAGGGGTTCCGACATTCCCAATGCCATAGGCATTGCCAATGCCATAAGGAACTGGATTTTGGGTTTCATTTCGGGCGATAAATAAATGGCCCAAGTCATAATTTTGTTGTCCAATCAGCGAATCAATCACTACTTGTGTTCTCGTATTCAAATAGGATGAATTCGTAGAGACACCGTTTTGTTCGATGTTGTAAGGGTCTGTTGCTTTATTGAAAAAAATCAATTTATCGTTGTTAGCAATGAGCTGGTACTTAATCCCTAAATCCTGTTCACTGATCAAGTTTATGCCATTGACTATGCTAATAATATTGGCAAGCACCGACTCTTTGGTACCGCCATTGATCTCCCCATATTCCCCTGCGGAGACCACAGCCAATCTAAGGGTTCGTACGCCTTCAACTTTGTTTCTTGTGGTTTGACTTGTTAAATCCAATCGGTTGCCGCTTGGAGAAGTCAAGTCAGGTAATGGAATTTGGTCAGTGGAAGGTACGCCACAGGAGATACCTTCTGACATGCTTTGGTTACCACTGATCTTGTAGAACATGTAGGTGTTCGGTGACAGCATTCTCATCCCCTCGGATGCTCCCGAAAACTCGTAGAGATAGAGCCTAGTGCTAGTCATGGTGAGCGCTATTCGGATTTGGGGATCCGAAACCTTATACCCTTGGTAGGTTTTGATTGCTGGGTATTTATCGGCCAGTTCTTTAGAGATGCTTACTTTTTCAACAACCAAAAAATCCTCCATATCTCCTTGGCTGTTGGGCATGCTGATTTTGGTCTCTTTCCCGGAGGAAAGAATTCGTTGAAGTGCAATTTGGTCCAGCTCAAGAATTTGGTACTGCTCGGTTTCAGCTTGAACTATCTTGTTGTTGCTGAAATTTTGAGTGGATTTCTTCCAGTAGGTAGACTGACCATGGGAAGTCAATCCAAAGAGGAGGATACTAAGGGTGAAGAGAATTTTTTTCATTGCAATTCCTAGGAAGCTATTCTATTAAACACTGTTTTTATTCTTCTACTAAGGCAAATGGCCCTAAGCAGTTAATCCAACATTCAATTAAAGGAATTAAATAGTAGGATGGCTTGATTCAATCCTTGGTTCACCTTGATTTTGCAGGATTTGAGGTAAATTTTTCGGATTTGAGGAAGGCTATTTTTTAGAGTACTCGAGCAAGGACAAAAAAATGGATTTCAACCTGAGAAGGTGTTGTGACTTTTGCTCACCTAAAGTGCTGCAAAACGATAATTTAAAAAGAAAAGGGTCTTGGCTTTCGGAGAAACAAAAAGGTAACTCGAATGGAGCAGTCCACTCCCCTTACAAAAAGGAGATGCAATACGAATTTCTCAAATGGGCACCCTTTACTAATGTGAGCCAAATTGGAGATTTTACTGGGAAAGAAGGCTAAATCAGTAAGGCAAAATAAAAATTTTAAAAGTCTATAAAAAAAGTAGACAATTCATTTGTTTTATGGAAGTCCTGTAGTTTATTTGTCTCACTATGAGCTTACAACTAGGAGATATCGCTCCGGACTTTACCGCAGAAAGCACACTTGGAACCATTCGGTTCCATGAATACCTTGGCAACAGCTGGGGGGTATTATTTTCACACCCAGCTGACTTTACACCCGTCTGTACCACAGAATTGGGTCGTACCGCAGGATTGC
>JACCDM010830073.1_pt1 | contig 17278 bp, 16 predicted proteins | sample 7445851 | NCBI WGS metagenome assembly JACCDM01 (sample SAMN15323438, study PRJNA562643) | freshwater metagenome | isolation source: river surface water | place: USA:Blue River Watershed | collected 2017-08-16
CCAACAAAAAACTTCTAATTCTAAAAAATTGAAAAATCTTCATTTCTTTTTTTAATATGCGTCAAAATCAATAGCTTCAATGAAAAACTCCGATATTGACAAATTCACTAATTCACTTGAAAGTGGTTTAAAAACTAGATTCAACGGTGATGGTTTTAATATTGATGGAATTTTCAATTTAAAAAACGTTGGTGGTATATTATTTAACCCTAAACAAACAGAAAATAAAGTTCGTCTTTGTGGTATTAAAATACCATAACGCTTGGTGGACAATAAAATATCAAGAAAAGGGACATGAGATTTTGAGAATATAACATTACCTCTGCTAAAATATTTATTTTTAGGACGCGAAAGTCTCCAATTAATAAAATCTTTATTTACTATTGAAGTAAATTTAGTATCAAATGACAACTCCTTTCCCTTACTTGATATTGTTAAATAGACGTCGAGGGGGGAGATCAACCTAAATCCTAATTTATTTATAAAACCATAGGTGCTATTATTGTTTGCTACACCTATAATAAATTTATATCCTAGTTGGGTTGCATATTCATAAGTTTTATTAGCTAGATTGGTAAATATACCCTTTCCCTGAAAATCAGGATGAGTGACTGTATTCAAGGAAAGTAAGCCTTCAAATTTGATATTCTTAAAAAAGTAAATTACAGGAATTGTTACATAATGCGCAACAAGTTTCCCTTGTGAATAAGCATTGTAGCCAATAGCTGTTCCAAAAGGATTTTTGTTGTACAACCATTTCAAATAGTCTAAATCAAAAGATGTTTTTGGAAATACCAAATTTAATAATTCCTTATACTCAAGAAGACTATTGTCATCTGTTTCAATTTTTGAAAAACTTATCATTTACAACAACTTAAATAATTTTTGTATGGCATAATTTGATAACCTAAATCAACAATTTTATCTAGTCTGTTGAATAAATTCTTTCTGTTGTAGTACATTAAAAAATTAAATAAATAATTATTCACATGCTCATGCATAAAATACTCTTGTTTTGTGTCTATATCATAAGGATGAATATAACTAATTAGCGGTTTATTATCAATTAGTAAATTTTGTTTTATTCGATTAAACAATAAAAAGCGCGGAATTACCCTCAAATATACTCCGCCAGCAATAGGAGTTTTAATTGGACCAAACCTACCTACGCTTATTGGAAACTCAACAATATCATTTATTCGTTGTATTTGTTCGCCAAAATTCTCCCAACCAAATAAGGGACTATTAACAGGTAGAATTGAACTTGAGTATTTAATACCTTGCTCAAACAATATTTCATAAACCCATTTTACATCTTCGACTAATGAAAAAGTGGGAGCCCTATATCCTATTATATTTTTGGCACCAGCAGTTTCCAAAGCTTCAATGTTTTTTATTAAATCAATTTTAAAGTTCTCCTTCCCTAATTGTGGAATTGGATTGTGAGCGTATGAATGACATGCTATTTCGTGTCCATGATCAATTATCAACTTTATTAAATCAGGATAGTTATGCGCTATTTTTCCTACAACAAAAAATGTACAAAAAACATTTTTTGTTGATGTCCAATCCAAAAATTTAGTTGTATTTTCAACTACACGATCCGCATATTTATAACCATCCTTCACATTAGATCTAACATCTTCTAAATCCACACTAAATAAAAATTCTTTGCTCATAATTTATTTAATTTTGGTGTTCATATCCCTCAAACTTAAATCTCGTTAAAGTCTGTAATATGACTCCCTGAAGAATTATTAGAAAACCAAACGACAGTAAGAAACCTCCACCAATCGTCAAGCCCTCATTGTTTATTAAAAAAGGTAAAGACCAAAATAACCCAAATAACATAATTAAACCACCTAAAAAACCGAAGAATCGAAATGGAAAGAAATTAATAATTAGGAATAAAATTTCCTTAATCGTTTTAATGGCTGTCTTATAGTTGATCGTGCTTTCTCCAGCTTCCCTGTTGAAAATATTAATTTCATGTTCAATAATTTTATACCGAAAATGACTATGCAATAAAGTTATAGTTTCAGAAAAAGACATATCATCAGGTGCCCATTTCAACAAAGATTGTGCAACTTCCGTTTTGTAAAATTTCATTCCACTATTTAGATCATCAATATCAATTTGAATAAAACACTTGGTTATACTCTTAATAATCCATTTACCAAAATTTCTATAATTACTTGAACCCTTACCATTTCGATTACCTACCACCAAATCAGCTTCCTCTGACTCCAATGCTAATAATAACTTAGAAATATCATGTAAATCATGTTGGCCGTCTCCGTCAACTGTAATACAATATTTCGTCTTACAAGCTCTAATACCGGATTTAATGGCTGCTCCATAACCTCTATTTTTAGTGTGATTTACGACAATGCATGACTGAAAATCTATTGCTTTTAATATCAATTTTGTGTTATCTTTTGATCCATCATTTATTATGATTAGTGTACAACCAAAATTTGTAGCAAAATCTATATAGAATGGTAATAACCTTGGAAGATTTTCCTCTTCATTATAACAAGGTACAATAATTGAAACCGAAGACAAATTCACGATAGTCAAAGTTAATTATTAATTCCAATTATTATTGATTTTTTATAAAAGAAACTCATTTACTCACAAACTAATTCAATTATGTAAAGTATTAGTTTATTAATTGAAGCTTGAGATTGAATCAAAAATATCTTAAAATATTAAGATTAATTTCTGTAATAAATAACATTAATTCGAATCATTATAAAACGAAATATTTTACGTTTTATAAATAAACCACTTAACAATTCGTTGAGCCGTTTTTCCATCCCACATCGGTGGTATTGAACCTTGTTTCCAGTCTCCGGCCAACAATTGTTGCAAGGCAACTTTCAATCTCTCAGGATCCGTACCAATTAATTCGTTTGTACCGATATCCACGGTCTCAGGTCGCTCCGTGCTGTTCCGCATCGTAATACAAGGAACCCCCATCACCGTGGTCTCCTCCGTTATCCCTCCCGAATCCGTAATCACCCCTTTGGCATTCTCCACCAAATAATTAAACTCAAAATACCCCAACGGATCCACCATCACCACAGTCCTAGGATAAATCCCAAATTGCTCCATATTTTTTCTAGTTCTCGGATGCACCGGAAAAACTACCTTGCGATCCTCCAAAACCTCATCCACAGCATTAAAGATTCCCACCAACTGCTCTTTGTTGTCTACATTGGAGGGTCGATGCAGGGTCATGACCAAATATTCTCCTCTAACTAAACCGGCTAGTTCCCAAACCTCCGGTGCCCGGAAATCCTTGCGATGATGTATCAAGGTATCAATCATGGTATTACCCACAAATACAATCTTCTCTTCCGATACACCAGCGTTTCGCAAATTTGTATTCGCCACTTCCGATGTAGTAAAAAACACATCCGTAATGGAATCCGTAACCAATCGATTGATCTCCTCCGGCATACCCATATCCCAACTACGAATCCCTCCCTCCACATGAGCCACTTTCACACCCAACTTCTTCGCCACTATACTGCAAGCCATGGTAGAGGTTACATCGCCCACTACCACCACCCAATCCGTGGGATGCTGCGTTAGGTAACGCTCAAAGGCCACCATGATGGCTGCCGTCTGCTCGGCCTGACTTCCACCACCACATTCCAAATTTGCCGATGGTTCCGGGATGCCCAACTGTTCAAAAAAGTTGCCAGACATCGCCTTATCGTAATGCTGACCCGTATGAACCAAGCTGTACCCCAATCCCTCGCCCGCAGCTATCGTCGAATCCAGCGCCCGAATAATCGGTGCAATCTTCATAAAATTGGGTCTCGCCCCAGCTATTAAAGTAATATGCATCTAAACGTTCTATTTAATACGACTGAAGCAAACGCTGCTTGCCCTCAAAGGTGAATCGAAACCACAAATATATAACCACATAACTGCCAAACAGCAATACCGAAATCCCCATCCAACCTTGTACCAAACAAAATGAAAGAATTGCTTGCAAACCAGCATACACGGATGCAACCCCTACATGGGACCATCCTTTTTCATTCGCTAAAAATTGATACAAATGAGACCGATGCGCTTCCTGTAATTGCTCACCCCGAAATTTCCGAAATACAATGGTCACCACAGAATCCAACCCATAAACACCCAACAACAAAATAAACCACCAATTTCCAGTGGCAATCAAAACATCCAATAGTCCATAACACAAAATCAAAGCCACAGAAATCGCTCCCACATCCCCCGAAAAACATACGGCCCGTTTGCGAAGATTGAAAAATCCAAAAGCCAAAAATGCCCCCAACATGCCGAATAAACCTTCGTCGTACCAAGCATCGTACAAGCCTAACATGCTCCGCAACCAAAACACGGATAAAACAGCCACTAACGAATACAATACCGTAATTCCGTTAATGCCATCCATAAAATTATATGCGTTCATTACCCCAATAATTCCAACCACACATACCAATAACAACCACAAGGGCAATACCTCAAAATTCGAAATCACCAACACAACTGACACTAACTGCACCAACAATCGAATACCAGGGCTTAGTGGTTGTACATCGTCCCAAAAGCTCAATACCGTAACCAACACGATTCCCAATACCACAAAACGAGCATCCCACAAAGATGCGGTAACTACGCCACCATAGGTTTCATTCAAAACACCCAATAAAAACAACAAGGGGAAAACGATACCGGCACCTCGGATTGTCTGGTGACTGTGAGAACTTCGATGATTGGGAATATCCAATATCCCAAAAGCTCTAGCTATGCGGTAATACAGCAATAAAACCACCAACGATAACTTTAATGACAATAATAGTGCTGTCATAGAATTTGATAATCAATCTTAAGATTATGTGAGCATTCTTACAATTTTCTTATTGCAAAACTAGGATTATCATCATGATCAAAAGTTAAATAAATAAATTCCCAATCAAATTCTAAACAAAACTTTGTAACAGCCTCAATTACTCCATATCGAATTAAACCAGTATAATTTCCTAAAACAAAATCATGTCCACAAATAATACCATCTTTCTTCATTTTGGGTGCGTATTGCACTAATTCCTCAAAAGTTGTTTGATAAGAATGATCAGTATCTATGTATATCCAATCAAAAGAATTATCTTCAAAACTTGTAGAAACCGAAGTTGATAAACCCCTGACTAATAATATCTCCTCTGATTTAATTTGATCTTCAAATTTATTGAATACCTTCTGAAATTTCGAATCATTATACCTTGACGTATCCCATGGATCCACCAAATACAATTTTGCAGGTTTATTAATATCTAAAATAATCTCAGAAAAATAGCCATTGTCAACTCCTAATTCTGCTACAATTCCGGCTTTCGGCATCAAATTCAATAACTCCAACCTGTTAGATAAAATTCTGCAATTTTGTAGGTGTTTATCTTCTAGTTTCGACCTCCAATGTTGTTGAAATTGTTGTTCTAATAATTTAAGATGTTCTTTTTTTATCAGTTTATATAAAATTCTTTGGATCCTGTTCATGATTATAATTTTAATTGTTTATCAAATATATCTATAATTTGCGCCAACCTAATTGTTGCTCCGCTTTGGAACAATCAAAAGTTAACGAATTCTTTATTTTTTTATCAATAAAACCATCAACAAAAGGAATTTAATTCTCATAGCATTGTTCCCTACAAAAAACTCAAAACACTTTTGATCAAATCTCTATAATCTGTTTGATATTGTAAAAAAATCTCACCATTCTCATACTCAAACTTGGGCTCCTCTATAGTTCGATATTGTTGAAATTTGCTCAAGTCTCCACCCAACAACAACGATAATCCAGCATGGCCATGGTCAGTACCCCCACTTTCATTTTCGGTGATGGTGCGACCAAAATCAGAATAAACAAAAACTAATGTCTCTTTCCAATGACCCGAAGATTTTAATTTTAATCTAAAATCACTTAGGGCCACATCCATATCTGAATACAAATCAGAAAGCCGCTCCAATTCACCTCCATGTGTATCAAAACCATCCAATTCTGTATGTATACTAACAAATGGAAGATCGTTCTGAATAATTTCTGCTGCCCTATTTAATTGTTGAGATAGACTCCCGTCTGTATAACCCCTAAATGAATCAAAATCTTTTACCCAATTCATTAAATCCAACTGCTTCTTTAAATCAAGATAGTAATTGTTAAATTCTCCATTTTTTTGAATTTCTTCAATTCGATAAAAATCCTCATACCATTTTAATCCGTTTGCATCGGTAAGTGGAAATGCTTTCACAGACTTCCCCTTGTCGTAAATCGTTGGTGAACCATGTAAGTTTAAAAATGGATTATCAGCGTTCAACAGCGGGTCTGTCCCAGTAATTTGCTTTTTTAACTCCCAATAACGACCTAACCATCCCGTACCTCGAATATCTTTTAGACCACAATCAAAAACATCACCCGTATCCCAAAACTCCTGAGCTTTAAAATGTGAACGATTGGGGTTTTTGTATCCTACACTAGGTAAAACAATTAATTCCTCATCTTCCCATAATCCAAAAACCCGAGTCAACATTTTATTCCAATACCAATTTCCCTGTAATTGCAATGAATTCTTAATAGCAATATCTTGTAACTTCTTGCGTTGTTTATTGATTATATCGCTGCCTCTAAACGGCACAGCAAATAAACCATCATGGCCTCCCCGTAACTGTATCAATACTAACCGTCTTCCCTTCCAGGGATTAAAAGCAGGTGCTATCCTACATGAGGCTAAATTATTTCCTAATGTCAGTCCAACCGCACCAGCAGTACTAATTTTTAAAAAGTCTTTTCTTTTCAACGGGATTAAAATATTGGTATTCAGGACTTGTTAGACATTCCACTAAATTTCTACCATCTGCTTTCGATGAACCTAATAAATACTGATTCAGCGATTTATCCAAATTTGATAGCTTTTCACTAAACTTGTCTTCGTTCCATTCAGCATCCAATAAATACCGAATTTCACGAAAGTTGGAATTTAAAAACCGACTTTTTAGTTTATATGCTAAACTATTCCTTGCCTCTTTACGATTTGCAATTCCCAATAATAAGGGAGGTAAATAGGTTCGATGCAGCAAATATTCACCTACCAACCAATTCTCTCCAGTAGGCCAGCCGTTAACGGTCCACGGACTTAATGGATATTGTCCCCATCTACGTAATATGAAACCATTCGATTTTTGACCTATCGTTTTTAACTCTAGATCTCTTTGAAGAAAAATAAGATGTTCTACAGGGGATTTCACTCTTCTTAATTTAGGGTTATTCGATTCCAAATGTTCAAACATAAAAGTCAACAGTGCACTAAAATCGTAGTTAGATTTATAATACATCCTCCAACATTCTTTTTGAAAACCGTCTGATGTTCCTTCTCCCATAAAAAAGTAAACCGCCTTTTGAGCTATAAATCTCGCACATTCGGGCTTTTCTAGTAAAATGTCTATAACATCTTCCGGATAAAAATTGCCTCGTTTACCGAGAATTTCTTTTACGCCAGAATCAAATTGACTTTCAACTCGATACGCTTTCTGAAAATAAGCATCCTTTTTTTCGAAATGCAATCCAGTAAAACAACGTGCTATTTCACGAACGTCTTTTTCAGTATATTGTCCAGGTCCAAGAGTATATAATTCAAGTATTTCTCGTGCGAAATTCTCGTTCGGATTCTCCTTGTAACTTCTATGAATATCTAAAAAATACATTGACGAAGGATTTTGGTAGAAATCAGTAAGTAATTGTTTGAAACTACCTAAGGCATTACGTCGATACATCTCCCAGGTCAAGTAATTTTGTTCTAAATTCAAAGCATTTCGCTGTCCTCGTCCCGTACAGGGAATATGTTGATGCCAAAATAAAGTAGCCCATTCCCGGATTGGATTTTCACTTTCTCTAAATTCTGCCATCCAATTATTAAAATAACTACCTACCTTATCTTGATTAATTAATCGTTTTTCCTCTTGAATTTCATGTTCATCAGTAAAAAAGGAATGTAATTCAAGACCCCGGTTAATTTCATTATATGTTGGATAAACGTAGCTCAATTTAAAAGACTATATCAAAGATAATTAAAGTAAATCTATAATTTCTTCCAACCCAACTGTTGCTCCGCTTTGGAACAATCAAAAGTTAACGAACTTTCTAGTTTTTTTAATCGATACGAGTTTAACGGAAAACCAGGAATCACATCACCCAGCTTAGCTGCAAATTTTGCCATCCAACTCGGAAATACTTTTATCCGCTTTTGATACAAATCAGAAAGAATCTGTTCTACCTCCTTGAACGACCGATGATAACTCACTAAATTGTATATGCCCGATTCACTACCATCCAAATTAACCAAAAAATCACTCAATTGCTCTACATCCACTATGGAACGAACCGCATTCCCGGTACCAATTCTGAAATAATATCCTTTTTTTATCGCCTTTTCCATTGCTCCCAAATTCCCCGGTGCTCCCAAGCCAAAGATTAACGGCAATCTCAAAATCATGATATTAACTCCATGTTCCTTACCCCAATTCAAAACCAATTTCTCCGCTTCCAACTTGCTCTTTCCGTAGGCCGATATTGGCTCCAAAACCTGATCCTCCGAAATATCTATTCCTTCTTCCAATCCATATACCGCCACCGTACTGATAAACACAAATTGCTTGGGATATTCTCTACCATCATTTAATTTAACCCATTCATCTATTCCCTTCAATAAATTCCTAGTTCCATCCACATTAACATCGTAAAACTCTTTTTCTTCCGTGAGATCTTTCGGAACCGTATGTGCCTTTCCTGCCAAATGTATAACAGAATAGATATTTTTTAAATTAATTAACCGAGGAATGTCATATTTTAAATCACTAACAATATGATTACTTTCTTTTCGGCCTACCGTTAAATAACTCGTAATTAATAACCGAGATTTTATATTATTACCTAAATAACCAGAAAGACCAGTAAAAACTCTCATATTCAAATTTACATTATAAAAGAAAAAAGACTGTGAATCACAGTCTTTTTTCTTTTATAAGAATATTTAATGTTTAATCTCTATTAATATTCATAAATGGTTTTTCTACATATTTGAAAAAAATCATTGAAATTAATAATACTAATGGTAAATTTATTGCTATCTGAAAAATAAGATTCCAATTGTATGAAATTGAATCAATCCACAATTTCATTGTAAAAGGAACACTAAAATGAAAAAAAGCATAATGAATTAAATATATGCTATAACACATTCCTCCTACCACATATATTGCTGGTCTTGTATAAATATAGTTTAATGCCTTACCTTTAAATGCCGTAATCACTACTAAAAAAATACTAATATTAAATCCAATTTGATTTATATATTCATTTTGAGGTTTATAAAAATAAAATAAACCCAGAGTAGCAATTAAACCTAAAAAATCAAATTGCCATGATCTCAAAGTAAACCAAGTGGTTTTTTTCAAATATAACCAACATGCTATGATTCCCATGGCAAAATTTGCAAAATACGACGCAATTGTACTTCCAATAAAGGCATTGTAATAAAAATAGTGTTTAAAAACTATAGAAATTCCAATCAATATTACAAGCAAACTAATAGAGAATATTCGTTTTTTAAATATGAAAATTAAACCCAATATAAATGGCACCAAACAATAAAATTGAGCTTCCGTTTCTAAACTCCAAGTAACCGGATTTATTGGATTAGGTTCCCCCATGAAAAGTACATGAGAATAGAATAATCCAATTAAAAAATTCTTTACTAAATCCAACGCACTCGCATGCATAAATACAATATGAACAATATAAAATAAAAGTAATGTTAATATAAAAGGAGGCTCTAATCGAATTAATCTTCTAATAAAATACTCCTTTATTCTCACTTTTTTATCTGTTAAACCCAAGTAGTATTTTAAAAAAGGTAACGCTAACACAAAACCACTTATAGCAAAAAATACTTTCACTCCCAAGTCTAATCGTATCCACCACCAAGATAATGTAAAATCTGTTTTAGGGCCTCCCATTTGTATTAATGCTGCCTCCAATCCTAACCCAGAGAATTTGGCAACAGCAGTATTTAAATGAAATAACACTACTGTGATTATGGAAAAAAACCGTAAACCATCAATCTCTAAGATATAATGTTTGTTACTAGTAGTTCTCTTGAAACCCGTTAAACTAATCACACCTATTTAAAATAATTTCAATGTATTTTTTTGCCAAGACTTCAATTTTATGATGCTGCAATACATACTTTATGCCTAATTTACCCAATTCTTCTAATTCGCTTTTATTCATCGCCTTTAGTTTGATGATTCCTTCTCTTATACTGTCCGCACAATCCGGCTTTACAATTAAACCACAACCAGATAATTCTACCGGATCCTTAATAAAATTATTACTATCAAGTATCGGTAGTCCAGCCAACATATAATCAAAATATTTATTTGCTGAAACTCCATGTTTAAAAAGGTCACTTCCAGCTCTGCCGACGAAAGCAACATCAAAGTAATTTAATAAATTCTGAATCTGTGATTTTTTTATTTTGGGATAAAATATTATGTTGTCATTATTCTCACACTTTCTCATTAAGTCTTCTTTCAAATATCCATCACCCACCAAAACGAAACATATATCCTCGTTACTATTAAATGTTAATGCGGCATCAATAAAATGTTCTAATGCATTTGCTAAACCCAGCGTTCCTGCGTAACCCACTATAAATTTATTCTCAGGTATTAACTGCCTTAATTCCAACGGTATGTCATCGGTACCAACTAAATCAGCATCAATTCCATTTGGTATATAATGAAAATTTACATTTTTGTTTGCAACTTCATCTATATGTTCTTTGGCATTAGGCAATAAAGAAACAACACCATCGGATTCTCTGTAAGCCCTTTTTTCAAACCATCCTATAAATTTTGCTAAAGGGTGCCATGGTTTTATGCCTCCAAGCTGTATTAAAGTTAATGGCCAAATATCGCGTATTTCGAAATATACAGGTACACCAAAGAGATTTTGATAATACAAAGCTGGGAAAATTGGGAAAATGGGCATGCTTGATACAATAATTGCCTCAGGCTTTCCAAAATCTGTTAATTTTAAAAAATACAACCTAAAAGTGAAAATCAACATACTTATAAATCGCATTACTGATTTCGGATTATACCTAGGATTCTTTACCCAAATAAATCGGACTCCATTATAAATTTCCTCTTTAAAAAATCCGTTTTTTACCTCCACATTTTTTTTAAAAACATGATTGTATGAACCAGAAAAAATGACTACATCCCACCCAGCTTCTATCCAATATTGGGCGAAAAAATAATGTCTCTCGCCCCATCCTGATTCAGGCGTTCCAGCAAATTGGTTAAAAATCCAAATAACAGGTTTCTTCAACTCTCTAATATTATATCCACTATTTTCTTCGATGCCAAACCAGATCCATACAAATCGGCTGTTTCAGGATAATCCATAGAAACAAATTGTTGATAGGCTTCCAAAATCAATTCTTGATTCGTTCCAACCAATCTGTTTACCTTTTCTTCAATAAGTTCCACCCACTCTGTCTCGTTTCTCAATGTAATACAATACTTCCCAAAAAAGTATGCCTCCTTCTGAAGTCCTCCGCTATCTGTTAATATTAATTTTGAATTTTTAATAAGTAATAACATATCCAAATAACCGACAGGTTCTATTAATGTGACTTTCGTTTTTAAATCCAAATTCTCTAAAATAGCCCGAGTCCTTGGATGAATTGGAAAAACCACCTCCATCGTATCAGATATTTTATCCAAGGCCTTAAATATGGATGTAATATGATTAATATCATCAGTATTCTCTTGCCTATGTACCGTCACCAACGCATAATTATTCTCGAGTAATCCTAAATTCTTAAACTTATTATCCAAATCATTTGTTTTTTTTACGTAGTATAAAGAAGCATCGTGCATTACATCGCCAACAAGATGATAAGTACAATTGGCAAATTGAGAAAACCCTTCATTTATCAAATTTTCAACCGCTCCCGGTGTAGGACAAAATAACAAATTCGAAATTCTATCCGTTAATATTCTGTTTACCTCTTCAGGCATTCTCATATTAAAACTTCGTAACCCTGCTTCAATATGGATAATTCTAATTCCCAATTTTTGTGCAGCTAAAGCTCCTGCTAACGTAGAATTAGTATCGCCGTAAACCATTAAATAGTCGGGCTTTTCTATTATCAAAATCTTTTCAACCTCTTCCATCATCCTGCCCGTCATAGCACCATGAGATAATCCATTGATATTTAAATTGTAATTGGGCTTAGGTATACCCAATTCTGAGAAAAAAATATCTGACATATTACCATCAAAGTGCTGGCCCGTGTGGACAATAATCTCTTCAATATTTTTTTCACCTAATGCCAATGATACAATACCCGCCTTTACAAATTGCGGTCGAGCTCCAATAACAGTTACAATTCTCATCAATTATTTGCTAATCCTTTTTTTCTAAGAAACAATAAAGCCCTACGGAAAAAAATCTCAATTTTATGATTATTTGGATAATCTAGTATAGACCTAACCGGAAGATTCATTATATGTTCAAATTCCTCTTCACTAATTTCAAATTTTTTCAAAAGATATAATTTATCAATATTTAATTGTTCTTCATTTGCTAAAGGTTCCATCAACGATTTTAATGCTGATTCTCTATTTAAGCCAGAGGACATAATTAAACAAGATAAGTGTGCTTTTCTTTTGTCTATTTCAAATTTTCTGGGTAAAATAAATGCTTGATAAAATCGAGTATAAATAGACTCATAATGCTTACCTCCATAATTTTTCCATCCTAACTCACCTTCTATTAATTTTATCGCTTCATTTTTATCAAATTCCACATAATTTATAAAAGAAATATTTTTTATTCTCTTCAATGTATTCAGATAAAAAAATTTAGCAAATGTCAAATGGGGGTAATTTTTTAATTTGACTCCCCCAAATAATTTGTTCACACTTTTTATGTATTTCCAATCCAAATAACCTCGTGCCCAAGAAGGAGGAAGTAATCCCTCATTCCTGAAATTCATCCCACTTATAATATACTTTATTTTAAATTTTTGAGCTACTAGATACATGGTTGAAACAATAGCATGATCTGAAGGAATTTCTCCATCGGGTGTTGAAGCTCTTAAAAAAGCCAATTGCAACTTCTTGAATGAATCCCAGTCTAATACTTCGGTGTACAAATCAATACCTAATTTCTCTACAATATTTTCAATGTTTTTTACAGCTAATTCAGAATTCCAACCATTATCCATATGCACTGCAATTGGTCTTAAGCCTAATTTCTTAACCAAATATGCAGTATATGTACTATCCACTCCACCACTTAAGCCAATTACACAGTCATACTGTTTCCCCTTTCCATCCCTTTTTATTGTATCAACAATTTTATCTAACTGTTTGGAAGCTACTTCCTTTTCTGGAACTCTAATTTTCAATTTTTCAGTGAACTCGTAATAATAATTACATACCCCCTGCTCATCAAACGTAATATCAGGATCTGCAATGTTATCCATCACTGTAACGCTGCATTGTCTATAAGATTTATTCATTTATTTGTAGGATAATTAATCAAAACCGCTTTATGAGGGCCCTTATAAATAAATATACTTCCAGCAGCAGCAGCATGTGCTCCCTTAGAAATAATAGTATCTAAATCATTTACAGTACCCGCACCGCCCAATGCAACTACCGGAATGCTTAGTAACGATGAAACCTTTTCAATTAATCCCTCATCATAACCCGACATAGTTCCATCTTTATCTACAGAATTAATTATTAACTCACCCGCTCCAGATTCTTGAATTCGAATGATATATTCTTCAAATTTTATTTTCTCTGCTTTATTGGTAACGTGAGAAAAAATTTGATGATTACCGAAAAAATTTTTCTTAACATCTACAGATGCCACAATCGATTGCGAGCCAAAGATATTTGCAGCTTCTGATATTAAAGATATGTTAGACAATAAAACACTATTTAATATTACCTTTTCAACTCCAAGTCTAAATAGTTTTTCAATAGTGGAAATGTTTTTAATGCCTCCTCCATAACCCATTGGCATAAAACACTCAGAAGCCAAATCTCTAATAAAATCAAAATTAGGATCAGATTTTTGTTTACTAGCATCGATATCTAAAATACAAATTTCATCAACTTGTTTTTCGTTAAATATCCGCAATGCATTTATAGGATCACCGATATATTTAATTTCCCGATTAAAGTTCACTGTTTTATAAAGCTGTTTATTTTTAATTAATAAAACAGGTATATAACGAGTCTTTAATGTACTCATAAAGCAGAAAATTGTTTAAAAATTTGCATTCCATAAATATGACTTTTTTCCGGATGAAATTGAAATCCATAAATATTATCTGCTTTTATTGCGCTCGTAAATTGAATGCCATATTCTGTCTCTCCAAGAATATTGTCTTTATTTGACGTTTTAAAATAATAGGAGTGAACAAAATAGAATTTAGAAAAAGAATATAATTCTGATGAGATAATTGGGTCTTTCGTAAATTTTACTGTATTCCATCCCATGTGTGGGATCTTTAAATTTTCCTTCAAATTACCAAATTTACTTACAATTCCGTCGACTATTCCTAATCCATTTGCATCACCTTCCTCACTGTAATTAGCTAATAATTGCATCCCCAAACAAATTCCCATTAAATGGAAATTTTCACGTTTCGCATTTTCTTTAATACCAATTTCCAAATCATTTTTTCGAAGATTTATCATGGCATTACCAAAATTACCAACTCCAGGTAATATCAGTTTATTTACGGATTCTATATCCTTCGACGTCTTTATTAGTTTATTTTGAATATTTAGACGGTTTAACATATTGACCACAGAGCCAATATTTCCCATTTCGTAATCGATAATTCCTATCAAAATTAATTGTTATCTGAAAGTGTTTTACTTGAAATTTTATTTATTAATATTTGAGGTTTTCCAGATTTACTTGCCTCTATATTATTTACTTGCTCCCAACGGAACTCTAAATTTTCTTCTATTAGTTTGTTTACTTTATTTTCTATCTTCAAAAGAATTTCAGGGTAAAAACTATCACTCGGAATATATCTTACCAACAAAGAGTTAATTTTAATTGCCACGATTTGAAATTGCACGATTTCTGGAAAAAATTCAAATATTCCAGTAAACGTATGTACAGTTAATTTATTACCACTGCTGGTTTCTATTATGTCTGTATTTCGTCCAATTACAGATTTTAATAAGGGAAAATTATACCTTCTTGATTTTGGATATTCTTCCCGTGGTAACATAACGCCCAAATCTCCACTATCATAACGAATTAATGGCATTGCGAAACCATCTAATTTTGTTAACACAATTCTTCCCATTTCTCCATCTTTAACAGGATTGTTTTTAGAATCTAAAATCTCAATAAATACTGATGGCGTATAAATATAATAATAAGGCAAATCGACCTTTTGACCTACCATAAATCCTTCATTCAAACCATAATCTTCAACTACTTCACAGCCAAATACGGTTTCTATCTTTTTCTTATAGTGACTAAATAATTTATCACCCTGACTCATTGCTAATCTGAATTTTATATTCAGATTGTATTTTTCTGAAACCTTAGCGAGCTCATATAAACTTGAAGCATATCCAAATAATTGAAACTTAGAGTTATCTTTAATTACTAATAAATGAGATTTTATCTCCTCATCACGCATATTAAAGGCCTTCATATAATACGTGTTAAAAAGTATGTCTTTTATTTGCTTAAATACTCCCCTGTTTTCAGCCATACCCGTTTGAAAAACCGGTTCTCCAAGTTTATAACCATTCCATTCCCACCAATTTATTAATATCGCTCGAATTGTTGCTTGCTCGTCTTTATCCAAATAAACTACAGATCGTATTCCAGTGGAACCACTGGACTCATATTTTATCAAATTTTGAATAGAATATTTACTAGAAATAAATTGACTTCCTTCCTTTGATAATTCCAATTTATTAATAACAGGGAAATGCTGTAACCATTCCAACGGGCTCTGATTTTTAAATAAATTTATATCTGCATACTTTTTTGTAGTTGAAACAGCATGATTTAAAATTTTGCCTAACTTCTTTATTTGAATATCTATTAAGTCCTGTTCACTCATAAAAGTAAAACTCCTTTGTTCATTTAATTTCTTCCTGAAATTAATACCTGTTAGGAATTTACTAAGTGGAAAAATTATAAATTCAATAAACCATGCCCTCATTCTAATAATGGGTAAATATTCTTTGTGAAAATAGAATTTATATCATAAAAATGCGCTTTATCTTTATTGTTTGTCGACATTTTTTCCCTTCTATTTTTATCAACAGATAGAGAAATTAATGCCCTTGATAGTTCTAACGCATTATTTTGAGTTAAAATTATACCATTAAACTCATTTTCAACTATCTCTTCATTCATGTTCCATTTTGTAGTAATCACAGGTATTCCAGCAATGTAGGAATCAATAATTACACCTGGAAATCCTTCCCCCTTGTACAAAGTAGGAAATATAAGGGCCTCATAGGTTGAAATAACGGAGTAACTATTTTGCGGTTCCTTCATAATATCTAAATACCCTTTATAACTTACAAACTCCGAGTATTGCGTCAATTTTTTTTCGAATTTTTCCTTGTATGTTTCCTCTACAGGTCCATAAAAATCAATTTGATAATCAAAATGCAATTCAGGATTTAGTTGAATCAAATCGATAGCCTCAAATAATAGGTCAACTCCTTTCTCTGCACTAATAGTAGATATATATAAAAACTTATTTTGTTTAATAATATTTACATTATTTAATAAATTTTGAAATTTAATTGTTTCTTTGAAATTTGGTATAACAATTACGTTAGAAATTAATCCTACTGAAACTACTTTCTTTTTTAATATTTCGCCCTCCACCACTATTTTATTCAATCCTCTGTAATATTTGTAGTTATAAATTCCAACAATTAAGGCATCTGGAAAATATCCACCTATAACGAAATAAATTATTTTTGAAAGTTTTTTATTATTAAGAAAATAAATTATTCTAATTAAACGATAAACTGATTTACTGGAGGCAGATAAAATAATTTTATTATAGGATGTAAAAAAAATATTAACAAGTAAATTAATTACTATGAATGGAGATGTACGCCAATAAATGGTGTCAATAACATTAATGTTATA
>JACCDM010871081.1_pt1 | contig 17275 bp, 18 predicted proteins | sample 7445851 | NCBI WGS metagenome assembly JACCDM01 (sample SAMN15323438, study PRJNA562643) | freshwater metagenome | isolation source: river surface water | place: USA:Blue River Watershed | collected 2017-08-16
AATAGTTGTGGTGATATTGTTAATTTCTTACTGTATCGATATGGTTTAGTACAAAATGCAACAACAGCCGATGACATATTATAGTAAAAGCCATTATCCATATTTTTAAGCATTAAATTAATTATACCAACATTATAACCAAATACCCCATATTTTTGGGTTGGTTTAATATATGTGTAACCTAATAAATTCATGTAATGACCGTTTAAATAAGCAAATGGTCTTGAATCTGCATGTATGGCTTTTCGTTTACCATTAGCAAAGTCCATTTTAGTATAACCACCGCTAACTATGAATGTCTTTAAATCACTCATAATAACTGTATTCGCAGAATAACTTTCGTCACCCATCAAAGATGATTTAGAAACACCGATTGTTGCTGATTGCAACCATCTACCATCTGGAGATTCTATAACTGATAAATCTGAAGACAATAACATTGGATTTGATACTGCCGCCTTTTCTTTTTTCTTTTCTTCTTTTTTCTCTTCCTTTTTTTCTTCTTTCTTTTCCTCTTTAGATTCTTCTTTCTTTTCTTCTTTTTTAGATTCTGATTTTGATTCTTCTTTTTTCTCCTCACTCTTACTTTCTGATTTAGACTCACTCTTGCTTTCAGATTTTGATTCCGTCTTAGCCTCTGTCTTAGTCTCAGTTTTACTTTCTGAAGAAGAACTTGAACTAGAACTAGATGATGAAGATGATCCACCAGAGTTTTGCGATGATGAAGATGGTGTACCACTGCTAGCCGGTGGTGGGGTTGATGCTGTTGGTGGTGGTGTACTTGAAGCGCTACTTGCGGCAGCACTACTAGCAGAACTACTAGCCGCTGAACTTGCAGAACTACTTGCTGCAGATGATGCAGCTGATGATGCGGCACTACTAGCAGCGGCTGACGCTGCGTTTGCTGCGGTTTGCGCTGCAGCATTTGTTACTGCTTGTTGTACAACAGGATTATTAATTACAGGACAAGTAAGAGATTCATATGTAGCTTTTGTAGTTAATAGCCACGCCTGTACAACCCCTGTTTGTACTTCCATTGGCGAGAATGTTCTTACTTGATTATAAAATGAAACAGTTGCATAACCATTAATCATCGTTGTTGTGGCCGTCTTTTTTTCACCACTACATTTATCAATGAAAGTTTGTGTATAGGTTTGACCGAACGATTTTATCGAAATAAAAATAAAAATAAAAAATAATATTTTTTTCATTACTTATTATGCAATCCAATACTTATTTGATTGAAGTTTCTTATTGGATCTCTGTCTAATTTTAATGTAAAGAATTTAAAGTCTCTTATTATACCAAATTTAAATGTTGTAAAGTTTGAATTCGATTTAGGAAATGATATACCTCCAAGAGCATCTCTCCCCTGATATCTAATAACTTCATTACCAAATCCGATCATACCATGAACCCCCAACTTACCAAATCTCTTACCACCACCAAGATATAATGTACCTTGTTTAATAAAGTCATTATTACTTAATGGGAAATCTACTTCATCAATTCTACCGTATGGGTAATATTGATTCTGATCGATATCATAAGACATTGTGTAATCTAAAATAAAATACCCCTTTTTTCTCCCAACTGCACCCCAAAAAGAAACTTGTTCATTATTTGTATAACCAAAACCAAAAGTGGTATAAACCGATTCTCTTCTAATGGTATCTCTTCTACCATTTTCATATACATGAATTACACTTCTTTGTCTCCAACCTAAATCATCATACCAAATGTATGGGAACGGCTGATACCAGCCCCAGTTTCCCCAATAATATCCAAATTGATTAGGTCTACCCCAGTTTTGAATTCTACCTCTACCACGAGGATCTGGTTGTGGTGTATTATTTCTCCACCTACTAACATCGTTTCTTTGTGGAACTGATGGGGTTATCCTAGGTGTTTGTATTCTTTGTTGTGGTGGATTATTTCTCCAAGATGAAACTTGACCAAACATAAGTGATGGTACAAGCAATAGTGCTAATAATATGTATTTCATACCTTATTGTTTTATTATAAATATAAAAAAAGGAGGTTATAACACCTCCTTTTAAATAAAACTTATTGTTCTGTATTATTTTGTGAATATCCCCTTTTTAATCATTCTATCAAGAATGTTAGCACAAGCAATATCTAATGCCTTTTTAGTTGCAATTGATATTGTAGATTGGTTAAATTTAATTGGATCAACTGTAGCGTCTGACAAAAGTGTCAATTCTCTAGTTGTTTTAGCTTCTCCCAAACCAGATGCTCCAAATACAATACCAGTTTCGGCATTTGTGAATCTAACTTGTAAACCAATTCTCGTCACCATATTATCTTTAATACCATCCTTAAGATTGATGGTTTCATCTTCAGAAACTGAATAATCATAACATTCGATCGTTACAAAATACTCTGCTAAATTAATTTTACCTCTACCATCTAGCTTGTTTTCAGATATACCAGCTTGTGACGCTTGGAATTGTTTAACCATTCTATTTTTAATTTCGGTTTTATCTTCAGTAAATTTAAATCTATTTAAATTCTCCAGATATTCCATAGAAATATTAGCAACCCCAAGACCTACTCTTTTTTCTTTTAATTCTGGATACATCTCATATACCTCATCAGATATTCCCGCTTTTAAAATTTGTATAGGTATTTGTGGACCATCATAGTCAAGATATGCTGAAATATCTTTTTTCTTTTCAAAATCGGCTTTATATTCTTCTGTTTTAGTCTTCCCGATTGTCTGAGCATGTGAAGTTATACCGATTAGTATAACGGTTAATAATAGAAATGCTTTTTTCATATGTCTTGTTTTAAAATAAATATAAATGGGGAATATTAAGTTCCCCATTCTTTATTTATTGTACCAGATATTTTCTGGATTGTTTTTAAATCTTCCGTCTATTTTCCAAGATATCTCATTGGAGATTCTTGCCATTTCCTCATCTTGATGTGTTGTTATTAAAAATACACCATATAATTGAAATGCTAGTGCGAACATAATCCAGGCACCAGTTAATACTAAAAATGTGTTAAATAATAAATTTTTAGCTTTGGTTAATAAATTTTTCATCTTTTAATATAATATTGTTTTTTTACCCCTCCACTTCCTCTTCTTTTTTAACGTTTTTGTTATTGATCCACTTATCGACAGATGCAATACCAAACGCCCCAAGAGTGATAACTAAAAAGCCATCAAATATGAATTCGTTTATTACTAATGGTTTACCCATATAGCCTGTTACCAAATCAACAACCAATGCAATTACCATGCATATAAAAGATGAAAATCCGACTACTGATTTTTCGTTAATAGAGTTGTTGTCATTAAATAATTCCTTTAAGAAACTTGCCATGTTTTTAATTTTTATATTTGTTTATTATCCTTCCATTGTCATTTCTGCGTAATCATCTCTGATTTTACCACACTTAAGACATTCTTCTGTTCCATCACCATCTAGGTCGCCCCAAACGTGTTCACATTGTCTATGTGCAAAGTATTCATCAATTTTTCCATCACCATCAAAGTCTAAACCATCCATTATACCGTCACCATCTTCATCAATTTCAACACCCTTTTTTTCTACTTTAGGTGTTTCAACTTGCGGTGTGTCTTGTACAGTGTCTTGTGTAGTTGGTAATACTAATGGTGCTGTTGACATTGGTACAATTGGATTATTTGGCATATCAGCAGTATTACTTAATGATGTACCATCTTCTTCATCCATCTTTTGTACCAACATTTTATCCTTATCAGTATCACTGAACCAATAATCAATGATTTTACCATAAGAACCAATAAAAGCACCCAACAATAATAAGAGTAATTCTTTCCATTCACCCTCAATTGCTGATTTATTTAGGATAGCCCCAAATATTCCCATTATAATAATCATAAATCCACCTAAAACGATAGCGGTAATAAACCACCTACGCTTCATCATGTTACTTAATAATTCTTTAAATCCACCTGATTGTTCTTCTTTCATATTATATTACCATTTAGGAGCTTCTTCTTTAAATTCATCACCATCTTTCTTTTTAGCAGGTTTAGCTGGTTCCTTAACTGTTTCTTTTTCTTTAATGATTACGGTTTTACCACCCCCACCACCAGATGCTTGTTGAGCTTGTTGGTTTGAGTTTGTAATGTTAATTACTGGTGCAGCTGCAGGAGCCGGAGCAGGTTCATCACCTCCGCCTGTTATTTGAGTTACACCCCAAGTCCCTAGACCCATAACTGCTGTTGTTGCTACACCTATAATGGTCTTTTTTAATCCTGACCAAGTACCATCATTTGCGCTTTCTACTTCTTCTGACATATTTGTTTGTTTTAAATTTTTTAGTTTATTTTATTAAAATCAGTTATACCTAACTGCTTACCATTTGCATCAAAAAGTCCAATTCTATATGCTGATGATGGTAAAGCATTAGTGTATACTTTTAATAGATTATCTCCAGCAACAACATTCATAGTTTCTTTAGATACTACTTTATTTGCTATATCGAAAATTCTAATTGTTACTGTTCCTGCTGTTTCTGTTTTAACATTCATGGCAACTTCAGATGTTACAAAGGCTGTTTGTAATTTAATACCAACAGAGCTTGTCATCTTAAGATCTTCAGATATTGCCTGTGGTGCAGGTAAAATATCGTCTTTATAACATCCTGTTAAAATCGTGGATATTAATACAATTAAGAGCGTTTTTTTCATTTTTGCCATTTTTACTTTAATATTATTGTTGTCTTTTTCAGTTGATTTTTATCTCCATCCTCAAGAACTAAATATAAATATCTAACTTGTATGGATTTGGTATAAATTTTTTTAACATTCTCCCCTATTTGGCCGGTAAACTTTTCCCTACTTATTACTTGCCCGGTTTCTTTGTCTATCAAGACCAAAAAATATGTGCCCGCCGACGGCAATTCAAAATAAATTGACTGATTATCAACCACATTACTTTCCCCCACATTAAATATCTTCTCAACAGGTGGCTCTGGTGTTGGCAACTCAGGTTTAGTGCACCCGGCAGCTAAAAACAATGATATTAATATTAGTTTTTTCATTTAAAATTGAAAGTTTGTCCCTATCATAAATAGGATTGGATTAGCCTTTTTATATCCTACGGATTCTGACAACTTATCCCAAGTTGTATTGTATCTAAGATTAGTGTTCAAGACAAATCTTTTAGTTATTTTCCAGTTCATAGACACCCCATAATACAAGTCCAAATTAAAATCATCTACATATGCCAAATCCGATTCAGTTCCATCTTTGAATACTTTATACACATCACTCATAGCAAATACTTGTGGTGAAATATCAACTCTTTTTGTTTTCAATGTATATGTGTACATCATCATACCTCTATAAGTAAGCTCGCTTGATGCCGGCATTTGTGGGTATATTAAATCTAAAAAGTTACCATTCTCATCTACAGTGTATTTTCCTTCCCATTCACCCTGGTAACTTCCCCAAAATGATTTTGATGCCGTTAAACTATAACCAAATGTTCCATACTTTTTTGTTCTAAACACATCTATAAAAGATAGGTTAATATCTTTTTGAAAGTCAAAGTCCGTAGAATAGAATGTTTGTACCGTAGTGGTTCTTTTTTCTGTGTTTCTACTAAGGCCATAACCAACACCATAGTAGTTCCATATAGGATTTATAGATGCCGCAAATGAGTGCCCCCATTGCCCGGTTTTTGATGATTTATGATACCCTAAATTAAGAGTAGTAGATACTTGTTTTCCTATAATACCAACCGATAAGTTTGATGACGAAAGAACATCTTTTGAAAAATCAATATAAGATTCCAATATTCCTAAATCATTCCAATCGTCACTTTCCCCAAATAATTCTTTTGGCGAAAGTTGTAATGTATCAGGTTTTTGTATTTGCGCGTTTGACACAAAACCAAATAAAACTAATGCTATCACTAATAGTGGTTTTTTCATTATTTTAGTTTTATTTTTAACTGTATGCCGTTTTTATTAACCGCGTCGGTATTTGAAATTGATGTTAGCCCCAATATACCCTGAATACCAATTTTTGGTACGAATGTTACTTTATATTCGGTTGTTTTATCTAATATTGTTGAACCATCAGTAATTAAAGAACCGATGGTTATATAATTTCCCTTATTTGTGCCAAAATTAGTTGGACTACCTTTTGTTACAAATTCTACCTTTTGAAATTCTAATGCTGTATTATCATAATTTAACTGAAATTGTGTACCAACCAACTCTTGTTGTAAAGGGTCCACCGATATTGTTACAACCACTTTCCCCCCAATATTTTCGCTCATAATCATTGCGTTAATTTCGTTTGAAATAGCGTTTGTTGTTAAACTCATACTTCTAATTGAACTACTAGCAACACTGTTTACTGTTTGTTGAGCTGAATGTGATAAATTTACATCACCTATCCAAGTTACATTTACGTTATAAGTGTTATTCAAAGTGCCACTATTCAAATTGAACGGGTATAAACTTCTAGTTGAATTGAATTGTGTGTTCCAATTCGTTTTAGTAATCGCATCATATTCTGATTTGCTATATAACTTCATTAAATAAGTTAATGTAGAATATTCAGTAAGTGATCTTGCGCCAGTTAAATGTTGTAATAATCTATATGTATCATTTTCATTAAATGTACCATTACCATCCACATCCGCATTCATAAATTGAATACCATTTACGAATTCCAATCCACTTTGATTTCCAAATATTCCACCGTTTGACAATTCCTTAAATGCAATAAACACGTCCGAAACAGTTACAATACTATTGTATAATGTGTTTAAGTCATTTTGATTAGTATATGATAATTCAATCCCATGTTGTTTAAACATTGTATTTGGTGTAAATGAATAGTCTGCTCTAAATGCATACCACCCATCTTGTAATCTTATATTACCTTGGAATGAACTTGCTGCAACCTTGCTAGCAAGATTGATATTTCCCGGAACCACCCATTGTTTCCACCATCCGTTAAAATCCATTGGGGTAATTGGTCCTTCGTATATATCAAATAACTTCACATATTTTACATTATTTAAGTTAATACCAGTCCCACTGAATACTCTTTCATCAATTTGTAATCTATGCCCATTTCTTGACGTTTCGTATGGATTTATAAGTGACCATTCTACTTGACCTGGTACTATTGTTGCTCGGATTCCATCGGATATTTTGTTTGTATCCAAATCATTTGTAATATCCGCTTTACCTAATCCACTTAATACTCTTGATGTGTTTGTTGTTACACCCCACACATTATTTACAAAAGTATTTGCCTTTGCTGTAAATTTTGTTTCATCTACATTACCACCAAAGTCAAAATTAAATCGTGCAGTTAAAACTTCTCCGTTTGAATGTGTTACTGAATTTGTATAGAATTCTGTAAATGTTGCATCATCAGGGTTAGTCCAAGTTCCATATTCAATTACATAAGGGCAACTAAACCCGTTCGGTAAATCATTCCATTGAGAACCGTTCCATTTTGTTACCGCATAATCTTCGTTACCACTATTGTTTGGTTCACCAGGTGCCCAGTTATTATATTGACCTTGTATGTTTCCGGCAGTTTGTCCGTTTGATGTTTTAATTAGAGTTCCGGCTTCAGGGCCAGCATCAATTCTCCATTGTCCCTCGACAGCTTCATCAGTTAATGCGAACCAAATATTTGTTTGCGGAACGTTATTAAACACAAACGCATCCTCATCTGCGGAAGTGATTGTTACCAAATATCCTTGTTGTCCTTTAAATGTGGTATTTAATGCTGCCGCCCTTGCTCCCGTATAACTTGTTCCTGTTGATATTGGTCTATAAAAATGACCATTTGTTCCATTGTAAAAGAATCCCGTTGGATTTACAGTTGCAGCTACTGATAATACAATATTACCTCTTACTGAGCCGGTGTTTACTTTTAGAGAAGTCAATGCGGTATTAATGTTAGCCATTGTACCAGTTACCACTAAACGAGTTTTATTACCGATTAAAGTAAAACCACTTGCAGCTGTTAAACCTGTTGTTGTGGTTAAATAAAATGTTGTGCCTGATGGTGGATTAACCAAACTGATTGATGCTAATATCGTTGCAGTAGAGTTAAATCCACTTAAACTAAATCCACTAGCATCTTGTCCTGTTGTGGATGGTAAAAATGATTTAGAGTCCGGAGCAGATACACTCTGTCCGAACCCTAAAAATGAAATTAGTAAAAAACATATTACTAACAGTTTTCTCATATTACTCGACGATTAAATCAACTTTATTTCCTTTTGCATCAACAGCATCTGATAAAACAAAGAAGAATAAACCGGCGGTATTAGTTAAAGTAGTTTTTGGTGTAAATATTAATTTATACGGTGTACCAACTTTAATTCTTGCAGTTTTAGTTTGATCAATAGAACCAAACGTTAATCTACGACCTTCATGTGTTGTGAAGTTAGTTATTGTAGAACCTGCATCAAATATTACATCATCCAAACTTAATTTTGAATCATCATAATTCATGATAACTTGTAAGCCCGCCAATTCTGCTTTTGTTAACGTTGTTGTTAACACTACTTTACCATTTTCTAATGTTGATGACACTCCCAGTTTAGCAGTTTCAACTGCTTCTGTTTTATATGCCATAGATGTTGACATACTCATAGTTTTTATTGTATTCACTTCACCATTTACTGAATTGGTATATATTCCAGAACTTATTCTACTAGCAATTACTGCTGGATCGGATGAATGTGACCAGTTTAAATCTCCACCCCAAGCAAACACTGCATGAACTTCTTTTATTGGTGTATCAATCAATACTCTATTCTTAACCACACCATCTAACCAACTTTGATTTAATAAACCACTATACCATCTTACTGATGTAGAAGTTGATGTTGGTATCATAGCTGTTGTTGACATATTTTGCCCCATAACATGAGCAAATAATGCGTAAGAATCTGCTTCACCAAATGCGTTTGCGTTAAGTGTAACTTTACCAACTCTTCTTTCTAATGCTGGTAGTGTAAAGAAGTTAGGTGTTCCACTAATATCTGTTTGTGAATGCCCCAAGAATGCCTTGTATGCATCTGATACTGTTACAATATTATTCATCCATGTTTTAGACATAGCCGGCCCAACAAATACACCAACTGAATCCCCAACCTTAACTTGTGTGGTGAAAAGCGCTTCACCACTAGCATCTAATGGTAATTGAGCAATTGGTTGTTGTGACCAATCGATATCACCACTACCATCTGATTTTAATCTCATTAATTGAACATTATGATCAGTAATTGTATAACCTTGTGGGAATAGTACTTTAACTTTAAATTGTGATGTGTTACCAACAACCCCAGTTAAAGATGACCAACCGCCGCCATTTATTGTTCCAACATTTGCACCAGCTGTATCGGTACCAGTAGCTAAGTCAATTTTAAAAATATTATTATAAGTGTTCTGATCTTTTAAAATGTATTTTTGTGTTGCGATTAATCCGTTAATAGATTGATCAGCTCTTTGAACTGTTAATTGACCAACATTCCAGTCAGCATTTACAGCATAATTCCAAGGTGTCAATCCATACTGAACATCTAAGTCATTATCACCACCTTGACTATTAGGTGTGAATTTATAGTTATTCCAACCTGTATAGAAAGTTTGTGCTGATGTTCCTTGATTAAACGTTGTTGAAACATAAGTTAACGCTTTATTATTAAACTGATATCTGAACCAAAGATAACGTGGGTTCTTTATTACAGTACCTTTTGTTAAGTTATATCTAACAGTAATAGTATCACCTACCTTTAATCCAGTTGTTGGTGTTAAAGATTGAGAAATTGTTAATTGTGCAAATGACGAAAGAGATATCGTGAATATCCCTAAAAATAAAATTAGTTTTTTCATTTTTATTTTTTATTAAAAAATACCTTGTTTATTAAAGACTCACAAGTCTTTTTAATTGCTGAAGAAAGTGCTTGTTGATTTATTTTATCACTTCCTTCATCAGTTATTAATGTTGATGTTGAAATCTCAGAACTAGATTCTTCTGCAACAGCATCTTTTATTTTTTTACCTGATTTATCTGTTAACGTACCTTTCATTGTGACTAAAGTCTCTTCAACATCAGAATGAAAAACAGATATATTTCTTTTAGTCCTATTCACATCAAAATACATGATCTCCGAACTAAAAACTAAATCTGCTGATTCCTTATCTTCAACAATATTGAATCCCTTTTCCTGAAGAATCTCCTCAAAGATGTTTTTACAACCAAAAGCCAAATTTCGATTGTTTGCTAATTTACCAATTTTGATTTTGTTCTCTACACCTGATATGTAAACTGATTTAGGATCTTCGATCGGATTTACTATATATGAGTATAACCCAAAGAACCCAAAAACAACTAATAACGGTAATAGAGACACGTTTAGTGTTTTATTTCTTGCCATACTGATAAATATCATTAAGGCAACTACTAGTACACAACTTGCCCGATTTTTATATTATTTTATATTAATTTTTTGTTTTTCTTGATTTTTCGAATACTTATTGTTATCTTTGTTAAAGATTTAAAATTTAAAAAGAATTCAATGAGACAATTTACACATACAATGTCGTTTACAATCTGTTCAAAATGGGCGGATGAGCGTGCTATGTCCAAAAGTCTCAGTGAAGCAAGTGGTTGGTAATTATAACTAACAATATTGAAGAACCCTGAGACCTCAAAATCTCAGGGTTTTTTCTTTTATGGGCCGGATGTCAATGGCAGACCACCTGATTTGCAATCAGAGTGAATGGGTTCGATTCCCAACGTGTCCACTTTATATTGAAATGTAGCTCAATGGTGAGAGCATCCGCCTGATACGCGGAAGGTTATAGGTTCGAATCCTATCATTTCAACAATACGAATCAACCGGGTGGTTGAAACCTAACTAGTAGTGGAGAATACCCACAACCCGGTCAATGTTCGTATTAATTGGAGATGAAGCTAACTTAGTAGAAGCGGAGGACTGAAAATCCTCAGGAATTGGAGCGTAACCAATCATCTCCACAAATGACCTCTTAGCTCAGTTGGTTAGAGCTCTTCACTTTTAATGAAGAAGTCCCGCGTTCGAGTCGCGGAGGGGTCACATAAAAATAAAAATATGGAAAAGACAGACACAGTAGCTTTAGATAGCTTCAGAAGAAGAATGATCAAATTAGGTATAAACATAGAGTTTGTAGGGAACTATCCTTGGGTTTATATTGAAAAGATCAATGGAAAAAGAGTGACTGAAAGATTCTGTGGTAATCATGGGTTTACTGTTTGTTTTTTACCAATAAGAGTTGGTCAGAAAATGGAACTAACTGACATAGGTGAAATAATGAAACTTGTACGAAAGTATAGGTAAACACATGGGTGTGGTGCAATGGTAGCATTCCGGTCTCCAAAACCGTCGATGGGAGTTCGAATCTCTCCACCCGTGCTCTTGAACTTTTGTTCCTTTCTTGGATATTTATTATTAAAGATAATAAATGCCAAGAAAACAAAAGAAGTATCATTACATTTATAAAACAACGAATCTTATAAATGGGAAATACTATATAGGAATGCACACAACAGACGACTTAAATGATGGATATGTTGGTAGTGGAAAACGATTATGGTATTCAATAAAAAAATATGGTAAAGAAAATTTTAAGTGTGAAATACTTGAAATGTTACCAGATAGAAGTTCTTTGAAAGAAAGGGAAAAGGAATTAGTAAATGAAGAATTATTGAAAGATAATTTATGTATGAATCTTGTTTATGGTGGTGGAGGATGGCCATCTAATGGTCAAGCAATCGGTGGCGATAAATTCAAAGCTGCTCAATTATATTGGGAAAAACCAGAAAACAAAGAAAAATTAAAAAAACGAGTGTCTGATAACAATAAAAAATTATGGAACGAAGGTAAAATGGTTCATTTCAAATGTGATTGGACCGGTAGAAAACACAATGATGAAACAAAAAAGAAAATAGGTGAAGCTAATAAATTAAAACAAAGTGGTTCATCTAATTCCCAATTTGGTTCGCAATGGATAACAAATGGCGAACAAAATAAAAAAATAAAAATGATGGGAATTGTTCCCACTGGATGGAAATTAGGAAGAACACCAAAAATTAAATAAAAATGAAAAAAGAATTCGATATGCATTAGTTAAACTAATGCAATATGACAAACAAAGAGTACAGGGTAAAAAGAATGAAGCAATCACATGATTATTGTTTCATATGTCAAAAAAGAAATGGAAGTTGGTATTATGATTGTTCACCAACTTTTGTTCACGGGAGACACGGTAATGGAAAACCGATTGAATCTCATAAACGAAGAGAGTATAGAAGTTGGAAGTACAACAGAAAGACTCAATGGAAATAATCTTTACTATAAACAGTAAAGAGTAAATAGGTTTCTTGGTGTAACGGATAGCACGCAACGCTACGGACGTTGAAGTAAGGGTTCAAATCCTTTAGAGACCTCAATGTTCACAAAACATTGATGTTCACGGACCGTGAACAGATAAAAAAAGTGAACAAAATAAGTCAGGTTGGCCGAGTGGTTAGGCTGAGGTCTGCAAAACCTCCCACATTGGTTCAAATCCAATACTTGACTCACATGGTGTTTGAAGCTTTAAGGTGAAGCACGAGTTTGTGGAGCTCGGGAAAACGGTTCGATACCGTTCTTACACCCAACATTGCGGGGAGATTAGGTAATCCGTTTGGTCTCATAAGCCAGATAACCAGGTTCGATTCCTGGCCCCGCAACAAAAAGATTTGAAATATTGAAAATATTTGCTTATCTTTGTTAAAGAAATCGCGAGATAGAGCAGCGGTAGCTCGGAAGGCTCATAACCTTTAGGTCGGGGGTTCGATTCCCTCTCTCGCAACTAAAACTTAATAATACTATGGCGAAAGCACCTAGAACATCGAAAAGAGTTGCAAAAAAAGCTAGTAAAGCACTTAAAAGTGGTAGCACTAGTAAAACAACAAAAACTTTAGCTGGTTCAGCTTTACGTCAGCGTAGAACTAAGTAAAGATATATAAGCGACGACGGTGGTGCGACCCCACTGTCTATAAAATCCAAAATGGTCCTGTTGAAGCCGGAATAGTCATACAGGTCAGGAGAGAGTTACTATAATCGGGGAGTAATTAACCCAATGAGAAAATGTAACCACCAGTATAGCGATATATTGGTTATGATGTACAGAAGGGTACAAAAAGCTTATATTTTTATTGATCAAAATTCTGATAGGTTTTAACTAATAATGTTTTACTTAAACAAAGTGGTTATATAATAATTGAAGAATGATGCTATCGTTAAGAAGGATGATCAATAAGGTTTAGTTACGTTGGGTATGTAGTTTAAAAAGAACAATATCCTAATAGATGAAGGTGTGAGCAATCACCTTACCGAACGTAATTAAATTTAAACCTAACTCAACGAGGACTTTGTCAACCAGAGCACGACTCGGATGGTGCAACTTAAGGTGAGTTAGAATTTTTGGATCGGTAGTTCAGTTGGTTAGAATGCTGCCCTGTCACGGCAGAGGTCGCGGGTTCGAGTCCCGTCCGGTCCGCATTTATTGGAGGCTTGCCAGAGTGGTTGAATGGAACGGTCTTGAAAACCGTCATACTGGAAACGGTATCTGGGGTTCGAATCCCTGAGCCTCCGCACTTGCTCGGTTCGACTAGTGGTTAGGTCGCGTCCCTTTCACGGACGTAGCACGGGTTCGAATCCCGTACCGAGTACTTAGATCTTTGTTACTATGAAAAAGAATTTTTTATTATTTTTTGTTGCTATTTTGATGAGTGGTTGTTATATCACATATAAAACACCACAAAGTAGAAGGGGTACCAGACCATTTTTTTATTCACCAAGAACACATCATGGTCCGTTCTATAAACACCCAAAACCAAAACAAATGAAACCTCATTTTAACAAAGAATTACCTCGTTAAAATTATTTTCTTTTTACCCAAACAATTTTTCCACCACCCTTTAACTTGTTGTATGGATCAGAAAATACACTACCGGTTATATTATGGAAAATTAATGGCACACCATCTTTAATTGCCCCTACAATACCAACGTGGGTATTCATACCGAAACCTTTACCACCAGAAAGTGTTTTTCCTTTAGTTATATTTCCATTTTTATCTTTTATAAAATAATTTTTACCAGCTTCGTAGAACGCTTCTTCATGATGACTAGATGGTGGGTAAAAAATACCAACAATATCATCCACTTTTAATGTAGATGCACTTGGTTGATTTATTGATAATCCTTTATTTATTGTTTTAATAGCTTCAGACATTGGACCATTGTCTTCCCAACCACCAGCTTTATGAATTGCAATGTATGTTTTAGTTATTGCATCGATAAATTTAGGGTTTAGATTTGTATAAACTGACCATACTCTTTTGCCAACACCATCAAGATCGTGAGCTAACCATGCATCACCAACAAAGTCTAATTTTTCAGAAAAATCATTAACAAACTGACCGCAACTAGTTTGACCTGCTTTACATACGTACATTGAGTCTGTTGCTTTTAATTTATCTAACGAAAATAGTGATTTAAAATCACCAGAAATATTTTTACTTATGGTACTATCTCCAACAGTCTTCTGATTTGTGGTTTGACTTGCTGATTGATTTGTTTGATTAGTACCTGTAATTCCAAGTTTTCCTTTTGTTATTCTACCAGGAAAGCCAGTTGGGTTTATACCATTATCTTTCTGATATTCACGAACAGCAGCTCTTGTAGATGGTCCAAGAACCCCATCCACACCATCCTTATTTGGTCCCGTTTTTCCTAATAGAGCCCCATAACCCTTTTGTTTAAGAAGTTCTTGTACTTTTCTAATAGTTTCGTCCTCGTTAAGTATTTCTTTATTTTCATTAAGATTATTGTTAATTAGATACTTAAGTTGACTTTCCGTGATTATGATGTTTTTTCCCATAAAATTAAGTTACTTCATATAAATATACAGATAAAAGGATATTTATATATTATATCCTATTGAAAATGGAGAAGAAAAGAAAAATTTACATATCAGAATCTCAATTTAATAATTTGATTAAACATATTGTTGTAGAACAGCAAAATGTTGTTGAAAATATTGAACCATATAGTTGCTTAGATAAAGAGAAATCAATGGCGGTACAATATGCAATTGCACATGGTGTTAATCCTATTTTTGTGAAATATGCATTAGGAATATTAGGTAGAGAATCTGATTATGGAAAGATTTATGGTGCATACGCAAAGAAAGCCGCACCAGAATATGTAATGAACAAACTTTCTGAAGTTGTTCCCGGTTTTAAATCATTGTTACAATGGGGAGCTAAAACAGCTTTTGGTAAAGATAATTGGGTTCCTAGTATGGGTATTGCACAGATGACCCCAGATGTTGCAAAAAAGTATGGTGTTAATTTAGAACAACTAATGACACTTAGTGGATCGTTATATGCGGCTTCTCGTTATTTACGTGATTTATATAATATAACTCAAAAACATTACGATACTGATCAACAATCTAAAGTTGTTTATAATGGTAAATTAATATTAAACCCTAGCTCAAGCGGTAATGCTGCACTAGATGCTGCAATTATGTCCTACAATTTAGGGCCTGGTAGATTCAATAAGAGTTATTGTACAACAAATAATACCGAATATATGGCACCATGTGAATCTCCAAACGGTATTGTTAAACCATTTCCAAAAGATAAACCGGATTTCATATTAAAAGTTAATAAAAATCAACCGGTTAAAAATTATATTCCAACTATAAAAACTGAAACCAGTTCTGGATATATCAGTAGTACAGGTTATTTGAAAGAAGTAACAACTAGAGCAAAAGGATTTGCATGTATTAATAAGTAATTTTTTTACTCATCATTCTAGCTTCTTTTTCCATTGGTCCATATTTTCTACCATATTTTGCATATTCTTTTAGATATGTGGTATAAAAACCTACAAATCCCATTCTCTCATATTGAATCCAATGAGCTAATTCATGTTTTAAAATAGATTTATCTTTTTTATACTTACTTTCAATAAAAGTGCCAAATGGGGGGATTGTAGCAGCCATTTGACTACCAGGTATATCAAATGGGATGTAATAAATCTTATCTTCTTTTATTGAAAAGATTGACATACTAACTAGGGCGATCGAAAAACATAATTTCATCATAAGTCCATATTTTTATTGAGAACAAAAGTAATAAACTTTTTTAAAAATCAAAAATATTTTTTTAGTATTCACAATTTTTGTATTTTTGCATATACTTATATAAACGATGACGAATATTAATAACATATTGACGCTTAGTACTAGACCAGTTAACAATGGTAATGGGTATGGTGTGCAACCGTTATGTTACTTATGTTCGGATATCAATAAAGGATAAAATAAATTTTAAAACTTATATCGAGACCCGAACACAAAAATGTTCGGGTTTTTTGTTTTAGTTAAATTTTATCCTTATATTAGTATTGTTCTTTGACATTGTGGGAAAAAAAATGCCTGGGTGATGAAATCGGTATACATGCAAGACTTAAAATCTTGTGGGCCGTAAGGCCCGTGCGGGTTCGACCCCCGCCCCAGGTACAATTGGTCTGGTAGCTCAGTGGATAGAGCAACTGCCTTCTAAGCAGTAGGTCATTGGTTCGAATCCAATCCGGATCACTAAGATAATGGTCTGATGTTATTATGATTGTCGACAAATTATAGTAACTACTTCAACAGACATCACCCTCTGCCGATGCATCATAAAACTATTATTAAGCAGTTAAGATTGGAAAGAGACGGGTATTCCAACATTATCTTTATTCGAGATATAGCGTAGTCCGGTATCGCGCTTGGTTTGGGACCAAGAGGCCGTAGGTTCGAATCCTGCTATCTCGACAAAAGCACCTTTAGCTCAGCTGGTTAGAGCGATTGACTGTTAATCAATAGGTCCTTGGTTCGAGCCCAAGAAGGTGCGCAATAATGGCCGAGTGGTGAAATGGGAGACACGCTAGTTTTAGGCACTAGTGTCGAAAGACGTGAGAGTTCGAATCTCTCCTTGGTCACAAATTGGGGTATCGCATAGTGGCAATTGCGGCTGACTGTAAATCAGCTCTCTTCGAGTTCGGCGGTTCGAGTCCGTCTACCCCAACAAACGAGTTACCTACCTGATGAGGGAATCAGGACCTGCCGGTAAGTCAGGTGTCGAAAGACTGAGGTTAGGAAGTGTTATCAAAACTGCAGTAATG
>JACCDM010869098.1_pt1 | contig 17273 bp, 8 predicted proteins | sample 7445851 | NCBI WGS metagenome assembly JACCDM01 (sample SAMN15323438, study PRJNA562643) | freshwater metagenome | isolation source: river surface water | place: USA:Blue River Watershed | collected 2017-08-16
AAGGAAGTGATTAGCCTTCGGGAAGCATGCACGCATAGTACTAGCACTGGGCTGCCGGCCGAAGGACTCACCGCTTAGATATAGATTGAGCTAGCGATGGAGTATTAGGGGAGGCTGGTGTGGCACCCAGAGCACCCTAATAGCTTCGCATCGCATTCCGCAACAGGCCTTGCCAGCCGACCGCGTTGAGAGGAACCGTGTTATAGCCAAGTACTCCGTCATGTATATCGTAGGTAGGACTAATCACCCTACCGCCCCTGCTCCACACAGCAACGAATCTTACGATTTATGAAAAAGTGCTTTACTTTTCCAAATGTATAACCGGAGCTCGCACAACACTTAGCAAGAAACGTGCATAGTATTTTACGTTTCATACAGCAAACAACATTCTACGCAAACACTTTGAGTTGGGGATATTTGAGTTGGGACCTGGGGTCCCCGTGTCAGCTACGATACACGCTGAATGTTCCTTACAGCAAATCATTTTCACTAAATATTTGAACAGGAACGCGCACACATATGCAGGGATGGCCGAGTGGTTAAGGCGCTACGTTGAGGTTCTGTTGGGGCGCAAAGGGTCGCAACAGGTAGTATCGTAGTTCGAAAGAGCGAGGGTTCAAGTCCCTCTCCCTGCACGATACCAGTTTTACAAACTGAAATCCTAATGAACTCTAATAAACTTATTTGAATGTCTCAAAGACCATCAAACAAGTTTTCTCGGGTCATCCCGTATTATCCATAATACACACATAAGCCAGACAAATGTGCACTTATATGAACAACCGCATGTAACAGCGTAGAGTGCCACAATTTATTATGCTGCATTGCGTGCCAACTAGCGAAAAATGACATTATAGCAACAAGAATGATTGCAATATATTCACGCACATATACTGAACTCATTGCATTGTATGTATGAGACCATAAAGATAGCTGGACGGCAGCAATATCAATATTTCGTCGTAAGCCATAGGTTGGCCGGTTCCAATATGAGAGGCTAGTGCCTACACATGTAGCCACAACATATGCAAGATATACATGCCCTTTGTAATATGCTAAGGCGCTTGATACTACACCTGCATGTGACACATAGTATAACACACGAGCATGTTCTATAGGAACAATAAGTTGATCTGCTTCTGAGCTATTGTACTTCACTATACGACTTAGCACTCCCATATCTGGTTTAAACTTTCAAGACAAATACTACATAATATACGCCCACACAACACATGTCCGTTGAAATTACACCAACCATACAAGCCAATCCTACAAGTCAGCCCCAGCAACCCTCACTAGAGCTACAGGCATATCCACACGGACTCGGGATTACTGCGGCAGGTGGAACAAAATCGTATTTCTTTCCCTGGCGGGTCATTGAGGGAATCCATGTAGAGAAGAAGACAAGCGAAACCGGTACCCCTTTCTGGGCCCTAACAGTCCAAACTGTAAAAGACCGCATTAATCTAACGTCGGCACGGTCCTTGGATGCCGACTACCGTTCAATCTGTATGAACTACAAGGGCTAGATAGAATCCTACACAAGAAAATTTGATGACACCTGTGTCCCTACATACAGGTACCATCTGAACAAACCACTATGCCAAGCCCATACTTGCACATTGTTGATACATCCAAGCCCTGTGAGGTCGCTGACGGATATCCCGCCGACCCCGCAAAGACCTATACTTACCCCCTTGACAACTTCCAGCGCTGGGCCATTGCTGCCATTAGCCGTCACGAGAATGTCCTTGTCACGGCCAAGACGGGCTCAGGGAAGACACTTGTAGGGGAGTACCAAATCGCCGAGAGCCTACGTGCTGGCCGCCGTGTCTTCTACACGACCCCCATCAAGTCCCTCAGCAACCAGAAATTCCACGACTTGCGTGCAGCCTTCCCTGAGGCGTCCGTTGGCATTATGACCGGTGACATCAAGTTCATGCCCCACGCAGACATTGTCATTATGACCACCGAAATCCTGCGTAACCTCCTCTACAAGCAAGGTACGGCCACAGCCCATCTTGGTCTAACTGCCAGTCTCTCCCTGGACCGCCTGGACGCCGTGGTCTTCGACGAGTGCCATTACATTAACAATAAGGAGCGCGGAAAGGTCTGGGAAGAGACGATGATTCTACTTCCACCCGAGGTCAGCCTCATTCTCCTATCGGCCACGATTGACCGCCCTGACCTCTTTGCCAACTGGATTGCCGAGCTGCGGGGCAAGCCGATGTGGCTCATCCCCACCTCACACCGTGTTGTCCCACTCACCCACTATGTGCTCTTCCCACGCGACCTAGACCAGTACTTGGAGACTGGCGAGGGACACCCTATGAGGACTATTATGGATGCGAGCGAGAAATTCAAAGACACAACATATCGTGATTGGTTGGCCGCGCGCACTGGGCTCGCGGAGGCGGCTAAGGAGTTCAAGGCTCGCGCGGCTGCCAAGGACACACCAGGCGGGCTAGAAGGCAAGGTCCGCGTCGCCGCCTTCCAGCACACCTTGAACCAGACCGTGGAGTACTTGGCCCGTCGTGAGCTCCTACCCGCCCTCTTCTTCGTCTTCAGCCGCAAGGACTGTGAGCGCTATGCAGCGGCCGTGGAGGGAGCGCGCATTGACAGCTCGGACGCGGCGGCGGTCAAACACATCATTGACTACCACCTACGAGCCCACAAAGAAACGCTGCAGAATGTCAAGCAGTACTGGGACATTCGCGCCTTGTGCGAGCGTGGCATCGCCTATCACCACTCGGGTCTCCTACCAGTCTTGAAGGAGATGGTGGAGATTCTCTTCAGCAAGGGTTACATCAAGGCTCTATTCTGCACGGAGACGTTCGCCGTCGGCATCAATATGCCCACCAAGACCGCCGTGTTCCTGGACTTGAAGAAGTACTGCGACGAGCGTGGCGGCCTACGTGTTCTCCATACGGACGAGTACTTGCAAATGGCCGGCCGTGCGGGGCGCCGAGGCCTGGACAAGGTCGGCACGGTTCTCTACTTGCCTGTGAGGGAGCCTATTAGCGTGGATGAGGCGAAGCTGATGATGAAAGGTGGGATGCCCCAAATCACGAGTCGCATGGAGTTCTCCTATGAGTTCATCTTGAAGGCGTTCCATACGGGCAATGATACGTGGCGGCGGGTTATCCAGGATTCGTATTGGAATCAGCAGCAAGGCAGCTTGGAGCGGCAATTAGAGAGCGAGCGGGCCGCAATTCAGGCGCGGATTGACGGCCTCGGGCTAACTAGCGAGCGGATTGTGGAGTTGGCCGTGCGATTCGACTTGGAGAGCAAGGTGCGCGGGACCGTGAATGCCGCACGCAAGGAGGCACAGCGGGCCCTGGACCACTGGAAGAACAAGCATATGGGGGCCGTGTGGGAAAACGCCTACTCTGCAATGGGTCAGTACAACAAGCTCGTGGCTGACCGCACAACAGTAGAGCGACAGCTGGCCGAGTTGCGGGCGATTCGCACAGACCCTGCGGTGCTCCTAGGAACTCGCCTGACCTATTTGATGGACCGCGGCTTCTTGGAGGGGACTGTGGAGGCACCTGTACTCACCCCTAAAGGTCAAATGGCGACGGAGGTCAATGAGGGCCATCCATTGGTACTTGTAGAGGCGTATGAGCGGGGTGTCTTCACTGGGTTGTCAGGGGACGAGATTGTCAGTGTGTTGGGATGTTTCATGGCTGAGAGGCAGGCCATAGAGGGCGAAGAGATGACCTTTGCGGACTTGACGGTGGCAGACCCTGTGCGACGGGCGTGCGAGGGAGTCCGTGAAGTTGCGGACGAGCTGTGGGCGGCCGAGCGGGCCTCCTCAGGGGCCGATTACTGGGCCGTTGCAGCACAGTGGGTGGAAGTAGCTGGGCGTTGGTTGGCTGGCGAGGCGACGGCCCACATTTGCGCCGACTTTGGACTCTACGAAGGCAACCTGATTCGGGGGATTTTGAAGCTCTCAAATCTGGTAGAAGAATTCGTGTCCTTGGCGACCTTTAAGGGGGATGTGGGGGTACTGACGGCGTTGGATGGTGTAGGTGCGCGCCTAGTACGCGATGTGGCCGTACCGGACTCACTCTACTTGCGGCTGTAATGTGGATGTATTGTTGTTATTGCGCTTGATAGAATTGACAGGAGTATAAACTGTGGGATTGCGGGCATTACGAGGAAGCGGGTTTTGAACAAGGCGAGGCTCGCCCCAAAGTGGGAGTGTCATAAAAAGAGCGCCAAGACCAAGAACAATGTACCCAAACTGGAATTCATTAATACCAATCCCGCTTGAAAGGGACTGGAATATATATTTTATTAATTCCACAATGTTTCCTAAAAAATTAAACACTGAATCCACAACGCTGGCCCCTTTTGGCTTCCCATCAGCTGGTATAGATTCTAGTGCGGCCTCCAATTCAGCGACATCAACATCATCACGCTTTATGATTTCATCAATGTGAATTTCTTTGGGCTCTGGCGCTGGCGCTGACGCAGAGCCAGAACCAGATGCGCTACCACTGGCGCTCTCAAATCCTTCGGTGGTCTCGTACTGTGGAACAATAAACTGACTCGGAGTGTCTGACATATCTATTAGGGATTAGTAAAACTCAAACCTTGGTTCCTCCCGCGCGACTTCTTGTGGGGCTTGGTGGTCGGGTAGTGACTCATAAGGTTGGAACACAATCCGTTCGCGCCATTGAGGCCGATTCATATCTGCATAATAGTGGAGCTGTAAGGACTCTCCTGTAGAGAATATGCGCATAGAACTTGCCGGCGGCCTATATGTGACTAAAGTGTTCCATTGTGTGACCCACAAACGAACTTTCTCAGGCGACACTTGATACACTACTGCATCTACGAGCTTTGGACCGGTGAGGATTGCAGTTAGGGTGGCAAGGGCGGTAGTGCAGCGCTTCATTGTTTTTTCACGTTGATTGAGCCGGTCAATTGTGTAGGCAATTAAGGGTGGCACTGGAGCGCGTGTAAGAATGGACTTCAGTGCCGCTTGGTTCAAGAGGTCGGCATAACGCCGAATAGGGGATGTTGCGTGGCAATAATGAGTCGGTGCGCTGCCAAGTGATGCATGCGTAGCATCGGATGATGGGGACACATAGGATGCGGCAGAGAAGGCCAGGCGTTTTGCTGCATCAGGCAAGAGGCTCAGTTCAGCCAGTGCAGCTTGGTCTGCCCCAGTGTGTGCTCTCAAGACTCCTACACCGTGCTGTAATAGTACTTTCGCAGCTTCCTTGTTGTAAAGCTTCATAAGCTCTGCGACCCAGTCATGCGAATCATTGGGATTTCCACCTAAGTGAGCTGTTAGGGGTGGTAGGATATGGAGTGGAAGACGCGTTGTGGTGGGGTTTGTAGTAAGGGCAGCTTTTGTGACTGATTCATATGTGAAAGTCTCTATGTTTGTGACGGTGTAGAGTCCAAATTCACACACATGTAGTGAGAAACGTGAAGGGGTCCATTGAATACGCAAGCCAATAATCGGTTTTGGTGTGCCTGGGGCAAGACTGAAGAGGTCTTCGCTGAGGTGAGCGGGGAACATAGGCCGAATAGCCTGGCCTTCAGGGGTGTAGAGAGTCTGTGAATTGAGGGCGGCGGCGGATTTCAGAGTTTCTGGTGCTGAGGCCATGTATGCATCCACATCAGAGATTCCAATGATGATTTCCCATGTTTCTATGCGAGGATCCACAAGGCGGAATGATAGTACATCGTCAATGTCCTTACACCCAGTAGGGTCAATGTTAATGGTGTAGTATTTTTCGGGGTCCAGTTCTTTGCGTGTTGGCTCTGGAGTTGCTATTAGAGGATGAATTGGGGGGAGAGAAGAGGGTTTTCTCCAGTATGGGGATGCGGCAGCGTTGGCAGCGGCGGTTTCTGCGGCCAGGTCGCCGACAGGTCCGAACGTTTGGACAAGATTGGCACGGGGGAATTGCTGACTATATGTCCAGTCTTCAAAGGATGCAGTAATGAGGAGATTTTGCGAGCGATCTTTGGCCGAACATCCGACGCGGAAAGGGGGGTAGCTGGTGTCATGAGGGTAGAAGAGATATAATGGTACATGGCGGCTGGTCATACCATGAATAGTCTTTGATTTGAGATCCAAGATGCCGGCTAAGGGCGGATGGACCGTCCGACGGATAAGACGACATTGCTGAGCATCTGTGTCCCATTCTACGAAATCTCCAGGCAGTGCTTGTGCAGCTTGACGTGGTTCCTGGAAGGAGTGAGTGGGGTGTAGAGTGAGTGGGTCTAAGATTTGGAATGTGGGGGCTTGAGATTGATAGTTCTTTGTGTGGAGCATGGTGTTGGGTTGGTGATATTTACACTTAGGGTGAGTGGGAGGTTCAAATTTGGGCGGTTGTATTGTACGCTAGAGACTGAGAAGATTTGTGTGATGTATTTTATCGCAACCTAGGTTTTTTTTAACGGCGTAAAATACAATCGTATGTCCGCAGTCAGTTTTTCAAACCCGTATGGTGGCGGGTCAATTACAATAGACGGGTTTGCGGATACAAGTGCTGCAACGGCTCGTGTGGGTTATAAGAGCCTACGTTTTTCAACAAACTTGAAATGTTATACTACGTATGAAACTTGGAATCTTGCTAAACCTGGTAGTGATTCACAGTATGAACAAACATTTTCTGTATCAAACTCGGATGTATCTGTATCAGTTGATACACGAGGTACAGGTGGAAGTTCAGGTGTGACTGATTTATTTTATGCACAATATAATCTTATTTTTTCATACACTGGTTCAGCTACTACAACATTTACACTTACCGCAACTTCAACGCTAACAGGACAAACCTATGATTATACATTAACAATGATAGGTACATCTGATACTGGTATTATACCTGTGTCAAATACATTCACGGGTGTAACTGCTGCATATGTAGGCAATGATTTATCAGTTCCGTATTTAACTAGTACTATAGATATAGCAGGTTATAGTCAAGGTGTAACAATTGCACCTGGAGGTGCATATTCAGGGCAGCAAATTGCATGGAAAACATATACAGAAGGAAACTCGTCATATCCATCTGGTGGATTAAACGTTAGTGTATTTAATAGTTATGCAAATGCGTCATCTAAATTACTTCAAAGATATAGTAGCAGTGGTCGTTCAGGGTATATAAATGTGTTGGGTGTATTGGTGTCAGATCCCACAAAGTATTTCCGTGGTACATACTTCATTTCAAATTCAACATTTAGCACTGCAGAAACTGGTATAAGTTCCATTACTGTACCAAGTGACAATTCAATATCAAGTGTTGATGTTGGTAGCTCCATAACATTGTCTGCATCTAGCACAGGGTCTTCATATATTACATCTGCTGTTACATTTAGTTCTGATAATGCAAATGTAACAATCACACGCCTTTCAGAAACAACTGCATCTATTACTGGTGTATCTGGAGGAACGTCAGTAATAACAGCCACATCTGCATCAAGTGCCTATACATCTACACGCACATTTACTGTAATAGTAACAACTGTATCTGTAACGGGCGTGTCCGATATTTCTGGTTCATCCACTGTCTCTATTGGCTCAACAACTACATTATCTGCATCTGTAACACCTACAGATGCCACCAATCAGACTATTACATGGTCTTCAGATGCGAGCGGAGTCGCATCAGTAGATGCGTCAGGTGTTGTGACAGGTGTATCGGCAGGTACAGCAACTATTACTGCAACCAGTGCTGATGGTAGCTTCACAAAAACGAAGAGCATAACTGTGACAACACCTGTTACAGGTATTTCGGATATCAGTGGTGCAATCTCTGTAAATGTTGGCAGCACAATCACACTCTCGGCCTCTGTAACGCCGGCAGATGCCACGAACCAGACAATTACGTGGTCATCAAATGCAACAGGAGTTGCCACAGTCGGCTCTAGCACGGGTGTTGTAACGGGTGTTGCAGGTGGTATAGCGACTATCACAGCGACCACTGCAGATGGCAGCTTCACCGATACCCATGATGTGGCTGTTATAGTTCCTGTGACAGGGATTTCAGCGGTGTCTGGCTCTTCATCTGTTGTATCTGGTGCAACGACTACCCTAACTGCATCTGTGGATCCAAGCGGTGCGACAAATCAGACAATTATGTGGTCGTCATCCAATACTGCAGTTGCAACTGTAGATGCATCAGGTGTTGTGACGGGTGTTGGAGGTGGTACAGCTACAATCACTGCAACGACTGCAGATGGCGGCTTCAGTGCCACAAAGAGTATGACAGTGACGGTCCCTGTAACAGGAATTTCAGACGTGTCTGGTTCTTCCACTGTTGGCGTTGGTTCAACCATTACATTGTCTGCATCCGTGACACCAGCCGATGCTACAAATCAGACGATTACCTGGACATCATCCAACACATCTGTGGCAACAGTGAATTCTAGTACTGGTGTTGTAACAGGTGTTGCAGGTGGTACAGCAACTATCACAGCGACCACTGCGAGTGGTAGTTACACGGCCACTAAAAGTGTGACTGTTACGGTTCCTGTGACAGGAATTTCAGCGGTTACATTCCAGCTCGGATGGCGTCGTTTGGCAGTTGGTGCTGGTCTAGCTGCGTATGCATCTGCACAGCCGGCCAATGCCACAAACAAGTCCCTCATCTGGACGTCCTCAAATACATCGGTACTCACAATTAACAGCTCTACAGGTGCGATGGTAGCTCGTGCAATTGGCTCTACAATAATTACAGCGACTACAGTAGATGGAGGGTTTTCCAACTCTGCAATCTTCTATGTCGGTCCTGCTGTCACAGGTATTTCGGTAATTAGTGGCGATTCGTCTGTGAATAGTGGTTCAAGTATTACATTGTCTGCATCTGTTACACCATCCAATGCTCCTATTCAGATTATCAACTGGACATCTAGCAACACCGCGGTGGCAACTGTAACACCACTCACAGGTGTTGTAACGGGTGTATCAAGTGGTACAGCAACAATTACTGCCACGACAGATGAAGGGAGCTACACGGCCACAAAGAGTATAACTGTGACTACAATTGTAGCCGTTACAGGTGTCTCAGATATCAGTGGTGCGTCATCTGTAAATATCGGCTCTACTATTACACTTTCCACCGCAGTAACACCTGCTGAAGCTACTAACCAGACTATTACGTGGTCATCGGATGCAAGCGGTGTGGCATCTGTAGATTCATCTACAGGTGTTGTAACGGGTGTATCGGCTGGTACTGCAACAATCACAGCAACCTCGGCTGACGGCAGTTACACAAAGACTAAGAGCGTGACTGTTACAACCCCTGTAACAGGTATTTCAGATATCAGTGGCGTGTCCTCTGTAAGTGTTGGTTCTACAATCACATTATCCGCAACTGTAAGCCCATCTGATGCTACCAACCAGACAATTACGTGGTCTTCAAGTGCAACAGGGGTTGCCACAGTAGATTCTAGCACTGGTGTTGTAACAGGTGTGGCAGCTGGTACTGCAACTATTACAGCGACTAGCGCGGATGGTAGTTACACGGCCACAAAGGATGTAACAGTGACAAAACCTGTGACAGGCATATCAGATATCAGTGGTGCATCTTCTGTTGCATCTGGTGCAACAACAACCTTTACTGCCTCAGTAACACCTGCTGATGCCACCAATCAGACAATTACATGGTCATCGGATGCAAGTGGGGTCGCTACAGTGGATGCATCAGGTGTTGTGACAGGTGTTGCAGGTGGTACAGCGACAATCACAGCTACTACTGCAGATGGTAGTTTCACGGCCACAAAAAGTATTGTAGTGACAGTGGCAGTGACAGGGATTTCATCCATCACTGGTGCATCGTCAATGAACATTAGTACAAGCACAACACTGTCTGCCTCTGTTGTACCTGCAAATGCTACAAATCAGTCAATCACATGGTCATCGTCTAACACAGCGGTCGCCACGGTGAATTCCTCAGGTGTTGTGACAGCAACTTCTACGCCTGGTACAACAACAATTACTGCTACAACTGCAAGTGGTAGTTACACGGCAACAAAGGTAATTACTGTAGTCCGCCCTGTAACAGGGATTTCAGCCGTCACATTCCAGCTTGGATGGCGCCGTTTAACAAACATAAATGACGGTTTGCAAGCGTATGCAACAGTAGTGCCGTCTAATGCAACAAATAAAACAATTACATGGGTATCATCTGATCCAACCAAGGTCCAAATAAATAGCACTAGTTTTTCGGGTTCAACTTCAGTTGCAAACTTTGTTGCAAAGGGAATTGGTTCATCAATTCTTACAGCTACAACGGCAGATGGAAGCTATTCCAGCTCAGCCATTTTCTATGTTGGTCCCGCAGTCACAGGTATTTCAGCAATTAGTGGTGCATCGTCAGTAGAAAAGGATAGCACAATCACTCTCAGTGCGTCCGTGACACCATCAAATGCACCAATTAAGATTATCAACTGGACATCTAGCAATACTGCAGTAGCTACTGTGAGCCCACTTACAGGTGTTGTAACAGGTGTGTCGGCCGGTACAGCAACAATCACAGCCACAACAGATGAGGGGAGTTACACGGCTACAAAAGATGTAACTGTTACTGTATCTGTTCCTGTTACAGGAATATCCGATGTCAGTGGTGCATCATCTGTATCAGTCGGCTCTACAATCACACTATCTGCATCTGTTACACCTGCCGATGCCACAAATCAGACAATTACATGGTCGTCAGATGCAAGTGGAGTGGCATCTGTAGATTCTTCAGGTGTTGTAACAGGTGTTTCGGGTGGTACTGCAACTATTACAGCTACAACGGCAAGTGGTAGTTACACAGCGACAAAGAGTGTGACAGTTACGGTCCCTGTTTCAGGTATTTCAGATATCAGTGGCGCGTCCTCTGTAAATATTGGCTCCACTATCTCATTATCAGCGTCAGTCACTCCAGACAATGCTACAAATCAGACGATTACATGGTCTTCTGATGCAACTGGCGTAGCTACAGTGAATTCTTCGGGTGTTGTAAGTGGTGTAAGTACTGGTACAGCTACAATCACAGCTACAACTTCAGATGGTAGCTACACGGCTACAAAGAGTGTAACTGTAATACGAGCAGTAACTGGAATTGAAGATGTGACATTCCAGAATGGATTTGTGAAGCTGACAAATATTGGTGATGGATTAATGGCGTATTCAGGTGTTATACCCTCCAACGCATCCAACACTGATTTGGCCTGGACTTCATCAAATACGGGCGTAATTTCAATCAACAGCTCCACTGGGTTTATGATTGCATCTGGATATGGCTCTACAACTATTACAGCCACGACTGTGGATGGTGGATTTTCTAAGTCGGCTACATTTTATGTTGGCCCTAATGTGACAGGTATTACAGATGTGTCTGGTGCGTCATCTGTGTTTGTCGGCTCTTCTATTACGCTCTCGGCATCTTCTACGCCATCCAATGCACCCATAAATGGTATTACGTGGTCCTCTGATGCGTCAGGTGTGGCGTCAGTAGATGCATCTGGTGTTGTGACAGGTGTATCTGCCGGCACAGCTACAATTACAGCTACAACTGTGAGCGGGGGATACACGGCAACGAAGTCCGTGACAGTAAATCCTGTAATTGTTGTTACAGGTCTTGAGAATATAACAGGCGGTAGTGCAACACTTCAGCAGGGCCAAACAATGCAGTTAGAGACTGCCCTTATACCGTCTAATGCAAACAATGCTAGTATTACTTGGTCATCCTCCAATACATCACGGGCGACTGTGAGCAGCTCTGGTCTTGTAACTGCTGCTCAAACAGGTGAGGTGACAATTACAGCGGCTACAACGTCTGGTGGGTACTCCAAGACCTACACTTTCACAGTAACAGCTGGAACACCTGTAACGGGTCTTACTACAACTCAATTGTACAATCCAGAATATGCATTTACAGTCCAAGATATTAGTGGTGTTACATACATTAATACAGCTTTGAACTATTACTATGCACAACCATATGGGTTGCTATCACTGGGTGTAAGTGCAACACCTGCAGAGGCGTATGATAAGTCGCTAACATACACTGTAGGGGACCCTAGTATATTGTCCGTGACGTCAAATGGTACGCTTATACCGTTAGCAAATTTCTCATTGCCCAGTTTATCATACAATACAACAACTGTAACAGTCACGTCAGCATCAAATCCGTCTGTGAGCGCAGTGTATAATATACGGGTTCAAAATCCAAATACGGCTATTACTGAAGTACGCACAACAACTGGTCAGCCATACTTAACTCTCCAGAGCGGGCCATCACAAATTATAAGATTGTGGGCATTGGCATCTAATGTAGCAATGAATAATGAAAGTGGTGATGGAGCACAGATTGGATGGACATCCTCTGATACAAGCATTGCGACAATTACAAGTGGTACTGCAACACCAACTGTTACGGGTGTAAGCGAAGGTGATGTGTATATTACTGGATATTACACAAATACAGCAGCTCGTATTTTACTGCGCGTGCGTAATGCAGATACATTTGTATCTGTGAGCAATGTTAGTGGGCCTTTCCAGACAATTACACAAACTGGACCTGTAATCACTGACTACACAGGTGATGAGACATACCCTTACCAGACTCGCCTTCGTACATTGGAGCCCGTCAATCTGTATGCATTCTCACCCAGCAATGCAAATGACCAGATTGTGGAGGCCACGCTAAGTCGCAGTGATATATTGGAGATTGATGCATCAGGTACGCTCACTACTATCCAGACACCTGGTGTGGCAATCAACACAACAGATTACACAAATGTGACTACAAATGTGTATGGCTTGACTTATACAATTACAAACAACCACCAAATTCGCCTAGATGTAAATAGTACTAATTACTCCATATTTGTGACTGGTTCAAATAGTCAAAATGCGTACAGCATTGGAACTACAGCAACGCTCAACTTCCTAACAACAGGTGATGAAGAAACACCCTCTGGCCAAGACCCGTGGTTTGGTGGAGAAAGTTCAGAATTTGTAATTCTGGGTTACACAGCAGGCGATGTGACCTGGACATCCTCAGATCCTGCAGTTGCAACTGTAACAAAGACACTAAATGGCTCTTCCTCTGCATTTGAGAATGCACCCGCCACTTTACAGCCAGTAAGTACAGGTACAGTATGGATACGCTGTGCAGTAGGACAATACTATGCTGACCGCCAATTCACAATTACTGCCGCGGGTGTGATAAATACAAATGGTATCACTGATATTTCTGGTGAGACCTCTACATTAGCCATTGATTCTACAATGCAACTCAGTGCATCCGTGACACCATCCAATGCAACGGACCAAATCATCAACTGGTCGTCGTCTGATACTTCAAAGGCAACCGTGAATTCGTCTGGCTTGGTGACAGGTGTGGCAGTAGGAGAGGTCACAATCACTGCAACATCAAACTCTGGTTCTTACACGTCTAGTGTGACTTTCACAGTTGTTGTGCCACCTATTACAAATATAACCATTACTACTCTAGAGTCTAATCCTGGATATAATGTATTGGATCCAACAGCCATAATCTTTGGCGATGTACCTGGGTTTTATTTGAATTTCACTACCTTGCCAGTTGGAACTTCATATAATGTAACAGTTACAAGTTCAGATTCATCTGTTGTATATAATGACAAGGGCGGTACTACGTTTGGTGTGGTTGGACCAGGCACAGCAACTATTACAGTGACAAGTGATGACAATGCAAGTATATATGATACGTTGCAAGTGACTGTAATTGCACCAGATGTATCTGTAACTGGCATATCATCCATTTCTGCAACTGACAGTCTCACATATGTTGCTCCTGGTAGCACACTTGCACTGTCGGCATCTGTGGATCCAAGCGGTGCAACAAACCAGACAATCAACTGGTCATCTTCTAACACATCTTTGGCTACAGTGAATGCATCAGGTGTAGTGACGGGTGTAGCCCTCGGTGATGTGACTATAACAGCGCGTCCAGCAGGGAACAACGCATTCTCTTCTACATATGCCCTGCGCATTGGTGTGCCCGTGACAGGTATCAATGACATATCAGGTGCGTCTTCAGTCCTCAAGGGTGCAACAACTCAGCTCACAACAACTGTAACACCTTCTAATGCCAGTGTCACAGGAATCACTTGGACATCATTAGATACATCTGTAGCAACAGTCAATTCTACTACAGGCTTAGTAACTGCAGTGGAAGGTGGTGAGGTAACTATTAGAGCCACATCAACGGAGGGTAGCTACACTACAACACGCACTCTAACAGTTGTTGTACTACCTCAGGAGGTGAGTGGTATTTCGGACCCCAGTGGAACTCTAGATTTAATTCGTGTGCCAGTCGGCGGGACTGTGCAGTTCTCTGGCGTATTTGTACCAGCAAATACGACAAATAAAGCTATGACTTGGCAAAGCTACCACACAAATATTGCCACAGTAGATGCCTCGGGTCTGGTTACAGGTGTTACTCGTGGTGTTGCTGGTATTGTAGGGGCCAGCTCACAAAATAGCACACTACGTCGCACTGCAACCGTTACAGTCTATATTCCTGTAACGGGAATGAATCCTATTACACATAACGAAGCATCAGATGAAATACAGTTAGGGGCGTCCCTCCAGCTCAATTGTGATGGTGTCATCCCATCCAACGCGGACAACACGCGCTACACATGGACCACATCTCATCCTAGCTTTGTAGCAGTCAGTCGCACACGCCTACTAGTTGTATCAAGTGCAATGCCCGATAACAGTTTCACGGTGACTGCGACCTCTGAGGATGGCAGCTTTACTGCAACAAAGACCTTCACGATTTATCGCCCAATTGCGTCTGTAAGTCCCATTACTGCACCCAACAAGTCAATTGTAGTAAATCTCAATAACACATTGCAGCTCACCTTGCCAATTGTGCCAACCAATGCAACAACTCAAACTGTGACTTGGTCAAGCTCTAACACGGCGCGAGTTACGGTGAATTCAAGTGGTGTATGTAGTGGTGTGGGTTTAACACAAAAGAAAGAGGTTGTTACTATTACTGCGTCTATTCGCGAACCTACTACAAATATAACCTACACTCGCACATACCCCCTTACAGTCCCTGTAAATAAAATCACAGGTCTAAATGCAATAACTGTAAATGGTTCCCCAAATACATTAATCACTGGTGAAACATATCAATTAAACACAGCGATTATACCATCTAATGCATCATATGCATATTTGGGATACACATGGACTAGTTCCAATCCCGCGGTTGCAACAATTGACGCCTCTGGTGTCCTAAGCGTAATTGGTTCCGCGAAAAATATCAAAATCACTGCGACTGCGGTTGGAGACCTTACTGGTGCAAAGAAGAAGACAACACGTCAATTTGGTGTTTTCACAAATCCCACTTCATTTGTATCACCAGTTGAAACAAACACAGGAGGACGCATTGTTGCACGGGGCAAAAAACTCCAATTAAAACCTGTTGTAATGCCATTAACAGCAAGCAACCGCAAGGTCAGTTATGCATCTAGTAATACAGCAATTGCAACTGTAGCACCAAACGGTACTGTTGTAGGTGTGGCAGCAGGTAGTGTAACAATCACAATTACATCACTAGGCTTATCATCTGTAACAACCACCGTGGATATAACAGTATATTAAACAATACATGAAAATTAATTAATTAATAATAAAATTAGTAAGTATAAGAAAAATATTGTATTATTCTTATAATTACTAAATATTAGTGTAGTTAATGCTTCAACGTATTTAGCGTGTACGCACGGGGGCCAATACCAGCTCTAGGCCTGAAAGGCCGTCTAGCGCGTTCTGACAGGAGCCAGAACGAGCTTGACCTCGCCCAGATTTGCAACCGTGTAACGCAAAATGAGCGGCGCGTCGTTCTTCAAGTAAATTTCAATGGATGGGCAAAGATTTGTACATTTGGTGAAAAGGAAAAGGTGCTTCAACTGGAACACACCTTGCACAATCTCGGGCTGAGCCGAATTGGGGCGCTGAATCCGCATAGACCCTTGGGACTCACGAATCATAATTTCCTGCTCCGCAAATTCTCCCAAACACTTGAAAATCAGGTCGCCCGAAGACGACGTAATTTCCACCTTCTCGCCTAGGCTGTTCATATCACGGCAAATCTTCTGGAAATCATTGGATGGCATGTAGGCAATGGTGGTGAAGTTCAGGCTGGGAATCTGGATGTCCTCCACATTGGTATCAAAGAGCTTTAGGAAGTAGTTCTTCGTCGTCTGCTTTTCGGCGTTTTGCATCATAATACCAAGCTTGTTGGGGTTTTTCGCCGGCAAATAAATCGTCAAGTTGTCATTGTTTTCCAGCGTCTTGATAAGCTTGAAGAGGTAATTCATATTCACACCAAGTACGTGCTTCGTGGGGCAGTAAAAGTGCTCAAAGCGGTCGGCGTTCAGGCGCAAATACACAAGATTGGTATGCGTCTCATCCACGGCAACAATCTTAATGCCAGCAGGGTCAAACTCCAGGTTCGCGTCTGTAAGAATGTCCTTCAGCGCCTCAATAAGAGTGCGGAAGGCGGAACTCTGAACTGTCTTAATCTCAAACAGGTTCCCATTTGCATTGGGTTTGGCACCACCGGAATAGCTCATTAGCTTTCTGGTGGTGTCGGGGCTTTAGATGTGAATTTGTGGAGCGCGCCGTGCGTTTGCGGGCAATTACTATTAGGGTGTGTGGAGCGGGTTTTGACGCAGGTTGGCGGGCGAACGCACAGAATTCTGGAGAATTACTGGCTGCGTTTTTTAACGCGGTTTGTTCGGCCGCTACGCCGAGTTTTGTTGCGTCCTTTATACATTTTATATCCTAGCGCAAACGCCACGGGAGCAACTCGTGCCGCTCCTGCCACAAACTGCGTCATCATCGCTTCTAATGCGACCCCGCCGCGCTGCCGCAGTTGCTTACGAGTCCTAGCGCGCATCTTACTAGTCCTATAGAAATTGCTATTAGGGGACGTTGGTGCGCAACCGCCGCGACGGGAAAATTGAGGGCGCCTAAGGGTGGGGTATGAAGGTACCCTCACTACATTTGAGCCCAAGCCAAGATGTCCTCAGCAGCAGATTACTCACGCCTAACGCACCACGAACATATCCTCCAGCGCCCCGATAGTTATATTGGAAGCAAAGATACGAACACTGAGAATCGTTGGGTGTTCAACCCTGAAGCCGGTCATATGACCTGGTGCGCCGTGGAATATAACCCTGGAATCTATAAAATCTTTGATGAAGTGTTGGTGAATGCCCGTGATGCGTGGATGCGGAGCATTACGGAA
>JACCDM010726451.1_pt1 | contig 17265 bp, 8 predicted proteins | sample 7445851 | NCBI WGS metagenome assembly JACCDM01 (sample SAMN15323438, study PRJNA562643) | freshwater metagenome | isolation source: river surface water | place: USA:Blue River Watershed | collected 2017-08-16
ATGCGATTAAGCCTTGTAGCAAAACAAATAAACGTGGGAACGTCTACGATCCTTCAGTTTCTTTCTGCTAAAGGCCATAAGGTCGACAGTAACCCGAATGCGAAGCTTAATTTTGAGCAGTTGACTTTGGTAGCGAAGGAGTATGGTGCGAATCATATTTTGGAAAGTACGGAAGCGCCCAAAAAAGTAGAGGAAGAGGTTGTTGTGGTTGCCGCTCCTAGGGAGGAGAAACCAGCGCCAGTGGTGGTGGAAGCGCCTGCTCCTGTGGTTGCAGAGGTTCCAGCACCTGAACCTGTGAAAGAAGTGGTGGCTGAAGCTCCGGCACCTAAGGAAGAGCCCGTAGTTGAAGAAAAGCAAGTTGGCCTAAAGGTTTTAGGCAAAATTGATTTGGATAAGAAGGGAAATCCAGTTGCCCCTAAGCCAGTAGCTAAACCAGCTGCTGAAGTAAAATCCGAGGAGCCTGCTGTTGAGGCGCCTAAGGTAGTTGAGGAGAAAATTGCCCCAGAGGTTCCTGTGGCTGAAATTGATTTGTCAGCGCTTGCTCCTGAGGAGATTCAGTTAATTGAAGCGCGAGGGGAGACTTTAAAGGGTTTAACAGTACTTGGAAAAATTGAGTTGCCTGTTGACAATGATCGGGGAGGAAATAAGCACAAGCGTAAGCGTATTGTGAAGGAAGAGAAGAAGCCTGTGGCGAATGATCAATCCCGTCCGGCTCCTGGGGCTCAAAATAATACAAATCGCAAGGATTTTGGTAAGAAGCCTGCACCAGGTACCAAGCCAGGTGTGAAGGAAGAATTATCGGATAAAGATATTCAAGAACAAATTAAGGCGACTATGGCTCGCTTGCAAGGAGCGACCAATAAGCAAAGTTTTGGAGCAGATAAGCGTCGTGTTAAGCGTCGTGAGCGTGCGGATGCAGAAGAGGCACGTCAAATGGCAGAGGATGAGGAGGCAAAAGTATTGCGCGTAACTGAATTCGTTTCGGCGAGTGATTTGGCTTCATTGATGGATGTTTCTGTGAATGAGGTTATTTCAACCTGTATGAGTTTGGGCATGTTTGTATCGATTAATCAGCGTTTGGATGCAGAGGCGATCACGATTATTGCGGATGAATTCGCGTATGAGGTTCAGTTTATTTCTGCAGAAGAAGAAATCGATGCAGTTGAGATCGAAGTAGAAGATGATCCAGCCGATTTATTGCCACGTGCACCGATTGTTACGATTATGGGACACGTTGACCATGGTAAAACTTCTTTATTGGATTACATCCGTAAGTCGAAAGTAACAGCGGGTGAAGCAGGTGGTATCACACAGCATATTGGAGCCTATTCTGTTGAGACTGAATCGGGTAAAAAAGTTGCGTTTCTAGATACACCGGGTCACGAGGCATTTACGGCCATGCGTGCGCGTGGTGCGAAGGTGACGGACATTGTTATTATCGTTATTGCGGCGGATGACTCGGTCATGCCACAGACGAAGGAAGCGATTAATCACGCGATGGTTGCTGGTGCGCCGATCGTCTTTGCGTTCTCTAAGGTAGACAAGGATGGGGCGAATACTGATAAAGTACGTGAGGAATTAGCGGCCATGAATATGTTGGTGGAAGATTGGGGTGGTAAATACCAGTGCCAAGAAATTTCATCCAAATCAGGTTTAGGTATAAATGACTTATTGGAGAAGGTGTTATTGGAGGCAGAAATGCTTGAATTGAAAGCGAATCCAAATAAAAAAGCTATTGGTTCTGTGATTGAAGCGGAATTGGACAAGGGTCGTGGATATGTGACGACGATGATGGTTCAAGACGGAACATTACATGTGGGCGATATGATGTTGGCCGGCGACAATTATGGTCGTGTGAAGGCGATGTTTGATCACCACGGAAATAAGATTAAGAAAGCGGGTCCTTCGACGCCGGTACAGGTACTTGGTTTGAATGGAGCTCCACAAGCAGGTGATAAATTAATTTGTTTGGAGAACGAGCGTGAGGCGCGTGAAATCGCAAACAAGCGTGAGCAAATTTTGCGTGAGCAATCGTTGCGTACCCGGAAGCACATTACATTGGAGGAAATTGGTCGTCGGAAGGCGATTGGTACATTCCGTGAGTTGAATGTAATCGTAAAGGGTGACGTGGATGGTTCTGTGGAGGCTTTGTCGGATTCTTTATTGAAGCTATCAACGGATGAAGTTCAGGTGCGAATTATTCATAAAGGCGTGGGACAGGTTTCTGAGTCGGATGTGGCGCTTGCGTCAACTTCCGATGCGGTGATTATCGCGTTCCAGGTTCGTCCTTCGCAGAATGCGCGTCGTATGGCGGAGACGGAGCAGATCGAAATTCGTAATTACTCGATTATCTACCAGGCGATTGATGAAATCAAGGCTGCCATGGAAGGTATGTTGGCTCCAGCTTTTGAGGAGGTCAACACCGCTAATATTGAAATTCGGGATGTGTTTAAGATTACGAAGATTGGTACGGTTGCAGGATGTTACGTCTTAGATGGTACGGTTAAACGTGCACATAAGATACGTGTGATTCGTGATTTTGTTGTGATTCACGATGGTGAGATATCGGCCTTGAAGCGTTTCAAAGATGATGTGGCGGAGGTTAAATTTGGTTACGAGTGTGGTATGTCGATCAAAGGATTTAATGATCTAGAGGTAGGTGATCACTTGGAATGTTACGAGATGAAAGAGGTGAAACGAACCTTGAAATAATAAAAAAAGCCGAATCGCAAGATTCGGCTTTTTTTATGTGCTCTTGATTTTAGCCTAGAAGTTCTTTCAGGTTTACGGATTTAAAGAATACGTAAATCAGGGAGACGAATAATCCGAGGAACATGGATCCTAAGGTGATTAAACTACGTTTAGGGCTCGTACGTTGCAAGGGGACTTGAGCTGGTGCCAAGACCTTGAAAACGGGTGTTTCTTTCTGTAATTTTATCGTGGTTTCAGTTAATTGTGATGTTAGATTCGAGTAGATATTAAATGCTAAATCTACTTCATATTGCAATTTTTTCCCTTGATCTTTAGCCACATTTAAGAATACATTCCGGTTTTGATCTTTGTAGTTGGAATATGTAAACAAAGCTTGATCATATCGCTTGCGTGCTTCTGCTTGACGTTTAGTTAAGAAATTTAATTCCTTACGAACTTTTTCTGTACGGTAACGTATTATGTAGCGTGTTAACTGATTTAATACTAATTCAGAGAGATTAGCAGCAATCACCGGATTGAGCGCTGTACTACTGATCTTAATTAAGTTAGTTTTCTTATCCGATTCAACTACTATTGAGCTTTTTAATACTTCTAGTATCAAAGCTTCTTTCTGATTGATATTAATCATATCCGCACTGATTGCCCCTTCGGGAAGGCGGCTATACTCTACATCATTTTTTTCTTTGGGTTTGGTATCAGTAAGTTTTAAAGGAGCATTGCTATTGTCTTCCGCTAAATAATCCGAAAGTTTTTGAAGTTTTTTCTTTTTGGGATTATATACGTTGGATGCCGCTAATTCTTGCAGAAAAGGAATACTTTGAACAATTTCTGGATACATCATTGGTTGGATTGCATCATTCCCAGCCATCGATCCAGAAAGGTTAATTCCAGCTAATCCAGCTAAAGAGGATAAGCCCCCCAAGCTACCTCCAGACCCTCCAATTTTCGAATCAGCTTCCGGTAGAATTTTGACTTCTGAAACATATTCGCTGTTCATTGTCAACGAATATAAGGCTCCCAAGGCGGTAAAAATGAATGCAATTAAGGCAATGCTAATTTTATATTTATTGAGTGCTTGAAAGATCTCCCCAAAATTGATCGAAATCTCACCCGAATCTTCTGTTTTTATTTCTGTAGACATGACTATTTAGGTAAGTTGTTAATAAGGGTAATCATCGTTAACGCGACAGAAACCAAACTTGATGTTAAACCAATTGCCTCCGCAGCAGTTAAACCTTTCTTCGCATTTTCTGGTAATGCAGGAATGAATATCTCAGCTCCAGGCTCAATACGTGGATTCTTTTTGAAGATAAAGAATTTCCGTATTTGATTGGAGATTCCATTGGCATAAGTTACGTATGTTTTAGACCGATTTGCATTGGCTGTAAAGCCTCCCGCCTCTGCAATGTATTCTTTAAGTGTGTAATCTTCTTTGTAAGATACAGCCAATGGGTTTTGAACGGCCCCGGTTAATTTGACTGTCTGCAACAAACGAGGAATACTCAATTCATCGCCAGCCATCAATTGTAAGTTTTCTTGCGATGTAGGATTGGACAATATTTCTTTAAGGTTCACACCAACAGTTATTTTACCACGAACTAATTTAGCTCCTTCTAAATAACCTTCTGCTCGTAAACCGCCAGCACGAGTAATGATATCGGAAATCTTTTGTTTATTATTCTGAATAGCATAACTACCTGGATAATTCACCATGCCTACAACAAGCACAGAACGCTGTTCCTCATAGTTTGGTGCTTTTCGAATGGAAACGATATCAAAGGGTTGTAATTTTAGCTGACTTCCTTCATTCGATACCTGCAAACTGCCATCAATTGCTAAACTGATAATCTCAATTTTTTCTGCATTCTTATTCAAATCGCCATGATTGATGACACGTCTAGCTAATTCTAAATTTGCAAAACTCGCTGATTCCTTTAAGCCTTTCGCCATAAGTATCAAATCTCCTACACGCATCCCCTCTTTATACTCGAATTCTCCTGGCTGGTTTACCTCACCCAAAATGTTAACATAACGTTTTTCACGCAAATCAGAAATTGAATAAATCTTTAGCACATCCTCACGTTGCAATGCAATGTCTGCAGCCTCTCCACGTAAAATTTTTCCCAGATCTATGGATAAAATTTCTGGATCATAATTCTCTTTTCTGCGCACTAAGGAAGCCCGACTCAAGAAGGCATCTTCACGCAATCCCTCCGATTTTTTGATAAGTTCTTTTACGGTAGTTAATCCAGGTTCGATTGCATATATACCCGGACGGAAAATTGCCCCTTCCACCTCTACTTTATTTTCAAATCGCTCGATGATTGTTCCTATCGTATAGATGTCTCCATTATTCGGCAAAAATGATTCAACCTTATCCTGTGTTATATTCATTAAACGAATTTCGCGGGATGTATTTCTGCGCACATTAATTGTGTAGGTGTAGGCTTTTTCGGTAAATCCTCCAGCAAAACGCAATAAATCTTTAAATGTTTCCCCTTTCACCATTTCGTAAATCATAGGTCTTTTTACTTCGCCCATTAATTCAACCCGGTTTTCATAGTCACCCACACGAATAATATCTTGATCATTCAAATGAATATTATTCGTTTGATCAGCACGCAATAAAAAGTCATACAAGTCTAATGTTCGAACTACTTTATTTCCTCGAACCACACGAATCGAACGGAAGGATCCATTTTTACTTGGTCCTCCAGCAACATATAAGGCATTAAATACGGTAGCTAAAGAGGATACAGTGTAAGTTCCAGGATACGTTACCTCGCCAGTCAATGTAACCTTAATGCTTCGCACATTACCTAAGGTAACTTGCGCGGATGATCCGCTTCCTGGCTTATTTAATCCTTGGTATAACTGTCTAAGCCGACTAATAATTCGTTCAGAAGCCACTTCAATCGTTAATCCATTGACATAAATAGGTGCAATGTTTAGGATTTTAACTGTTCCCTCTGGACTCACTTTAACCTTAAAATTGTCTAGTACATCACCAAAAATGGCAATATTCAATTCATCATCAGGCCCCAATTGGTAATTCTTAGGTGTTGCGATGCGCATATCCGGTTCAAAAGTCAGTAATTCAGTTTGAAATAAATTAGCGCCAAACACCTTTTTGTCTAGAACATTACTGAGCTTCTTTTGAACTTTTTTATAGCTTTCCACTAAACTATCATTGTAAATATCAAGTGGCTTAGCCAATAATTTCCGCTCTTCTATAGTCAATGGATTTTCCAAGTAGTTTTTTGATGGCTGAACGATTGTATTACGTTTCCGATTTAGATTCGTAGGCGCCATTCGTTGATTATCCAAATCAAATGCGCTGTTTTGATACATCGAGTTTACACCTTGCATGGAAGATCCATTCATCGGATCAAGAAGGGAAGATTTTGATGATGGCGTTATCGTAGATGACGACTCGACTGTTGCTATCCGTTCCCGCATCTTTGAAATATCTGAGGCTGTATATCCTTGTGTTTTCGCCATTTGCTCAATCTGCAATTCCGTCATACCACTCGCCTGAGCTCGCTCTAAAAATAAGGCGATCTCCTCATCCGATAAGTCATCTACATTACGTTTGGGCTGGGTTACCTGCTGGGCAGTGGCTAAGTGCGCGGCCAACAAGCATATAATACCGAATACAAGGAAAAAGGATTTATTTGCCTTTTGGAAAAACTTCATATGGTCAACATCAAAATATATGCAATTTATTAATTTTTTTGGTCTCAAACCGCTTCGCTTAGGGAATGGTCGGTTTTTAACTAAAATTTAGGACAAGCCAATTTACTGTTTAATAGTTTCGTTCGTTTACTTCGCGATAAATCAAGATCTAATACATAAGCAATCGATAATTCGTGCGCCCCACCTGCCGAGGCTCCCAGTTTTGAGATTGTCATATCATACGAATATCCCACTGAAAAAGACTCCAACTGGTATCCCAATAAAAAGATTAATGATTCACGGTGCTGGTAATTGTTGCTTATAGGAACTCCACGATACCATAAACCAGCTACGAGCGGGGATATTGTCAGATACGCTCCCATGTCTAATTGGTCAAATTTCCCTTGCCGTTTGTAATGAACCACTGGACTTATACTTACCTCTTTATTAGCCCATGGATTGCTCGTCGTTCTGTTTAAATATGGATCTTCAAAAATAATCTTTGTCCCCATTTGAATACCAAATTTGGTATTTAACGGATCATTCGTCCCATTAAAAATTGATTTATCCGGCCGATTAATATGATGGGCCGTAATCCCAATCCATGAATTGCGTAGATTTAACAAAGCACCTGACGATAAATCTACATACCTACTTCTTTTAATGGTAGTATTCGCTACATTATCCTGAAAGAAAACATCGTTACTCGATGATATAAAACCATAATTAATGGAGCGAAATTGATCCGCAAAAACAAACTGAGATGCATCCAAACTCCGCATGTACAGGTCGGTTTGTATTCCCGCGGATAAGCGAATATCCTCACCCAGGTCAATGTGGTGACCATATTGCACACCCAATTGTGTTGTCTGTAAATTCAAAAACTGCTTATCCGATGAAATCAATACCCCCAAACCACTTTTTTGGTTTCCTAACGCAATATTTGCACTGATGGCCGAAAACTGATAGTTGGCATTTAAACTAGGCCATTGATTCCGATGCGTGAAATGAATATTCGATTGATTGTCTATTCCGGCAAATGCTGGGGAGATCAATAACGGCGCCGCATACATCTGTGACAATTGCGGATCTTGTGCTCGAACCAAGAAAACTTGAGTCAGCCAGATGAAGAATACGATTGCGATGTGCCTCTTTTTGTTCATTGTCTACCGCGTAGCCCCGCAATTTAGTGGATTCGTTTTTCAAAAACCAATTTAAAGGCTTATTTTGTGGATGTATTGCGTTAGACTTCGTCACATCATGAATCGTTTTTGCCTGTTTCTTGTCCTCTGTTTGGTGAGCTACAGCTCAATGTACGCTCAAATTCAATGTCGGAATACATGCTTAAAAACATGTCAAGACTGCGAAGGCAAAAAGGAAGGCCTAGAAACAGTATGTGATGTAGAAGGAATTTACCCAACAGGTACAGTTTTCGACTGGGAAATGGGTGATGGTGCACGATATAACACACCAACCGCAGTTCATACCTATGCCGGACCAGGCGTACGGACAGTTCGTGTAACTATTCGGCCTACAGTGGGTGCCCCCATTTTATTAAATGAACAAGTCTATATCACCCAAATGCCCCGTACGTTTTTGGGAAGTGATAATTGCAAGGATACCTTGGAGCTATGCTCAGGCACTGAGGTAATCGATGCATTTAAAAATCTACCGCAATCTAAATACCCCAATCCCTCTAACCTAAGCGTGACTTGGTTCCCCAATGGGGAAACCACTAACACCTTGACCGTCAGTCAAGAAGGTTGTTACTCTGTTAAAATTAAGGATAATATTTCTGGCTGTTATTCCGAAGCACGACTTCGTGTAATGTATTGCCAAACAAACAATGGGGCGTCCTCGGGATCTGGAAACCTTTTCTGGAGTATGGGAAATGGGAATAAATTAAACTTTACAAGCGGAACGCCTGTTGCGAACCCAGATCCAGGATTCAATTCTCCAGCCGGATCTTCTGCCTTTGTTTTTGCACCCATCAAAGCCGCAACTAATACGTTGGGCGGGATATATACCAACGGAGATTTATTAAAAACCTTTTCCGGTACTGTCGTAGCTAATTTAGGTGGGGATATAAATCTAAGCCAAGCAACCGCTATTTTACCTAAGCAATCCTGCTCAGGATGTGATTCGGAGTATTATATATTTGGGATGAAGCAGGTCGGCGGTAAAAATCAGCTGTTTTACAGTGTTTTTGATATTTCTGGAAACGGTGGTTTGGGGTCAGTGGTTGTACCATTTACCTCAGCTTCAATTGCAACGCCTATTAGTTCATTTGGGGCAACTGACAAATTAGTGATCACCCAGGCAGGTACGAATGAATATTGGATCAACGCCTTCGAGGAAGGGACAAAAAATATCTACCGTTATAAATTAGATAGTTTAGGTTTGTCCAAGCCAAACAAATTTAATTTAAACTACGACGTTTCTTTTTCATCGAATTCGACACTTATTTTTTCTCCCAAAAATGATCAGCTCGCTATTGCAAACGACTCCCTTGGGTTGAGTCAGATCTTGATTATGTCGGTGGACACATTAACTGGAAATTTTGATCAACGACGTATTAGCCGGATACAATTGGGTGCGTTGCCTGCCAAGGTATATGGTGTTGCTTTTTCGCCGGATGGGAAGGTTCTTTACGTGACGACACGCGGAAATGGATCTACAATTAAATCCCAGATTCTTCAATTTGACCTAACGGCTGCGAATATTGAAGCGACGAAATTTGTGGTTTACGAAACTAATGATCGCCTAGGAGAATTAAAATTAGACCCAGATAATTCAGCCCGACTCTACATTGCGATTGAAAACTCGGCATCTTTGGCCTTTATTCGTCGGCCTAATGTCCTTTTCACCAGTCCAGCTATTCCAGGCGGCCTTCCAAGTAATTTTGATATATTGACTTTTGCTGGTTCTACCATTGTAGGTAGAGGTATTACAACCGTACGTTTTGCATCCAATGCCAATGGGGGAGGAATTCAACAATCCTGTTCGGGGACTACCTATACCTACAGATTACCTGAGCCGCCTAAGTGTAAGGACAAAGACAAAGAAATTAAAGGGGCTAACTGGTCTATCTACGTTGGCAATGCCTATTCCGGAAGGACTTCGCCAAATTTAATTTACAATGCAGCTAAAGGGATTATCGAACAAGATCCTAGCTTAGTGCGCGAGGCCTATTTCTCCAATAAAAAATCAATCAATTACTCGTATCCAGATAAATCTCCCAATCCGAAAGTTTATGTTATCGTCGTGGAAGTGATAACTGGGTGTGGAAGCTATTTTTTGGATGCGGAAGAGTTTGTGATTCGAAATCTTAAGCCATTTTCGTTACGGAGCCGGGTAGATAAATTGTTTATATCCACGGTAGCAACTCCCGCCTGTGTGGACCGGAATGTTACATTTCCTGATCCAATTTTGGATAAAGTCCCCAACCTTTCCGGCCTAACGTATGCTTGGAGTACGGGTGCGAAAACGCCAACTATCAGCGTAAATACAGCAGGAACGTATTCCGTTAAGATAAGTGATGATGCTACAGGTTGTGATGTTTCAGGTGATATTGACTTGCGTTATTTCACTGAAAAAGATTTTATTCCTAAAGTAGAGCCAAGTGTTTGTATGGATAATCCATCACGCTTTTTGGAGCTTAGGCCGATTCCCAATCCAGCGAGCTTAGAATTTTTATGGACCGAACGTGGCTTTCCGCTGGGTACAAATCCTTCCTTGAATGTCACCTACGCTACGAAGTATAACATGCGCGTGCGTGATAGCTATGGTTGTATTTACGACAAAGAATATGAGGTAAAGGACAAATGTCTCCCTGTTGTCTTGGCGCCCAATATTTTTACACCCAATGGGGATAATGTAAATGATCGTTTTGTACCGCAACCATTAAATATTGCGCGTACAAAGATTTTGGGAGTTAAAATATTTAACCGTTGGGGAGAAATGCTTTTTTCGGGCGATAATTCTCGTCCGGATGAACAGTGGGATGGTAGATACAAAGGAAAACTCGTTCCGCAAGATACCTATGTGTATGTTATTGAATATATTTCGACTCCTGCAAATTTTCCAGAAATGGGTAATCAGACCCTAAAAGGGGGTGTTTTGGTCGCCTATTAATCATTTGCATACCACTAGATAACTAATTTTTTCATCTTTCTTTTCTGTACGGTATTTTTGGGTTGTAATTGATCTACACTCACAAATTAATCGATGCAGGTTTCAATATTTAAACGACTTTTTGCCTACATTCAAGGTAAAAAAGTTGTTGAATTGTATTCCTCCTCAACCCTTCGTTCCTACGTTGCCGTGGCGATACGAAACAATCAAAATCAATGGATCTGTCAAATTCCACGTTACGATAAGCAATGGGAATATATTACCATCATGCTAGAAGATAATGGGGATTTGACTTTTCTTGATGAACCGATGATCGAAGGCGGATTGGACCGATGGAAATAAGCCTACCTAATAGGCCCGAACCTCAATACCCTTCATGAAATTTACAAAGGATTTATTCACCACCTGATTACCACCTGGTGTAGGGAAATTACCTGTGAAATACCAATCCCCCAAGTGATTCGGACAAGCCAAATTCAAGTTGGGAACCGTCTGATATACAATGGATAATTCCGCTTGTAAGTTCTTTGGCTTAACGATCTCTGCGATTTTATTTGAAATTTCTTCATCCGTAAATGGCGCATAAATCGCCTTGACAAAGTTTTCGCTGGAGGCGGTACCATTTTCGAGGGCCAACAAACATTTCAGGTTTACCTCGTCCAAAATATCTTCCATTCCGCGCTCCTTCAACAACGCAAGTGCAGCACGGAAAGCGACAAATTCTTTCATTTTAGACATGTCGATCCCATAACAATCAGGATACCTGATCTGTGGGGCCGAAGAAACAATAACAATTTTCTTAGGAGATAATTTGTCCAATAAACTCAAAATACTCTTCTCCAACGTGGTTCCGCGGACAATCGAATCATCAATTAATACCACAGAATCCACCCCTTTTTCAATCACCTCATACGTTGTATCATATACATGAGAAACCATGTCGTCCCGCATTGCATCACTCGCGATGAACGTACGAACTTTAACATCTTTTGAAATCAGTTTCTCAACCCGAGGACGGAATGTTAACAACTCTTCTAACTGTTCCTCAAACAATACACCCTCCATGATGGCTTTCTTCCGCTCTTTAGCTAAATGATCCTCCAGTCCATCAATCATACCCAAAAACGCACTTTCAGCCGTGTTCGGTATATACGAAAATACCGTATGTTTCAGGTCATTTTTTACCTCATCTAAAATCTGAGGAATTAACAATCGACCTAATTTCTTCCGCTCACGGTAAATATCTGGATCAGATCCGCGTGAGAAATAAATGCGTTCAAACGAACATGATTTTTGCTCAATTCGGTCGATAAAAGGGACTTCACTAACAGAGGCATCCATCTCAATAATCAACGCATGACCCGGAGTAATCTCCTTTATTTGATCATAGGCGCAATTAAATGATGTTTTTATCGCCTGTTTTTCAGAAGCTACCACCACCACTTCATCATCCACATAGTAATATGCTGGACGAATCCCTGCTGGATCTCGTGCCACAAACGAGGCACCATATCCCGTCATCCCCACCATCGCATAGCCACCGTCAAAATCTTTGCAAGAACGCTCCAATACGCGCTTTAAATCTATATTGGCCGCAAGCACATCCGATAATTCCGGATTTTCATAGGTATCCTTAAACTTTCCAAACTGACGCTGATTCTCCTCATCCAAAAAGTGCCCAATCTTCTCCATCACCGTCACCGTATCCACTTTCTCCTTGGGATGCTGACCTAATGAAACCAATTTGTCAAATAAATCATCCACATTGGTCATGTTGAAATTGCCCGCCATCACCAAATTTCGGCTCCGCCAGTTGTTTTGACGTAACATCGGATGGCAATTCTCAATTTCATTTTGACCATGCGTACCATAGCGAAGATGGCCTAAAAGTACCTCCCCCGTAAATGCTACATTTTCCTGCCACCATTGCGCATCATGCACGGCATCAATGCCCGTTTCACGCTTCGTATCCTTCGCTAATTTTTGTGCTTTCTTAAACTTCTTATTAATCTTCCCAAAAATATCCGCAACGGCTTGGGGTTCTACAGAACGGTAGCGACTGATATACCTGCTACCCGGCTTGACATCTATTTTAATATTCGCAATCCCCGCTCCATCCTGTCCACGATTTACCTGCTTCTCCATCATCAAATACAACTTATTTAAGCCGTACATCGGCGTATTGTACTTATCGAGGTAATGCTGAAAAGGTTTTCGCATTCGGATTAGCGCAATTCCGCATTCGTGCTTGATAGATTCAGACATGTGGTTTTAGAGAAGATTTTACTAAAATAAAGACCAAAATTAGGGAATTATTATTAGCAATTTGGGTTATTTTTTAATTTTTATTTAAACTTTTAACAGGTCAAAAAATAGGTTTGGATGGATTAAAGCGCCAATTAATAAAACAGCCAACAGTACATAGCTCCAATCCACACGAGAAAATTTTCCTACCGGCAATTCTTCCTCATTTTCTCTCTTTTTAATATAGATATGATACGGAATTCGTACATAATAAAATACAGATATCGCTGTCATCAGGATGGCAATAAGTAATAGCGCCAACACACTTGTTTGTTGGCCACTCTGGTACTTTTCCCACAGCTGACTAAAGTACGTGACCTTGGCCAGAAATGTTCCCGATGGCGGTAGGCCTATCAGGGCGATAATGCCTAGTACCAACGTGGCCGATCGAAGCGGATTTTGTTGTGCATAACCCGCCCAAGCTCCCATATCATCAGATTGAATAGAATCTCCCGTCACTTCATCCACCTGATAAAAAACCAAATACGTACTCAATCCATATAAAAATCCATAAAACAACAAGGCTTTCAGTGCTTGGTCTGCTGGGAACAACCACACCATCGCCATAAATCCACCATGTGCAATGCTCGAATAGGCCAATAGTCGCTTGCTATTTTTCTGCCCAATCGCTGCTAAATTTCCGAGTAAAATGGTCGCTATGGCTAAAAAACTGATGGTAGAAACCATCGACAAGGGAATATACCGAACCAGCTTAATACCCAAAAGACTTACCGCAATTTTAGGAGCGACTGAAATCCAACTCATCCATGATGCCGGCAAACTTTCTAATACATCTGGACTCCAGGGATGAAATGGAACCCATGCCATTTTAAATAAAATTCCAACTGAGAACAACCCGATGGCTAAGTACGCGAAGATTGGGTCTGCTGTCGATATACCCCGACTAAGATCCGCCGAAAATAAATACATATTTCCACTCAATCCGTACATCAGGGAAAGTCCATAAAGTAAAATCGCCGAGGTCCCTAAGCCAAACAACACATATGGTAAGGCCGCTCGTGCTCCTACTGCATCCTTACGCATGGCCACGAGCATATATGAGCCCATTGAAATTAGTTCCAGACTCAGAAATACGGATAAGAAATGCACACTCATCGTGGTAAGCAAACTGCCCAAAAGTATCGATGAAAAACCGATATTCTCTTCCAATGAAAAGCCTTTGCGGTGGAGTTGGTTTAACCCCAATAACAAAGCTCCCAAGGTTAGAATTAATGTATTTGTGGTGTTTGACCCGATATTAACTTGGAATAATTGAAAACTAACATAACCAGCCATGCCCTGTGTCATCCGTTGGAAAGCTAACCCAAGTGCTAATAAGATAGTGGCTTGCGCCATGAAATACCGCCATGAATCAGCAAACTTTGCCGATTTTCCATGCAAAAATAAGTCGGCAAAAATGCTTACTAATATCCCAATCCCTACGACCATTTCCGGTAAGATAAGCGAAAATCCCTCAGTCGTTTGAACGAGTTTACCTGGTAGACTAGAAAGGAATTCAGTTGAAAACATACGCTTATTTCGTGGGTAATTTTTCTTTTAAATAGTGGGCAGTTGGATTATTTTTCAATTTAATCATGTCCTCCGGTGTCCCTTCATAGCTCAAGTGGCCCCCCTGTTCGCCCCCCTCAGGACCCAAGTCGATGATGTGATCCGCACATTTGATAACTTCCATGTTATGTTCAATGATGATTACTGTGTCTCCCTGTTCCACTAAATCATTCAATGCCTTCAGTAATTTTTTTATGTCATGGAAATGCAATCCCGTCGTCGGCTCATCAAAAATAAACAAAGTCTTTCCTTTATTTGTATGCCCCTTGCCTAAAAAACTAGCTAATTTGACCCGTTGTGCCTCACCACCTGAAAGCGAGTTTGAGCTTTGGCCTAATTTAATGTAGCCTAATCCTACTTGGAAAAGAGGGTCGATTTTTTCGGCAATTTTAGGGGCCTTATCCTGAAAAAACGGAATACTTTCCTCCACAGTTAGGTCGAGAATTTCAGCAATATTTTTGTCCTGAAAGGTAATGTCCAATACTTCTTGTTTGAAACGCTGGCCGTTGCAGGATTCGCAAGTCAGTTTAATATCGGCCATGAATTGCATTTCAATCGTAATTTCTCCTTCTCCTTGGCATGTTTCGCAGCGTCCACCCTCTACGTTAAAGGAGAAGTGGGCTGGTTTGTAACCACGGGTTTTAGCCAAAGGTAGCTCTGAAAATAACAAGCGAATTGCGTCATACGCCTTTATGTAGGTGATCGGATTTGATCGAGAAGACTTGCCAATAGGCTGCTGGTCAACCATTTCAACCCCCATGATTTTATTTAAACTTCCACCTAATTCGCGAAACTTACCTGTTTCCTCTGTTCCTAATTGCAAGTGACGCAACACGGCTGGATAGAGGATTTTTCGAATTAAGGTCGACTTACCGGAACCGCTGACCCCCGTGACAACCGTCAAAATACCTAGTGGAATTTTAACATCTAGATTCTTTAAATTATTCTCTTGTGCCCCCTTGATTTCGATATGTGCCAGCGGCTTCCGGCGGAATTTGGGAATCTCAATCTTGTCGGTGCCTTTTAAAAAGCGTAAGGTATGGCTATCTGTTTTGTCGTCCGCAAGCGCCTCGGCCAAGTTTCCTTGGAAGATCAAATTTCCTCCGTGCCGACCAGCCTCCGGACCTATATCAATAATCTGATCTGCCGCCCGCATGATATCTTCCTCATGTTCAACCACGATAACCGTATTGCCCATGGATTTTAGTAATTCCAAAACAGAAATTAAGCGCTCCGTATCTCGTGGGTGCAAACCAATACTAGGCTCATCCAGGATATACATGGAACCTACGAGCGCACTTCCGAGCGATGTCGCTAATTTGATGCGTTGAAATTCGCCGCCGGAAAGGGTAGAGGTAAGTCGGTTTAAGGTCAAATAACCTAATCCCACTCGGTCCATGTAGTCCAACCGGTTGGTAATTTCGATCAAAATCCGTTTGGCAACTTGCTGATCTGTTTCGGATAATTTGAGTGAATCAAAGAATTTTTTCGTTTTCGATATAGGCCAAAGCACCAAATCGATAATCGAAGTTTCGTTGATCTTCACATAAGCAGCATCCCCGCGCAAACGTGAGCCTTGGCATTCAGGACAAGTTGTTTTCCCCCGGTAGCGCGAAAGAAGAACACGGTATTGAATTTTATAGGTTTCTTTTTCGAGGTGATCAAAAAACTGATTTAAGCCTGCAAAGTATTTATTCCCTTTCCAAAGCACTTGCTGCTCTTTGGGACTGAGATCTTTGAACGGGCGGTGAATCGGAAAATCAAAATGAATGCCGTTACGTAATAAGGGATGCAACCACTCGCTCATGCGTTCGCTACGCCACGGGGCAATTGCCCCTTCGTAGACCGATAAGTTTTGATCTGGAATAACTAAGTCAGGATCTAAGCCCAACACTTTTCCATATCCTTCGCAATTTTTGCAAGCTCCATACGGATTGTTGAACGAAAACAAGTTGAGGCTCGGTTCTTCAAAAACCTGGCCGTCCAGCTCAAATTTATTGGAGAATTGGGTGCGTTTTTGGCCTTCTACTTCGATCCAACAAACCCCTTCGCCTTCAAAATAGGCAGTTTGAACCGAATCCCCTAGACGAAAAATGGTCTCTTCATCATCTGGTTTACTGATGAGTCTGTCGACCAAGATGGAAATTTCGCTCGGTTTGGCTTGTAATTTTTTTAGGGTGGAGGCATCTTCAACGAGTTCTTCTAGGTCGATGATTTCCTCTTTGAATTTTAGTCGGGTATACCCTTTTTGGATTAGCAATTGACATTCATCGAGGATGCTTCGATCTGCATGTTCGACCAATGGTGCCAAGATTAATATTTTTTTGCCCGAATGAGTTCCTATCCAATCAACTATGGCGGAGACAGAATCTTTTTTTACCTCTTTTCCGGAGATAGGAGAGAATGTTTTCCCGATGCGCGCAAATAGTAATTTTAAGTAATCGTAAATCTCCGTAGTAGTTCCTACGGTTGATCGTGGATTTTTTGTATTTACTTTTTGCTCAATGGCAATCGCCGGCGACACACCACGTATGTAGTCGACCGCTGGTTTTTCCATTCGGCCCAAAAACTGGCGTGCGTACGAGTTTAAACTTTCCACATACATCCGCTGGCCTTCCGCAAAAAGTGTATCGAATGCAAGTGACGATTTGCCGGATCCAGAAAGTCCAGTAATGACGACGAGTTGATTGCGTGGGATTGCTACGTCAACTCCCTTTAAATTATGTACGCGGGCGCCCTTAATTATGATGTGGGACCGAGGGTCCAGATTTTCGAAATCTTGGGGCAAGGGAGAACTCATATCTCAAAATTATCCTTTAATTTTGACAAACCCAACGCTACCTTTGGCAAACCTCCAAGGTTTGCCAAAGG
>JACCDM010136173.1_pt1 | contig 17264 bp, 16 predicted proteins | sample 7445851 | NCBI WGS metagenome assembly JACCDM01 (sample SAMN15323438, study PRJNA562643) | freshwater metagenome | isolation source: river surface water | place: USA:Blue River Watershed | collected 2017-08-16
ATCAATCTGCTATTTCGCGTGGAAATGGCCCAGCCCGATTAAGCGATTTAGGTTTAGGAAAATTACCTCCTCAAGCTGTTGATTTGGAAGAGGCTCTTTTAGGAGCTTTGATGTTGGAAAAGGAACCTCTTGCCAACGTTATTGAATTATTAAAACCTGATTCATTTTATAAAGAATCTCACCAAAAAATATTCCAAGCTATTCAAGGCTTGTTTCAAGCCTCACAACCAGTTGATTTATTAACTGTCCATAATTATTTAAAAAACAATGGACAGATTGAAGCTGCCGGTGGAGCGAGTTATTTAGCCCAATTAACTTCTCGCGTTAGCTCAACGTCTAACGTTGAATTTCACGCGCGTATCATCATTGAACAATACTTAAAAAGACAATTGATTTCTGTTTCATCCGAAATCCAAAAATTGTCGTATGAAGATACTTCAGACGTGTTCCAAATTTTGGACAAAATGGAGCAAGAGCTATTTACCATTGCAGAATCTAATATTCGAAAAAATTACGAAAGTATGTCGGATATTTTGAAAAAAGCAGTGGATGAATTAGAAAAGAAACAATTGCAAAAAAGTGGTTTAACAGGCATTCCATCTGGATTTACAGAGTTGGACCGTTTAACTTCAGGATGGCAGCGACAAGAACTAATTATTATTGCAGCACGTCCGGGTATGGGTAAAACAGCATTTGTCGTTTCAGCTTGTAGAAATGCTGCAGTAGAATTTGATAAGCCTGTAGCTTTGTTTTCACTTGAGATGAGTGGAGTTCAATTGGTGAATCGTATTATTTCGGCAGAAGCAGAAATTGAGGCTGAAAAAATCAGAAAAGGAAAATTAGAACCACACGAGTGGCAACAATTACATACCAAAATCAAGAAACTTTACGAAGCACCTATTTTTATTGACGACACACCCGCCTTATCTATTTTGGAGTTAAGAGCAAAGTGTAGACGTTTAAAGGCTCAAAAAAACATTGAATTGATCGTCATTGACTACTTACAATTAATGACAGGCGATTCATCTGGAAAAGGAGCAAGTGGAAATCGTGAACAAGAAATTGCACAAATTTCTCGTGCGTTAAAGCAATTAGCAAAAGAATTAGATGTACCTGTAATTGCACTTTCACAGTTGAATCGTTCAACAGAAACACGTGGAGGAAATAAAAAACCACAATTATCTGACCTTCGTGAATCGGGAGCAATTGAGCAAGATGCCGATCAGGTAATGTTTATTTATCGTCCAGAATATTACAATATTACACAAGATGATCAAGGGAACTCTGTTGCTGGAATGGGGGAGATTATTATGGCAAAGAACCGTTCCGGTTCTTTAGAGAACGTTTGGTTGAAATTCATTGGTAAGTATACCAAATATTGCGATTTAGATTTTACCCCGTTCGATAACAATTTTGGCAACTTTGGTAATGGAAGCTTAGGTGATACCGCAACTAGTTTCGACAATGCACAAGAAGATTCTATTTTTAAAGGAAGTAAACTAAACAATTCAACAAACGAAGAATTCGACCCGTTTGAAAACGTTTAGTTACTTTAATCACTACATCACTTTAGTCACTTTAATCACTTTTACGTACCTTTGTGGTTATGAGTAAAAGGAAAGATAAAACTCCTCAAATTATTGAGGGAGTTCACATTTTAGATTATGCTGCAGAGGCAAAATGTATCGTAAAAATTAATGATGAAGTCGTATTTGTACAAGGACAAGTAGCTCCTGGCGATATTTGTGATTTAAAAATTTTACGAAACAAAAAGAAATTCAAACAAGCCCAGGCTATCAATATTCAAAAGCTTTCAGCAGATCGTACAGAGCCCGTTTGTTCTCATTTTGGAATTTGTGGGGGGTGTAAATGGCAACACGTAAGCTACGAAGCACAATTAACTTTCAAGAATAAGCAAGTAAAAGATAATTTAGAGCGTATTGCTAAAGTTAAGCTTCCTGCTTTTGAACCTATTTTAGGTTCAAAAGATACTTATCATTACAGAAATAAATTAGAATTCACCTTTTCTCAAGCAAGATGGTTGACAGAAGATGAAATTGGACAAACAGATCTAGGTTCAATGAATGCCTTGGGATTTCATGTTCCTGGCCGATTTGATAAAATCATTGATATCCAAACATGTTATCTTCAAAATGAGCCATCAAATGCCATCAGAAATGGTGTAAGGGCATTTGTTGAACAAGAAGGAATTTCATTCTATGAATTAAAAAACCAAAAGGAAGGTTCTTTAAGAAATATTATCATCCGAAACTCAAGTATTGGCGAATGGATGATCGTGGTACAATTTGCTTTTGCTACGGAAGAAGAAATACAAAAAGTGATGCATTATTTGAAGGATAATTTTCCACAAATCACTTCATTAAATTATGTAATCAATCAAAAAGGTAATGATACCCTTCATGATTTAGAAGTAATCAATTTCTATGGAAGAGCCTTTATTTATGAAAAAATGGAGGATTTAACCTTCCAAATAGGACCTAAATCATTCTTCCAAACCAATTCAGACCAAGCCTTAAAATTATATCAATTAGTGCGTGATTATGCACAATTGACAGGAGAGGAGGTCGTTTACGATTTGTATTCAGGTACAGGTACGATTGGTTTATTTTTATCTAAATTAGCCAAAAAAGTAGTTGGATTGGAATATGTGGAAATGGCAGTTGAAGATGCCAAAATCAATGCGCAAATAAATGAAGTAACAAATTCAAGCTTTTTCGCAGGTGATATGAAAAAGTTATTAACGGATGAGTTTATTTCAGTTCATGGAAAACCTGATGTCATCATCACCGATCCTCCAAGAGCAGGAATGGATGAAGATGTGGTTCGACAAATTTTAAAAGTGAAACCTAAACGCATTGTGTATGTGAGTTGTAATCCTGCAACACAGGCCCGTGATTTGGCTTGGTTAGATGAATCATATGAAGTGGTAAATGTTCATCCTGTCGATATGTTCCCTCAAACACATCACGTAGAAAATATAGTAACCCTACAATTGAAATCAAATGGCAAATAAAGTAGTAATCATTACTGGGGGATCTTCAGGCATTGGCAAAGCTCTCGCTTTTGAGTTTGGGAAAAACGGCTATTCTGTGGTTATTACTGGAAGAAATCCACAAAACTTGTCACAGGCAGAAAAAGAATTACAAGATTTCAAAATCAAAGCCAAAGGAATTGTTTGTGACAGTGCTTCTGAAGAAGATACTAGAGCGATGATTCAAGAAGTGGTAGATTTATTTGGTGGAATTGATGTATTAGTCAATAATGCAGGAATATCCATGCGATCTATGTTTGAAGATGTACAAATGGAGGTCTTAAAACAAGTGATGGACATTAATTTTTGGGGAACCGTATACGCAACACAAGCTGCTTTACCTTATATTAAAAACAGAAAAGGAGGAATCATTGGTATTTCATCTATCGCAGGTTATAGAGGATTACCTGTACGTTCAGGCTATTCAGCCTCCAAATTTGCAATGAATGGATTTTTAGAAGCCTTACGCACAGAATTAATAGGGACTGGAGTACATGTATTGACAGCTTGCCCTGGTTTTACGGCTTCAAACATAAGGAATGCATCTTTAAATAGTGCTGGTAAAATTACTGGAGAAACGATGCGTGAGGAAGATAAAATGATGAGTGCGGAAGAAGTTGCTTTAGAAATTTTTCAGGCTTACTTAAAAAAGAAAAAAACGCTTATTTTGACGTTTCAAGGAAAATTAACAGTTTTTCTAAATAAATGGTTGAATGGCATTTTAGACCAAATGGTTTATAATACATTGAAAAAAGAAAAGGATAGTCCATTGAAATAAAAAAACCGATAGAAAAAATCTATCGGTTTTTTGCACCCTTTTAACTTACCACTCTATGTAATCTTTATTCATTTTCGATCAATTTTGGATTCGTAGTTTGAAAAAAATGAGTTAACTCGTTTAATTTATCCTCAAAATAATTTGTTGCTAATCCGAATTCTTGAATTAAGGATAAAAAGTATTTTTTTTCATAAACTAAAAATTTGGAATTTGTAATTGTATGCGTGGAAAATGAATGTTTCTTTTGATTCATTAATTCATCAATTCCCAAAAAAATGGATTGATCTTCAAGCACATATTCCTTATCATCTGTAGTTTCTAAACATATTTTTCCATTCAACACGTAAAAAACAAATTCAGCTTTTTGCCCTGAACGAAACAAATATTCACCCGGGAGATAGCTGATTTCTATTCCACTAGCTAATAATTTTTTTTCCGTTTCAGATGCTTGCGTATTCATTTTTAAAACTCTTGTTGCAAAACTAAATTATTACCACTAGGTAGTGTCTGACTAAAGTCAGGCCAAAAAATGTTTATTATCAGTTTTACATTCTTTAATTTAAAGGAAATTTGAATTATCATTGATTTATCCTTATGAATAATTCTCAAATTCTAGAAAAAGAAAAAACTTGTTTCCATTGTGGAGAGGTATGTAAGGATGAACCCATACTATACCATGATAAGGATTTTTGCTGTACTGGATGTGAGAAGGTATATGAATTATTAAATGATAAAGATTTATTGGAGTATTACACTTGTGATGTTACTCCAGGAATCTCACCAAGTAATCACCAATTCGAATTTTTAAATAATCCCAAATTTAGAGATCAATTAATTTCTTTTTCGAATAATCAATTTTCAAAGGTTAGTTTTTATTTGCCAACAATTCATTGTAGATCATGCCTTTATCTTTTAGAAAATTTGCATAAAATCAACTCTGCAATCATTAAAAGCCAGTTGAATTTTGGTAAAAAAGAATTATCAGTTTGGTTTCATGAAAAAGATTTAAATCTTGGAGAACTTGCAAACCTATTAAGCAAAATTGGATATGAGCCATTGATACATCCTGAAGAAGAAGCATTAGAACAAAAAAAATCCAATTTGATTGATAAAAATCTTCTTTTAAAATTAGGAGTAGCAGGATTTTGCACTGGAAATATCATGCTTTTTTCATTTCCTGAATATTTAGGATTGGCAGATTCTGGATTAGAAAAATGGTTTGGCTTTTTAAATCTCTTTTTAGGTAGCATTTCTGTATTTTATGCTGGTTCTGATTATTTTTCTAATGTTTGGAATCATTTTAAGTTAAAGAAAATAACGATTGAAGCGCCCGTATTATTAGGAATTTTGGTTGGTTATTCTAGAAGCGCCTATGAGATTCTTAGTCAACAAGGCTCCGGCTACATGGATTCTGTGACAGGTTTACTATTCTTTTTATTAATTGGCAAATGGTTTCAACAAAAATCTTTTGATTTTTTATCATTCAATAGGAATTATAAATCGTATTTCCCTTTAACCATCAATAAAAAATGGAATAGCATAGAAGTTCAAATTCCTATATCAGACATTAAAATTGGGGATCGAATTAACATTAGAAACCAAGAAATTATACCAGCTGATTCTATTTTAATTCAAGGAAATTGTAAAATTGATTACAGTTTTGTTACGGGTGAAAGTGATTTAATAGAAATTTTGCAGGGCAATACCATATATGCAGGTGGGAGACATAGTGGAGAAATGATTGAAATTGAAGTAATCAAAGATTTACAACACAGTCACTTGACACAATTGTGGGAACAAGACACATTTAAAGATCCAATATATAAAACTGAAAATTGGGAAAATTTTGCTAATACTGCTGGCAAATATTTTACGGTAGGTTTATTTGCACTTGCCACAATAGTTGGTATCTACTGGGGATATAATAATCCAATAATTTGGCCAAATGCAGTAGTAAGTGTGTTAATTATTGCATGTCCTTGTGCCCTTGCCATTTCCTATCCATTTGCGTTAGGACATACAATGCGCTGGATGTCAAAATTTAAATTATATCTGAAAAACATTCAATCGTTAGAACGTTTGGCAGAAATAGATACGATTGTATTTGATAAAACAGGTACTTTAACCTTACATAAAGATCAGCATCCTACAGTTCATTTTCTAAGAGGATTAAATGAAGATGAATGGAATAGTATTTATACAATTAGTTTGCAATCTGCCCATCCTTTGTCGAGACAATTAAAAAATTATGCAGAATCTTTGGGTTATCATCAAGTGACGGAAATTCAAGATTTTAAAGAAGTTCCTGGAAAAGGTATTGAAGCACAGATTCAAGGTAATTTAATTCAAATAGGTTCTTTAACGTTCACTGGTGCTCCTTCATCTGAGCCCAACAATTATTTCAGTTCAGAGTCTAGATTATACATTCGAATAAAGGATACTTATATTGGATATTTAGACTTTCCTTGGCAGAATAGGGAAGGTATAGAACCCATGCTACATCATTTGTACCAAAGTTATGATTTGTATTTATTATCTGGAGACAAGAAACAGCATGCTGATTCTTTAAAAGATTGGTTTTATAAAGAAAATCACATGAAATTTGAAATGAGTCCATTAGAAAAAATGGAATATATCAAAGAACTGCAAAAGAATGGCAAAAAAGTAGCTATGATAGGCGATGGATTAAATGATGCAGGAGCTTTGAGGGAAGCCCATGTAGGGATAGCAATTTCTCAAAATCATTTACAATTCACACCAGCAAGTGATGGAATCCTGCACGCAGATCAATTGAAAAAGCTAGGACATTATTTAAGTTTTGCTAAATATGGCATGAAGGTCATTAAATACAGCTTTATGTTGTCCATATTATATAATTTAATTGGATTAAGTTTTGCTATACAAGGCAATCTTTCTCCCTTGGTTGCAGCAATATTAATGCCTGTTAATTCATTAAGTATGTTGCTTATTGCGACTATTAGTATTCAGTTAAAAGGAAAACAACTAGAAAAACTATTTTAAGTCAGCGAATGGGTCTTTATAAACTGATTTAAGTCAGTTTATAAAAAGCAGAAATATCTGACCTTTGTTAAAGTAAGCTAGTGTTCAAAATATCATTAAAAATCGATTATGGAAATCATTTACATCCTCATCAGTATTAGTTTTATTTTGGCATTAGGTTTTTTAGTTGCATTTATTTGGTCAGTAAAATCAGGACAACAAACAGATTTAGTTACTCCAGCTATGCGCATATTGATGGAGGATACTCCGTCTGAAAAAAAATAAAATAAATCTTATCTTATATGAAAGAACAAACTGTACAATTAGAAAAGTTTAGTTACGACAACAAAATTGTCCGAAACTTTGCTGTTGCGACCATTATTTGGGGAATTGTAGGAATGTTGGTTGGTGTTATCATTGCCACACAATTATTCGAGCCAGCTGCAAATGTGACGCAATATGGGTCTTTTGGTAGAATAAGACCATTACACACCAATGCGGTGATTTTTGCTTTTGTTGGTAATGCCATTTTTGCCGGGGTTTATTATTCGATGCAACGATTATTAAAAGCACGTATGTTTAGTGGTTTTTTATCAAAATTCCACTTTTGGGGTTGGCAAACGATTATCGTTTTAGCTGCAATTACGCTGCCTTTAGGGTTAAGTACATCAAAAGAATATGCGGAATTAGAATGGCCCATTGATATTTTAATCACTCTAGTTTGGGTGGCATTTGGTATCAATATGTTTGGAACAATTGTTAAGAGAAGAGAGCGTCATCTTTATGTTGCCATTTGGTTTTACATTGCTACATTTATCACTGTTGCTGTTTTACATTTAGTTAACTCTTTTGAATTACCGATTTCATTATTTAAAAGTTACATGGTGTATGCAGGTGTTCAAGATGCCTTGGTGCAATGGTGGTATGGACACAATGCTGTTGCGTTCTTTTTAACTACTCCTTACTTAGGAATGATGTATTACTTTTTGCCTAAAATGGCCAATCGTCCAGTTTATTCTTATCGATTATCCATTCTACATTTTTGGGCATTAATCTTTATTTACATTTGGGCAGGACCTCACCATTTATTATACTCTACTTTACCTGATTGGGCACAATCTTTAGGAGTAGTTTTCTCTATCATGTTAATTGCTCCATCTTGGGGTGGTATGATTAATGGTTTATTAACTTTAAGAGGTGCTTGGGATCAAGTAAGAGAAAATACCATTTTGAAATTCATGGTGGTTGCTTTAACAGGATATGGTTTAGCAACATTTGAAGGTCCAATGTTGTCTCTAAAAAATATCAATGCGATAGCACACTTTACTGACTGGGTAGTAGCACACGTTCATGTTGGAGCCCTTGCTTGGAATGGATTCATGACGTTCGCGATATTGTATTGGTTAATCCCTAGAATGTTTCATACAACATTACATTCAGAGAAACTTGTTAAAACCCACTTTTGGATTGGTACTATTGGTATAGCAATTTATGCCATTCCAATGTATATCTCTGGATTTACTCAAGGAATGATGTGGAAACAATTTACGGCGGAAGGAACCTTACAATATGGTAATTTTTTAGATACTACATTACAGATTATCCCTATGCATCAGATGAGAGCATTTGGTGGAACATTGTATCTAATTGGGGCGATTATCATGGCCTACAACTTGTTTAAAACAATGGCACAAGGAAGTCTAATTGCTGATGAAGAAGCAGAAGCAGCTCCATTAAAAGAATTAGATGAAGTAGAATATAAGGGCTTACACTGGCATAGCTGGTTGGAGCGCAGACCATTCCAATTGTTAATTGCCTCACTTGTTGCAATTTTAATTGGTTCAGTTATAGAACTTATTCCAACATTCATGGTAAAATCTAATGTGCCAACTATTGCAAGTGTTCAACCTTATACAGCGTTAGAATTAGAAGGTAGAGACATTTACATCCGTGAAGGCTGCGTTTCTTGCCATTCTCAATTGGTGCGACCATTTAGAAGTGAAACAGAACGATATGGAGAATTTAGTAAATCAGGTGAATATGTTTATGACCATCCATTTTTATGGGGATCAAAACGTACAGGTCCAGATTTACAAAGAGAAGGAGGAAAGTATCCACATTCATGGCATTTTAATCACATGATGGATCCGACCTCGATGTCACCTGGCTCGATTATGCCAGCTTATCCGTGGTTATATGATCAGACCTTAAGTACAAATAAGACTCAGGATAAACTATCAGCTATGAAACAACTTGGAGTTCCATATGACTCATATCAAATTAAAAATGCTGTAAATCATTTAAATGAACAGGCAAAAGAGATCCAAGCAAAATTGGCTGAAGAAAAAATCAAAGTTAGTCATGACAAAGAAATCATTGCTGTGATTGCATATTTACAAAGATTAGGAACAGATATTAAAAAAGATCAATAATTATGTTTAAGCAATTTATTTCTACAATTCCTGGAGCAGATGTTTATATGATTTTTTCACTGATATTGTTTATCTTATTTTTTGTTCTCGTTGGCATTTATTTGCTTAAGATGGATAAAAAATACTTAAACAGCATGGAATCACTTCCTTTAGGAGAGCAAAATTCTGATTCAAAATCTTAAAATTTATATATTATGAATCTTTCGTTAACAGAAATATGGTTGGTTAGCCTCATTTTATTAACCAGCATTTTAGTATTAGTAGTTACACTTCAATTATCTTCTGTTTTGAAGAAATTGACTAAAGATCCAAACCAGGTTGAAGAGGAAGAAAATTTATCTTGGTGGGAAAAATTCAAAGGGTTAAAACCCATTGAAAAAGAAGGTGAAATCGCCATGGAACATCAATATGATGGAATTGTGGAATTAGATAATCCGACTCCACCTTGGTTTATGTATCTATTTTACATTACTATTATATTTGGGGGTATTTATTTATTCTACTACCATATCACACCAGATACTAGCCTTTCACAAGATGAAGAATATACAACTGACGTACAAATTGCAGAGAAAGCGAAAGAGGAATACATGAAAAAATTTGCAAACTCTGTAAATGAGGATAATGTAAAAGCCTTAACAGCAAAAGCAGATTTGGATGAAGGGGCCAGTGTATATGCAACTAACTGCGTAGCTTGTCATGGTGATAAAGGTCAAGGTGGTGTTGGTCCGAACTTAACTGACAAATTTTGGTTACATGGTGGAAGTATAAAGAGTTTATTTCATACCATCACCAATGGGGTACCTGAAAAAGGGATGATTGCATGGAATAAAACTTTAAATCCAATTCAAGTGCAGAAAGTTTCTTCTTTTATATTAAGTTTACAAGGTACTAATCCAGCTGGAGCAAAAGAGCCCCAGGGAACGGAGGAATAATTATGAATTATAATTTTTAATTTACACACTATGAAACCAAATGTAGGAAAAAAAGATCGCTTATTTAGAATAGCTGTCGCAGTAGCTTTAGCCATTTTAACTTATTCAGGAATAATTCCTGATCATTTAGCATTGCCAGTTTACATTGTAGCAATCATCGTTGCATTAACTGGAATTACAAGGGTTTGTCTTTTGTATAAACCATTTGGAATAAGTACTTGCCGTGAAAAGTAGCATTATTAAATAAATAAGGTCCGGCAACGGACCTTTCTTTTTTATGTCAACAAATATTAATTTAGAAAATGATGATTTTCGAAATCATCTATATAATCAAAGTAAAGACGGAAAACGACTTTGGATTTATCCTGGCAGAATAATTGGCACATTATATAAAATCAGAACTGCTGTATCGTATGTTTTATTAATCGCTTTATTTGGTTTACCATGGCTACAATATGAAGGTCATCCATTATTTATGTTCAATATTATTGAACGTCAGTTTATATTTTTTGGAGTACCCTTTTTTCCTCAGGATTTTCATTTAGTTGCCTTAGGACTAGTTTCTTTTTTAATTTTCGTTAGTTTATTTACGGTATTATTTGGAAGAGTTTGGTGTGGATGGGCTTGTCCGCAAACGATTTTCATGGAAATGCTTTTCCGAAAAATCGAATACCTAATTGAAGGAGATGATAAAGCACAAAGAAAATTAGCAGAATCACCCTGGACGACTGAAAAAATCATTAAAAAATCGAGTAAGCATCTTATTTTCTTCTTGATTTCATTCGCGATTGCAAATACCTTCTTAATGTATATTATGGGCAATACGGCCTGGATGAAAATGGTTACAGAACCTCCAATCGAGCATTTAAAAGGATTGACGCTGATGCTCATTTTTACGGGAGTATTCTATTTTGTTTTTGCAAGATTCAGAGAAATGGTTTGTATGGTGGTTTGTCCATACGGAAGATTACAAGGTGTTTTATTAGATAATAACTCCATTAATGTACAATATGATTTTAAACGTGGAGAACCGAGGGGAAAAATTCAAAAAAGTGCAAGCGTACAAACACATGGAGATTGTATAGATTGTCATTGGTGTGTAAGAGTTTGTCCAACAGGAATTGATATTCGTAATGGATCAAATCAATTAGAATGTGTAGGCTGCACTTCATGTATTGATGCATGTGATGAAGTTATGGACAAAATCAATAAACCCAAAGGGCTTATACGATACGACTCATTGAATGGAGTTACAAAAGGAGAGAAGTTGCGTTTTACTAAAAGAATTATGGCATATAGTAGCATTTTGGTTTTATTATTAGGCTTTATCTCCTTTTTATTAATAACTAGAAAACCTTGGGAAGGAACTTTATTACGAACACCAGGCATGACATTTCAATTAAATGAAAAAACACATGAAGTAAGTAATATGTATCAAATAGAGGTGTTAAATAAATCATTTCAAGATGAAAGTTTTAACATTATACCTGAAAAACCTTTTGAATTAGTTTGGATAGGTAAACCATTGCAAAAAGTTGAAAAAGGTAAACTCATTAAAGGAAATTTCTTTTTAAAAATAAAGGAAGGCAATTGGGAGCGAGGTACAAAAGCCTACATTACTATAATTAATTCAAACGGACAGTCCGAAAAACTAAAAACTAGCTTTATTGCACCATGAGTAAAGGATCATTCAAATTTCACTGGGGACATGGTATTGTCTTAACTTTCATTTCATTTGCTGCATTTATGTCTTATTTTTATATAAATATGAGCAAAGAAAAAATTGATCTTGTAGGAGATCATTATTATGAGGATGGTCAAAAATTTCAAGAAAAAATACACATTTTAGCTGAAACAAAACAATTAGCCACAAAGATCGTGACAGCTTTTGATGCTAAGGATAAAGTTTATGTCTTAAAAGTACCAAGTAAAACGTCTCACCTAAAGGTCGATTTCTTTTTTCCTGGAAATGCAGCTAATGATTTACATTTTCAATATCCAAAGGTGGACAGTTTAGTTTTCATTCCAACCCATAAATTGGTCAAAGGCAAATGGAAGGTTACCATTTCGTACCAGCAATTGGGCAAGTCATATATGGAAGAATCTGTTATTAAAATTGACTAATGACAAATAATAGGAGTTAAAGGATGATTTTTTATAGCTTCTGATATTTGAGCTAAAATCCCCCATATTCCTTGAAAAAGTAGTGCAAAAACAACAATCCATGAAATGGATTGTAAAATTTTGTTCGAAAGAAAATGTTTAAATTGATTAGCCTTAGTAAATCCGACTAAAGTTAATAACAAGGCAGGTAAAGTACCTAACCCAAAATAAAGCATATTCAAGGCGCCAGATATGGGAGAAGACTGAATTAATGATGTGCTCAAACCAGCCATAACTAAACCACAAGGTAAAAATCCATTAGCTAATCCAAAAAACAAGAATCTCAATTTTCCCATTTTTTTACCTAATTGCTGCAAAGGTTGTCCAAAAACTTGGTGAAAAAAGTTGAAATTTTGATCCTTTATGATTCCGAGCAAAAGAAGTGTGATAAATATTCCAACTACAATAAAATAAATATACCAAAACCGAGCAAAAAGGCCTATTGTACCCAGGTAAGCTACTAAAAATCCAAGGATTGAATAAATGAATATTCTTCCAATATGATATAAAATTGCATGAAGATAATTTATGGTTCGTTCTTTAAAAAAGAAGGAAACGATAGGTCCACACATCACTACACAATGCCAACTTCCCGTAAATCCGAGTAAAAAACCGTACATGTTAGTATTTCAAACCCATTAAAGCCTTTAAATTTAAAATCGTCATTTCACCACCTTTTATTTCAACTAAGCCTTCTTTTTTAAATTCGCTTAAAGTCCTAATGACTGATTCAGTTGCTGTACCCACTCGATTGGCAAGGTCTTCTCTAGATAAACGTATGGTGAATGGTTTATTTATAGTTCCTCCGAATGTCTCTGCTAGTTCAACTAAGGCTAGGGCAACACGTTTACGTAAAGATTGATAAGCCATGGAAAATAAAATTTTCTCATTTTGAAATAAATAAGAAGTCAAAGCTTTTCTAAAAAACACTTCTAAATGAATATTTTCATCTATGTACCTTAAAAAATCAGATGCTGTTAAACTAATGATTTTACAATCTTCCAATGCCTCCGCAGTTTCTCTATATGGTTGATTCTCTAAGACATCAACAAATCCAAAAAAATCTCCTTCGTTCACAAACGAGGTAATGAATAGTTTTCCTTCTTGACTAGTATGAAAGGTTTTTATTTTACCTGATTCTAAAAAATAGACTCGGTGAGGAGTATCACCTTCAATATAAACAGAATTTTTTTTAGCAAAATTATGAGATTTAATTTCCCCTTTAAAGTTTGGTAAATCTAGAAAATCGAGAGCCTGTTGTGCTAAATGAATTGAGTCATTTTCATTTTTGTTTGAATCAACAATTGTTTGAATTTCGCCCTTTTTACTTTTCTTTAAACGAATTTCAATAGCTTTAAGTAATTCAAATTCCTGAAATGGTTTTGTTAAGTAATCATCTGCACCTAATTCCATCCCTTTACGCAAATCTGAACGATCAGTTTTAGCCGTTAAAAAGATAAATGGAATTTTAGATAAATCTTCATTTTGCCCTAACACTTGCAATACACCAAAGCCATCCAAGTGAGGCATCATAATGTCACATATAATAAGATCCGGTTTTTCTGATTTAACGAGTCGTACACCTTCAAGACCATCAGCTGCTTTCAAAACTTCAAAACCCGACAACTCTAATAATTCTGCTGTGTTTTCACGTATATCTTCACTATCCTCAATAATAACAATTCTTGTTTTCATCCTTATAAATTATTCAACCGAATGATTAATTCTGTTCCTTTATCTATTTCACTTTTGATTTCTAAATTTCCATTCAACAATTTAACGTAACGATCAATTAGATGCAGACCAAGTCCTGTCCCAGGAATGACTGTTGCATTCGATCCTCTAAAAAATCGCTCAAATAAATGCTTTTGATCTTCTATACTTATACCAATACCTTGATCTTTGATTCGTATTTCCAATTGTTTCTCCGAAACCAAAATATTTAAAAAAACATCTTTTTGGGAAAATTTCAAGGAATTTGATAAACCATTAATTAATATTTTACGTAAAATTGAAAAATCAGAGGTCCATAAAACATCTTCATTTATTTGAAAATTAATGTGTTGATTTATACTTTCATATGGTCTTAAATCAACCAACAAATCTTCAATAAACTCATTTAAGGCCAATGAACTCATATGTATTTCAACCTTGCCAGATTCCAATTTTCCTACTGATAAAAATTCTTCCAGAATTTCAGTCAAATGATAGACAGAAGACTTGATTCGATTGATATGTTGATTTCTTTTTGGCTGATCTTCCTGTTTTTCATATTTTTCAAGTAAAGATGCCGAAGTTAAAATAGAGGTAAGTGGAGTTCTAAATTCATGAGATGCCATGGAAACAAATCGAGTTTTTAAATCACCTAATTCTTTTTCCTTCTGTAATGCCATTTCAAGTTCTACAGCATTAGCTTCTAATTTTTCTAAGGTATTTTGTAAAGCTTGGGTTCTTAATTTTACTTCTTCCTCCAAGGATTCATTTAATTGATTGATTTCTTGATTTTTCAAAATCAATTCCATTTCCACTTTTCGTTTTAGAGTAACGTCACTAATAAAGGCAATAAAATACATATTGTCCTTCTCTTTAAAATGATTTAAACTAATTTCAACAGGAAACAATGAACCATCTTTACGTTTGGCTTTCAAATCCAAACCAACACCCATTGGTCGAACAACTGGATCTTTTAAAAACTTTTCCTGATGATTGGCGTGACGCTCTTTTAAATGATTCGGAATGAGAACAGAAACATTTTGACCAATTAATTCATTGGGTTCATACCCAAATAATTTATCAATGAACACATTTGAAGTAAGAATGACACTCTTTGCATCTGTTAACAAAATGCCAATCGCTGCTTCTTTAAATATGGCCTCAAAATGGAAATTTGTTAGATTCATCATAGCTTTAAATTTACATAATTAAATGTGTTTTACAAAGGTTTATTGACCTAAACAAAACAAAAAAAGCAGACCAAATGGTCTGCTTTTTTCAACAATTTTATGACTAAATACTATTTTACTTCAAACAATACTTGTTGCAATTTAGATGCCTCTGATAAATGAACTCGTTGTACGCCTTTATCAGCCGAAGAAATACGATATTTTTCCTTAGAAGCCTCCTTCATATTACTTAATTCAACTACCAAGTCAAATGGACCATGTAAATCTGCTTTTGAGCTTATCATTACATTTGGTTGTGGACCTTCAGCCTTTGGATTAAATTCTAACACTTGTTGAATCAATTTACCAGTTGTGTCTTGTAAGGAAACAGCTATTTTAGAAAAAGGATCTTCTTGTTTTTTCTGAACCATTACAAAAATATCATTTCCAATTCCTTTCTCATTAGTCTTTTTCTCCTCAAACTGCACAACGAAATTTTTAGGCTTTCCACCTTTAGCAAAAATTCTACCAAATTCAGCTACAGGTTCTAAAACTTCAGTTAAAGCACCAACCAAAAGAACTAAGGCTATTATCCCTGCCCAAATAAATTCTTTTTGAATACTACCTGTTTTTCTACTTTTTGAATAACCAGCAATAGAATCCCAGTTATTCACAATATGAAAAATAGCAAAACCCACAAACAATAATCCAAATATAGTGTGGGCCATTTCAATAGGATGTGCCTTTTGTTTAACCCAAAGTAGGATACCTGAGACACTGAGAACCAAGAATGCAAAAGCAATGGTTAAAGAGATTAAGTTTTTCTTTTTCATTTAGGATTTATTTATTTTCAAAGGTAAAGAGAATTTAATTTTTCAATGAGAATATTAGACCAAATGGAAAAAATATCCTACAAAAATGATAAATCATTATAAAATTAATGAAATTGCCTTTCTATATTAGTAGATTAAAACCTGTTTATGAAATTTCGTTTAAGTATACTCTTTTTTCTTTTAAGTACATTTTCAATTATAGCTCAAAATCAAACCAAAGGTAAACTTCAAGGTACGGTTATTGAAGAAAGCACGAAAAACCCAATTCCATTTACCAGTGTGCGCATTTTTTCTGGAAATCCTTCGAAATTAGTTACTGGAGGCATTAGTAATGAAAAAGGAACATTTTCAATTGATTTACCAACCGGAGTATATGATATTCTTATTGAAAGTATTGGTTTTGAACCGCTTCAATTAAAAAGCATTTCGATAACTAAGGAAAAAAGTTCTCAAAATTTAGGTACAATTCAAGTTAAAACGTCAAATAAAACTTTACAAGAAGTAACCGTTAAAAGTCAAAAATCCTCAATGGAATTGGCTTTAGACAAACGAACTTTTAATATCGGAACTGATTTAGCGAATAAAGGGGCAAGTGCTGCAGAAATTTTAGGAAATTTACCTTCTATTCAAGTAGATGGAGAGGGAAGTGTTCGACTGAGAGGTAGTGAAAACGTACGAATTTTAATTGATGGTAAACCTTCCACACTATTAGGAACAAACGGTAGCTCAGGTCTATCTTCTTTACAAGGAAATATGATTGAAAAGGTTGAAATTATAACCAATCCATCTGCCCGTTACGAGGCAGAAGGAATGGCTGGTATTATCAATATTATTTTAAAGAAAAATCAAAATCAAGGATTTAATGCCGCTTATGAACTTAATTTAGGTTATCCTGAAAATTTTGGAGGAACTGCCATTTTAAATTACAGAAAAAACAAATTGAATTTTTTTATTAATTATGGCCTCTTTTATCGCAGAACTCCAGGGAGATCTGATATCTATCAAGAAGTTAAAAATGCAGACGGTGGCACCAATTATTTACAACAAAATAATGCCAATAATGTAAGAGGTTTAGTTAACAATATCAGAGGTGGAGCCGACTATTACTTCAATGAAAAAACGATTTTAACTGGATCTTATATTTTTAGACGAACAGATGTACGACGCATTTCAGATTTTCATTATGAAG
>JACCDM011524646.1_pt1 | contig 17260 bp, 21 predicted proteins | sample 7445851 | NCBI WGS metagenome assembly JACCDM01 (sample SAMN15323438, study PRJNA562643) | freshwater metagenome | isolation source: river surface water | place: USA:Blue River Watershed | collected 2017-08-16
AAAGGGTGTGAAAGTCGTGACCCACGGCAAAAACAGCCCTGTGCTGGTCAGCGTCGTATCTCTGGCCGAAGAAGCAGCACCAGAAGCTGCTGCCGCTCCAGCTGCTGCACCTGCCAAAGGCAAAGGCAAGAAGTAATTCGCTTTTGCTGATTGAAAAAACCCGCTTCGGCGGGTTTTTTTGCGACTGATAATCTCATCCCATGATCAAACTCTTTGTTGGCCTGGGCAACCCGGGCGCTGAATACGAGGACACCCGCCACAACGCCGGTTTCTGGTGGATAGACCAACTCGCCGCGCAACTCAAAGTCAGCCTGCAGCCGGAAAAAAATTACCACGGCTGGGCGGTGCGCACCCAGTGTGAGGGGCAAACTATTTGGTTGTTGAAACCCGCCACGTTCATGAACCTCTCAGGTAAATCGGTAGCGGCATTGGCCAAATTTTTCAAAATACAACCCGAAGAAATTCTGGTGGTGCATGACGAACTCGATGTAGTTCCAGGCGAAGCCAAGATGAAATTCGGCGGCAGCCATGCCGGTCACAACGGACTGCGAGATATCCATGCCCAACTTGGTAGCGATGCTTACTGGCGCTTGCGATTAGGCATTGGTCACCCCGGTGTGAAATCGGAGGTTTTGCACTGGGTATTGAAAAAGCCAGTGCCGGATCAAAAAACAGTGATTGACACTTGCATTGACAGAACCTTGAAAGCCGTAGCCTTGATGGTGAGCGGTGACATGGTGAAAGCCACACAACTGGTGCACACCAGCAAACCGCCCAGACCCAAACCGCCAAGACCGGCGGCGGTCATACCCACTGTGAAAGGCGATTTGCATGAAAAATCCAACCCAAGTTCCTCAGGCGCTGAGCCTGCTTCTTCTTAGCTTGTGTTTAGGGCTTGCACAACCGGCGCTGTCTAAAGAGAAAAAACAAACGTCTCCACTTCAGTGCGAGCAAGATGGTGTTTTAAAACCTTGTCCGTCTGACAGCAATAACGCGACAGAAAAAGCCAGCAAACCGGAAGCTTTCAAAGCTCAAGCGGACAACGGCACTGACAAGCCCAAGAAGAAAAAAAAGGCCAAAAAGAAAGCCAAACCCACTCAATCTGCAGTCGAATGATTGGCAGTTGGAGGCTGTGAGGGCCGCGCGGCTTGTAAGCGACGGTACTTTTCCCACAAAGTATCCTGGCTTTCCACATGCTCAGGATGGATAGGAATACAAGCCACCGGACAAACCTGCACACACTGGGGTTCGTCATGGTGGCCTACACATTCTGTGCATTTGGCCGGGTCAATTTCGTAAATCAACGGACCCATGTAAATGGCGGCATTCGGGCATTCGGGTTCACACACATCGCAATTGATGCATTCATCCGTGATCATCAATGCCATGAAACCGTTTCCTCAGTGCGCCGAATGCGCTTGCATGTATGCGAACACGCGTGGTGAAACAAACTGCTCTACATCTCCACCCAGCGTGGAAATCTCACGCACCAAGGTGCTGGAAATACATTGGTACACATCCAATGTGTTGAGAAACACCGTGTCTATGCCGGGTGCTAAACGCCGGTTCATGCCGGCCAATTGAAACTCGTAATCAAAATCGGTCATAGAACGAATGCCGCGCACCATGGTTTTGGCGTTGAGCTTTTTAGCAAATTCAATCACCAGTCCGTCAAAGGTTTCGACCTTGACGTTGGGGCAGTCTGCCATGGCCAGGCGCGTCATCTCCAAGCGTTGCTCGAGAGAAAACATGGTTTTTTTGTGATGTGCTCTCGCCACCGCAATGACCACGGTATCAAACATGCGGGAAGTACGGCGCACGATATCTTCATGGCCTAAGGTGATCGGATCAAAAGTTCCGGGGTACAAAGCAATCACTGGCTCAGACATAACATTCCTTGGTCAGGCTTCATGGGCGGATTATGCCGCTGTCTGTAATAAATGGGCATGCACCGAACCCGCTTTCAAATAGCGGACCTTTCGCCAACCTAGCGCTTGCAAGGCTTCCTCACTCCAGGCTTTGTTGGACTCGAGGTATGCAAAACCCTCCGGCTTGAGGCATTCGTGTGCATGTTTCAATGCCTGTTCATACAAAGCAGAGTCATAAGGTGGATCCAGAAAAACCAAATCCTGACTTTGCCTTGGCAGTTGCCTGAGCAAGGACAAGCCGTCGCTTCGTTGAATCTTGATCTGTGCAGCGTTTAAGCGGTCTTTGCTTTTACCCATGGCGATCACACAGGGGGCTTGGGTTTCGGCCATGGCCACAGCAGCAGCGCCTCTGGAAGCCGCTTCAAAACCCAAGGCGCCAGTGCCTGCAAATGGATCGGCGCAATGCCAGCCGCTCAGGTCTTGCCCCAGCCAGTTAAACAATGTTTCGCGCACCCGGTCAGGCGTTGGCCGCAAACCGGGCACATTGGCCACCGGCAATTTGCTGCGCTTCCACAAGCCGCCGATGATGCGGACTTCGCCCGTGCTCATGGGGCCGCGCCAAGTACCAATGTCACCATGCGCTCGGGTTGCAGATTGCGTGCAAACGCTTGTTGGATATCGGCTGCGCTGAGCTCCTGCACTTTGGTGGTCCAGGTGTCCAAGTAGTCCAGCGGCAAATCAAACCAGGCGATGTTGCTGAGGTTGTCCATCAATTTTTTGTTGCTGTCCAGGCGCAATGCAAAACCACCGATCAAGAAATCTTTGGCTGCTTTGACTTCGGCTTCGGTCGGTCCTTTTTGCACAAACTCGGTCAACACATTTGTTGCGACTTCAATGGCTTTGGTCGCTTGGTCAGGTCTGGTCTGCAAACCCACAGTGAATGCGCCCGCGTGTTGACCCGGCGAAAAATAACTGTAAACGCTGTAACTCAGGCCGCGTTTTTCCCGCACCTGATCGGTCAATCGAGACACAAAACCACCGCCGCCAAGAACATAATTTCCAACAGTCAACGCGAAAAAATCAGGGTTCTGACGCGCAATGCCGGGTTGACCGATGAACACATGGGCTTGAGCAGACTCAAAAGGAATGGCGATGTTTTGCGCAGTTGCCAAAGGCTGTACCTCGGGCACGATCGGCAGTAAATCGCAATTTTGAGAAGCAGGTAAACCTTTGAGCAATTGCTCGACGCGTTGCGTGGCCTGCTCGCGATTGATCGCACCGACGATGCTGACTTTGGCGCGGCAAGGCACAAAGTGGCGGGCATGAAATGCTTTCATCATGCCGGTGTCGATTTTGTTGAGACTCGCTTCATCGGTTTCATCGCCATAGGGATGGTCGCCGTACACGGCTTTGGCATAGGCTCGGGAAGCTTGCACATTGGGTTTGGTGGACGATTCGCGAATGCCGGAGATCCAACGCTGGCGTTCTGTTTGCCACACCGCAGAGGGAAAAGACGGATAAGCCAATTGACGTGCAGCCAAAGAGACAGCGGCATCTAGCAATTCGGGGCGGGTCAGACTGCGTAAATTCAATGTCATGCGGTCAGTGGAAGCCGAGGCGCCAGCCATCGCCCCTAAGTCCGCCCAAGCTTCGCCCAACTGGTTTTCATCCCAAGCCGGTTGATCACCACTGGCTTGAACCCCTTTGCCCATCATCATGGCGGTCGCCTGCGCCAGGCCTGACAAACCTTTGCCGTCGCGCCGGGTTCCGCCATCAAATTCGACTTGGACATCCACCATGGGCAAACTCTGGACTTCCATCAAATACACCTTGGCGCCGTTCTCCATGGTCCAGTATTGAATAGGAATACCAGCCACAGCGAACAAAGGAACGCACAGCCATGCTGCGCAAACTACCAACAGCTTTTTCATTTCGTGCCTTCCGTGTGACGTGAGCCGGGTGCCGGTTTGCGAAATGCCGGACGCGGTCCTGACTGTGGAATCAAAGTAGCCACAGTCAACTGATCATCATTGAAATATTTTTTAGCCACATCTTGCACTTGTTGTGGAGTGATAGCGACCAATGCATCCACCATTTTGTCGGGTGTATCCAAAGGCAAACCTTCAACCCAATGGTTGCCCAGTTCGCGCGCCTGGTTAAACAGCGAGTCCCGTTGGTAAGTGGTGGACGCCAGCCACTGTGCACGCACCCGCTTCATCTCTGATTCATTGACGCCGTCTTTGACAATGCGTGCGATTTGCTCTCGCAATGCCGCTTCTAATTGCTCAGGGGTTTTGCCTTTGGCAGGCACACCGTCCAAAATAAACACTTGCGGGCCCCGTCCGCTGAAGCTGTGGGATGCGCCGACGCTGTCAGCCATGCGGCTTTCACCTTGCGCGAGGGACCGGTCTAAGCGCGCACCGCTGTAGCCGTCAAGCACGGCAGCAAGCATGGTCAAAGCCAAAGCGTCTTGGTTATCGGCTTGTGTGTCAAAGGCTTTGAAGCCGGGCACTTTCCAAGACATGGCCAAATAAGCTTGGTCAGCCGGTGCTTTCACCTCTATACGCCGTGTGCCGGTTTGCGCAGGTTCTGTGCGCGGTTTTCTTTCAGGCAATGGACCAGCTGGAATTCGGCCATAAATGTCTTCTGCCCAAGCCTTGACTTTCGCCACATCAACATCACCCACAATGACCACCGCAGCATTGGAAGGTCGGTACCAGCGGCGGTAGAAGTCGCGCGCATCTTGCGCTGTCATGGCATCGAGATCACTCATCCAACCGATGACGGGTCGGCGGTAAGGCGACGCCATGAATTGCGCTGCGTTGAGTTGTTCATACAAGAGCATGCGCGGCGAATCTTCGGTGCGCATGCGACGCTCTTCTTTCACCACTTCCAATTCGCGCGTAAATTCGTCATCAGGCCATTGGTTGTTGGCAAAGCGGTCTGCTTCAAGTCGCATCATTTCCTGCAAACGGTTGGCGGGAATTTGCTGGTAGTAGCCTGTGTAATCTTTGTTGGTGAATGCATTTTCGCGCCCGCCTAAAGCGGCTACTTTGCGAGAAAACTCACCGGGCTTGATGGTGGTTGTGCCTTTGAAGAGCATATGCTCGAGCACATGTGCCACACCGGACGTGCCGTCGACTTCATCCATGGAGCCCACTCTCAACCAGACCATGTGCACCACGGTAGGTGCGCGCGCATCTGACTTCACGATCAAAGTCATGCCGTTTTTCAAAGTGAATTGTTGGGCTTCTTGCGCCAGTGCCTGAACACCTAGCAACATGGCCATGACAAGGCCTAAGCCCATGCCAATCATGCTGCGGACGTGGCGCAGATTCAGTTCTCGACGGGGTTTCATAGAATGACCTGTAGTTGAAAGTGCGTTTTGCACATACACCGCATTGTAGAAACCTGACGACATGTTTAATCTGTTCAAGCGTAAAGCCCCGCCTGTTTCCGGCAATTCTGTGTCCCCAGCTGCTGAGGTGGCTGCGCGCAGTTGGCTGGGGCGACTGCGCAGCAGTTTGCAGCGCACCGGCAGCCACTTCACCACGCTGTTCACCGGAAAGCCGATAGATGACGAGCTTTATGAAGAGCTTGAATCTGCTTTGCTCATGGCAGATGCAGGCGTGGCTGCTACGAAATACATACTGGAAAAGTTAAAGCTAAAGGTCAAACATCACGGCAGCCAAAATGCGTCCGATATCAAAGCCCTGTTGGTCGAAGTGTTGACTGAATTGCTTTCACCCCTAGAGCGCGAACTCGACATCAGCAAATTCAAGCCCACGGTCATCATGGTTGCCGGTGTGAATGGCGCGGGCAAAACCACGTCGATTGGCAAGCTCACACGCCATTTGCATGATGCAGGCGCCAGCGTGTTGTTGGCTGCAGCAGATACGTTCAGAGCAGCAGCCAAAGAGCAATTGATGGTGTGGGCGGACCGCAATCAAGTCGATATCGTCAGCCAAGACAACGGCGATCCTGCTGCCGTCGCATTTGACGCGGTCACCGCTGGTATCGCCCGAGGCAAAGACGTGGTGCTGGTTGACACTGCAGGACGACTTCCGACGCAATTGCATTTGATGGATGAGCTAAAAAAAATACAGCGCGTGGTGCAAAAAGCAGATGCGGATGCGCCCCACGAAGTGTTGTTGGTGATCGATGGCAACACCGGACAAAACGCATTGGCCCAAGTCAAGGCGTTTGATGAAGCACTGGGGCTGACCGGTCTCGTCATCACCAAACTGGACGGCACAGCCAAGGGCGGCGTGCTTGCCGCTATCGCCTTGTGGGCGCAGGAAAGACAGCATTCACAAGCGAATGCAATGGCTGTATATTTCATTGGCATCGGAGAAAAGCTGGAGGATTTACAAGGCTTCAAAGCCGATGAATTCGCAAGTGCCTTGATCTCTTGACATCTTGAAAGGACTGTCCATGGATGCCTCCGCTGAAATCACCTCCAGAAGAATCGATGAGTTGTTGGACCATTACGCACAAAGCCATCTTCACCCCACCAATGAACGGATTCACTTCGCTGCCATTCCTCTGATCATGCTCAGCTTGATCGGTTTGCTGTTTTGTGTTCACCCGCTGGCTGCCTATGTGTTTATCCTGGCCAGCATGGTTTATTACCTGCGCTTGTCATTGCCCTTCACTCTTGCCATGACTGTTTGGTCGGCCATCATGTTGGCGGTTGTGCATGCCATGGGTGAGCAGCGTTTGTATATTTGCATCGCCGTTTTTGTAGGCGCATGGGTGATGCAATTTGTCGGTCACAAGATGGAAGGCAAGAAGCCCTCTTTCTTTGAAGACGTGCAATACCTGTGGATCGGGCCATTGTTTGTGCTCAGACCCTTGCTCATGAAATTTCACATACGTTGGTAGCACTCGCGCCTGGCTTTTTGACTTTGACCCTAACCCAACCATCCCCCTCACAAAGCCCGTTGGCACAAGAGCACGCTGAGTTACTGCCAGCGTTACAACGCATGGGTTTATGCCGCCCGGATGCGCCAGTGAAGTTCACCGCATTGACCGGCGGTGTGTCTTCACTGATTGTGAAAGTAGAAACGGCAGACCAAGTGTTTTGCGTTAAACGCGCTTTGCCCCAATTGAAAGTCGCGGCATTGTGGGAAGCGCCTGTGCGGCGCAACCGGGATGAAGTGGCGTGGCTGACTTTTGCTCGAGATGTTGCTCCTACATCGGTACCTCAGTTGTTGGGAGAGGATGAGCAAGACTGCATTTTCGCCATGAGTTATTTGCCTGCAGACCGCTACTCCGTGTGGAAGCAGCAATTGCTAGACGGCACGGTCAACCCATCGATCGCATTTGCCATGGCTCAATTGTTGGCGCGCTTACACGCGGCCAGCGCTGACAACCTGGATTTATGTCAAAGCTTTGATCATGACAACGACTTTGTTGCCATTCGCTTATCGCCCTACTTTTTATTCACCGCAGAAAAATATCCGGAATGCGCAGCAGCACTCAAGCGTTTGGTCACTCAAACGCTGTCGCACAAAAAGGTATTGATCCACGGCGATGTGAGCCCGAAAAATATTTTGATTGGCCCCGATGGTCCGGTGCTTTTAGATGCCGAATGTGCATGCTGGGGTGACCCGGCTTTTGATTTGGCGTTTGTGTTGACGCATTTGATGTTGAAGTCTGTGTGGCTGCCAGCCAAGGCAGAAGCGTATTTAGATTCATTTGATTTGCTGTCAAACACTTATCTAAAAGCCGTGACCTGGGAACCTGCCGCTGCACTGGAAGCACGCACTTGCGATTTACTGGCAGGCATGTTGTTAGCGCGGGTAGATGGCAAATCACCGGTGGAATATTTGCAAGAAAACTGGCAGCACGAGTTCATCAGACAACAAACCATCGCATGGCTGAACCGGCCACAAGCCAAGTTGGCTGATATGCGCGCACAATGGAAAACAGCATGAAAACAAGCATTCAACACATACACGCCAGACGCATTTGGGATTCACGCGGCAGACCCACTGTAGAAGTGGATGTGCATTTACAAGACGGCAGCATAGGTCGAGGTGTTGCGCCCGCAGGTGCCTCACGCGGCAGCCGTGAAGCTCTGGAATTGCGTGACGGCGGCGCGCATCTGGGTGGCTTGGATGTCATGCACGCGGTGGCGCATGTGAATGGCGAAATCACCCATGCATTGACGGGCAGAAATGCCTTGGATCAAGCCGCTGCTGACCAAACGCTGATTGAGTTAGATGGCACGCCATTGAAAAGCCGATTGGGCGCGAATGCCACCATCGCCACTTCTTTGGCGATAGTGCAAGCTGCTGCGGCAAGCCAATCACAAACACTTTGGCAATACTTGGCACAAGGTGAAGCGGTGAGTTTGCCTCTGCCTCAAATTCAAATTTTCGGCGGCGGTGCGCACGCCGGTAGGCGCGTGGATGTGCAAGACTTTTTGGTCATGCCCATTGGCGCGCAAAGTTTTGATGAAGCCATGGTGATGGTGGCCAATGTCTACCATTGCGCAGGCCAGATCATGCAAGAGCGCGGCAAACGCTTTGGCGTGGCAGACGAAGGCGGCTGGTGGCCCGACTTCGCTTCCAACGAAGAAGCGCTGCAGACGCTGACACTCTCGATTGAAAAAGCCGGCTACCGGCATGACCAGGTGGCTATCGCTTTGGATATCGCCGCCTCGGAATTTGGCAGCCAAGGCAACTACACCTTAGGCTTGGACAAGCATGTCTACACCTCAGAGGAATGGTTGTCGGTTTTGCTGCGTTGGATAAACACTTACCCAATCATCTCCATTGAAGATCCGTTCGCCGAGGATGACACGCCGGGCATGCAAGCCATCACAAAGGCGGTCGGCCAGCGCATACAAATCATTGGCGACGACTATCTGGTCACGCGGGTGGATTTGATCGAAGCCGCCCGCCGCGACCAAGCCTGCAACGCGGTGCTGCTCAAACCCAATCAAGTGGGCACGCTCACTGAAACCCGTCAGGCGATGTTGGCAGCCCGCCAGCTGGGTATGGGCATGATTGTGTCCGCCCGCTCCGGGGAAACCGAGGACACGGCCATTGTTCATCTGGCCACCGGCTGGAACACCGGTCAGCTCAAAGTCGGCTCATTTGCCCGGTCAGAGCGCATGGTCAAGTGGAATGAATGCTTACGTATACAAGAATCCCTCGGAAACACGGCTGTCTTTGCGGGTAAACGCGGACTCAAATTAGCACTCTAAACCAGAGAGTGCTAATATAGAGCCATTGTTATCCGATAGGAGAACTTCCATGACAGCCATGACTCTAGCCACCCCCGGCACCAAACAACTCGCGGTCAATCCCTGGGCTGTGCTTCCGCCCTTGGGAAATCTGGACGCTTACATCACAGCCGTCAACCGCTTGCCCATGTTGACTTTGGAGCAAGAACAGGAATTTTCCAAAAAGCTCAAAGAAAACAACGACTTGGAAGCCGCGGGTAAATTGATTTTGTCCCACTTGCGTTTAGTAGTTTCCATTTCGCGCCAATACGCCGGCTACGGGCTCGCCCATGCAGACCTGATCCAAGAAGGCAACGTCGGTTTGATGAAAGCCGTCAAGCGCTTCGATCCTGATCACGGCGTGCGTTTGGTCAGCTATGCCATGCACTGGATCAAGGCTGAAATTCACGAATACATCATCAAAAACTGGCGCATGGTCAAACTGGCCACCACCAAAGCGCAACGCAAATTGTTCTTCAATCTGCGCTCCAAAAAGCAAGGCTTCAGAGCTGATGCAGGTGACAACCACGATGCTTTACTGCGCGACACATTGAGTGATGCGCAAATTGACAGCATCGCCGCCGACTTGAACGTCAAGCGCGAAGAAGTGATAGAGATGGAAGCGCGCATGGCAGGCGCTGATGTTTTGCTGGACCCCACTTCAAACGAAGACGGAGAAGAAGCATTCGGCCCCATCGCCTATTTGACCGATGTACAGCATGAACCCACGGCCATGATCGAAGCGCACCAGCGCGACATGATGTCAACCGATGGCATCACGCAAGCACTGGCAGTTTTGGATGACCGCAGCCGTCGCATCGTTGAAGAGCGCTGGCTCAAGGTGAATGATGACAACAGCGGCGGCATGACATTGCATCAACTCGCTGATGAATTCGGTGTCAGCGCTGAGCGTATCCGTCAAATCGAAGTGGCTGCTATGAAAAAAATGAAACAGGCATTGTTGGAATACGCCTGATATTTTTAAAAACTATCCAAACCGTCTGCGGTCATTGATTGCAGACGGTTTTTTTATTTCAGCAAAGTCGCAATATCGTCGGCCATGACTTGCGGCCCCAAACCGTAACGCGCATACAAACGCAATCTGCCTTGGGTGTCGTAGATATAGGTGCCTGCGCTGTGGTCCATGGTGTAGCTGTCTGCAGATGAACCAGCCACTTTTTTATAGTAAATCTTGTATTGCTTGGCCAATGCAGGCAACTCTTCCAAGCTGGGTATCAGCGCTACAAATGTCGGGTCAAAACCGGCCATGTAGGGCTGAAGAATTTCCGGCTTGTCTCTTTCAGGATCCAAGGTGATGAACACCGCTTGCAGCAATTCGCCTTGAGGACCCAGGTTTTTTTTCACTTGCACCCACTCGGTCAAAGTGGTTGGGCAAAAGTCAGGGCATTGCGTGTAGCCAAAAAAAACCACGACAACGCGCCCTTTGAAATCTGCCAGCGTGCGCTTCTTGCCGAATTGATCGGGTAAATCAAAACCCAATGCGTAATCAGCCCCTGTCAAGTCAATCGCTTTGAACTCAGGCTTGTCAGGCGAGCAAGCGGCTATCAATAAACACAACGACAGCAAAAAATAACGATATTTTGCAAACATCACATACCCGGCAAATAATGGTCAATCAAAAAAGCAGCAAATAACAAGCTCAAATGCACCAGAGAGAATTTGAATGTTTTGCGTGCCAACTCGTCAGAATATTGACGCCACAGCGCCCATCCGTACCAGCAGAACATCAAGCTCAATACCAATGCACTCACTAAATAAAACCAGCCGCTCATGCGGTAGATGAACGGCATCAAACAGGCAGGTAGCAAAACAATGGTGTAGAGCAATATTTGCAAGCGGGTGAACTCATTGCCATGCGTCACCGGCAACATGGGCAAACCTGATTTGCGATAGTCTTCGACGCGGTACAGCGCCAGCGCCCAAAAGTGCGGCGGGGTCCAAAGAAAAATAATCAAAAAAAGTATCAAAGCTTCAGGGCCGACATCGCCGGTCATCGCGGCCCAACCAAGCACGGGAGGCATGGCCCCTGAAGCGCCACCGATCACGATATTTTGCGGTGTCAACGGTTTAAGAATGACTGTGTAAATAACGGCGTAGCCAACGAAGGTTGCAAATGTCAACCACATGGTCAGCGGGTTGACCCATATAAACAAAATAGCTGAACCGGCAGCACACAACACCGCAGAGAAAAGCAAAGTGTCTCTGTCAGTCAATTGACCTTGGGCGGTAGGCCGCCATGCGGTGCGTTTCATGCGGCCATCAATCGCTTGCTCAACGATGCAATTGAAAGCAGCAGCCGCACCGGACACCAGCCAAATTCCCAGACAAGCGATGGCAGCCAATTTCACATCGGCCAAAGTGGGAACACCGGGCACGGCCAGCACCATACCGATCAAGGCGCAAAACACTATCAACTGAATCACACGCGGTTTGGTCAGCGCATTGAATTGCTGCCAACGCAAAGGCATGAACTGAGAAAGAGATTTCATAACAAATGCCTGTTGAAAGTCGAAGCAATTCGATGCGCGCTGCGCGGACGAGCCGTAGATAAAACCCACGTCAGAAGTGCCATCAAAGCAGCAGCTGACCCCGTGTGTAACAAGGCCGCCAACATAGGCCAACCCAGCACGGCATTTGAAATACCCGTCACGAATTGCAAACCAAGCAAGGCCAGCAAGGCCAATCCTTGTTGACGAAAACCATTACTGATCCAACCCCTTGCGATGTACAACATGAGCAAAGCAGGAATCACTGCATGCCAGCGATGCACCATGTGTATCGCAGTCAGCGCTTGAAAAGGAATGGCTTGACCTGCGGCATCCTGACCAAGCGGTCGCCAGAATTCGAAAGCTTTCTCAAAGTTCATGTCTGGCCACCAACTGCCTTGGCAAAGAGGATAAGTGTCGCAAGCCAATACCGCGTAATTGCTGCTGACCAAGCGCCTAAACCTGCTTGCATAAGTACGCTCAACCAAGTCAAAAAAGTCAGCACATAAATTGACACAGGCAATGGATGCTCGATCACTCTGTCAGAGATGTGACGCTGCCTCACCCATTGAACAGTCAAGAGCACCAAGAGCAACAAGCCGCCCAGCAAATGCATGCTCACAATGGCTGGAAATAATTTCATGGTGACAGTGAATGCACCAAACGCACCTTGTACGCAAACCCAAACCAAAGTCAGCGATGGCCAGCCCCACAAAGTTCGCTCATTGCGCCAGGAGAACACGGCCAAGGTCAAGATGAGTACACCGACCAGCATGGCCAGGTAACGGTGAATCATTTCAATCCACGCTTTGTGCCATGTCACCGGACCGGTTGGCATGGCGGTTTGCGCCAACTCAATGGCCTGTGATGCACCTATGGGGCTGGCGTGTCCGTAGCATCCGGGCCAGTCCGGACAACCCAGACCAGAATCGGTCAAGCGTGTGAATGCACCGAACAAAATCAAATCGAATGTCAAAAACAAAGCAATGACCGTCAAATGTCTGGCTCGCTGCACCGACAGCGACTGCCGGTTCTTAAGCCATACCCAGGTCAAAGGACCGACAGCCAAAAGCATCGCTGCCAGCAACAGTTTCAATAGTGGCGCAACATTGAACAAGGCGACTTCATCCATTGCATCAGCGTCCCGGTTTGTCCCATGAGACAGAAGCACGAAGCAATCTTTCCCAATCGCGCTTCAAAGAAGCAGCTTGTTCGATATTCAGTCCAGGCGGAAAACGCATCATCCAATTGCCGTGTGGATCGATCAAATACAAATGCTCGGCTAAATCATGGCCAGGCTCTGCACTTAACCATGGCGACAAGTTCTCAGGTGCCACGCGCAACACGACCGCGTCGCTGGTGCCAGCCAACAATTCTTTGGACACCGGTTCGTTGTCAGTGACCAACCAGACCCAATCGGTTCGCTCTTTTTCACGTCCGAGTGATGCTCTGATTTGGCGTTGCAGCAGCAAATTGGATTGACATGCGCTGTCGCATGCAGCGCTTGCCACACTTACGAGCAACCATTGCCCTTTCAAACTGCTCAAGCTGACTTCTTTACCGTCAAGCGCTTGTGCGTTGATATCTGGCAAAGGTTTGACAGGCTGAATCAATGTGCCGAAATTACGCAGCGTCTGCGGACGGATCACGTAATACGTCAAATAAGAAGCAATCACCGGCGCTGCGCAAACCAGCATGACAAAAATCATGCGGATCCGCCCGGCGTTGGTGCGGCTTGCGTCTTGCTGCACCACTTGCACCGGGTCCGGCAAATCGTAAACCGTCAATCCCAGCGCATGAGGTGATTTATGTTCGTTGTTGTTGTCTTGCATGCCGCAGTGGCCCTATCCATTGAAACCAAAAATAAAGAATACCTATCAATCCACTCAAGGCAAACCATTGGAAAGCATAACCCTTGTTTTTGTCTGCCGTCTGGGAAATGACTGGCCAATCTCTTTTTAAACCGTCAGAGTCTTCACCGGTTTGTATCACCAATCCACTGACCTTATCAGATACCATGGCTTGCATTTGTTCGCGACTCAAATTGCTTTGGATTCTCAACTGTCCGGGCATGGGTTCAACAGCAATAGTACTTTTCAATTCAGTCATATGAGACAAGGCAACAGCGACGCGCCCCATCAGCTTGATGCTGTCTTTGGGCGTGTCGACCGGTGCAGCTTTTGCAGCGTCAGTGCGATCTCTGGCCACCCATCCGCGCTGCACCCAGACAACCTGCCCGGGTGCCCACGACAGTGGCGTGATCACCCAAAATCCTGGCTGCCCTTGATGGCTACGGTTATCAAGATAAACCGTTTTATCAGACAACCATTGACCTTCAAGCGCAATATGTCTATGGACTTGTTGCCAGAGCTCAGGTTGAGCCATCAGGTCTTGTTTCGCAAGTGGCGGCAATTGTGCTTGCACCTCGAGAGCTTTTTGATAGGCCAGTTTTTCTTCTGCGCGCGACAGTTGCCAAACACCCAATCTGGCTGTCAAAGCCATGCCAGCCACAGTAGCTAAAAAAATAATGACCCGTCGAATGCTGACGTTATTCATGGGAGATAAATTTTTGAGTAAATCAAAGGATAATGCTTTGCATGAATATATTTATAGCCATTGCTTTTTTAGGCATATTAGCCGCCTTGTCTACCGCCCTGTTGTTCATGTTGCGCGGTGACACCGAAGGCGCACCAAAATCAAGCCGCATGATGCGCGCGTTAGCATTCAGAGTAGGCATTTCCATCATTTTATTTTTATGCATTTTGCTGTCTTGGAAAATGGGCTGGCTCAGACCAACCGGCCTTCCTTTGACATCTGTGTGATTTAGGTTTCGAATTAAAAAGGCCGCTGATGCGGCCTTTTTTGTTGAATGGAAGTGAACTCAGAGCCAGTACACCAAAATGTACAAACCCAACCAAACCACGTCCACAAAGTGCCAATACCAAGCGGCACCTTCAAATCCAAAATGGCTGTCCGCAGAAAAATGACCCTTTTGCAAACGCAAGGTCACGAACAACAACATCACCATGCCCACAAAAACGTGGAAACCATGGAAACCAGTCAACATGAAGAAGGTTGAACCATAGACGCCAGAGGTCAGCTTGAGGTTCATCTCTTGGTAAGCATGGTAATACTCATAACCTTGCACACCGAGGAAGATCACACCTAGCAACACTGTGAGCCACATGAACTGAATGGTTTTAGACCGCTGGTTTTCCAACAAGGCGTGGTGCGCAATGGTCAAGGTCACGCCTGAAGACAACAGCAGTGCCGTATTGATGGTTGGCAACCAAAACGGTGTCATGGTCTGGAAAGGTTCGATGATGCCTGCAGGAGAAGCAGTCACACCAGCGGCGATGGTAGGCCACACCGCTTTAAAGCCTGGCCACAACAGCGCGTTTTCACTGTTACCGAGCATAGGAACAGAATGCACCCTCGCCCACCACAAGGCTGAGAAAAATGCACCGAAGAACATGACTTCTGAGAAGATGAACCAGCTCATGCTCCAGCGATAGGACAAGTCAATCTTGCGGCCATATTGACCGGATTCGCTTTCATGCACCGCTTCGCTGAACCATTGGAACAGCACAAACAACCAAATGGCCAAACCAGCAAACAAGGAGTACTTGCCCCAGCTGACATCATTCACCCATTGGCTGGCACCCAGTATGACAAAAAACAAACCAAAAGCAGCAAAAGCCGGGTGGCGTGAAGGCTCTGGTACGAAGTAATAAGGCTTGGCGCCATGTGTTGTGCTGCTCATCTCAACTCCTTTTATTTTGCAACGACCAGATTGACGAGAAGTATCAATCCGGCCACAAATAACAAACCCGCCACCAATCCGACACCAAGGATATGCAAAGGTGTGATGTGTGACAAATCTTCTTGAAACTCACTGTTTTTACGAATACCAATGAACGACCAAGACACCGCAACAATCGAGCGCCAAAAGGGTCGCTTGGCTGGAACCGGATTGAGGACTTCAACTTGTTCCATGCTCATACGCCATCCGGTTGGGTTTGCTTGACCGACACTTTGCCCACAGGTGCGGCAGGTATGCCGCTTCCCACTTCAAAGAACGTGTAGGACAAGGTGATGGTGTTCACGCTTTTAGAAAGCTTGGGGTCAACCACGAAAACCACTGGCCACTGCTTTTTCTCACCGGGCGCCAAGGTGTATTGGTTGAAGCAAAAACATTCCACTTTATTGAAATACGCTGCGGCTTCGCGCGGCGCATAGCTGGGAATGGCTTGGGCAGACATCGCTCTGTCCTGGACATTTTGAAACTCATACATCACCGTGGTCATTTCACCGGGGTGAACTTGCAATGATGATTGCATGGGTTTGAAATGCCAAGGTCCGCGCGCATTCGCGTCAAATTCGACGGTAATGGTGCGACTGGTGTCTACCTGGGTATTTTGTGTATCGGTCAGTCTGGCGTTGGAGGAACCGGGCAGTTCCTTTTCACCCAAAGCCAAAATGTTCACGCCGGTGATTTCACAAATCGCCTTGTAAATAGGTACCAAGGCATAACCGAAACCGAACATGCCAACTGCCACGATAGCCAGTTTGCGCAACATGCGTAAATTGTCAGTACGAAGATTGATGAGCATGTTCAGTGGGGCGTGAGAAAAGTGATTTTGGCCAGGATACCCAGAAAAAACACAACCACGGTTGAGGCCAATACCAGCGCCAACTTCAGGTTGTTTTTTTTCTGCTCAGGTGTCATGGCACAAAGATCAAAACACTGCTTCAAGCAACGATGCGGGTGGCATCTTGGTTGAGCTTGGGCGGTGTTTCAAAGGTGTGGAAAGGCGCAGGTGATGGCACTTCCCACTCCAAACCTTCAGCAGCTTCCCAAGGACGCTGAGGTGCAGGCTCACCTTTGCCGCGCATGGTGGGCAACACGATGAAGAAGAAGAAGTAGACCTGCGCGATACCGAATGCAAAACCACCGATTGAAGCCAAGGCGTTGAAATCGGCAAACTGCATCGGGTAATCAGCGTAACGACGCGGCATACCTGCCAGACCCAGAAAGTGCATTGGGAAGAAGGTGACGTTGAAAGAAATCAGTGTCCACCAGAAGTGGATTTTTCCGCGTGTTTCGTTGTACATCACGCCTGTCCACTTTGGTGCCCAGTAGTAGTAACCGGCGAACATGGTGAACAAAGAGCCAGCCACCAACACGTAGTGGAAGTGAGCCACCACGTAATAACCGTCTTGCAATTGCAAGTCGATAGGCGCCATGGACAAAATGAGTCCGGTGAAGCCGCCCATGGTGAACACGAAAATGAAACCCACTGCAAACAACATAGGGGTTTCAAAAGTCATGGAACCGCGCCACATCGTAGCGATCCAGTTGAACACTTTCACGCCTGTGGGCACAGAGATCAACATGGTCGCGTACATAAAGAACAACTGACCGGTGACAGGCATGCCGGTGGTGTACATGTGGTGCGCCCACACGATGAAAGACAAAATCGCAATAGAAGAAGTGGCATACACCATGGAGGCGTAACCGAACAATTTCTTGCGTGAGAACGCAGGCACGATCTGGCTAATGATGCCGAAGGCCGGCAAAATCATGATGTACACCTCGGGGTGACCGAAGAACCAGAAGATGTGCTGGTACATCACGGGGTCGCCGCCGC
>JACCDM011162948.1_pt1 | contig 17258 bp, 18 predicted proteins | sample 7445851 | NCBI WGS metagenome assembly JACCDM01 (sample SAMN15323438, study PRJNA562643) | freshwater metagenome | isolation source: river surface water | place: USA:Blue River Watershed | collected 2017-08-16
ACATCGGTTAAGGTTGGGGTTGGGGTCCTTGATGATGAGATGATCGGGTGTGATTCGAAAAATTGTACCATGATCACTGAGCCTGGGAAGATCACGGGAAGGTGCTGTGACAATGATGTCTGATTGCATCATGCGTTTCTCGATAAACACAGCACTTAGAAGCAATGCAGCCATTTGATAGCATGGTGTTCCTTCTTCGATTGAAATGATGCACTTTCGGTTGAGTCGAATACAATTTTCGCATATTTCGTGAAAAGTTCGAAAACATTGGTCGCGTTGCCTTCGAATGTATGGATCAAGGGTTAGTTCAGCTGCTGATGCGGCTGCTGATGCGGCTGCTGATGCGGCGGATGTTGGTGCTGATGCTCTTTCATGCGTTAAATCAACATCGGTCAACGTATTTAAGGTCTGCCTCCGAATATCAACCGAAGCTGGCATCTTGGCGTCTTGCCTATCTATTTGGGCGGGGGTGTTTCCCGACTCACTAGCATTCGTTGAGTCAGACACAGCCGACATCGTTTTTAACTATGTAGTCTTCACTTTTAAGTGAATTTAGCAAAAAACAAGACCAAAACCACTTCACTCTTCGTTGTAGTGTGTGGCAATGTCACAGGTAATGTGAGCGTGAGAATCAGGGGGTAATGAGATTGTGCCACCGAGGACCAATCCGATCGCATATATACCCGCAGGCAACTCGACACTAGTTGATTCCGCATAATTGAGCGAGTCTGGATCCATTTCCGTGAAGCTACACTCGGTGTCAGTTACAACTGTGCCGAAGGTGTATTTTGTGATGCCATCACCACCGGAACTTTCCGGCCTCGTGACAGGATATAGCCCCACAGTAACAGTGGTTGAAGATGACCACACATCATTCGTGCAGCATGTCGGGCGAATGCAAAACAACGGCGGTAGGTTGTTCACGGTGGGATATAATGTGGAGTTGACATACAACAATACAATGGGGTGAATTGCTCCAGAACTAACTCCAAGACACTTCTGTCCGCCATGCGGAAGAGCGTATGTGTTCGCCATTTGCCCAGCAGTAAGATGGCCCGCTCCGCGTGTCACTGTTTGGTATATCCCTCCGGGGCGACTTGCATAGACAAAAGCGGTCGTTGCAATGGTCTCATCGGACGTGCCTGCTTCGGCAGTAGTTGTTGTTGGTGTAGTTGCAGTTGTTAGTGTTGTCGCAACGGCTGCCATTCTCTCTATACTTCCATGCAGAAAAAATACATGGCATAAAACCGGCGCATGCAAGCACATGCAAGCGCATGTAAGCAAATGCATCTCACTATCACTGCTGTTGTATGGCTTCCGCGTAAGACAACAGAAGTTCGGCTTTGATGTGCATATGGGCATCTTGTACAAGTCCGGTTTGCGTGACACCAAACCCATACCAGTTATTCCCAAGATCAAAAGAACTGCCAGTTGTGCCGACATTGAGTGAACTTGTCGATGGCTGCACAGATACCTGAAAAGGCGTGACTCCATCCGGTGTAACCAGGGTATTCATCGCATATGTCTTGATTCCGCCGCCCCCGCCGCTTCCGGTGTTTCCGGTTGCGCCAGGCGTAACTTCGTATATGCCACACGCGACGGTAAATCCGGGTAGTGTGGCTTCGGCGTTATGAGTGACTAGAATCCTCAGTTTGAATTTCGGCGACATTCCATTGATACTGGGATAATTAGCGGTTGAGTGCCGCCAAACAACAATGGGCTGAATGCTGCCCGTGTTGATGCCAGCAGGATCGCTCGCGCTGACACCACTGTAGGTCATACCATACAAAGTATCAACTGGCGTTACGCCATCGTTAAACATACTCAAATATCCCACTTGAATCACACGATCCACTGAAAGTTCAGTTGCGGCGGTCGCTTGAGCAGTTGTCACTGGAAGACGAGTTGAGTCCGAGGGAGTCGGCGCAAAGGGGTCCGCGCTATAGTAGTTGATGGCAGAAGCCGTTGTTTGTGTTACTGGTGCCGACATTGTATACTCTTGGTGGGATGTTTTCACGAGCAAAAAATCGATCAGTTCTTTCAGCATACAAATCAGACGTGAGCCGTATATGTGCAAGCATTGAATTGGACGTGACACGCAAGGGGAAGAGTGCCTTCAATACTCACGCCAATCGCATAAAATCCATTCGAAATGTATGCCCCGAAGTCACTGGAAGTCACAGTGGCGAATGCATCCGCGGCCGGCGATGAAATCAAACATTCCGACAATGTCATGGTTTCGGCGACTTCGTAGCGAACTTCATTTGCTCCACCTGATGTTGCTGGAGCTTGTGGTGCGCGTATACGGTACAATTTTACACTGAAAGCGAGATCCGGTGCAACATCGTTGACCGAGTAAGAAACTCGTAGGAAGCGTGCGAAAGTTTTGCCGATAATCGTCGACTCCGATGCAGTGTCAATATACTCGAATGGAATCACATAAGCGGATCCATTCGTCCCGAGTTTGACTGCATGCCGGCCGTTTCCGAGCAGATAAATACCTGCATCATCACTTGCTGTGAGATAACCCGATGCTTCGAGCGTAGTGGTTCGGCGCTCGAGGGGGTATGTAGCAACTACGTAGGCGCGCGATGCCACTGTGGTATCATTTGCGCCTGTGGTGGCTGTACCAACAAGACACGTCGATGGACCGGCGTGATCAACAGACGACATCTATACTTGTGGCTTTTTGTTTTCAACGGTAAGTATAAAACTATGTCTACGCCTCTCACGACAGCAACCCCCGCGGGGTCGATTACCCCCACAACTATTGATGGAATGACTCAATATTCGCCAGCGAGTGTGGGTTTTGTGTTGGCGGTGTCACCAATCAGCATGAAAAGGCCTCTCATGCACGTAATGTCATATGTACCTGAAAACAAAACTTCAGGCACATATCTTCTCGCGATTGGCGCAATCCAAACGCCATCTTCGACATCAAGTACTGTTCCGCAATGCTATATCGACAGTGTTTTCTTCCCCAACATCGGGACTTTCACAACAAAGATGTGTGTTCAAGCTACTGTTTCTAGAAATGCAGTGGCTCCCGGAGTCACCATGACCATTCGTTTGTACCAAGTTGCAAGCAGCACAGGGACATCTGGTATCATCAACTACTCTCTCGGAAGTGCAGTAACGGGGTCCGATGTCGCGTTTAGTTCATCTGCGGATGCTCTCCAGCAAGGCGTGAGCGCAACATTTACGCGTCCGGACAATGGAAGTTACGCATTGGGAATCGAACTATCAGGCACGACTGCCGCTGATTCACACACTCACGTCACGGCAAATCTCGTGTATTTTCATCGCGAGTAAACTATGAGTGTTCTTGAACACCAAACATCGACATTCACCCGAAAGAAACAACCATGTTCGCCGAAATATGGAGGCGGGTGTTTGCGCCCCAAGTGCCGGTAACATTCGCCGCAATACCATACCAACCATCTGACGGAAAAGTCAAGACTTGTGAGATGGAAGTGAATGATCCAGGGTCACCAACGTCGGATGTGATTGTGGTTGTGGCTGAAGCCGGTACTATTGAATAGTTGTATTTTTTCACGCCATTTCCGCCACCGCCACTTGTCACTGAGTACAAACCAATGGTTGCCGTGACATCACCGAGGGCACCGTTCGAGGGCACCATATACACCATTTGGAGGGAAAATCTTGGCGATTTGTCGAGAAGCGCTGGATAATCACTGCTGCGGTGATACCAGACATACGGAGGCATAGCTGTGCCTGCGGAACTTAGAGTGGCTTCCGGCCCGGAGTTGAACACATACAATCCGGAGGCTGGGTTTGGCAGGGCACAAAACCCTGGAGAAATAACCCGGGTTTGGTTAAGATTGACGGATTGAATCACGAAAATATTCGTCGCGATGGCATTAGTCGTATAGCCAGCAGTACCAACTGCCGAGACATGCGGAATACTAACTGCTGTTTTTTGCGATGTTTGAACTGACATAACTCAAACACTGACACCAACTCAAAACTCTATACTTGGAGCTGCATATTTTTATCTACTTCCCGCCTCGGCCACCACCTTCTTCGCCTGGAGGAGTACTACGAAAATTGACATATAGCCGCATACTGACGTGCGCTGTGCAATCTGCGGGGATTTCTGTCGCAATGTTTACTGCCAGCGCATAATAACCTGATGCCAACTCGTTGTAGCCGGTTTGCAGATCGATGTGCCATATCGACGACTGTCCAAATGGAGAGTTTGGATTGACGATCCCAGAGGCGAGACTAACTGAGTTATATCCGTAGAATATGCCAGACGAGCCAGAATCGCCGAGATCTGGTGCAATTAGCTCGAATGTGATGGAAGACGTGTCGAAACCATTAACTGCAATAGTCGACAGCAAAACCATCTTTGAAGTGTTGTTCGCCATGGGAGTGGAATCCGCGGATCCATTACCCGCGGAAAAGACCTGAATTGGCGAAGATTGCTCGGCAGACATCTTTACTTTGGTGCCGAAGCCGATCGCATATACACCGACATCGCCCGTCGTAAAAGAAGCATAACCCTCGTGCAACAAGGCACAAGGGTTGTATGGCAAGATCGAGACGAGTTGTGATTGCGGCACCATTGCTGAGGTATCTGATAGACTCGGTGTGGAAATTACGCCGAGAGACGTCGCGGAAGTATTTGGAGTCGACATTTATACTTGGTTGGTAAAGAAAGAGTCCAGGTTTATCTATCAAAAAAAAGAGTGAGTTCATATTGATCAACGGGACATACTCTCGTATTCGTCGTCCTCGGAGACATGAGCATGATCGCTTCCGTAGCTTTCGGTGGTTGATGTGTCATTGTCTTCATCGTCTTCATCGTCTTCATGGTCTTCATTTGCATGGTCCTCGTTTGCATCTTCATGGTCTTCGTCTTCATTGTCTTCATTTGCATCATGTGTTGATGTTCCGATGTGAATCACCTCAGTATCTGTCGAATCCGAATCACCCGAATGGTGAGCATTACCCTGATGCGCATCAAAGTCAACCACGAAACGTCGATGCAACGGATAGTATTCTTGAACCACATAGAAGTGTCCGAGGTCATCATTGCGGATCATTCGCTCAGAAGTACTCATCTTTTCATGCGAAACAACGTTCATCAGCATACCACAATACGCCGACCATCGCTTCAAACGCTCATTGAGAACAGACAAATTCCTCCACGCATCGGCCACGGTCGGGAATTTCATCAACGGATATACGATTCCGCGATAGTTTTCACGCAAAGTTCGCGCTTCAATCGACTCCGTGTATGTGCCGAGTGACGAGGTTGACGCGTGTCGATGGTAAATTTCGGCATACCAACTGATGTGGATATGCCTCATATGCGAAAGCATTGCGATTTTTTGCCGCAAGTAGTTGTCAATGGCACGCGAAATTTCGACATATCGAGGAGAATCTGCATCACTTCGCATCAGATGAACCGCGCAAACATTGCATAGTAAAGCCGAGATTCGCCTTCGGTGACGGCAATTTGGCATGACGCAAAGCGTGTCGATGTGGATCAGCGGCTCTTCATCCGAGATGTGATCGTAACAATAGGTGATGTCTTTCGGCCCTTTTCGCTTCACATAATGCGCGGCATGTCCACATTCGCCAGCGCAAACTCGCCGGCGAACAGCTCCAACACGCTCCCCTTCGAAGCAATCGATGCATCGATCGAAACAAGAATCATCCCGGAAGACCGCATATTTTGTTCGGCAAACCCCACACATCGAAATCGATGACACTACTTCGTCTCGAGTTGCGATGGCCTCGCGACTCTTCAACGTGGGTTGGGCTTGAATGCAAATCTTGTTGCGGACATGCCGGATGTAATCTTCCGAGAGAACAGGACGCATCTTCATTCGCACGGCCAACTCCATCGAAACCACGCGGTCACGCCGATAATCGCGGAGATATTTCTCGTAAATCGTCATAACTTCCGAATGGAGTGCTGAAAGCTTTGCCGATGTTGGTCGGCCATTCTGTGTGAGGATCTCTTGTATAGCCGTAATGAGTGATGTACATCGCGTAAATTCATGCAAGATCATCAAGCGAACATTGTACATGTTCAAATGCGGCATATGACGTGCCTCGCGGCCATGCTGCGGCATTGAGCGATGATAATCGAGCCACGCTGCGTCATCTTCCTGGCCATGCGATTTGGCCTCGGCAACATTTCGTTCGCGTTGGCGAAGAGCCATAAGTATCATCTCATCACGGTCGAAGCCATCGTACTCGATCTCAGTTCGTCGGTTACCGTGCCAATCTTCTTCGTCTGATTCTGATGTTTGATAGTCCGTGTGCGTATCAAAGCACACTTTTTCATCAACTACCAGAGTCTCCTCCGAAGTACGTTGCGTCAGAGCCAAATTCCGTTCCATTTCGTCGCGAAAGCCCTCTTCGAATGGAGCGCTCGGAGCAAGAATGTCAACTTTTTCATCAGCATGGCCTTCGGATCGCGTCCGGCGCGGAGTCGAGGTCGAGACCGAAGACACCCCCAAAGATGCCTCGTCGGCCTCGGCACGTGCGATCAAATCACCCAATGAAGGGGATGCCAGACTTCGTACTTGGGTCGAGATTCGCGCAAAAACATCGTCAAAATCCGCAGAAATGCGAGGTGAGATCGCGACATAATGCCTCATCCGCGAGGGGTATTTCTCGATGAACTGCGCATTCGGCCGCCTCGGGAACTTCATGTTGCTTCGCCAACCGGTTTTCGAGAGAAAATGTGTGTATACACTCTCGTCTTCGACCTCCGTCGGATCGAGAAGTCGTCGCGCCGAACGCAGTCGCGGCTCGATGTTTTGCATCTCGCGAGACTTTTCGCGAGACAAAATGTCCCAATGATCGCGTCTGGCAATCGCTTCCCATTCGTGGACAATCTCCATATATGTCTGAATCCAGGCATCTGCTTGTGCGAGTTCGTCGAGAAATTGTCGTTGCAAGTTGCGTTCCATCTTCTCAAAAGCCTTTCCGTAAAAGTCGGCGTATTCCAGACGTTTTCTGGCGAGAACGTGTCTCAAATACTCCATCACAGGCATAGTTTCGACGGCTCGGGGAGCTGATCCTCGGTCCAGTTGTTGGCTGAGATCCACGAGATGTTGCGCGCTAAACTTCTCGATAAGGCTGTTGTATTTCATCAGCAAGCCTACAAACTGCATTGACCAGACAAGCGCATGCGACTCCATGCGGAACTGGATTTCGTATTCAAGTGCATCGTGATTTCGCACATAATGTGCTAGCAGGTCTGGCGAATGATTTCCCTCGGCGCAAATCGGAAGGTGGCTACAAGCATAGAAACGACACTTGTCCACCACACACAAAGCATCCACATAGGCTGAGCAAATAATCTTATGTTCTTCGCAGAACATTCGGCGACTAGTCCAGTCGCGAGCGAAGTGTGCAATTTTTCCGCATCCGGGGACGCGACACAAATGCTCAATATACACCTCGTCTCGGTATTGGGCGTGTTCACTGCAGGTATATGGCGAATTGCTGTTTTTGCGGCAACGCACTGGAAATTTGACACAAGTAGGGTGATAGCAGGTCAGGCGCAAAGCCCCGCCAGTGTTGTGAAAGTAGCAGGTATAGATGTTCTTGTTGAGAAAGCATGCAACGTTGTTGCATTTGTCGCACTTCATTATGTTCGGGGTGGTAGCCCGTCGTATAATTTAGCTCTGATCTTCAGTTTTTTGAGTGCACCCCAAGCTTAAAAAAGTTGAACTAAACATAGCTAAGACCCCAGCATCATGTTCGCGCAATTCACCGACCGCCTCGAGCCAGCAATGACTTATCTTGATCTCACGACTTCACAGATTGGCCAAGCCAATCGTCAACTTACCCGCCTTGCCGAGGTCCCCGAGTGGGCAAATCGCCTCCGTGTTCTCGCCATTTGCTCGGTCGAGCCCACTGCAGCGTCATCAGATGATGACGAACCCGAGGAAAAACGCGTTCGCATTCCCTCGATCAACCTCTATCGGCATATCCCATCATTCCCCAATTTGCACACAATCATCGAATGTGGGTCTTCCGAACGCATTGGTGTGCTGTCAACATACCTCCAACTTAAGAACATCTTCGCTACGGAGGCCATCGATCGCGTCAATTTGTCATCCTTTCGGCGTCGGGAAATTCCCGAGAATGATGATTTGGCAGTGCAAGCACTGCGAGTATATGTGAATGCGAAGCGACTGCCAGATCACCTTTTGGGTCTGGTTCAATTTCACGAGATCACTGCCGAGAACAATCCCATGATTTTGGTTGATGTCAATCGTGCTCGTATCCGACTCACGCCATGGGTGCTTCACCCCAAGCCAGGCGATAATCTCCTGAATAAGCGGACTTGTGTTGCCTACCAACATGGTTTGGAGGGATTTACGGGAAATGTGGGGGGTTTTCGCGCGCCGTTTCACCCATCATGGGTCTTGGTGCTGTTTTATCTGCACAAGGAGCACCATTTCTATTTGGCACCAAAATCAGCGCCTGCCCATAACCTCTACCATGCAATGCCGAATCGTGTTCAGTACATGGCAGATGCAGTCATGGCTCGATGGAAATCGCGTGCATTCACGTTTTCAGATGCCGCTGACGAGGCCAAACATCAAGATGTAGTGAATGGAATGAAGGCCAAACTGTCATTCAGCTATGAGTTGGGCAAGAATTTCGACACGTGGCTCGAAGACCTCCGGAAGGACTGGCGAGCGATCCAAGACTGCGTTAGGTACGATGTGGTGCTTGAGCTGATTGACATCATGTGGACTTTGTATAATATCGGATCATCACTCGAGGGCCGTTATGTGTCGAAGATCTTCGTGATTGATCGGTTCTTTGGCGCGCCGGATAGCCCTCATTGCATCTACCCTGACATGCTTTACTCGCAAATGATGAACTCCTCCGAGGAACTTTCCTCTCGAAAAGACAACGGATGTGTGCAGTATTTCCTCGATCGATTCAAGCAAGTGGAGTCTGTGGGGCTCGATGCTGTGTCCCGCGTGTGATTATGTTTCATGAGATGTTTTGTATTTTTTGCATCTAGAAAAATGAAGTGTAATCTAGCAACAAAGCATGCTAAAGCTTCAAAGCAAGGAATTAGAAGAAAAAACTCGGAAGCGTATTTCGCAGTGGATGCATAGTCATGCTGACATACGTGCATGTATAGGTGGAAAAACTGCGCGACACATTACACAACAAATGCGACATCTCGCCAATTTGCCTGCTCTTGAAGAGGAACTCTACAAAACCCGATATTCTCACAGGGAAATCCGAGATGTCCTGCGATTGCTTTACCAGCGACATACCGTCGGTCCAATTGATAAGATGATGCCTTTTCTGATTACCATGATTGAAAACAATCGGTACCATGTTGCGCGAGATATGTTGCTCGGAATCAAGTCTCGCTATATCGAGCCAAAAAATACAGAGGCATGTACTGGCCCAAATTTGCTATCCAACCAACCAAAAGATCACATCACAAGTATTTACAATCTATGTGATCCGCATACCATTGTTAAGATGTTAACAGTATCGCGTAGGCTAAATCGATTGACCACGATATACATGGATGAAAACCAAGGCAGGTTCTTTGAGGCGGAATATGAGTCTGTGACAGATGTCACGCAACGGGTTAAAGTAGTCTTGGCAAAAAGGCTGTGTCAAAAATACCCACGAACGACGTATCTTCCTGTCGCTATGAGTCCCCCATTTAACTATTCTCAACTTTTGGAATTGCATCTGCTGAATAGTTCCGCGTGTACCGGAGTCCGAGTTGAGTTCCCTCAACTGCTGCGGCTCAAATGTATCTTCAAGCACATACCACGCATCATTGCACCTGCATTGACGGATTTCACACTCACAAGTTCGCGTGACAAACACATTGGTGTTCAGCGGATTTATGATGATATGGTTGCTCCGTTAGTGAATTTCATGTGTGGCAAAAAACTGCAGCGTGTATGCATCGAAGAATACGTTCGGCAGAACATCCTAGATGCACTGGGTCAAATACCGACATTGAAAGTTTGCGGCGTTCACATACGCGAAGAAGATTTCAAAATCCCAGTAGATATGAATGGCGGCGCTTGCTGGCGTTTCACCAACTCTACCTCCTATCTACTTTGCAGTAGTAAATGTCCGGTATTTCCATCATGTGAAGTACACCTCAAAGTGAAGTCAGAACATCTCCGCTGCGTTCGAAATGCGACTTCTGTTCGAGAATTGATAGTGCTAGGTTGTCAGGGAACTATTTCTCTGGGGGAATTCCCTATGTTGGCGAAGGTTCACGCTCAACAGTGTCATGTCGAGCGAATTCCGGCCGCTCTGCAAGAACTTGTATGCGACCATCACGAGACATTAATTCGTGACAAACCTCTCTTGCATATTGAAGAACCAATGATGTCGTACAGCATCAATCAAACCGTTTCATACGAGTGCCAATTTGCGCTGATCGATTTCACGATTGTGTCGAACGTCTTGCGAAAATTGGCGATTCGTAGCACTTGTATCAGTCAGGAAACATTCGATCATCTCAAGACGACACGCATCACGCATCTTGAGGTGCGCGGGGACTTCCACATTGGCAAGCATTCGTTCGAGTATTTGCGTGTCACTCGAACAGATGACAACTCTTCCGTAACCTACTACAAGCGTCGTTGAGTAGGGATGTTGAATGTCTTTTTTGGTTTGCACACACAAAATTGATACACATACAGTAAGAAATGCTTTCGCTCAATGTGTTCGATCATCACGTTGTCGTTCTTACCGACGAAAAAGAGGTTCTCGAGATGTTCACTCGCATCCCGGAGATGATTCTCGACCTTTCGACGATCGACAATTCGTACGTTGTGGTCAATGGCGTGACGTTTTTGCGCATGGAAATCTTCAAGGTTTGCATCGATTACGCTCAGTATGCACGTGATGCATGCACTCTAAAGTGTTACAAGACCGAGCATACTCCGCAGTTTGTCGTACGTAAAAGTTGAAGTCAGCACAAAGATATAGCATCATGTCAACACCGTCACCTCCGAAGATGTTTCAGACAGCCTCAATCACGTTCGATGAGGTCGAAGACCCTCTCGCGATTCATTTGCACAATCTCCGAATCATGTTTGCCGAGCACAAAGCAGCCGAACTTCGCGATGGGCCTCTTTCGCCAGCATCTCTGTATCGCCGATGCACGCAAAAATTTCTTGCATTCTACTCTTGTAACACCGTCACGCCCGAATTTGTAAAAACATACGAAGATTTTTGCAGACACGGAGGTACAATTCGGGGTAAAATTGTACTCACTCGCCAGACGATACATGGGGTACCTCTCGTCTTCGAATTCTCTTTCCGGGATCCTCATCTAGTACCAACGCCAACGCGAGACGAAGATCCATACCATTCGAACCCGCCATATGAATTTTGTGAGATTTCCATACGTGAAATGCGATCATGGTTCGATCTAAATGAAAAGTATGAGTTTACTGAAAAATACCAAAAACTGTTCGCTCAAACCATGAAAAAACCATTCCCAAAACAATCAACGGATGCAAAGATACGTAAGGCTGAATGTGTTGAATTCGTGTATATGCTTGAACACGAAGAATATTTGGTTGATCAAGACTATGCCGGATACAATCGTGGAATTATGGCCAAATACATGGAAGTCTTTGAATCTGATCGAAGGACCAAGGTCAAGGCAACTAGCCCGCCAATTTCGGCGGAACGTATCAAATCCTACCTCACTCGAAATCTGTCAATCCATCGACATTTTGCGCAAATTACTGCACGACATATGATTCGTTTATCTCCAACTATAATCACACCGATAAGTGTCAAAACTCTCATTGACCAACCATTGCCTGGCGAATCGACTCTCGACACTGAAATTCGCGCTCAGATGCGTATGGATGCACACGTAAATCCGAATGCTCGTTTTCTCCTAGCGGCACTGCATATGCAACATGCTGATCCGGAGGTCGTCAAACGCGGCAAACTTCTCATGCAAAGCGCAGTGGATGCTGGATCGGCGCGTGCCGTCGAATGGTTGGTCTCACAACCGCAAGAAGTTGAATGGGTGCGAGACTCGATAATCGATGTTGACACAGACAAAAAAGCATCCACATCAACAATGACGCCGCCAGTCGCGGCAACGCCACCCGCTGCGGTCCGTCCGGCAAAGGCTTCTTCGACGAAACCACCTCCGTACGGGGACAAGTAAGTGCTGATCATTGGTCAATGACCACATTTTTTTGAACCAACTTTGAAACCCTATCAACAATAAAGGATGCTCGTCCGGAAGCCATCTGTCGCGTTTCAAAAAGAGGCGCATCAACACATTCGTGCAATTGTACATCATCTGAAGAAGTATCCACGGTGCAATCTGCTTGCAAATGTTCGTTTTGCGAACATCCTTCGCGATGATAAGCCGCTTCAAAAAGCATGGCAACAGGCGATCGATGTGATCCAACCCTATGTGCGATATACGTATCGAGAAATCCGTATGGCTGTGTTCCAGCTTGCATACAACAAGGCAGATGATATCACTGCTCCACTCAACATTGCCCTCGCTATGCATGACATTATGATAGGCACCACGTCAAAAATTGTCGAGACAACAGAAGTCAAAACACGAAATGGTTCTGATTTGCTGTCGACACAACCAACTGACCACCTCAATTTGATCTTCAGCATGTTGTCTCCAGATGCAACAATACGATTACGACATATGTGCAGGCGATTTGATACGTTAATTGCCAGTCGGGTTTCTCGCGATCCGATTACGTTCCACAAGGCAGAAGAAGCTGTTTATACCCGCAGGAAATTCCCATATCTGGATCAGGTACATAAGCAACTGTACGAGAAATACGCAGTGTATGCAGCCAAATACTATCATTACAGCGGTCGCTGGCAAGGTGTATATGAACCGCGATACATAGCATGGAACGAATTGCGTGAGCTGCACGTGGGTTCTATTCAAATGTTCAAAGACACTACGCCAATCGAACTTCCTTGCTTAAGGACGTTAACGTGCTCTGCGTGTCATTTGCGGTTGTTCACCGCACCTGCCTTGACAAAACTAACAATCAAAGGATGGGGTTGTGGAGTTCGTAGACTTGCTCGAGATATCCGAAACTTTCCACTACTCGAATATGCAGACATCAATATTTCCGCAACACAAGTACTTCTTGATGCATTGAATGTTATGGCACATCTTCGATACATCTGGATTCAAATCGGGTCTTTGCATGGTACTGGAGAAACATCTCGCACTCCCATTGTTTTGCCATCAATCCCCATGTCGCTAATGATCCTTTCTAACGAATATGTGCTGTTGAATGAGTATGTTGTCGAATTAGGCGAAAACTGCTCATTTGATTTGAGCGCCGCAACCAAACTAAAGCGCCTTATTTGCAGCCAGGGCTGCCATGTTGTGAATGCACCACGAACTTTACAGAGTGTGTTTTGTACATGGCACGATCTTAGGTCGAAGATGTCTCGACATCTTTTCCGATTTGCCCCGTACGGACTGGTGACCGATTTACCACACACAAATTCGGATCAATGGAAGTGTAATGTACAATTTGAGATGCGGCGTGATGCGTTGTACATCGGCAAAATCCGATGCAGCGGACATTGCGAAAACCTCACAAACGTTAAACGAGTTGTGGATGTTGGTGGTGTTATTCGACACATGTTTTGAATGGGATCAAACTTGTTTTTTCGCTTGACGAGCTTGTTAAAATGGTCTAAAAGTTGAAGTTTCTTCAAATAGAAATGTTAGTCACATCACGTGATGCGAACTTTAAGCGAACTGTGCATCGGAAAGTGCACTTATTGAAGCATTTGTTCGCGAATTTACCCCAACATGAGGGGCCAAATGACCCCCCGAATTCGTGAAAAGCGTTCGCGAAAACCGCAAACTTCAAGGTGTTTGGCACGATTTAACCAGTTTGATTGCGATCGAAACACGATATATGCGATGCGAAATCCAGCGTGCAGTGTGGAATCTCACTTATCGAACACTTCCGCATCATCATGTTCAGTTGAATTTCGCTCTCGTGATGCGTGACATATCGTGTGGAATCACATCTTCGTTCGATGATAGGCCGATTTTACATCGATCGCAACACGTTAATAATGGAGAAGATCCACTAACAAGGCAACCAAATGATCACCTTGGCATCATTCTCGGCATGTTTTCCCGGCAAGATGTCGCGAAACTTCAATGTGTCTGCATACGATTTCGCGACTTTATCACGCGTCGCATCGTTGAGCGAGACTCCATTGTCTTCATAAAACTTGAAGAAGCAGTGTATACCAGGGCCTCATTCTTCCGAATGAATAAGATACATCTGTTGTTGCATCGCAAGTGTCCATCATACTGCCATTTTATCGATGGGCATAGTTTGTATATGATTGCATTTGATCGGCTTCGCGAATTACATGTTGGATCGATTCTCGTTCGGGGCGAGCTGCATGTGAGCATGCCGCAATTGCGAAAACTTACGTGCTCGGAATCTGCGCTTCGATGGATTGTTGCACCCAATTTGACCGTGCTTGTGCTCAAGGGAAGGAGTGTTCGTGATAACAAAAATACCACGCGTTATGTGCTGGCATTCGCACAGTTGGTCAGGGCTCATTTCGAACCGGGAATCTCAACGGAACTGATGGATGAGCTGATATCGCGAGGGATCCTGTTGGTTTAAGATCTGGGTTTCCCGGTAAAAAATTGATCATCTAACAATTTATACAATGTCAACTCCATTCGAACCCAAAGCCGAGATCACCAGGTTCCTCGATGCCAGTTACATGACGCAAAAAGACATGTATGTCGCGGTTTCGCAAAACCCTCACATCGAATGCATTTTGATCAGCACGCATGATATGTCACATTCGGTCGATGCCGCAAACGTTGTCGCAATCTTGTCGGAAATGCCCAATCTTCACACACTGATCGTCATTGGATTCTGTCCAATCGGGGCTCTTGGACATCGATTGTTCGGTATACCGAATGTACGAACACTGTTTGATCTAACGGGGCATGTCCATCTCACGTATGATAATGCTGATTTTCCTCCGCGAACAACTCCTTTGAAGGTTTACTTTACCTGTCGCGAACCATCATTCATCGCCAAGCAATGCCCTGGTTACGAACTTCAAACCATTCCGATGACTTTCAACATGTATAAGGCACCAATTCTGCAGTCCGTGATGCCGAAACTCGCGGACTTCGATTTGTCGACATACCTCAAGACTGACGTACCATCGCTGCGCATGTATCATTCATTTGGTGCTGTCCCATATGTCGAAATCCCGGGATTCCCATACACTCGATCACTCAAACATCCCGCGATCGTTCTGACGCATATGTTCTTGGCGATGGTAGCTGGGGATCATTTCAACAAGCTATTCGGATCGCAAACAATGCGACGTATAGTGGATACCACGTTGTTCACCCTTCCTAGGCTCATCGATTTGATCCCAAGCGAACATTACCAAGGGAAGAATCTTCGGTTCGAGATTTTGGGTCTTTTCGAGATGGCAAAACGGAAGTTGAGGGAACTCAAGGCATATCATGCTGACATCTACTATCAACCCACCCAACATATCGACTATTATGACGAACTCCTAAAAGATGCTCAAGCCGCTGGACATCTTCCGCTGACGATGCAACTGATGTTACTGGCGGAAAATACCATATCAGCATTTTACGGCAGTTATGGTGGCATACATGATATTATGCGTACTAGCTACGGCAAAGATCGTTCAATGGTGTTGAACGTTAGTCCGGAAAAGGTGTTCTACTGGCTTGCAAATCCGGCAGAAATTCGGCCTTTCTGGACGGCTTGGTTTGACATCTTGCGAAAGAATCGCTACCCGCGGGACATTTCATGCTAATCCGGGGAATTCGAATGAAGCCCTAGCGGGCAAAAAAAGTTGCCCCTATAATTGCGATGTTTCACCCGTTGAGACTTTTTTGCGTACTCGTATAGGACATTATGACCACGTTGAGTACACCGTCGAGGATCTGTGCTGTCGGAGGCACGTATTATAACGAAGCTGGCACAGCCATACCGGCAGCGCCAGTCACTTCACCAACTCTTGTCACACCAAACATCGGCGTAGCCACCGCTACGAGCATCAATGGTATGCCCTTGACATCTGATCCAACAACGTATACCGTTGCGTGCCGAGATACTTCTGGTAACTCAGCGGTTAACGCAATTGTTCCGAGTGTAACGTCAACCGCAACAGCGGCATCCACAACTACCCTAACAGTAACATCCACCCAAGTTCAGATTTTCACAGGCAGCACGACTCAAACCGTAACACTACCCAATGCAACGACACTCCGGCTCGGTCACTATTTTCGCATCATCAACAAGTCCAGTGGAACAGTTACGGTCAATGCACATGGTGATGGACTCGTCTCCACGGTATCCGCTAGCACTGGCGCGAACTTCATCGTGACAAACATCAGCACATCTGCCGGTACCTGGGTCGTGGATGCCGGTGGAGCATCATCAAGTGGAGATGCTGTGTTGTCAGCAAACCCACAAACATTCACGGGTGTTAACACCTTTTCGAACGCTACCGCGTCGACGTCTTCGACAACAGGTGCGGTGGTTGTAACGGGCGGTTTGGGTGTGTCTGGTAGTGTCGTTGGCGCTGCCAGCAGCACTGTTTCGATAGGTTCGAACTCGGCGGCAGCCGCATCAGCCATTCTAGATTTGACATCGACAATGCGGGGCATACTCATACCCCGCATGACTACCGCGCAACGCAACGCTATATTGTCGCCGGCAGTCGGTCTTATGGTGTTCGACACAGACCTCAATTCGTATCAGATTTACAAGGCGTTTAGCACAACCGGCAAGCTGCAAAACTCGAACTCAGATGATGCTACCTTTACCGCACCTGCATTTTGGCAAAGCGTACTTACCGGCCAATCGGAAATCATTGCTAGTGTGTCGCTAAATAACGCAACTAATTGGACGGCGTTGTCGAGCGGAGCGGCTGTATTTGCGGTCATCGGTTCGCATCGCTGCATCTACAACAACGATTTTGCGGGATCCACCGTAGGCAAAGGTCTGAACTATGCGTCACCTACAACCTTTGGCGTAGGTGTGTATCGACTGGTTCTCGGTTTGTTTCACGCAACCGATCGCGCGATAATCGACATCTCGATTAAGATCAACGGAAATGTCGGTTACACAACCATACATAACGCATTTGACTGCTATTCGAGCGTGAACAACGGAATGAACACATACTTACTCGAA
>JACCDM010438108.1_pt1 | contig 17257 bp, 15 predicted proteins | sample 7445851 | NCBI WGS metagenome assembly JACCDM01 (sample SAMN15323438, study PRJNA562643) | freshwater metagenome | isolation source: river surface water | place: USA:Blue River Watershed | collected 2017-08-16
CAATCAGTTAAGTGCTTCAACCAGACCAGATCTTCATCAGCCGTTTCAGTTGATTTGCCGACCTGCTCTTTGTACTTCCAATGCGCTGCCACACCGTATTCAGCACGATTATGCATTTCATGTGTGCGAATTTGAATTTCAACGGGACGACCCTGTGGACCTATCACCGTTGTGTGAAGCGATTGATAGAGGTTGAACTTTGGCATTGCAATGTAATCCTTGAAGCGACCCGGCACAGGATTCCATCGAGCGTGGATCGATCCAAGAACCGCATAGCAATCGCGAACCTCGTCTACGAGAACACGAATGCCAACGAGATCATAAATGTCATCGAACTCGCGACCTCTAACAACCATTTTCTGGTAAATCGAGTAATACTGCTTAGGTCGTCCAGCTACCGAACCGCGAATCTTTGATTCCTGTAAATCTTGCTGAATAGATTCAATTACGTTGTCTATAAACTCGGCGCGTTTTGGTGTTCTCTGGGTGACAAGATTTACGATCTCTTCATAAACCTTTGGATAAAGAACAGAGAATGAAATGTCCTCGAGCTCCCATTTAATAGTGCTGATTCCAAGTCGGTGCGCAAGAGGAGCGTATATTTCTAACGTTTCCTGTGCTTTACGTTTAGCTGAATCCTCGGAGACGAAGCCCCATGTTCGCGCATTGTGCAAACGGTCGGCCAATTTGATAACCAAAACTCGAATGTCCTTTGACATCGCAACAACCATTTTTCGAACAGTCTCTGCTTGTGCGTGATCGCCGAATTTAACTTTGTCCAATTTTGTTACGCCGTCAACAAGCATGGCAACTTCATCACCGAAGTCTTTGGTGAGCATTTCAAGCGAATATTGAGTGTCCTCAACCGTGTCATGAAGCAGGGACGCCGCGAGTGTTACCGGACCAATGCCAAGCTCAGCAAGTATTTGAGTGACCGCAAGCGGATGCGTGATGTACGGTTCACCAGATTTTCGCTTCTGCTCCCTATGGGCCTCTTCTGCTACAACAAAAGCACGTTCAATAATTGAAAGATCAGCCTTCGGGTGATTTTGTTTTGCAACCCGAAGAATTTCACCCATTTCGGCTGCGTATGGCCCGGCCTTAGGGAACAGTCGCGGCAAGCGATTGCGCAGGATAGAAATGCTACCCGTTGGAGTTGAATCGCTCACGCCTGTCCCTTCTCAATAGGACTAGCCTACATTGGGCGATTATTTGCTGGCGAGAACCTTCTCAGCGGCCTTCTTGTACTTTGATTCGCCTTCTCGAAGGTGGCTGTAAAGCGGAGCCGCGATAAAGATTGTTGAGTACGTACCAACAATAATTCCGATAAACAAAGCGAGCGCAATGTCGCGAAGTGTGCCCGCACCAAGTAGCGTGGCGCCGATGAAAAGGATTGAGGCAACAGGTAGGACCGCAACCACGGATGTGTTGATAGATCGAACCAATGTCTGGTTGATTGCGTAATTTACTTGCTCCGCAAATGTGGTCGTTTCGCTAAATTCAACCTCAAATGTGTTCTCTCGAATTTTGTCGAAGACCACAACGGTGTCGTAAAGCGAGTAGCCAAGGATCGTCAAAAATCCGATGACAGCTGCCGGTGTCACTTCAAACCCAAGCGCCCCATACACTCCAGCGGTGATGATCAAGTCGTGAATCAAAGCTGCGACGGCCGCCAATGACATCTTCAGTGTGCGGAAGTAAAGGGCCATCAAAATTGCAGCTAATGCAATAAATACAACGAGCCCATTAAGAGCCTTGCCAGTTACATCCGCACCCCAGTTTGCTCCGATGAAAGAGCTTGCTACCGCGCTACTTTCAACACCATATGCTTGCGCGAGGGCAACCCGAACCTCTTCAGATTTAACATCGGTTAGCTGTTCAGTCTGAACTCGAATTGCATCAGTCCCAACGTTTGAGACTAAAGGCTGCGCTTCAGGTTCGACCTGGTGTACTGCGTCAACAGCGATCTGCTGCGAAGAATTGGAGACTCCCGCTACGCGGAACTCTGAACCGCCGCGGAATTCAATTCCAAAATTGAAGCCACCACGAAGGGTTGGCAATACCACTGCCAAGACGATCATGATTGCAGCTACGGCATAGAAGACCTTACGTCTTCCAACAAAATTTATCGAGCGCTTGCCGGTGTATAGATCGTTTCCAAATTCGCTGAACTTAGACATTAGTTGCTCCCATCAGCTGAGTTATTCTGTGCAGCTTTACGCTCTGCGATTGTTTGGCGCTTAGCGGCCTCCTTAGATGCCTGTGCCGCTTTGGTAGCCGGAACTGACTTCGCTGTGCGGAATTGGCCACGCCCTACGTATCCAGTTGCACCAAGGGCCTTGGAATCAAAGCCAGACCAAGGGTGACCGGAACTAAAGAAGTTAACTTTCGCAAGAAGCTGCAGGATTGGATGTGTGAAGATCATCGCGACTCCGAGGTCAACCAATGTGGTCAGACCAAGCGTGAAGGCGAAACCTCGAACATTTCCAACGGTAAGTAGGTAGAGAACCACTGCGGCCAAGAGACTCACAGATCCTGAAACGATGATGGTTCGGAATGCTCGCTTCCAACCCTGCTCTACAGCGGCACCTACTGAGCGGCCATCACGAAGTTCATCACGAACGCGTTCGAAGTAGACGATGAATGAGTCCGCGGTGATACCGATGGCAAGGATCAAACCAGCTACACCGGCTAGGGAAAGTCGGTAACCCTGTCGCCAAGAAAGAATTGTGATGATCAAATAAACCAAGATTGCCGCTACAGCAAGTGATCCGACAGTCACGATAGCTAATCCGCGGTATTGGAATACTGAGTAGATAATTACCAACAACAAACCGATTGCTCCAGCCAAAAGACCGCTGGCTAACTGTTCGGAGCCGAGGGTAGCCGAAATGTTTTCTTGGCTTTGAACTTCAAAACCAATCGGTAGAGATCCGTACTTCAGTGAATCGGCAAGAGCCTTTGAGGTCAGCTTGTCGAAGTTTCCTGTGATTTGGGCAGAACCACCAGTGATGACTGCGTTAGTAGTCGGAGCGGTAATTACATAGCCATCAAGTGTTACTGCGAAACGATTCTTGGGTTCTGCCTGCGGGTAAAGACGGCTGGTGACGTCTGCAAACTGCTTGGTTCCGGTTGAATCAAAGTCCAGGTTCACAGCCCAAGTGTTGGTCGATGCGCCTGTGGAAGTTGTAATTGTTCCAGCATTTGCATCGGCGATGTTCGAACCCTCAATCTCGACGGGGCCGAGTACAAACTTTTCGTAGCCACTGGAATCACAAGTGATCAGCGGAAGTGTTGGATCATCTACCTGTCCTGGTTCACGAAATGTTGTTGCACAATCAAGAGCATCAAATGCAGCTTTTAGTTCTGCTGAAACCCACGCGCTGTCGCTTGCATCAGTTGGTGCTGAACTTGGCGAAGCAGATGCGGATGGTGCTTCTGCTGAAGTTGCAGCGGATGCGGATTGCGAAGCAAGGATCACTGGACGGAACTGCAGCTTTGCACTTGAACGAATCAATTTCAAAGTGTTCTCGTCTGGCGTGCCTGGAATTTCAACGATGATGTTGCTAGCACCCTGAGTCTTTACCGAAGCTTCGCTAACTCCAGTTGCGTCAACTCGCTGACGAATAATGCCAACGGCTTGATTGAGTTGTTCTTCTGTGACTGTTGCACCGTCAGCAAGCTGAGGAGCCAAGATAATCTGTGTACCACCCTGAAGGTCTAGGGCTAATTTTGGTGCGAACGACGCACCCCCACCTGTTACCGTTCCCAAACCGATGAGACCAATCAGAACTACGACGATGCCGCCGAGCCAGGTAAGACGTTTTTTGGCGCCCTTAGTTACAGATGAATCAGACACAGAAATCCTTATTGTTTGTTTTACTTAGCGGCTGGCTTTTTTGCTGCAGGCTTTTTGGCCGCTGGCTTTTTCGCTACTGCTTTGGTTGCTGGCTTTGCAGCCGGCTTATCCTCTGCTGAAACCTTAGGAGCAGTTGCATCCACGCTACGAATCGCACCCTTTAGGAATGCGATCTTGGTACCAGGTGTGGTCTCAAGAACTGCGCGGTCACCGTCTACCGAGGTGATTTTTCCGGTAATGCCGCTGTGTAGAACAACATTTGAACCTACTTTTACGCTGGCTAGAAGATCAGCAGCCTGCTTCTTGCGCTTGCGTGAGCTCATGAACATCATGGCGATAAGAATTGCAAGCGCGACTACAAGGAATACGTCCTGGGACATTTTGGCCTATCGTTTGGGATTTAACACAACAAAGACGCCTTTAGGCGTCCTAACGATTATAGGTCAAGGAGCCCATCCAACTCTGTAGCAGGCGGCGTTTGACCTAGATGAGCGAATCCCGCTGCCGTGGCCTGGCGACCACGAGCGGTTCGTGAAATCAACCCAACTCTGACCAGAAAAGGCTCCACAACTGCCTCAATGGTGTCTTGCTCCTCACCCACGGCAACGGCAAGCGTGGAAAGCCCCACAGGTTTGCCCTCGAAGCGCTCAACCAGGACTTTCATGATTTCTCGATCTAGACGATCTAGACCTAAATCGTCTACTTCATAGAGCTGAAGGGCACCTAGTGCCTCATCCAAACCAATGGCTTCCTTTCCAGCTACTAGTGCAAAATCCCTGACTCTGCGAAGTAATCGGTTTGCGATTCTTGGAGTCCCTCGACTTCGTTTGGCAAGTTCAATAAGCGCAGCCGGCTGAATACTTACGTTGAGTTTGGCAGCAGCCCGGTCAACCACCTTCTCGAGTTCAGCAGAATCATAGAACTCAAGATGCGCGATAAAACCAAAACGATCTCTAAGTGGGCTAGGCAGCATTCCAGATCTAGTGGTGGCCCCTACCAGCGTGAATGGAGCAATCTCAAGAGGAATTGATGTTGCACCGGGGCCCTTGCCCACCATAACGTCAACTCGGAAATCCTCCATGGCTAGATAAAGCATTTCTTCAGCCGATCGAGCCATCCGGTGAATCTCGTCAATAAACAAGACCTCGCCCGGTGACAGAGAGCTAAGAATTGCCGCCAAATCCCCCGCGTGCTGGATTGTTGGGCCACTCGTTAGCCGCAGCGGCCTGCCACTCTCGTGAGCGACGATCATAGCCAAGGTGGTTTTTCCCAACCCTGGTGGTCCGGCCAAAAGAATGTGATCTGGAGTTCTGTTTTGCAATGTTGCAGCTTGAAGGATCAGCGAGAGCTGATTGCGAACTTTGGTTTGTCCTATAAATTCAACTAAAGACTTTGGACGCAGTGCGGACTCAAAGGCGAGATCATTTTCGCCGCTAGACGGCGTCAGCAACTCATTCATCACCGGAACCGACTGACTTTGAAGCTCCAAGCTGTGAAAGAGCTGCCTTTAGCAGGCTATTTGTTGTAGCAGAGGTGCCGAGAGATTTCACCGCAAGATTAGCCGCCTCGATGGCGCTTCTCTCGTTCCAGCCCAGTCCAGTCAAGGCAGCGACCACTGAGGAAATGTCTTGGCCACCAATCGAGGATGAACCAGACTCCGATGGGCCAAGTTTTCCGGCCAGGGTAAGACTAATAAGTTTCGCCGTCTTAGGACCGATACCGGACACAGCTCTAAATACAGAGTCGTTGTCCTGCGAAACGGCATCAATTACTTGGTCAACAGTTAGTTCACCGAGAATCGCAAGTGCCGATTTTGGGCCTACGCCAGTTACTGAACGTAATAAGTCGAACACTCGCTGTTCGGGAGCTGACGCGAAGCCGAAAATCGTAAAACCATCTTCTCTCACTACCAACGATGTATAGAGCAGTACAGATTGATCCAGTCTCAATCGGTGTGCAGTTCTTGAAGATAGATGAACTAAGTACCCGACTCCGGCAACGTCGATGACAGCGCTATTGGATTCAAGCGCTACCACGTTTCCATTGAGAGAGGCGATCACCAAACAAGACTAACTAATCGCAGCCAACTAACGGCGCTTTGCTGCTGTGGCGGATTGCTCAGCCCTCTGCCACGCTTTTTGAGCTGAAGTCATTTCGTTAGAACTGGTTAGTGTGCCACCTGCGCTTTTCCATGCATGGCAGATAGCAATTGCCAAACTATCTGCCGCGTCAGCCGGCTTCGGAACCTCAGCTAAACCAAGAATCTTGGCAACCATTACACCAACCTGATTCTTGTTGGCTCGACCTGAACCAGTTACAGCCGCTTTAACTTCGCTTGGAGTGTGTAAGTAGACAGGAATTTTGTGCTTGTGCGCCAACATCAAGACGACTCCGCTTATCTGCGCGACACCCATAACGCTTCTCAGATTCTGTTGTGCGAAAACACGTTCTATTGCAATCGCGTTCGGCTTTGCACTTTTGATTAGGTGTTCGATAGCAACACCGATGCGACCAATTCGATCGACAAGCTCTTCTCCGGCCTCAGTACGAATCGTGTCAACCGAAACAAGTGAAACCTTTCGAGAAGTACCAACCTCAATAACACCAACACCACATCTAGTCAGACCGGGATCAATGCCTAAAATTCGGGTTGGCATATTCGCCTAGTCGTTTTCTAACTCAGCCAAGACCTCTGATGAAATGTCCAAGTTGGAGTAAACGTTTTGAACGTCATCGGAATCTTCCAAAGCATCAATAAGCGCGATCGACTTGCGCGCAGTTTCAGCATCTACCTGAATGGGCATTGAAGAAACGAACTCCACGTCTGCGCTTTCATAATCTATTCCGGCCGCTTGTAGCGCTGTTCTTACAGCAACCATGTCGCTTGGATCCGTGGTGATAACAAACTGATCTTCACGAGCTTCTACATCCTCGATAACGACTTCAAGAACTGCCTCGAGAATCGAATCCTCGGTCGTCCCCTCAGTTTTCGCGACCACGATCACACCTTTGCGAGCGAATTGGTATGAAACACTTCCCGGATCTGCCATGGTCCCACCGTTTCTTGACACTGCAAGGCGCACTTCGGCGGCGGCGCGATTTTTATTGTCAGTTAGACACTCGATAAGAATTGCCACGCCGTTAGGACCGTATCCCTCGTACATGATGTTTTGATATTCGACGGCGTCAGCACCGACACCTGAACCACGCTTGATGGCTCGATCGATGTTGTCGTTTGGTAGCGAGCTCTTACGTCCCTTTTGAACTGCGTCGTAAAGGGTTGGGTTTCCGTCGAGATCCGGGCCACCAAGTCGCGCTGCTACTTCAATGTTCTTGATTAGTTTTGCGAACAACTTTGCACGACGGCCATCAATAACAGCCTTCTTGTGTTTGGTGGTTGCCCATTTGGAGTGGCCAGACATAGTGCTCCTACATAGAATTTCCGGATTGGAAACAGTCTAGATTATTGGACCCTGAGCATTTCAAGAAACAGGCTATGCACGCGGCTCTCGCCAACAATTTCAGGGTGGAATGAAATTCCCATCACATTCTCTTGTCTCACAGCAACTATTCGGCCGTCTTCAAGCGTTGATAGCACCTCAACGCCTCGACCCACTCTTTCGACTATCGGTGCTCGAATAAATGCCGCATGCACATCACCGCTGCTAATTCCAGAAAAGGGAAGGTCTGTTTCAAAAGAGTCGAGCTGATTGCCGAATGCGTTGCGTCGTACTGAGACGTCTAACCCGCCGAATCCAATCTGACCTTGAACTCCGTCCAAGATTTCATCGGCCAACATGATCAAACCTGCGCAGGTTCCAAAGGTGGGCAAGCCGTCCCGTATCTTTTCCTTAATAGGGTCAAACAGGCCATAGTTCATCGCGAGTTTCTGTATGACGGTAGATTCGCCGCCGGGAATCACTAGGCCGCCGCAACTGTTCAGCTCGTCGATTGTTCTTATTTCAATGGCCTGTTGGCCTAGCGATGCAAACGTGGCAATGTGTTCTCTGAAATCTCCTTGGAGAGCGAGCACACCTATTGGCATGCTGCTTACCAGCCTCGTTCAGCCAAACGGTGCGGAGCGGGTAGATCAGATACGTTGATTCCTACCATCGCCTCACCCAGACCACGACTTACTTCCGCTAGAACTTCCGGGTTGTTGAAGAAAGTGGTGGCCTTAACAATTGCCTTCGCGCGTTCGGCTGGGTTGCCAGATTTGAAGATTCCTGATCCAACAAATACTCCGTCCGCACCGAGTTGCATCATCAGAGCAGCATCAGCTGGTGTGGCGATACCACCGGCGACAAACATTACAACTGGAAGCTTTCCAGTTGTTGCGATTTCACGAACTAATTCATACGGCGCCTGAAGCTCTTTGGCAGCAACGTAAAGTTCGTCCTCAGATTTAGCAGCCAGAGCTCGTACTTCTCCAGAAATGGTTCGAATGTGCTTCATGGCCTCGGAAACATCGCCGGTTCCAGCCTCGCCCTTGGAGCGAATCATTGCTGCGCCCTCGGTGATACGTCGAAGCGCCTCGCCAAGATTGGTTGCACCACAAACAAATGGAACATCAAACTTCCATTTGTCGATGTGGTTGACGTAATCGGCTGGACTTAGAACCTCCGATTCGTCTATGTAATCAACTTTTAGCGCCTGCAGAATCTGGGCTTCAACGAAGTGACCAATGCGTGCCTTTGCCATAACAGGAATTGATACGGCATTGATAATTCCATCAATCATGTCTGGGTCACTCATTCGAGAAACGCCACCCTCGGCGCGAATGTCGGCAGGTACGCGCTCTAAAGCCATAACGGCCACAGCGCCCGCGTCTTCGGCGATCTTTGCTTGCTCAGGAGTGACGACGTCCATAATGACGCCGCCCTTCATCATTTCGGCTAGGCCACGCTTGACAAGAGGAGTTGATTTAGAAGTCTGAGAATTGCTCATGTGACAAGTCTAAGCCCACAAAAACCGGCGAACTTAACCTAAAGAAACTTAGGCGCTCAGGCCTTGTTCCACGCTTCGGAAATGTCGCGACGAACTTCTCCAAGCAGCCTTGGTAGCGCCTTAGTCTCAGCAATGATTGGAAAGAAATTAGCGTCGTTGCGCCAGCGGGGAACAATGTGCTGGTGCAGGTGACCGGCAATGCCCGCACCGGCGACTTCACCTTGATTCATGCCGATGTTGAACCCGTGCGCACCGGAAACCGCTCTTAGTACTCGCATGGCCTGCTGAGTCAATTCCGCCATTTCGGCAACTTCATCGGTGTTTGCTTGATCGTAGGTTGATATGTGGCGGTATGGGCAAACCAACATATGTCCCGAATTGTACGGAAATAGATTGAGTAAGACATAGGCATGCTTGCCACGGAAAACGATGAGAGCGTCTTCGTCAGTTTTATCTACAGCTAAGCAAAACGGACAATCTTCATCAGCGGGTTGCTGACCGTGCTGGATGTACACCAAACGATGTGGCGTCCAGAGGTGCTGAAAAGCGTTTGGCACTCCAGGCATTTCAGCAGAAGATTGGAATTGCTCGGTAGACAAACTAAACCTGAACCTTCGTTTCGATTGCTTCCAGAATTCTCTTGATTGCCTGGTCTACAGGTATGCCGTTCTCTTGAGACCCGTCGCGGAATCGGAACGAAACCGCTCCAGCTTTTTGATCCTCCTCGCCGGCAATCAACATGAATGGCACCTTGTTCATAGTGTGGTTGCGAATCTTCTTTTGCATGCGATCGTCTGAATCATCGACCATCACACGTACACCGGATTTGCGAAGCTGAGCGGCAACATCGTGAAGGTATGCGGAGAACGCCTCCGCAATTGGCACTCCGACTACTTGAACCGGCGCCAGCCAAGGCGGGAAATGGCCAGCGTAGTGCTCGGTGAGGACACCAAAGAATCGTTCAACGGAGCCGAACAAGGCGCGGTGAATCATTACCGGCCTTTCTTTTGTCCCTTCGGCTGTGGTGTACTCGAGGTCGAAACGCTCAGGCAAATTGAAATCCAATTGAATTGTGGACATTTGCCATGTGCGGCCAATAGCGTCACGTGCTTGAACAGATATCTTTGGTCCATAAAAAGCTGCGCCACCAGGATCAGGGACTAATTCAAGACCAGAATCGGCAGCAACTTTCTCTAGTGTCTTAGTTGCTGTTTGCCAGATCTCATCGCTGCCAACGAACTTAGGATTACCATCTTCTTTTGTCGAAAGCTCAAGATAGAAATCGTTGAGACCGTAGTCTTTCAAGAGCCCAAGCACGAAGCCAAGAACATCGGTAAGTTCCTGCTCCATGCTTTCTTGAGTGACGAAAAGGTGCGCGTCATCTTGGGTAAGTCCTCGAACTCGAGTTAGTCCATGAAGAACGCCGCTCTTTTCGTTTCTGTATACGGTGCCAAACTCAAACATTCGAAGCGGGAGGTCGCGGTATGAGCGCGGTTGACTGCGGTATATCAGAATATGGAACGGGCAATTCATAGGTTTTAGGTAATAATCCTGACCAACCTTCTTAACATTGCCCTGTTCATCGAGCTCCTCGTCCATTCGAATTGGCGGGAACATTCCCTCCGCGTAAGTCTGCAGGTGACCGGAAATTTCAAATAGATTGCTCTTCGAGATATGCGGACTGTAGACGAAGTCATATCCAGACTCCTCGTGGCGCTTGCGACTGTAATCTTCCATGACTCGTCGCATAATTCCACCCTTTGGATGGAAAACAGCCAGACCAGAACCAATCTCCTCAGGAAACGAGAAAAGATCTAGGTCGACTCCCAAGCGTCGATGGTCTCGTCGAGCAGCCTCTTCAAGGCGCTCCTGGTGGGCTCGAAGCTCATCCTTAGTCGGCCATGCTGTGCCGTAGATTCTCTGTAATTGTTTGTTGTTCTCGTTGCCGCGCCAGTAAGCAGAAGCCACACGAGTCAGCGCAAATCCGTTGCCTATCATTCGAGTATTAGGCAGGTGCGGTCCCCTACAGAGATCGCGCCATACTGTCTGGCCTGACTGCGGATCAACATTGTCATAAATTGTTAACTCACCAGAACCAACTTCGGCGGCGCCTTCACCCAAATCTGAACCTTTTAGACCGATAAGTTCAAGCTTGTAAGGCTCATTTGAAAGTTCAATTCGAGCGTCGCCATCAGTAGTTACCCTTCGGATGAACCTTTGACCCGAACGAATGATTCGTTCCATAGCCTTCTCAAGCGCTTTGAGATCCTCAGGCGTGAAAGAGTTTTCGACGTCAAAGTCATAATAAAAACCATCTTTAATTGGCGGGCCAATTCCGAGTTTTGATTCCGGATTGATGTTCTGAACGGCCTGCGCAAGGACGTGTGCTGCTGAGTGGCGAAGTATGTTCAGACCATCTGGCGAGGAAATCTGTACGGCCTCGATGACATCTCCGTCAGAAATAGCGTGGGCAAGGTCTCGTAGTTCGCCGTTGACGCGCATCGCAACGACTGACCGCTCGGTAAATAGTTTGAAGCCATCAGAGCCCGCTTCAGCTTGGACGGACTCACCGTCAACTGACACATTTACTGAAGACACAAGAACCTCATCTGACTGGAATTTGCTCCAATTCTAACTAACGTAAGCCTGCGAGCCTGCTTTCAACTGTAAGCAACTGTGCTAATTTTTTGAATTATGACCAAACCCAAGTTGGCGCAGCTAGATGAAGCAGTGATGGCTAAACAAGAGTTTCAACGAAACTCGATGGCAGCGAAACTCAATTGGCTCAGAGCCGGAGTCTTAGGCGCGAATGACGGCATCGTTTCTACAGCAGGTTTGGTTATGGGCGTCGCTGGAGCCACCACGGATTCATCGGCAATTTTGATTGCTGGAGTCGCTGGTCTTGTCGCAGGTTCGATTTCCATGGCAGGTGGTGAGTACACCTCGGTGAGCGCACAAAAAGACAGTGAGAAAGCCGCCTTAGCCAGAGAACGAATTGAACTTGCTGAGGATCCTGAGGGTGAATTGCGCGAGCTGGCTTGGTTCTACGAACAAAAGGGTCTGTCACTGGCACTTGCAACCAAAGTTGCGAAGGAGCTCACTTCCAAGGACGCTCTAAAAGCTCACGCAGAGGCTGAGCTGGGGATTGACTCAGAGCAGCATGCAAGCCCTGGTCAGGCAGCCTTGGCATCATTCATTGCCTTCGCCGCTGGCTCTCTACTCCCCTTGCTCGCTGTAACAGGACCTTGGGTTAGCGCCCGTATCCCGGTAACGGTTTTCGCCGTTGTGGCATCCCTCGCTGTAACGGGATATGTGGGTGCAAAAATTGGAGGGGCTAAATCGATGGCAGCGATCATTCGAAACGTGGTAGTAAGCCTCCTAACTATGGGAATCACCTATGGAATCGGCTTGCTGGTGGGAACATCTATCTAATTCGCTTGCAAGTTATGCTGGACAAGTGAATTCAACAAAGAACTTTGACGTTGTCTTAATTGGCGGCGGAATCATGAGCGCCACTCTTGGCACCCTTCTAAAACTCATCAATCCAGAAACCACAATTCAAGTATTTGAACGCCTTGATGGACCTGCACTAGAAAGCAGCAACCCCTGGAACAATGCCGGTACCGGCCACGCAGCCCTTTGCGAACTCAACTACATGCCGGATTCAAAAGACGGGTCGTTGCCAAACTCGGCCAAAGCCGTAGCAATTAACGAGCAGTTCCAATTGAGCAGACAATTTTGGTCGCATTTGGTAAGCCTTGGAATTCTTGGAAAACCAGCTTCTTTCATAAACTCCACACCACATTTATCTTTTGTCCATGGTGAAAAGGACGTCGATTATCTGCGCCGCCGCTTTCTAGCTTTGAAAGACGAGCCTTTGTTTGCGGGAATCGAATTTTCGGACGACCCAAAGGTAATCGCCGAATGGGCTCCCCTTTTGATCAAGGGACGCAAGGGCTCAGAGCCGATTGCTGCTACGCGAGTTGCTAGCGGAACTGACGTAGATTTTGGTTCAATTACGAAACAACTCTTGGGCTACCTTTCTTCCAATGGAGCCGTTGTCTCTGTCAATACAGAGGTAAAGGACTTGAATCGAAACGCAGACGGTTCATGGAACCTGACGGTTAAAAACACCGAAACATCTAACACCGATTACTTCAACGCTAAGTTCGTCTTCGTAGGAGCTGGAGGCTGGGCACTCAAGCTACTCCAGAAATCGGGAATCTCCGAAGCAAAAGGTTACGGTACTTTTCCGGTTGGCGGTCAGTGGCTTAGAACATCGAATCCAAAGCTGGTGGCACAACATTCCGCAAAGGTCTACAGCCAGGCATCTGTTGGTGCTCCACCGATGTCTGTTCCGCATCTAGACAAGCGCGTTGTGGATGGCAAAGCTTCACTTCTGTTTGGACCTTACGCAACTGCAAACCCAAAGTTCCTAAAGCAAGGCAGCATTTTCGACCTGCCAGCTTCGCTGCGTCCTTCCAACTTGATTCCATACATTTCTGTGGGTCTTACTAACTTCTCATTGATTCGGTACCTACTTGGCGAATTACTTAAAACGAAAGCAAAGAAGTTTGCTGCTCTACAGGATTTCATGCCTAGTGCCAATCCGGACGATTGGGAATTGCTTAACGCGGGCCAACGAGCCCAGGTGATCAAGAAGGATAAGGTCAAGGGTGGAATTCTTCAGTTTGGAACCGAAGTAATCACATCTAGAGATGGAAGCATCTCTGGTTTGCTAGGCGCATCGCCTGGCGCCTCAACTGCAGTGCATGTGATGATCGAAGTTCTGGAACGAAGTTTTTCGCGATCGATTCCGGACCTAGATAGGAAACTCAAAAAGATAATTCCAAGTTTTGGCACCAAGTTATCCAAGGATCCTAAAAAAGCGGCTGCATCGCTGGCAGCAACTGCGGAAATACTTAATTTAAATTAAAAAAATAAACCCCGATTCTTTCGGGGTTTATTTATTGGTGGTCGATACTGGGATCGAACCAGTGACCCCTTCCATGTCAAGGAAGTGCGCTACCGCTGCGCCAATCGACCAAACAAACGCGATTCCAAAATGAGGATTCGTTGGAGGTGGAGACGGGATTTGAACCCGTGGGTTTACAGCTTTGCAGGCTGTTGCTTTGGGCCGCTCAGCCACTCCACCATGCTTTTGCGAGGCTTACGCCCTATTGCGAGCGGATGACGAGATTCGAACTCGCGACCCCAACCTTGGCAAGGTTGTGCTCTACCAACTGAGCCACATCCGCGTGTCTTGTTTCCAAGACTTGGCTACTCTAACCGAAATTTTTGCCCTTGGCAAACTTCTGCGGTCATTGTTAGCCGCGCCATGACCAACGTGGGTCGGCTTCCGAGTAGGCAGTTTCACCGTGAAGAACATTGTCAACACCGGCAATTTCATCGGTGCTCGTCACCCGGAAACCAATGGTCTTCTGAATCAACCATCCAATTGCGTATGACGCAGTGAACGCAAAGACCAACACGACAGCAGCGCCGATGGCTTGTTTTCCGAGCTGGTCAAAACCAAAGCCCAAGAAGGCACCAACACCAGTACCAAAAAGACCAATGTAAAGGGTTCCGATGAGGCCACCAACAAGGTGAATACCTACAACGTCAAGCGAATCATCAAAACCGAAAACATATTTGAGTTCAACGGCAAGGGCACACGAAACTCCAACAATCAAACCTAGAAGGAGTGCGAAGATTGGCGTGAGATAGGCGCAAGACGGAGTGATAGCAACAAGCCCGGCAACAGCGCCAGATGCCGCGCCAACAGAAGTAGGTTTCTTGTGCACAATTTGCTCATAGGCTACCCAGCTAAGCATTGCCCCAACCGGTGCTGCGAGGGTATTGATGAACGCAAGGGACGCTATTCCATCTGCCGCTAGCTCTGAACCAGCGTTAAAACCAAACCAACCAAACCAAAGAATTGCTGCCCCAATTAGCGTCAGCGGTACGTTGTGCGGAGCATGCATACCTTTGGTGAAACCAAATCGCTTACCAACCACGAGTGCTAGGGCGAGTGCCGAAGCCCCCGAAGCGATTTCTACGACTGTTCCTCCAGCGAAATCCATAACGCCAACGTTGTAAACCAGCCATCCACCATCGGAAATTTTTCCATCTGTGACAGTGAAATTGAAGATCCAACCCGCTACCGGGAAGTAGACAACGATTGCCCAGAGGGCCCCAAATACCAACCACGAACCAAACTTGGCGCGGTCGGCAATAGCACCTGAGATAAGCGCAACCGTGATGATTGCGAAGGTACCTTGAAATCCTGCGAAAGCAAGATTGAATCCGTCGCCAGCCTTTGCCTGTTCAATAACATCAGTCAAGAAAAGTTTGTTGAGGTCGATTCCAAAAACACCATCGATGCCGATGAAGTTTCCGGATCCGGCTCCGCCAAAAGACATGGCATAGCCAAAAACAACCCACATCACACCGATAAGGGCTAGCGAGCCGAAGCTCATCATCATCATCGAGACCACACTGGAAGCCCGTACGAGTCCACCGTAGAAAAATGCCAAACCAGGTGTCATGAATAACACCATTGCCGAACAAATTATCAAGAACATTGTCGTGTTCTGGTGAACCATCTGTCTTCCTTTCAAACGCACCAAAAGGAGGAGCCCGTAAGAGCTCCTCCCCTTGGCTAGAACTATTTAGCCTCGGTCAGCACCGAATGCGTAAGCCTCTTCACCGTGTACCACGGTGTCGATGCCTGCAATTTCATCCTGTGCCTTTACTCGGAAACCAATTGTCTTTTCAATCACGAATCCGATAATCAGTGCAAGTACGAAGCTGTAAACCAATACGGCGCCCGCACCCAGAGCTTGCATCGCGAACTGGTGCCATCCGTGTCCGAACGCTGCACCAACTCCGTTTCCGAAGATACCAATCCAAAGTGTTCCAACGATTCCACCAACAAGGTGAATTCCAACAACATCTAGCGAGTCATCGAAGCCAAACGAGAACTTCAGATCAACGGCAAGGGCACAAAGAGCACCGGCAACTAGACCAAGCAGAATTGCGTATACCGGGTCCAGCGAAGCACAAGCCGGGGTTACCGCAACAAGACCGGCAATCGCGCCAGAGCCAGCCCCGATAGAAGTCGCCTTGCCGTGCTTGAACTTCTCAATGATGATCCAGCCCAACATTGCGGCCGCAGGAGCTGCCAAAGTGTTGATGAATGCAATTGCTGCGATGCCGTCTGCGGCAAGTTCTGAACCAGCGTTGAAACCAAACCAACCAAACCAAAGCAGCGCCACGCCCAAAAGAGTTAGTGGAACATTGTGTGGCTGAGTGATTCCCTTACTGAAACCAAAACGCTTACCAAGAACGATGGCCAGTGCAAGACCAGCAGCACCAGCGTTGATGTGAACTGCTGTTCCACCGGCGAAGTCAATGACGCCTAGTCCGTAGACGATCCAGCCGCCGTCAACTACTTTGCCGTCTTCAAGAGTGAAGTTGAATACCCAGTTTGCGACCGGGAAGTACACAACAGTTGCCCAAACACCAGCGAAAATCATCCAAGCACCGAATTTTGCACGGTCGGCAATCGCACCAGAAATAAGAGCCACAGTGATGATTGCGAAGGTTGCCTGGAAAGCAACGAACGCCATACTTGGGAATGCTCCTGCTGGAGCGGCCGCGTCTGCAACTTGGGCAGTTAGTCCAAGGAATGAGGTGTCGATACCAAACCAACCGTCAATACCAATGAAAGTGTCAGAACCACCGTTTGAAAACGAGATGGCGTATCCATAAAGGACCCAAAGCACCGCGATTAGGCCAAGTGACCCAAAACTGAGCATCATCATGCTCACAACGCTCTTGGCCTTGACCATACCGCCATAGAAGAACGCCAAACCTGGCGTCATAAGTAGAACTAGTGCTGCTGAAATGAGCACAAATGCTGTGTTGCCTTGATCCACTTGTTTACCTCTCTCTAAGAAAACAAATAGTTGCCAGAAGGAGTCTGGCTACTAGTTAGAGTTTCCACGACAAAGGTTTCCGTTCTTGACCCGAAATGTTTCGTGTTTGTAAAAGGTCGGGCTATTCGGTCATGGCTCCAAGCCGTGATACCGCTCGAAGGTACTTTTTTCTGTATCCGCCAGATAAGTAGTCAGGTGAAAATACCGAGGTCAAAGGGGTGCCTGTCCCGCGAATCTTCAATTGACTCTCGTATGCGCGATCAACAAAGGCCACGAACCGAAGTGCATCCACTTGGTTATCTAAGACGTGGCAGTCGATCAAGGCCAAGTACTCAAACGATTCGAGTAATCTGCCATACCGCGAGGGGTGAATTGTCGAAAGGTGTTTCAAGAGTCCGTCAAAGTCATCGTATGCGGTCAAGTTTGGATCCTTGTCAGCGAGCCACTCCTCGAGTTCGGCAGCGTCCATTTCTTGAGCTTGGGCTTCAATCGGCCTATGTCTGTGATCTTC
>JACCDM010215473.1_pt1 | contig 17252 bp, 15 predicted proteins | sample 7445851 | NCBI WGS metagenome assembly JACCDM01 (sample SAMN15323438, study PRJNA562643) | freshwater metagenome | isolation source: river surface water | place: USA:Blue River Watershed | collected 2017-08-16
AGGGTGCGGAACTTCATCTTTGCACTAACCTTTCGGAGCGTCAGTTTGGTCCGCCGATTGACAGAGCGGCTGCCCCTTCGCAAGCACCTGCATGATGAACGGCGACTGGACTCACGCCCTGGCCCGCGCCCGGGCCCATGCTCCCTTCCTGGAACGGGGGCTGGCGCGGCTGCCCGAACTGGAGGCACTGCTGGCCGCCGGCGATGGTGAAGGCGCATTGGCCTGGGCCAAAGCGGCGGGCCATGGCGCCCCCGCGGTCGGATCGGCACTGCGGCGCGAAAAGTTGGCGCTCGCCGTGGCCCTGGCGGTGGGTGATCTGGCCGGGGCCTTCCCGCTGCTCCGCGTGACTGGAGAACTTTCGGCCTTTGCCGACCGCGCCCTGGATGCCGCAATCGCCGAGGCGATCCAGCGCCGCATGCCCGATGCACAGCCGGCCGGTTTCCTCGCTCTCGCGCTCGGCAAGCACGGTGCGCAGGAACTGAATTACAGCTCCGACATCGATCCGATCCTGCTCTATGATCCCGCCCTGCTGCCGCGGCGCGAGCGGGACGAGCCCGGTGAAGCGGCGCAGCGCGTCGCCCGCAGCCTGATGGAGCTGATGAGCCACATCGATCACGAAGGCTATGTCTTCCGGGTCGACCTGCGGCTGCGTCCGGCGAGCGAAGTCAGCCCGCTGGCGATCCCGATCGGCGCAGCGCTAACCCATTACGAAAGCTCGGCCCTGGCCTGGGAACGCGCTGCCTTTATTCGCGCGCGCGCCTGTGCCGGGGACATTGCCGCCGGGGAGAATTTCCTGGCCGCGATCCGGCCCTTCGTCTGGCGCAAGAGCCTGGATTTCGGAGCGATTGCCGAAGTTGGACGGCTTTCAGGCCGGATTCGCGCCAACCATCATGGTCCAACCGCGCCGGGGCCGGGCTTTGACCTGAAGAAGGGCCGCGGCGGCATCCGTGAAGTCGAATTCTTCGCCCAGATCCACCAGTTGATACACGGCGGCCGCAACCCGGCACTGCGCCTGCGCGGCACCCGCGCCAGCCTGGATGCCCTGGCCGAAGCCGGGATTATCGACCGCGAGGATGCGGTGCTGCTGGGCCAAAGCTATGACCGGCTGCGTGTGATCGAGCACCGCTTGCAGATGGTGGCTGACCAGCAGACCCACAGCCTGCCGACCGATCAAGCCGCGCTGGACAATGTCGCGCAGCTCGATGGTCTGGCGGATGGCAATGCGCTGGTGGCAGAGCTGGCGGGGATCACCGAAGCCGTCGGCCAGCGTTACGACAAGTTGGTGGCCGAGCACGCCGGTGAACAGACCAGCGTCGCCGTTTCCGCTCCGCGCAGCGGCGCAGCCCTGGCGGCCGAAATTGCCCGGCTTGGTTTTCCGGAACCCGATGCCCTGGCGGACCGGATCGAAGGCTGGCGCAGCGGCAAGCTGCGGGTGCTGCGTAGCGAGGCCGCCCGGGCAGCCTTCGATGCGGTCCAGCCGCGCCTGCTGGCCGCCTTTGCCGCCGCGCCCGAGCCGCTCCACGCCTTGCTCCGCTGGGAACAATTGCTCACCAATCTACCCAGCGCGGTCAACCTGTTCCGCCTGCTGGAGGCGCGGCCCGGTCTGGCTGATCTGGTCGCGCGGATCCTGTGCCTGGCCCCGCCGCTGGCCGATGCTTTGGCCCGGCGGGCCGATCTACTCGATCCGCTGATCGATGCCAGCGCCTTTGATTTACCCGGCTCGGTCACGGACCTGGCGGAGATGATGGCGCGGGGCGAAGCCGATGACGATTACGAAGCCCTGCTGGGCCGGGTCCGCCGCAAGGTTGGTGAAATCCGCTTCGCACTGGGCGTCCAGCTGATTGAGGGTACGCGCGATCCGATGGAGATCGGGCAAGCGCTGAGCCGGGTGGCCCAGGCCGCGATCCAGGTCCTGACCCGCGCCGCAACTGCCGAATTTGAGCGGATCCACGGCAAGGTTCCGGGCGGTGAGCTGGTGATCGTCGGCTATGGCCGATTGGGTGGCGGGGTGCTGACCCACGCCTCGGACCTCGACATGGTCTTCCTGTTCACCGGCGATCATGCCGCTGAAAGCGCCGGCGGGCGACCGCTTGGCGCCACGCTCTATTTCAACCGGCTGGCGCAGCGGGTGATCGCGGCACTCTCGGTCCCCACGGCCGAGGGCGCGCTTTATGAAGTGGATACCCGGCTGCGGCCCTCGGGCGCGCAGGGGCCAATCTCGGTCAGCCTCGATGCCTTTGACCGCTACCAGCACGAATCGGCCTGGACCTGGGAACATATGGCCCTCGCCCGGGCGCGGGTGCTCTATGGTTCGAAGGCGGCCCGCGACCAGCTCGACAGGATCATCCACGGCGTGCTCGAGATCGCGCGCAACCCAGTGAAGCTGCGCGCTGACGTGCTGGAAATGCGGGCGACGATGGCGCAGCACAAGCCCGCCAAAGGTCCGCTCGACGTCAAGCTGGCGCGCGGCGGCCTGGTTGATGCGGAATTCATCGTCCACTACCTGCAACTGCGCGATCACATTGCGTTGGAGCCGTCGATCCCAGTCGCGCTGGCGGCGCTGGTCAAGGCGGGCAAGCTGAACCCCGCGATCCTTGAGGCCCACCGGGCCCTGGCCCGCTTCCTGATCGCCTCGCGCCTGCTGGCACCCGACGGGACCGAGCCTGACCCCGGCGCAAAGGCCGTACTTGCCAGCGCCTGCGAATCTGGCGATTGGCGCTGCCTGACTGAAAAATTGGCCGAATCGCGTCGCATCCTGGCCGCCGCCTGGACCGCGACCTTTGGCGAAGAACTGGAGATCGCATGATGGCCATTGCCCCCGGTGACAGCCTGCCCGACATTGCCCTGATCCGTCCTGATGGCACCGCCGTCCGCCCTGCGGACTATGCCGGGCAAAAGCTGGTGCTGTTTTTCTATCCCAAGGATGACACGCCGGGTTGCACGACCGAAAACCTCGACTTTTCTGCGCTCTTGGCGGACTTTGCCAAGGCTGGCACAGCCCTGCTGGGGATCAGCAAGGACCCCCCGAAGAAGCACGAGAAGTTCATCGCCAAGCACGGCCTGACCGCACCCTTGGCGAGCGACCCCGAGGAAGGTGGCCTGTCTGACGCACTTGGCTTCTGGACCGAAAAGTCGATGTATGGCCGGTCCTACATGGGCATGGTCCGTTCGACCGTGCTGGTCGGCGCCGATGGCAAGGTTGCACAGGTCTGGAGCCCGGTGAAGGTCAAGGGCCACGCCGCCGAAGTGCTGGAAGCGGCCAAGGCATTGTGACCACCGTTGCCGCGGCAATCCGCGCCGCGCTGCTGACCGCAGACCCGACCGACAAGGCCTTTGCCGCCCGCGCGGTCGCGCGCGATTGGGCGGCCGGCAAACTGGAATTCGCCTTTGACTGCGCCATGCCGGATCGCCCGGCCCGGCCCGCACAGCCTGAACTGCTTCCCCCCGGCCAGATGCCCAAGCGCAACAAGGCCGGGTCTGAGCGCGGGCGGATCGCGCTGTGGCATTCGCTCGCCCATATCGAATTCGTTGCGATCGACCTCGCGCTCGACATGGCCGGGCGGTTTGGTGCCGAGATGGGACGGCAGTTCGTTTCCGACTTCCTCTCGGTCGCGGCCGACGAGGCGATGCATTTTGCCCTGCTCGGTCGGCGGCTGCGCAGCCTGGGATCCCATTACGGGGCCCTGCCCGCACACGATGGCCTGTGGGATGCGGCATTTGCAACGCGCCACGATGTCGCCGCGCGGCTGGCGGTGGTGCCGATGGTGCTTGAGGCGCGCGGGCTGGATGTGACCCCGCACACGCTGGAACGCATCCGCCGCTTCGGCGACGAGACCGGAGCGCGCGTGCTGCAACGAATCCTTGACGACGAAATTGCCCACGTTCGATTCGGCACAACGCATTTCATCGCTCTGGCCGAATCGCGCGGCGAATCACCGGAATCTCTATGGAAATCCTTGGTTGCGACTCATTTCAGGGGGTCAATTAAGCCGCCATTCAACGACTCAGCGCGTCTCACTGCCGGTTTATCGCGCTCTTTCTACGCAGGGGTTGCGACATCGTGATGACCTCTCTTTAACCACGACCAACGAGACGGCGGGGGGTCCGGCCATCTCAAAATTCGAGTTGCAGGCCTCTGTGGCAAGCAAGGCATACAGGGGTCCGGGCGGACAGATCGGCAACGACTTTTCGCTCAACGGTTAAGGTTTCTAAGTGGTCGCTTTCGCGTTTATTACCAAGGTTCGCAGCATGGTCGGCGCTCTCGCCGCGCTTGCTATCCTTGGGCTCGCCACCCCGGCACTGGCCAATGCCAGCGCCACGGCGGCTGACATCGCGGCACCCTTGCGTGAAGCCCAGGCTGCCAAGTCCGGCGTGCACGGCGGTGATGAAGAATTCCGCCGCCTCTTCGCATCGTGGAACGGCACTTCGACCGCTTCGCTTCCCGCCCGGCCGCGCTCCGTGTCGATTCCTTCGCGGATGCCGCTTGAAGGCGCTGGCCTGACCAGCGGTTTCGGCATGCGCGTTCACCCGGTTCTGGGTGGTCGCCGCCAACACAAGGGCATCGATCTTTCCAGCCCGATCGGTTCGCCGATCTATGCCACCGCCGATGGCGTGGTGACCCGGGCTGACTGGTTCTCGAGCTATGGCCTCTACATCTCGCTCGATCATGGTGCCCAGCTGGAAACCCGCTATGGCCACCTTTCGCGCCTGAACGTTGCCGAAGGCCAGGCTGTCCGCAAGGGCGACCTTATCGGCTATGTCGGGACCACCGGCCGCTCGACCGGTCCGCACCTGCATTATGAAGTCCGGATTGCCGGCACGGCTGTGAACCCCATCCCCTATATGCAGGGTGATGCCTGGGCTGGCACCCTTGCCGCCAAGGAGCCTGCTGGCAGCAGCGCCAAGGGCGGCAGCAAGTAAGCCATCACGACATTGCGCAAGAAAGCAGGGCGACGGGCAACCGCCGCCCTTTTTCTTTGCGTGAAAGCTTCGTCGATCCCTTTTGCGCTTGCCGGGTTTAATCGGCCGGTTAAAGTCACTGCCGGATGGTAATTGCCACCACTGGAGAGTGATTCACCGATGCACCCGTCGATCCATGCCAAGAACAATCCCGACCGCGCCGCGATCATCATGGCGGGCAGCGGCCAGACGATCAGCTTTGCCGAGCTTGACCGCCGGTCAAACCAGGTGGCCCAGCTGCTGCGCGCGCGCGGAATCAAGGTCGGCGATACCGTCGCCCTGTGCATGGAAAACCACCCGTGGTTCTTCTGCCTGACCTGGGGCTTCCAGCGTTCGGGCGTGCACTATGTCGGCATTTCCAGCCGCCTGACCCCGCCCGAGATCGCCTATATCCTGGAAGACAGCGGCGCGAAGATCCTGTTCGGATCGGCCTATCTCGCCCCCACGCTGGACGAGGTCGGCAAACTTGCCCCGCAGGTGGAGCAGCTGCGCTTTGACACGCCGGGCGCGCTATCGGCTGAGGATGCCCTTGCCGCCATGCCCCAAACCCCGATCGCCGATGAGCGTGCTGGGGTGGACATGCTTTATTCTTCGGGCACCACCGGCCGCCCCAAGGGCGTGAAGATCCCGCTGCCCGAAGACCCGGCGATCGATCAGGCCAATGCCCTTGTGGGGCTGACCATGATGGCCTTCGGGATCAAGCCGGATTCGGTCTATCTTTCCCCCGCACCGCTTTATCACGCCGCGCCGCTGCGCTGGTCGATGACGATCCAGAAACTGGGCGGCACGGTCGTGGTCATGGAAAAGTTCGATCCCGAGGCGGCCCTCGCCACGATCGAAAAGTACAAGGTGACCGACAGCCAGTTCGTCCCCACCCACTTCGTCCGTATGCTCAAGCTGCCAGAGGACGTGCGCAAGAAGTACGACACCTCGACGCTGAAATGCGCGATCCACGCCGCCGCCCCCTGCCCGGTGCCGGTCAAGCAGGCGATGATCGAATGGTGGGGGCCGGTGATCTATGAGTATTACGCCGGGACCGAGGGGAACGGCTTCACCTTCGTTACCAGCGCCGAATGGCTGCAAAAGCCCGGTACGGTGGGCAAGGCGCTGACCGGGATCATCCGCGTCTGCGACGAGAATGGCGATGAAGTGCCGCGCGGTACTGAAGGCCAGATCTTCTTCGAACCGACCGAAGGGATGGTGCCCTTCGAATATCACAACGATCCCGAAAAGACCCGCGATGCCCGCAACAAGCACGGCTGGTCGAGCCTGGGTGATGTCGGTTACCAGGATGAGGACGGCTACCTGTTCCTGACCGACCGCAAGAGCTTCATGATCATCTCGGGAGGGGTCAATATCTACCCGCAGGAGATCGAGAACCTGCTGGTCACCCACCCCAAGGTGGCCGACGCCGCGGTGATCGGCGCGCCCGATCCGGAAATGGGCGAGAAGGTGGTGGCGGTGATCCAGCCGCTCGACATGGCCCAAGCCGGTGAGGCGCTGGCGGACGAGATCCGCGAGTACCTTGCGGGCCAGCTCAGCCGCGTGAAGATGCCGCGCCAGATCGATTTCCGTGAGGCGCTGCCCCGCGAACTGACCGGCAAGCTCTACAAGCGGCTGCTGCGCGATGAATACAAGGCGGCCTATGAAGCCGCGCAAGCCAAGGGGTAATTGCCATGACCGGACCCGTTGCCAGCCCCGCCGATGCCCTGGCGGTAATCGATCCCAAGTCCTATGCCGATTGGAACGCGGCGCTGGACCTGTTCGACCGGTTGCGGGCCGAGAGCCCGGTAGTTCGGATCGAAAGCCCGACCGACGATCACGAACCCTTCTGGCTGGTCACCAAATATGACGATGTGATGCGCATTTCGAAGGACAATGCGACCTTCCTCAATGCGCCGCGTTCGGTGGTCTTCACCAATCGCGGGGGTGAGGCGCTGGCCCGGCAGGTTACGGCCCAGCAGGGTGATGAAAGCCCTAACCTGGTGGCCTCGCTGGTTGCCATGGACGCACCCAAGCATCCCAAGCTGCGCCGTCTGACGCAGGACTGGTTCATGCCCAAGAACCTGCGCAGCCTGGAAGGCCGGGTGCGCGAACTAGCCAAGGCGACGGTCGAGCGGTTCATCGCCGCCGGCGGAGAAACCGGCAGCGCAGACTTCGTCACCCATGTTGCCGCGCCCTATCCGCTGCACGTCGTCATGCAGATCCTGGGGGTGCCCGAGGAAGACGAACCAAAGATGCTGTTCCTGACCCAGCAAATGTTCGGCGGGCAGGACGAGGATCTTTCCAAAAGCGGCATGGCCGACATGACGCCCGAGATGATCAGCCAGATCGTGTTCGGCGCCGTGGCGGAATTTGAAACCTATTTCGAAGGCCTCGCTGCCCAACGCCGCGCCAATCCGACCGATGACGTGGCGACCATCCTGGCCAATGCCGAAGTGGATGGCGAACCCATTTCAGCCCGTGACCGCGCCGGCTATTACATCATCACCGCCAGCGCCGGGCACGATACCACCAGCGCCAGCACCGCCGGGGCGATGCTGGCCCTGGCCAAGGACCCGGAACAGTTCGCCAAGGTCAAGGCCGACCGCAGCCTGCTGGCCAATATCGTTGAGGAAGCGATCCGCTGGACCACGCCGGTCCAGCACTTCATGCGGATGGCGAATGCGGATGTTGAACTGTCGGGCGTGAAGATCGCCAAGGGCGACTGGATCATGATCAACTATGTTGCCGCCAACCACGATCCGGCACAGTTCCAGAACTCGCGCAAGTTCGATGTGACCCGCGACCAGACCCGCCACCTCGCCTTCGGTGCGGGTGCGCACCAGTGCCTGGGGCTGCACCTGGCGCGGCTGGAAATGAAGCTGCTGTTCGAAGCGCTGCTTGACCGGATCGAAAGCGTCGAGCTGGCCGGCGAGCCACGCCGTGCAAAGAGCACCTTCGTCGGCGGGCTGAAAACCCTGCCGCTGCGCTTTACCGCCAACTAGGCGGCCAGCGGCAGCGGGTTCTCGTCCGCTGGGTACTCGATAGGTTGGTCACCCCAGTCGGCGGGGATGCCGGGAATGCTGGCAAGCCAGCCAATCCAATCGAAGCGGGTGTCTGTCTGGTCCATGAGTCGCAGGCTCTCATGGCCTTGTTGCAGGATGATGACGGCTTAGACCTGGCGCCATTCCCCTGGCGGCAGGCCATCGAGCGACCAGTCACCGATCGCCCAGCGCACCAGCCGCAGCGTGGGGTGGCCCACGGCGGCGGTCATCCGCCGGACCTGCCGGTTGCGTCCCTCGCTGATTGTCAGTCGCAGCCAGCAATCGGGCACGGTCTTGCGAAACCGCACCGGCGGATTGCGCGGCCAGAGTTGCGGCGGATCGATTCGCTCGGCCTGGGCCGGGCGTGTCATCCCGTCATTGAGCATCACGCCCCGGCGCAGCGCGGTGACTGCGTCGTCCCCTGCCTCACCTTCCACCTGCACCAGATAGGTCTTGGGCAGCTTGAACTTCGGATCGGCAATCCGCGCCTGCAAGTGCCCATCGTCAGTCAGCAGCAGCAGCCCTTCGCTATCCCGGTCCAGCCGCCCGGCCGGATAGACCCCCGGCAGATCGATAAAGTCCGACAGCGTCGCCCGCGGCGAACCGGCGGTCCCCGCATCGGTGAACTGCGAGAGCACGTTCATCGGCTTGTTGAAGGCTATCAGCGTCATCGCGGTCCGGCTTAGTGCGCCATTGGTCGAAGCGGAAGGGCGATTGGCAGGATCGTTACTGGCCTGTAGCGGTAAACCCAGCTTCACTGAACTGGAGCGGCGCTCCATAGTGCCGAGCTGCCTAAGAGGGGACTGAACCAGATGACCAAGCTTTCGACCGGCCTTGCGGCCGTAACGCTCGCGCTGTTTGCCTCAACCGCGCTGTCCGCCCAGACCGCTGCGCCGGCTGCGGCCCCGACTGCGGCTACTGCGCAGGCCAGCGAAGATGCGCGCCTCACCCAGTTCCTCGACACGGAATTTGCAGCCTATGTGAAGACCCAGCCGCAGCTCGCCACCCGCCTTGGCATCAAGGACGGTGGCGACAAGTGGAACGACATCAGCGACAAGGCTGCAGCAGCCGACGTCGCCTGGCGTAAGGCCAGCGTAGCGCGGATGAAGGCGCAGTTCGATCGCGCCAAGCTCTCGCCCGAAGGCCAGGTCAACTATGATATCTGGGCGCTGGAGGCAGACCGGGCCGCGCTGTCCAACAAGAACCGGGTCTATCGCCCGCCGTTCTATTCGCGGCTCTATTCGCTGCACAGCCAGATGCCGGACTTCCTGATCAACACCGATACGGTCAACGATGTCACGGATCTCAACAATTACATCGCCCGCCTGCGCGGTATGCCGGCCGTGCTCGATCTGGGAATCGCGCGCAGCAAGGCCAGCGACAAGGCCGGGATCCACGCACCCAAGTTCCAGATTGAAACGATCATCTCCAGCAGTCAGCAGCTGACCAGCGGCGTGCCCTTTGGCCCCGGCCCGGATGCGGCGCTGTGGGCGGACGTGAAGGCCAAGACCGCCAAGCTGGTTGCCTCCGGCAAGTTGAACCAGGCCGATGCTGACATGCTGCTGGGCCAGGCCAAGGATGCGATCCTGGCGCTCAAGCCAGCCTATGGCCGGGTCATTGCCTGGGCGCAGAGCAATCTGGCTACGGCCCCCAGCGGCAAGGTTGGTGCGGTCACCCTGCCGGGCGGGCTGGACTACTATGCCAATGAACTGAAGCTTGTTACCACCACCGACCTGACCGCCGACCAGATCCACCAGATCGGCTTGAAGGAAGTGGCGCGGATCGAGGCGGAGCAGGATGCCCTGGCTCGCCAGGCCGGGTTCAAGGACCGCGAAGCCTTCTATCAGGAGCGCAAGCGGCTTTACCCACCGCAGCCGTTCACCGACGAAACCCGCGCCGAATACCTCAAGACCGCGAATGAATTCGTCCAGCATACCCGCACGCTGCTGCCCAAGTACTTCGGCATGCTGCCGGCCTATGGCATCGAAGTGGTGCGCGAACCGGCCTTCTCGGAAGTTCCCGGTGGCGCGGCCCATGCCAGCCAGCCCAGCCCCGATGGCACCCGTCCGGCGCGGACCTATGTTCACCTGGTCGGCACCCGCCCCGATCCCGCCGCGCTTTACACGCTGATGTGCCACGAAGCCGTGCCCGGCCATAACACCCAGGGCGATATCCAGGTGCGCCAGCAGGGTGGACCCAAATTCCGTTCGGCCACCGGCTATGTGGCCTTTGGTGAAGGCTGGGGCCTTTATGCCGAAGCGGTCTGCAAGGAAATGGGCGCCTTCCCAGATATCGCGGCCGACTTCATGCGGCTGGATGCCGAACTGTTCCGCGCTGCGCGACTGGTGGTCGATACCGGCCTCCACGCCAAAGGCTGGACCGAGGATCAGGCCGTCACTTACATGAACACCACCGGCCGCCAGCCGATTGAGCGTTCGCGTTCGGAAATCCGCCGCTACATCACCCTGCCGGGCCAGGCGACGGGCTACAAGATCGGCATGCTCAAGATCATGGAACTGCGGGCACGGGCCGAGCAGAAGCTCGGCGCCAAGTTCGATGTAAAGGCCTTCCACGACCTGCTGATCGCTTCCGGCTCGCAGCCGCTCTCAATCCTAGAGCGCCGCGTTGATGAATGGATCGCCGCCCGCGCCGGGTAAGCGACTACTTGAGCGTCAGCAGATAGGTGACCAGGGCCCGGCGCGCAGCCGGGTCCTGGATCCCGCCGAAGGGCATGCGGGTACCCGGCACGGTCTTCTGCGGGGAAGCCAGCCAGCGATCGAGTGTGGCGGCATTCCAGGTGATCTTCGCCTTCTTCAGCGCCGGACTGTAGTCATAGCCTGGCAGGCTGCCAGCCTTGCGCCCGCCCACGCCGTGCAGGCTGGGGCCAAACACGGTCTTGCCCGGCTCGGTCGAATGGCAGGATGCGCATTGCGCGAAGGCGGGTGGGCGGCTTTGCCCTATCGCCGGGGTGGCGATCAATGCGGTGATTACAACCAAGGCGCGCATCGCGTTCTCCCTTGCAGGACAGGCAAGGGCGGCAGCCGGACTGACCGGCCACCGCCCCATTTGCCATCAGATGCGGATCAGAAGCGGTCCGCGTTCATCACCTTGGTCCAGGCCTTGACGAAGTCGGCCACGAACTTGTCCTTGGCATCGTCTGAGGCATAGACCTCGGCCACGGCGCGCAGTTCAGAGTTCGAACCGAAGACCAGATCGACCGGGGTGGCGGTCCATTTGGCTGCGCCGGTCGCCCGGTCCTTGCCTTCATACAGGCCCGGCGTGGCCGCCGACTTGCTCCAGACCGTGTCCATCGACAGCAGGTTGACGAAGAAGTCATTGGTCAGGGTGCCTGGACGCGTGGTGAAAACACCGGCGGTCGAACCACCAGCATTGGCACCCAGCGCACGCATCCCGCCCACCAGTACGGTCATTTCCGGCACGGTCAGGTTAAGCATGTCAGCCTTGTCGATCAGCGCCTCGGTCGGTCCGAAGTGGGCATCCGCGCCGTAATAGTTGCGGAAACCATCGGCGGTCGGGCGCAGGTCGTTCAGCGCCTTGGTGTCGGCCTGGCTCGGCAGGGCATCAACCCGGCCAGCCGTAAAGGGCACCGTCACCTCATGGCCGGCGGCCTTGGCGGCCTGCTCGATCCCGACGGTCCCGCCCAGCACGATCAGATCGGCCAGCGAAACCTTCTTGGCACCGCCCTTGTTGAAGTCAGCGCGGATCGTTTCAAGCGAAGCCAGCACCTTGTTCAGCTCGGCCTGGTCATTGACCGCCCAGGACTTCATCGGTTCAAAGCGAATGCGGGCACCGTTAGCGCCGCCGCGCATGTCGGTGGCACGGAAGGTCGAGGCCGAAGCCCAGGCGGTGCGGACCAGTTCCGCCGCGGTCAGGCCCGATGCCGCAATCCGTCCCTTCAGCGAGGCAACGTCGGCTGCTTCAACCTGCGGATAGTCTGCCTTGGGCAGCGGCTCCTGCCAGGCGAAGGTCACCTTCGGGGCATCCGGGCCGAGATAACGGGCCTGGGGGCCCATGTCGCGGTGGGTCAGCTTGAACCACGCGCGCGCAAAGGCATCGGCAAATTCCTGGGGCTTCTTGTGCCAGCGCTGGGTGATCTTGCGGAAACCGGGATCTTCCTTGAGCGCCAGGTCGGTGGTGAACATGATCGGCGCGTGGCGGACGCCAGCGCGGTGCGCGTCTGGCACCATGTTCGCCGCGGCAGCATCCTTGGGCACCCACTGGGTGGCCCCGGCCGGGCTCTTGGTCTTGACCCATTCGAAACCATAGAGGTTGTCGAGGTACTGGGTGGTCCAGGCGATCGGATTGGCCGTCCAGGCGCCTTCAAGGCCGCTGGTAATCGTATCTTCCGAATGGCCCTTGCCGCACTTGTTGGCCCAGCCCTTGCCCTGCTGCTCGATCGCCGCTGTGCCAGGGTCATTGCCGACGCAGTCTTCCGGCTTGCGGGCACCGTGCGCCTTGCCAAAGGTGTGGCCACCCGCGATCAGCGCAGCGGTTTCTTCGTCATTCATCGCCATGGCACCGAATGCGCGGCGGATGTCAGCGGCAGCGGCCAGCGGATCGGGATTGCCGTTCGGGCCTTCCGGATTGACGTAGATCAGGCCCATCTGCACCGCGGCGAGCGGACCCTTAAGGTTACCCTTGGCATCGCGGCGCTCATCGGCCAGCAGCTTCTTTTCCGGACCCCAGAACACCACGTCCGGCTGCCAGGCATCAACGCGACCACCGGCAAAGCCGAGCGTCTTGAAGCCCATGTCTTCCATGGCGACATTGCCGGTCAGGATCATCAGATCGCCCCACGACAGCGCGCGGCCATACTTCTGCTTGATCGGCCAGACCAGGCGGCGGGCCTTATCGAGATTGACGTTATCGGGCCAGGAATTGAGCGGTTCGAACCGCAGCTCACCGCCGTCAGACCCGCCACGCCCATCGCCCGAACGATAAGTGCCCGCGCTGTGCCAGGCCATGCGGATGAAGAACGGGCCGTAATGGCCATAGTCGGCCGGCCACCAAGGCTGCGACGTGGTCAGCACCTTGCGGATGTCAGCCTTGACAGCGGCCAGGTCGAGCTTGGCAAATTCGGCCGCATAGTTGAAATCGGGACCATAGGGGTTGGCCTGCGCTTCGTTCTGACGCAGCGCGGTCAGGTCCAGCGTCTTGGGATACCACTCCTTGGCGGTATCGGTGCTGGCTGCCGGAGCGGCAGTTTCAGCCTGGGCAGTGCCGGCTAGGGCCAGCGGCGAAACGGCGGCCAGCATTGCGGCCAACGCGATCTTGCGCATCTGCATGGGTATCTCTTCTCCTGTTGCGCTGGCGCGGGCCAGCATGGAAGAGCGGCTAACCTGCGATCATCAGGCTGCCCAACAGGATTTCCGAAAGACAGTAATCGACAAACCCGGTCAAATTAGATCCGTTATCGCGTTTTACCGATTGGTGGTTCGCCATTCGCGCCAGCCGATCCGCGCGAAGCACAGGATCGTCAGCAGCGATGTCAGGTCAGCCACGATCAGTGGCAGGGTCAGGGCATTGTGGCTCCCCCGGGCCAGCAGCACGTCGCTGACCGCACCGATCGCCAGGCTGCCAAGTCCGAGCGCCAGCACATTGACCAGCAGCATCGAGAGCCCGGTGATCGACGCATGGAGCCGTTGGGGGGTGACAGACTGCATGACGGCAAAGGCCGGGCCATAGAACGCGGAAAAGAACAGGATCCCTGCGCCCATCCCGGCGTAAAACAACACCGAGCCCGGATCGGCAAAGCGGAAGGCGATGATGAACGGGGCAAGCACCGTGACGAACAGCGCCAAAAAGGTCGCGCGACCGCCGCGGAAATGCCGGGCATACCAATCCGCCAGAGTGCCCCCCAGCGCGGCACCGATCACCCCGAATACCACCACCGCCAAGCCATAGGTCACGGCAATTCGCTCACTGGCAAAGCCGCGTTCTTCCACCAGCCACAGCTTCACAAACGGGCCCCCGGCCAGATAGACATGCATCAGCACAGTCCCGGCCAAGCCCAGCCGCAGATCCGAATTGGCGCGCAGTTCCCGCCCCAGGTCAGCCAGCACGGCACCTGCGGTGGGGGCCGGTTCACCGCCGTCAGCCAAGGCAGGTTTGCGTCTGTCTTGCAGGGCCAGCACCCCGGCAACAAAGATCAGACCGATCAGGCCAAGCAGAATGAAAACACCGCGCCAGCCCAGCAGTGGGCCAAGTTGCCCGGCGATAAAGAAGCTGGCCCCCACGCCCAGCGGCACGCCCATAAAGAACACACCAATCGCGGTCGCCCGGCGCGCGGGCGAAAACCGTTCGGAGAGGATCGCTGTCGCTGCCGGGATCAGGGTTGCTTCTCCGGTGGCGACAAATGGCCGCAGCGCTACCAAGGAGAGAAAGCCGCGCGCCGCGCCTGATAGCGCCGTGAAGGCACTCCAGGTCGCGAGGCCGGCGGCAAGAATCCGGGTTCGCCCATAGCGATCGGCCAATACCCCGGCAGCAAGCGCGGTCACCGCATATGCGATGGTAAAAGCTATTCCGGTCACAATCCCGAACTCGGTCCGGCTCAGGCCCAGATCGCGAACGATTTCCGGGCCGAAGCTGGCAATCAGGTTGCGATCAACCTGGTTCAGCACATGCAACAGCAGAAAGAATACGAGCAGTAGTACCGGGCGCTGCGGGCGGTCGGGCGGGCTGGGCAATCAGGCCGCCTGCAGCTCGCCGCCGATCACCGAGACGCGTTCAGCATAGCGGGTGTGCGGGAAATAGTCCCACACGGCGTGGTGCTGGGTGGCGATATTGTCCCAGATCACCAGGGTGTGGGCATCCCAACGCACCCGGCATTGCAGGCGCGGGGTCGCTTCGATGTGGTTGAACAGCATTTCCAGCAAGGCCCGGCTTTCCAGCTTGGTCACCCCTTCGATCTGGGTGGTGAAGCCGCGGTTGACCCACAGCAGCGGCTTGCCGTTGTCCGGGTGGGCGATGACAATCGGGTGCGCGGTGCGGTTGTATTCGGTCCCGGCGGGCGGTTCCTTGCCGTAACCCTGTCGCCACGGCAGGGCGCCATCATGAACCGCCTTGAGGTTGCCAATCAATTCGCGGACCGGGGCGGACAGCAGGGCATAGGCCTCGGTCATGCTGGCGAACATCGTGTCGCCACCGCCGCATTCCGGCACTTCGTGCATGTAGAGCAGCGAAGCGCGGATCGGGGTGCGGTCACAGGAGACATCGGTGTGCCAACCATCGCCAGCGGCATAGGCCGAAGTGGCCGTGGTCTTGATCGGCAGGACGGCCGGATCAGTGCTGCCGGCGGCAATCGCAAGCGGGTGGCAGTGCAGTTCGCCCGTCCCGAAACAGGCTGCCACACGCTTGTGCGCAGCGTGGTCCAGCTGCTGGTCACGGAAAACCAGGACGCCGCGATCGGCCAGCAAGCGGCGCAGTGCGGCGGCAGAAACATCGTCCAGTTGCGCCAGATCGATACCCGAGACCTCTGCACCGATCACCGGCGTGATGTTCTGCACTGTTAGCGACATCGTTCTCTCCCATTTCTGCTTTCCACGCAGCCTACGCTCATTTTTCCGCTTAACAAGTGGTTTTATTTTGCGTGACAAGCTGCCGCGCATAGGGCTAGGAATCCCGCAGGTTTAGGCGCATTGCGCGATGGAGGCGGAACTTGGCGGTGCTGGAAACAGCGGTGGCGGAACGCGAGACCAAGGGCGAACGCACCCGTCGCCGAATCATGGACGAGGCCCGGGCCATGATCGATGAAGTCGGGATCGATGCGATCTCGCAGGAAGCCGTGGCCCGCCGGGTCGGCATCACCCAGTCTGCGCTGCGCCACCATTTCCCGACCCGGGAATCGATGTTCGATGCCATCTACGATCAGGCCTTCAGCGGGTTCTACCGCTCGGCCGAGCGGGTGCTGCTGGAGCCCGGCAACGAACCGCGCCAGCGCCTGCTCAAATTGTGCGCCTTGCACCTGGGCTATGTCGTGACCGAAAGCGACCGCCTGGCGCTCGGGTCCTTCGCGCATTACCTTTACAATCCGGCACTGCTGGCCCGGCAGAGCTCTTGGTATCATTGGATCGCCGGGCACTATGCCGCGCTGCTGGCCGCTATCCGCCCTGATCTGGATGCGGCCACTCGCCAGGGCCGCGCGCTCGCGATCCTGACCATGAGCATCGGCGCATGGACCACAATCGGCCGCTCGCACCCGCAATGGCCGGACTTGCCGGGCCAGGCCGCAAAGGACGCTCTGCTGACGGCGATCGAACGGCTGATCGACGGCTAGTCGCCCGGCGATCTTGCCGCCGGTCACAGACCAGTCTTCGCTAGCGTCCATCCAGAAAGCGCACCACTTCTGCGGCCACGAAGTCAGGCCGCTCTTCCGGGATCCAGTGCCCGCAATTCCCGGCAACGCCGCCGGTGACATTGTCCGCCACCCGGGCCCAGCTTTCCAGTGCGGTCATGCCGCGGCCGCGGGTTGCCGGATCGCCGCCATAGATCAGCAGCGGCATCGCCAGTCGCTGGCCGGACTCGCGAAAAGCCGTGGCTGCCGCAATATCCTGCGGGACCGCACGATAATAGTTGAAGCCGGCAGTCATCGCACCGGGCTGGCTATAGGCGCGGACATATTCGGCCTGCGCTGCTTCCGTAATCGCCTCGGGACTGGCCCCGCCAAAGCGATAGAAAAACCGCAGATAGGTGTCCTCCCGCCCCGCGGTCAGCGCCTCGGGCAGACCGGGCAAGGCGTGGAAGCCGAAATGCCACCGCCCGTGGTGCTCGATCGGTCCGCCATCGCCCAGCACGGGCGCGTCGAACACGGCCATGGCCCGCACCCGCTCGGCAAACTGCACGGCCAGGAAGAAGGCGACCGGCCCACCCCAGTCGTGCGCCACCACCGCAAAGCGATCGTGGCCCAGCGCGGTCATCATTTCGGCCATGTCGCGGGCGATCGTGGCCTTGTCATAGCCATCCTCGGGACGGCTTGAATCCCCTAGGCCAGTCAGGTCCGGGGCGATCACGCGGTATCCCGCCGCGGCAAGCAAGGGCATCACATCGCGCCACATGAACCAGGTCTGCGGCCAGCCGTGCAGCAAGAGCAGTGGAGCGCCATCAGCCGGACCCGCGCTCACGCAGTGGAGCGTGGCTCGGGAAACGACGATGCGGGCGTGTTCAAACCGTGCCGGCATGGTGGCTCAGTTGCCGGCGAAGCTGGTGATGTCGACCGGCTCGATCCCGGCAGAGGCGCAATAGTCCGCA
>JACCDM010138695.1_pt1 | contig 17222 bp, 14 predicted proteins | sample 7445851 | NCBI WGS metagenome assembly JACCDM01 (sample SAMN15323438, study PRJNA562643) | freshwater metagenome | isolation source: river surface water | place: USA:Blue River Watershed | collected 2017-08-16
CAAACATCGGATTATTGGACGAAGAGTTCCTACGTGAAATACGCGCCATGAAGGAAAGAAACTTGGCCGTGGAAGCACTAAGTCGTCTATTAAAGGGTGAGATTAAGGCGCGGTTTAAAACCAATATCGTGAAGAATTCTGTTTATTCAGAACTGCTTGAGGCGGCGCTATCTAAGTACCGTAACCGCAGCATTGAGACTGCTCAGCTAATTGAAGAGCTCATCGAGCTGGCGAAGAAACTAAATGACCAAATTAAGGCGGGAAATGCGGATGGCCTTACAGACTATGAAGTCGCTTTCTATGATGCTCTAGAAGTTAATGAGGCGGCAGTGCGTGAGATGCAGCATGAAACCTTAGTTCGATTAGCTCAAGAGCTGACAAAGAAGGTTCGTGACAACATTAAGGTCGATTGGTCTGTTCGAGAATCTACACAGGCGGCTCTACGTGTAATGGTTCGCGACCTGCTTGATAAATATGGCTATCCACCAGATTTCTCCAACCAAGCGATTGAGACGGTTATTCGCCAGGCTGAGAGCTTGACCGAAGAGTGGCTGGAGGAGAGGCTTTAAATCATTCTGCAGTAGAATCAGCCGTTGTTGGAACCTATCAATTGTAAACATTTGGGTTTTTTGCCCGGGTATTGCCCGAGAAGATAGGGAAATACAGAAGAAAATAACCAAATACGGGGATGCAAAGGCAGTTAATTGCGCTTAAAGGGAAGACAACTTCCCTTATCGCCTCACTGCTAACGAGGTAAGGGGTTAAACCCTTCAGGAGTTCAAATCTCCTCGTCTCCGCTCATTTATCTGAGCAGAAGCCCAGAGCGAAAGATTTAAATTTGACCTGTGCCTACCCTATTTCAAAAGCACTACGAAATATTCGTTGAGTCACGCAGAATTAGTTTTCCAGTAATTTTTTCTAAGCCCTTTGACTTCATGCCATCAATAGCATCGAACAACTTAGTTGCGGCGATTTTTCCAAGTTTGGGTAAGTCCATGTCAATGGATGTTATTTGGGGCCTTGAACCATTTGCGACAATTTCCCAATTATCAAATCCTATAACTGCAACATCGTGTGGAACGCGTAGACCGTGTTCACGCAAAATTTCAATAGCTCCTCGAGCTATTTGATCATTGCCACAAAAAATTGCGTCAAATTCCTGCCTAGATGAGATGAGAGCGTTTGCTGCAGTGCGTCCCCATGCTTCCGTCCAATCTCCATACATGGGAGAATCTCCTACCATTCTCATACCTTTTTTTGCCATCGTTTCTTGAAATCCAGTTACACGTTGTTTCGTGGCCACCATGCTACGTTCACCAGTGATATGTGCAATCTTTTTTCTTCCTAAAGATAATAAATGTTCTGTAGCTATCGTCGCAGACCCGACATTATCAGGAACAACAGACACGTCGCGTTCATTGTTAGAGGGCCCGTAGGCATACACAACTGGTATCGGGAAATTTCTACCAAGTGAGCTTCTTCCATAGCCAGTACTTGTTACGATGATGAGACCATCAATTCGTCGAGCAAGTAAAGATTTAATGTGAAAGGATTCGCGAATTGCGTCGCCGCGCGAATCGCAGAGAAATACCGAAGTTTTTTCATAGCCAAATGCATCTTCAGCTCCCGCTAAAATCGGCAGAGCCATACGCCCAACTAAATCATCTGTGAGTAATCCAACCGTTCCTGTTCGTCCGGTCAGAAACTTTCGGGAAAGAACACTGTGATGAAGTCCTACTTTTTCTGCGATCTCTAAAATTCGTGCCCTAGTTTCTGGATGCACTTCACCCCGATTATTGAGAGCTTTTGACACTGTGGCTATTGATACCCCAGCTTCGAGGGCGACATCTCTAAGCGTCTTATTTGGAGATTTTTCTCTGCTCACAAGAAGAAGGTAGCACGATAATTCGAAAAAGTTTCGTATATTTTCGAATATTCCATTGTAGCTACGCATACACAATCTTAAAATCGGTTGATAGTTTCGTAAAGTTTCGACCAACAGGAAGATTGAGGAATATTGATGAGTGAAATAGGCATCCTAGGGCCAGTTAGCCCAGTGGCGAAAGATTTCAGCAAGAGTCTGCCTTTGGCCCTGAATGAAGTAACCCTTTCCGAGAAGGGCGATCTAGGAGGTTGGCAGATTCACAATGCAAAGACCACTATTCCTCACCTTATCGATAACTTGATTTCAACTGGTGCTCTCGCCAATCTACAAGATGTCGGAACGCCAAAATTTAAATTTCGCGGAATGTGGTTCTCTGATTCAGATGTCCATAAATCACTAGAGGCTCTATGTTGGAGCCAATATCTTTACTCGGATACGGCGCAGAAAGATTTTCTCAAGAAAGCGACTGCTGCGATTGCTTACGCACAAGAAGAAGATGGATATGTAAATTCATATTTTCAGGGTGTGAAGACGAATCAGCGTTGGTCAAACTTTGGCTGGGGCCACGAACTTTATACGGCAGGTCATTTGATTCAAGCCGCGATTGCTGAATCACGCGTTCTTAAGGACGCACCACTTATGACAATTGCAACTAAGTTTGCAGACCTTCTTGTAAGCAAGTTTTCTGCACCGGGATCTCTTCAAATGTGTGGACATCCAGAGATTGAAACTGCACTTATTGAGTTATATCGCGAAACCAAAAATGATTCCTACTTAGATCTTGCCGAGAAGATGATTCTTGGTCGAGGCTTCTCCAAGATTTCAAATAAAGAAGATCCTGGATTTATGCCATCAGCTTCTTCGTATATGCAGGACCATATAAATGTTCACGAAGCAACAACTGCGGTTGGCCACTCTGTCCGTCAACTCTATTTGAATGCGGCAGTAATGGATCTCTATGCTGAAAAAGGCGATGCAGGACTTCTCAAAGCACAAGAGGCTATGTGGGAAGATATGGTCTACACAAAAATGTATGTTACGGGTGGTCTTGGTTCGCGCCACAAGGATGAAGCATTTGGTGATTCATTTGAATTACCCAACGACCGCGCGTATGCAGAGACCTGCGCATCGATTGCCAACTTTATGTGGAGCTGGAGATTACTTCTGGCCACCGGAAAGTCTCGCTATGCGGATGTAATGGAACTCTCGCTCTACAACAACATCGCAGGCTCAGTTTCAAGCGATGGATGCAAATTCTTTTATTCTAACCCTTTGCAATATCGAACAGGACATTTCACCGCTTTTGACACAGATGCTAGTGAGCGACTCTCTTGGTATACATGCTCATGCTGCCCACCAAATATTGGTCGAATCGTTGCTACGTTACAACACTATATAGCTTCAACAAAAAATGATGCATTTGCATTACATCTCTATACAGAAGGTTCTATAAACGCGATATTAGCTTCTGGCGCAAAAGTAGGGCTCGAAATTTCAACGGAGTATCCAAAAAATGGTGTCGTTAAAATTGCGGTTACTGAAACGGGAACCTATACGCTTCAACTTCGAATCCCAGATTGGTGCAAGGACCATTCACTTTCCGTTAATGGTACCGAGTTATCCGAAAAAGCAGATTTACTCGGATATATCAATATATCACGGGATTGGGTTTCAGGTGACTTTATCGATTTCGATCTAAAGATGACCGCAGAATTTTTGAAACCGCACCCTCGAATTGACGCAGCGCGTGGCTGTGTTTCATTGCGAAAGGGCCCGGTTATTTTTGCCATTGAACAAGCAGATGTCAAAGATGATGGATATTTTGTTGACGACTTTAACGTTGATTCAAATGCGGACATTAGAGAGACGGAAGTTTTGATTAATGGTTTTGGGAATGTACTTGCCCTTGAACTCAGCGGACATTTTGAAACTTTTGTTAAATCTGCAACATATCCATACGTAAATCCGCTACCAGTAGAACAGTCTCCAAAAAGCTTTATCACCGCTATCCCATACTCGCGATGGGGAAATCGAATCAAGGGTGGAATGAGAGTTTGGATTCCTGCACAGAGGTAAAAAAGAATTCTCTGATTTCGAATCAGGGGATAGAGACTAGGTGGTCCTAGAGAAAAGGTTTCTCGACAGGCTTTCTGGATAACTAAGGAGAAATAAATGCTTAACAAATTAGGTAATAAGAGAAGCAAGGCTGCAGCGTTTATTGCTGTTGCAGTCGGCGCTACCTCCTTCATAGGACTGATGCCAGCTAAGGCTGCCGATCCAGTTGTTTTGGATTTCTGGTCTCGAGCAGCTCAGGTTGACTTTATTAAGTCAGTCGGTGATGAGTTCAATAAAATCAACCCAAATATTCAGGTAAAAGTTACAACAATCCCTGATGCTGAATTCGTTCAGAAATTGTCAACTGCATCTGTTAGTGGTTCTGCCCCTGACATCACTTCTGTTGACTTGATTTTGGTCCCATATTTTGCAAAGAACGGTGTATTTGATGATCTAACTTCATATACAAAGGGTCTGAGCTTTAAGAAGGAACTAAGTCCAGCACATATGGCTCTCGGTAAGTATGGGAATAAGCAATTTGCCCTCCCATTTACCGCTGAAGCTTCTGTTCTTTTTTGGAATAAGGATTTGTTCAAGAAAGCAGGCCTAAATCCTGAGGTTGCTCCAAAGACATGGGCAGATATTGAAAAGGCAGCCAAAGCCATCACGGCTCTGGGCGGAGATACAAAGGGTTACTACTTTTCAGGAGCTTGCGGCGGATGCAACATCTTTACGTTTGCGCCAATGATGTGGGCATCTGGCGGATCAGTTCTAACCGATAAGGGACGTCCAACTTTTACCAATTCACAGGTTGGAAAAGCACTCGCCTTCTACAATAATCTCTGGGAAAAGGGCTACATTCCAAAGTCAGCAAAAACTGATAACGGTGCTTCATTCGCCGCACCATTCGCTTCTGGAAAAGTTGGAATGGTAGGAGCGGGTGCTTTCTTTATCTCGGGTTTGCGTGACAACAATCCAGAGATTAATTACGGTGTAGCACCACTTCCTGGCGAAAAAGCAGGACAATCGGGTTCATTCGCTGGCGGAGATAACATCGCGATTTTAAAGGGAACTAAACACCCTAAGGAGTCTCGTGTGTTTATGGACTGGGCACTCAACGCAGGGCAAAAGTTCATCGCTAAAAAGGCTGTAGTTCCGATTCGTAGCGATATTGCAAACTCAGATTATGTTCCGCAGGATCCACGATTTAAGGTTATTGCAGACATGATGAAAATTGGAAAAACTCCTTATTCAGTTGCATACACACCTTTGATTGCTGATGGTCAAGGACCTTGGGTCAAAGTCTTGGGGTCAATTTTTGACGGAAAAATCAAAGAGGCTCAGAGAGCTGCACAGAAACAAGCACTTGAAATCGTAAAGAAGCAAGGTTAGGTAAAAGGATGTCAATGGTAGGGCGAATAAATTTCTCGCCCTACCATTGACAAACCAACGAATTTCAACATCGAGAGAGGCTAGCCGATGAGTGCCCTGAGTACCATCAAATTTAAAAACAATTCTTTAACTGATTTCAATAAAAAAAAGTCAAACCTTGCCCTTGTCTTTATCATGCCGGCAATGCTCTTTGTTGGATTCTTTTTCTTGTATCCACTAGTAAACGTTATTATTATGTCGTTTCAAGATTTCCCTCTTCTAGGTGAAAGATCTTGGGTTGGCCTATCTAACTACACTGATGCTTTTCAAGATGCTGAATTTCTTAAAAGTATAAAAATTACTCTCCTATATACAGTATTAGTAACCCCTCTACTATTTTTTACCTCGCTAGGAATGGCACTTTTGATCGTTGGAGAAGATCGGTACTCTAAATTTTTTAGAACAATTTTCTTTCTACCTGTCGTAATTGGATTCGGAAGTGCGAGCTTCCTCTGGTACTGGTTCGTTGATGCGCGAGTTGGTCCACTTCCACAATTTGTCAGGAATTTAGGGTTCGGAAAACAAGAAGATCAATGGCTAGGCGCAATGCCATTGGCGCTTTTCATGGTAATTCTATTAGTGGTCTGGAAATTTTCTGCATTCCAAATGATTCTGCTGATGGCAGCAATACAAGGAATTCCAAAGGAAATCATCGAAGCAGCTCAACTAGATGGAGCAAAGGGATTTAAACTTTTACGAACAATAATTTTACCGCTTATTAAAAGAACAGTAACAATGGTCCTAATCCTCAGCATCGCTGGGTCTTTGCTGGCTTTTGATCAGTTCTACATTGTGACAAATGGTGGACCGAATGGTGCAACCGTCACAACAGTTTTTCACATCTACCGCCAATCTTTTCTACAATTCCAACTCGGTTACGGTGCCGCTCTCTCAGTAATTGTTTCAATCGCATTGATTTCAATTTCATATATTCAATTCCGACTACTAAAGGTGAGTGATGATGAGTAATCTTTTGAAAAAGAGGGAGACAACAGTAGTTGCTCATCAAAAGATGCCCGGTAAGGCGTGGTTTATTATTTGTAGCTGCATTGCAGTAATGGTGCTATACCCTCTGGCTGCAAGTTTGATGTCAAGCTTGAAAAATCCCAAAGAAGCACAGCAAACGTCGCCCTCTTTTTTCCCTAAAGATTGGTCACTGAGCAGTTTTCGACGTCTAACTGGAATCAGTGATGGTGTTACACACTATATTGTTAATAGCTCGCTTTTGGCAGCCGGAACTGTTTTCGGAACATTAGTTCTTTCAATTTTAGCCGGATACGGATTTGCACGATTTAAATTTAAAACAAAAGGGCTTCTATTTGGAGTAATTTTGTTGATGATTATGATTCCTTTTCAAGCGTTGTTAACGCCAATTTACGTTATTTTTGGAAAAGTTGGATTACAAAACAACTTGGTTGGGCTTTGTCTGATTTATATCACCTATCAGCTACCCTTTTCTATCTTTGTGATGCGTAATTCTTTTGCTGAAATTCCATCAAGCTTGGAGGAAGCTGCACTTGTGGACGGTTGTTCACCTTGGACAACTTTCTCACGCGTTATGCTGCCTCTCGCCGTACCGGGGTGCATCTCAGTTGCTTTATTTGCATTCTTTGCTTCATGGAATGAATTTTTAGCAGCGTTAATTCTGATGAATGATCAAGCAAATTACACACTACCTATTATGTTGACCTTGATTAATGCAAGACTTTATGGACAAGTTGATTGGGGTCTTATGCAGGCTGGTGTTATCGTCACCATGATTCCTTGCATGATTTTATTCCTTACACTTCAAAAGTATTATGTCCAAGGCTTGATGGCAGGTGGTGTAAAAGCTTGATTCGAATTTTCTGTTAAATCAATTTTCTATTACCGTTTGGAGTAAGAATTCTAAAGTGAGTTCACACGTAGAAACTTCAGAAGGCGTTCCAATAATTGTTTGCTCGTGCTTGGCGCCAGAGCAGAAACTATTTTCATTTCATTTAAGTCATCAATTCATGCAGAACTCAACGCCGAATACATAGAGAGGCTCCTTCAATGTCACAGACCAAGGTAATAGCGGATCGTCATTTCGAAATTGCTGATATTGATCCACGAATCTATGGTTCATTTACAGAGCATATGGGAAGATGTATATACGAGGGAATATACGAGCCTGATTCAGAGTTTGCAGATGAAGATGGTTTTCGCAAAGATGTTATTGCGCTAGTTAAAGAACTAGGTGTGTCAATTATTCGTTACCCTGGTGGAAACTTCCTGTCTGGTTACGACTGGAAAGATGGCGTAGGTCCTCTCTCTGAGCGTCAAGCGAAACTGGACCTCGCATGGCACTCACTTGAGACAAATCAATTTGGTACAGATCAATTTTTGACCTGGTGTAGTAAGGCTGGTGTAGAACCCATGATGGCGGTCAACCTTGGTTCTGCAGGCTTGCCGGAGGCGCTTGAAATTCTTGAATACACAAATGTGGATGCAGATTCCAAGTGGTCGAATTACCGAGTACAGAATGGCCATAAAGATCCATACAATGTAAAAGTCTGGTGCCTGGGTAATGAGATGGATGGACCTTGGCAGCTAGGGCATAAGAACGCTGAGGAATACGGAACACTCGCGGCCAATGTTGCTCGCGGTATGCGTCAGATTGATGAGAGCCTTGAGCTAGTTATTGCTGGAAGTTCAAATCGCCAAATGCCTACCTTCGGCCATTGGGAGGAGACAATTCTTGAAAAGGCTTATGACCTAGTCAATCATATTTCACTCCATACATACTATGAAGATATCGGCGATACCCAAGAGTTTTTGATCTGCTCGACCAACCTTGACTACTTCATTAACGAGGTCTGCGATATCGCTGACGCTGTGAAGGCTAAATTACGCAGCGAAAAGACAATCACCTTATCTATCGATGAGTGGAATGTATGGCGCCTCTCCAAGTATCAGAATCTTCCCCGAGCTACATCATGGGAAACGGCCCCTCGCATTATTGAAGACGAGTACGACGTAGTGGATGCGGTAGTCGTCGGTAATCTTTTAATAAGTATCTTGCGCCGCAGCGACCGCGTAAAAATCGCGTGCTTGGCTCAGTTAGTTAACGTTATTGCACCGATTCGCGCAGAGGTTGGTCACCCAGCATGGCGTCAAACAATCTTTTTTCCATTCTCATATACCGCCCGGTATGGACGCGGAAAAGTGCTTACAACTCGCATCGACTCAATGAAGATTGAATCTGAGAAATACGGCGATGTAAATACTGTCGACTCAATTGTCACTTACGACGAAGCGACAAATACCGCAGCAATCTTTCTAGTTAATCGCTCTCTGACAGAAACTCATTTGTCAGAAATCTACCTTGCTGGCTTCAAAGACATCACAATCCTAGAGCAGGCAACTATCACCGACTCTAACTTTAAGAAGTCAAATACACTTGCTACTGGGGAACAAGTAAAGCCAGATAAAAAAATTACATCTTCTGTTTCTGGGAATACAATTTCTATTTCATTATCTCCAGTCTCATGGCAGATGGTTCGTGTATCTCTAAAAAAAGATTGGACAAATTCATGAATTCCCAAAGCGATATCAAGTATGTGATTGGCGTTGATTACGGCACTCTCTCAGGTCGTGCACTTTTGGTGCGCGTCTCTGATGGTGCTGAAATTGCATCAGCCGTGCATGAGTATTCTAATGGAGTAATGGAAGATGTGCTGCCAGCTACAGGAAAAAAACTGCCCCCTGACTGGGCTTTGCAGATGCCATCAGATTATCTTGATGTATTAAAGAATACCTTACCGGAAGTATTAAGGCTCTCTGGCATCAATCCAAACGACGTAATTGGTATTGCAACGGATTTCACTGCTTGCACTGTACTTCCGGTTACTGCAGACGGTACTCCACTTAACGAATTGCCAGAATTTAAAAATAATCCGCACGCTTATATCAAGTTGTGGAAGCACCATTCTGCGCAACGTCATGCAGATCGGATTAATGAGTTGGCCCATATTCGTAATGAGAAATGGATTTCTCGATATGGAGGAAAGATTTCTTCTGAATGGGAGTTTGCGAAAGCGCTGCAATTGCTGGAAGAAAGTCCAGAAGTTTACAACCATATGCGATATTGGATAGAGGCTGCGGATTGGATTATTTGGCAACTATGCGGAAATTATGTCCGAAATATTTGCACAGCAGGTTACAAGGGGATTTATCAAGATGGTCAGTACCCATCGAAAGATTTTTTAACAGCCCTAAATCCAAAGTTCGCTAACTTTGTAACTGAGAAACTTGAGCATACATTGGGTGAACTTGGAGCAAAGGCTGGCACGCTTTCCAAGGATGCCGCTCGGTGGACTGGCCTGCCTGAAGGAATTGCAGTAGCTGTCGGAAATGTAGACGCACACGTCACCGCTGCAGCTGCAAATGCTGTTAATCCAGGACAGATGGTTGCAATAATGGGAACCTCAACCTGTCACGTGATGGTTTCAGATCAATTAGCTGAAGTACCAGGAATGTGCGGAGTAGTTCCGGGTGGAATAGTATCTGGAAAGTTGGGATATGAAGCTGGCCAAAGTGGTGTTGGAGATTTGTTCGGATGGTTTGCCAACAATTTTGCGTCAGGTGAGTACCAGGCACTTGCGAGAGAAGCTGGGGTGGATATCCATACCTATCTCTCAAATCTTGCTTCACAATCTCCAATTGGTTCGCATGGTTTGGTCGCTTTAGATTGGCATAGCGGAAACCGCTCTACCTTGGTCGACCACCGGCTATCGTCTCTTATCGTAGGTTTAACCCTGGCGACAAAGCCAGAGGAGATTTACCGTGCAATCGTGGAATCAACTGCATTTGGAGCACGAAAAATTATAAAAACATTTAATGATTCAGGAGTTCCTGTTAAGGAATTCATCGCCGCTGGAGGATTGATTAAAAATAAGTTTGTGATGCAGATTTATGCAGATGTCTTGAATATGCCAATTACAGTAATTAGATCCACACAAGGACCAGCGCTTGGCTCAGCAATTCATGCAGCAGTAGCAGCGGGAGCTTATAAAGATGTTGTGCAAGCTTCAGCTGCTATGGGGGGTGTAGAAGATGAAAAATTCACTCCGATTCCATCCAATGTGAATATTTATGATCAACTCTTTGCTCATTACGACGAACTCTATGAACGTTTTGGTCACGATGGGATGATGCACGATTTGCGAAGAATAAGAGATACCGCACTGATGGTTGTGGGTAACTAATGTCCGATAAAGCGACGAGATTGAAAATTTGCAATCTCAATATTGATCTACAGATGTACGGCCTTGTCCAGTGGACATCAGGTAACGTTTCTGAGCGATTGCCAGAAGGGGACCGATTCATCATCAAGCCAAGTGGAGTCTCATACGACGATTTGCAACCATCCATGATGGTTGTCTGCGATCTTGATGGCAATGTTCTTGAAGGTAATTTAGCGCCATCGAGTGATACCGCCGCACATGCTTATGTTTACCGGCATATGAAAGATGTAAATGGTGTTGTCCATACCCATTCAAACTATGCGACAGCTTGGTCTGCCATTAATAAACCGATTCCATGTGGACTTACTGCGATGGCCGATGAGTTTGGTGGAGAAATTCCAATCGGACCATTTGCACTTATTGGAAACGATGATATTGGTAAGGGGATTGTTGAAACTCTTACAAATCATAGATCTCCTGCAGTCCTAATGAAAAATCATGGCGTCTTTACTATTGGGAAGGATGCTCGTGCTGCTGTTAAAGCCGCCGTGATGTGTGAAGATGTAGCAAAAACAATGTGGATAGCTCAAACTATGGGAAAAATCAAGAGAATTAAGAAAGTTCATGTCGATTTGCTTTATTCGCGTTACCAGAATATCTATGGGCAAAAAGGAGCAACACAATGAGTGGATTTAAAAATCAAAAGTATGAAGTTTGGTTTCTCACAGGCACCCAGAATCTCTACGGAGATGATGTACTTGAGCAGGTAGCTGAGCAATCAAGAATAGTCTCTGATCTCTTAGCCAAGAATATCAATGCGCCAGTCGAAATTATCTGGAAGCCAATTCTCAAGACCTCTGATGAGATTCGACAGACTATGCAGGATGCATCAAGCAATAACGCATGTATCGGAGTTATTGTTTGGATGCATACATTTTCACCAGCGAAGATGTGGATTTCTGGATTGCATGCTCTGACTAAGCCGCTCTTACACCTTCATACCCAAGCCAATTCTCAGTTGCCATGGTCAACTATTGATATGGACTTCATGAATCTTAATCAGGCGGCTCACGGAGATCGTGAGCATGGCCATATTCAGGCACGATTGAACCACAGCCGCAAGATTGTTGTGGGGCATGCGTCCGATGCTTATGTGCAGAGGCGTATCTCTAATTGGACTCGCGCAGCAATTGGTTGGCACACATCACAAAACCTCAAGCTCGCACGCTTTGGTGACAATATGCGCTTTGTAGCCGTAACCGATGGCGATAAAACGGGGGCCCAGATCAAACTCGGTTTCTCTGTAGAAGCGTATGGAGTCAATACTCTTGTGGAGGCGGTAGCAAATGTTACTGATAAACAGATTGATGCACTTATTCCTGAGTATCTCGATAAATATGATGTTGTCCCAGAGTTGAAACCGGGTGGCGCACGCCATACGTCTTTGCGGTATGCAGCATCACAGGAAATTGCGCTTCGCTCTTTACTTGAGGATGGCGGATTCGGTGCATTCACAACTAATTTTGAAGATTTAGGTGGACTTAAGCAACTACCTGGTCTTGCGGTTCAGCGATTAATGGCCGATGGTTATGGATTCGGTGGTGAGGGAGATTGGAAAACCTCTGCTTTCTTGAGAATTGTGAAGTCAATGACCGTAGGAGAGAAGGGTGGTACTTCCTTTATGGAGGATTACACCTATCACTTCGGCCCTGGTGAACCAAAAGTTCTTGGTGCGCACATGCTTGAGGTGTGTCCAACAATCGCATCTGCAAAACCTAAGCTTGAAATTCACCAACTTGGAATCGGCAATCGCGAAGATCCTTGCCGTTTGGTATTTGATGCAAATCCAGGTAATGGTTTTGTCTCCTGCCTCGTAGATATGGGTGATCATTACCGAATTATTATTAACGAAATTGAAGTCGTGAACCCTGATGCGCCTCTACCAAATCTTCCGGTAGCACGAGCTGTATGGAAGCCACTGCCATCGCTAGAAGTATCGGCAGAGTCATGGATTTATGCTGGTGGTTCGCACCACACGGTCATGTCGACTGCCATTGATATTGAAGTAATACAAGATTTTGCTGAGATTGCTGGCGTTGAGCTACTTGAAATCAATGCAAAGACCGATGCCCGAGCCTTCCGTCACAATGTGCGATGGAATAGCGCGGCGCTAAAGTTTCAGTCATAAATAACGAACATGCCCAACTTAAGTATCTCCGCTGGTCCTTACGCCGCTAGCGTGCGCACTAGAGGCGCCGGCTTGAACTCTCTTACCTTCAATGGCAGAGATTTGGTCGACCCGTATATTCCTGCTCCGAATCCAGAGAATTATCGAGGCGATATTCTTGCTCCATGGCCAAATAGAATTGAGGATGGTGAGTACACTTTTGATGGGGTTGTTTACAAAATCCCCATCAACGAACCAAACCGAAATACAGCACTTCATGGTCTAGTTTTTGATCTTGATTGGGAAGTTGTCGACCAATCTCAATCATCTGTCACACTCAACGTGACCTTAGAAAACAGTGACTATTATCCATCCGATCTTGAGCTCACAACGCAATACTCGGTATCAGACCAAGGTCTATCTATCACTATTAGCGCACTTAATGTTGGTGCAAAGAGAGCTCCTTATGGAGTCTCGATCCACCCTTATCTCATTCCTACCTCACATTCTCGGGTCGATGAGTGGAAACTGAAAGTGAACGCCTCACAGGTCCTTGAAGTAGATCTAGAACGTCTTCTCCCGATCGGTCTGCGCAGCGTTGAAGATTTAAATTTTGATTTTAGAGGAGGACGAGTAATTGGAAATCAATTCATTGATCATGCTTTCAAAGTTGACCTTGGTTCAGAGTTAATAGTTTCAGTTGCTGCAGATAATGGTGATGCAGTGGAGATGACATTCACCTCTGATTGCGACTGGATACAGATCCATACCGCAGATAGACGCGGTGGTGCTGATTCGCGAATCTGTCTTGCGGTTGAACCCATGACTTGTCCACCAAATGCTTTCAGAAATCCAGAGGCCTTGCGGGAGCTGAATGGACCTCTTTTACTTCCGCGCGGAGGATTCACATCAAGCACGTGGAATATAAAAGGAAAGTAGGCCTAAAAATTGCGAGGTGTTCTTCTCGTATCACCAGAGTATTTGCTTCAGCCCTCCATCAAAACTTTACCCACGTTCAGCGCTTTGTTCGAGAGAGGCTAGTCAACATCTGAGCGGGTAAACTCGCCCCGGACTTGGAGACGTCACATAGCTTGGTCGAGTGCGCCTCACTGCTAACGAGGTAAGGGGTTAAACCCTTCAGGAGTTCAAATCTCCTCGTCTCCGCTCTGTTTTTCACAATTGTTCCCATCCTTCAAAACTCTCAGATTCCCTCTGTAGCCTCCCTTAAATGAAGAGAAATCGCTTAGCGCTTATATCAACCGTTTCCGCCCTGGCCCTATTTGGCGGCGGGGTACTCACAGCACAAACATTCATGACTTCACGCATCGAATCTCGAGTAGGCAGTGAACTATCAAAAGCTTCGGGAGTTAGCGCATCGATTCCGTTTCTGGATATACCAAGAAATCTCGCATCAGATTCCATTAGATCGGCAAATATAGATATCAAAAACTTTACCCTCAAGGAAAATGGAACGAAGACCTCACTTAATATCGCTGCATCAAATATCAGTAAAGATAAACCAACGCTAGTTGGAACTCTAGAACTAACCGCGACAATTCCAATATTAACCATTGCAAAAGCATCCGAGTTCGGCGATGCCCAAATTGTCGGTGACACCCTGCAGGTTGCAGCAGGAGCAGGTGGAATGGGAAAAGCAATTCTCATTCCAAAGTACTCAAATAACCAGCTATATTTTGAAATCGAGAGTATTTCTGTTTTCGGAAATGAAATCCCTGCCTCATCGTTGCCTGCAGAAATTCAAGATCAAATCAAAGGTAAGAGCCAGCGCAGCCTTACGCCCCCTAAAGGACTTAAAGTTAAATCTGTATCTATCAATAGCAAAGGACTTTCGATAAAAATGTATGGAAATAACGTCCGGCTTGGTAACTTAGGTTTATAGGTGAAGCCATGAAGATAAATCTCAAAAAAGTACTGCCAACTGAACTCTCAAGTTATGTCGGTTATCGAATGGTACGAATTACTACCGCTCTCTACCTTATGGTCATAATCGGGCGTAGCTCCATTCATCTATTCTCATCAGACGGTGGTGCTAACGGGATTGCAGGTATAGATATTTCGGTCGAAGGTGGCGATAACATCGTTGCAATCTTCCATCAATGGGGCGCTACACAACTACTCCTTGCCCTCTTTATATCTTTATTGTTTATTCGTTATCCAGGAATGACACCGCTAATTGTGCTCACTCTCGCGGTGGAGCCAGTCTTGCGCCTACTCGCGGGACAGATGAAATCTGTGACAGCCGACGGCGCTCCACCAGGGGAGAGCCTGAATGGACCATCCTTCATTTTTCTTGCGATCCTATTTATCGCCTCGGTTTTGGAGAAAAGAACTGCAAAAAATCCAGATAATTAGTGGGAAATAAATGTTACGTGTAGTTGATATCCGTGTCCTGGTGCTGAATCAATTTCTTTGCTTCCGTTTAATATTCCAACCCAGGAATCGATAATTGAAGTTCCAAGTCCAGAGGTAATTTGTTCAACCAATGCGCCTGGTCCGTCATCAGAAATAATAATGTCTGTTACACCCATAGAGTCTGTACTTACAGTTATCTGAACTCGTTTAGCAGGCCCATGCACCAGGGAATTAAGAATCGATTGTTCGACTATGCGGAAAATTCCTAGCAATACTTTCGAATCTAACGCTTCCGTTGTAGCGTCAATTTTTACAGATACTTCCATGTTATTTCTATACTGCTCGAGCAAGACATCAAGAGCCGCCTGTAAAGTTCCAGCTACGAGGTTTGGTGTTAACACTTGAATTAAATTTTTTAGATCTGAGGCGCGGGTAGTTTCAAGTCTAATAATCGCTCTATCAATGACCTCGTTAACTTCAGTTGAAGATTTACCAGAAATAGACTTGAGCTTCATTCCGACGACCATCAAATCTGATTGCACTCGGTCGTGGAGAAATTGTGATGTCTGGCGGCGTAAATTCTCATCAGAATTAATTAGTCTTTCACGTTCTTCCTCTAATCTAACTACCAAACCAGTGACAGTGTTAAGTCTTTCAACAATTCTTCGTTCTGCTTGGTGCATCAGAGCAAGAGAAATTAAAGCAAGGAGAAGCGAGGCAGCGAAGGTTTTGAAATTGAGAGGAAGAAGAATTATTAAAATATCGCCGATCTGTTCAGAAAGAAACGCTGTTATTGGTTGAAGCGAGAGCAGATTTAAGAATTGGAAGAAGGCGACCTCGAAAATATATAGAAGAGTACTTTTCTGGCTCCAAAATCGGTATCTGTTCAGAAGAATTGCACCGACGGCAAAAAGAAGACCCGGTACTGCCGAAGCCAAGAGCAATAAAGCCCCAACTTTCAATCTCTCCAAACCAGCAGGAACGAGAATCACGGAAGGTGCGTATCGAGAAAAAAAGATGGATGCAAAGAAAAGAAAAATCAAATACGGATTGTACGGATATGGACCTACGAGTTTGATAAATTTACGAAAGAGGCTTGCCATCAAGAAATCCTCATTAGTTCCATATATTTCAGAACAGCTGCAGTTTTTAGATCATCGCTGGGTTTTGAATCAGGCAACAAGACAGCATAAGAGCGCGACAATTCTTTTCGCACGTATGAGTAACTAAGGTCTAGCTGCTCGGCGATATCCTGCGCACTCTTTCCCTGGGCACTTAAAGTCATGATCGAACGTTGACGAGGAGATAATTGAAAGTAGATTGACGATTGGACTTCGCTGTTCTCGGCCTCCCCGTCGGCGACTTCCTCCCAATTGCCTTTACCTGAAGCGGTCAACTTAACGATATTGACATAGTCTTCTAACTCCATCTCCGCAGATTTATCGAAGAATGACCAACCGCTGCGCATACTCTTTGGAACTCGGCTCACCATCTGTGAAACAGAGTGTTGAGAATAAATAACAATTCCGATGTATTCATTGATGTTTCGAAGAGCTATTCCCAGCTCGATTCCATTTAAGCCATTTTGATCGAGTGAAAAATCAATCAGCGCTACATCTGCTTTTCGAACCAGAGTTCTATTCAAAGCATCATCAGAATTTGCATAAGAACCAAGGATCTCTAGTTCTTTTGATTGGTTTAGCATCTCACCCAGTATTCGGCGAAGAGCGGAATCGTTTTCTACATAGATTAATCGCGTTGGGCGCATATCTGAGTTTCTCATAAATGAAGTAAATCAGAGTAAGAACTTGTCACATTTGTTCTCTTTTCCTATCTTCTGTCACAGATGTGTTGAATTAATCCACGTATGAAGCCATTTCATGACGGCTCTAAATTCGTATTTACGCTAAAAGCATGATGCCTCCAACTATTACCCGAAATAGGTACATAAATAATTTTTTTGCGATGCTATTAGTAATTTCTGGATTTCAATTGCTTGCCATAAGCACATCACCTGTGGCATCTGCATTAACTTGGACAGATGTGACAAACAGTAGCGGTTGGCATACTCAGGACTGGGTCAAAATTCGAACTAATAATGATG
>JACCDM010306149.1_pt1 | contig 17221 bp, 24 predicted proteins | sample 7445851 | NCBI WGS metagenome assembly JACCDM01 (sample SAMN15323438, study PRJNA562643) | freshwater metagenome | isolation source: river surface water | place: USA:Blue River Watershed | collected 2017-08-16
TGTCTGCGTGGGTCAAATTCACTAGTAAAACAACACAAGCAGTTATGTCAGTTGGAGCTAATGGTGCTGGAACTGGGTTTGGTATAGAAACATCAAGTACTGTCTGGAATCTAAGCTCAGGTAACTCAGGTACTGCTACTACTATTACATATAATACAGGTGAATGGTATCACGTTGCATATGTAGGTGAGTTTTTAACATCTAACTCTATAACTGCAAAATTATATATAAATGGTGTAATTAGGCACACTGGTTCAGTTACAAGTTTTAACACAACAAACTCTCAGTTTTGGCTTGGTACAAATCCAGCAAGAACTTTAAGATTAAATGGATATATCTCACAAGCCAAAGTGTACAAAAAAGCTTTGAGTGACAAAGAAATATTAAAAAATTATAATACCATGAAAGGTAGATACCAATAATAGAGAACAACTATGGCAAATGCAGATAAGAATATAAAAATAACACCTAGTAGAAATAAGGTAACTACTCCTAAAATAGTTTTTACTGGATCTGCCACTGGAACTTCTGTTATTACAATGGAAGTTCTTGATGACAATTCAATTTCATTTTATAGTGATGAAGGTCAGGTATTTTCACTTGACAATAATTTAACAGTTGGAACCATTTATTCTGTTAATGATGTTTCGGGAACACCTATAATAAGAGCCTCAGCTGGTTCTACAATTGGTATGGCAGAGTTTGGCGGGCTTGTGGGTATTGGCATAACTAATCCTACAGCTACTAACAAATTGCAAGTTACAGGCAACACTGCTTTTGGAACAACTTCTGATGCAAACCAACAGTTTTTTATATCAGGTAATGTTGCTTCAGGATCAAATTATTTAGAAATAAACAGAGCTAATGCAATAAGATTTTATAACTCTGGCAACACATTTTATTCTTCTATAAAAGCAGGAGCAAATACAGGAAACGTAAACTATACACTTCCAGCTGCAGATGGTACAAACTTACAAGTTCTTTTTACAAATGGTTCAGGTGGATTGGGTTGGACAACAGTTGCAGCAGGAAGTGGTGGAATTGCACTTACTGCTGGTACAGGTATAACTTTTTCTACTGGAACCTTGATCACATCTTCGGGGACAATTAGGGCAAAAAGGCCATTGGTTATCAGTTTTTGTAGTGGGTATACTCCTACAGCTTCAGGTGCAGATACTGTGATTGTCAGAATACCAGACAGTCCTACAGATGGCACTACTGCGTTGACATATATTCCCAAAGAGTTTCATGTAAGAGTAGAAACTCCCTCTGCTGGTACATCAACTATACAATTGGAAAAGTATACTGGCACATCAGCTTTTTCAGGCACTGCAATTACTGCTTTGAGTGTGACTGGTGGAGCTGTTTATGAAGCTCAAGGCTCTACATTTGCTAACGCTGGGCTTGCATTAACTTCTGGTGACAAGCTTAGAATTAACTTTACTGCTTTAAATGCAACACATGCTAATTTTTCTGTAACTTTGGAGATGGAAGAGTTTTAGATGAAAACTTGCGTAGTAAGAAGGAGATTTTGGTCTGCAGAAGCTACTGGACGAGCTGTAAGAGTTCAGACAGAGCCTGGTTTTGGAACTCCAAAAGCCTGTATGGTTATGTATGCAGAAGTCAATGCTGCTACAGATGCGTTTGATACAGCACTTGCTCAAAGAAACTTGGGTATTGGATTTGCTGGTCCAAGAGGAGATGGGGTATCTACAATTCTTGAGCATTGTGCACATATCACTGTTGCTGATAACCAAGGCACAACTTTAGGAAGAAGGCAAAACTTTAACACCAGAGTAATAAACGCTCATAATAACACAGGCGGTACTATCTATTATAGGGTTGATACTGTAACATTTGGAACCGATTTTGCAGATTTTACTTTTTCAGCTCAAACTCCTCAAACAAATGGGCACATCGAAGCAATCATAACTTTCTTTGGCGGAGATGATATTACCGTTGGAATTGGGACGGTTCCTATGGCTGGCACTGCTGGCGGAACTGTAACCTATTCTGCATTAAACTTTCAACCAGATGTAATTATTGGTGCGTCAGTCATAACTGCTTTAAATGCTGGTTTGAATGACGATTGTAGAATATCATTCGGAGCTGCAACAAGATCGCCGCTACTACAAAAATCAGTTTATTGGCATTATGAAAATGCTGCAGGATCTGTTGATTGTATGTCAGTTTATGATTCTGCAGAGTTAGTGACGTACTCTACAGGAACTGGAGTTGGTCCATACAATCATACTATTTCAAATATCACAACTGGAGGTTTTACATTGACCTCTAGTGACGCTGCTTCTGGTTCTAATAATAATTTTATTTTTTTAGCCATCAAAGGAGCAAGTCCAACTCATTTTGCTTTAAGAGATTTGAACACATCTACTGCGACTGGTAATGTTTTTACAAGTCTAGGTTCAACTGGATTTGTTCCTAAAACAGTACTTGGTGGTATTGTAAATGCCACATCTGACGCCTCTAGAACAACTGCCTCGCCAGGTGCTGATTCAATACAATTTTTTGCTGGAAATAGAAGTAATGATTCATTGTATTTTGATGGTGTAGGAACAATTTCAGCAAGTACAGCTAGTGCTACTGTCACTGGAACAGGTACATCGTTTTACAGATACGCCCCAGGGTTTAAATTATATACTACAGATAATTCATTGATAGGCACTATTAGTACTGTAGGTTCGCAGACATCAATCACCTTAACTGCAAACTCTGCAATAAACGTATCGGCAGGCTCAGGCTTTGTTTATTCAAATCAAGGTCAATATTGTATATCTTTTGGTGATGAAGATGCAGCGGGTACTTCTGTTGTATTTTCTCAGATGTCCAGTAAATTGTTAGCTTTAGCAAGATCTAGTGGTGACACCCCATCTGACATTGTAGAAGCAAGCTTAGTAGATTTTGATACAAGACCTGGCTTTACTATAAACTACACAACAGCTGATGCTTCAGCTCGTAAAGGTTGGATTTTGGCTTTTGAAAACACTGACAACGCAAATGAAGCAAGAAGGCGTTCAGATAGGCATTTTTAGAATATAACAAGAGAGGTAATTGAAATGTTAGGTTTTACAATTAATGTTCCAATTAGAGATGTGGATGCTCAAGATGTAAAAGACGCATTTGCAGCTACTTATGGATACAGAGAAACTATTGATTTAGGGAATGGTATTTTAGAGCCAAACCCAGTTACTAAAGAGCAATTTGTTAAGAGTTGCTGCACACAATTTTTATTGACTATTTTAAAATCATATTCAATTGAAAATGCTGAAGCTGTTGCAAGAAATGAAGCTGCTGTTGCTGCTACACAAAGAGCACAAGAAAATATTGCTTTATTTGATACAGCAAGAATTGAAGCATTACCAGTAAACCCATTTGAGCATTTTCCAACATTAGAAGAAGTAGCAACATCCATCAGCAAAGGTGACAATGCAGTTATTAATTTAGTAGCATCTGATCCTGATAATTTACCATTAACATTTGAAGTAGTAAATCAACCTGCAAATGGTTCGGTCTTGATTTCAAATGATGAATTACTTTATACCCCTGATGCCAACTTCAGCGGACAAGCAATTATTGGTGTCAAGGCTTATAATGGTACTAAATATAGCCCTACAGCTAACATCGTGATTGATGTTATAAGTCATAATCCAATAGTAATTAATCAATATGTAACTGTAGTTAAAAATGGCACCATATCAATCGACTTAAGTGGAACAGATCCTGAAAACGATTCATTGAGCTATTCTGTCGAAACACCTGCTGCAAGTGGAACATTATTTCAAAACGATTCCAACACCCAGACATATGTACCTGACACTGACTTTGTAGGTGAAGATTCATTTACATTTAAGGCATTTGATGGAGTTTATTATAGTGACCCAGCTACTGTTTACATAACAGTGACGGAGGAATAAGATGATTGATTTTGTAGTAAGTATTCCAGTTAGAGAATTGGATGCACAAAATGTAATTGATGCTTTTGTTGCAAAAAGACCATACAGCGCACCAGTTCCTGCGGATAAAGTTTTAGACAATGCTGGAAATGAAATTGACAATCCAATTACAAAAGCTAATTATGTTGAAGATTGCATTGCATATTTCATTTTAGATGTTACTAAAACATATCTTGTCGATAAAGCTGCTAGAGAAGCAAATGCACAAGCGAAAGTTGATGCTGAAGCTGCTGCAGCGGATCTTGCAGATTGGATCAGAAACAACTAGTAAGAATTGCAGCCATACAATTGAATATGGCTCAATGCTTTTCTGAAAAATCTTTCTTTAATTTTATAGAAAGAATATTCAGAATTAACTCTTTTAAATATAAAGCTGATGTCCTCGTTTTCCCAGAGGATATCAGCTTTTGTCTTGCTTGGGTAAAAGAAACTGCCCCTGTAAAACAAACATCTTTTAAATCATTCCTTGAAAAATTATCTGACATTATTCTGTCTAAAATAAAATTAGATAAGATGGGTAAATGGCTTTCTCAAAACAAAATAGAAAGAGTGATAAGAAGAACATTTTCTGAATTATCTAAAAAATATAATGTTGTAGTTGTAGCTGGATCTATATATGTTCAAAGAAATGGAGATATTTACAATTCTTCTTTAGTTTTTGACAATGGCGAATTTGTTGGAGAATATTTGAAGCAAGAATTAGTGCCTTTAGAAATATCTTGGGGTGTAAAATCAAATACAGAATCAGAACCAATCAAAACATCCAAAGGTAATATTGGTGCTGTTATTTGTTATGATCTCAACCACGATTATATAATTAAAGAAATGAAAGAAAAAGGGGCAGATTATATTGTGGCTCCTTCTAGTGGATGGAGACCTTGGCCAAATTATCCCTTTGATGAAAAAACAGAAAGACCGCAATTGCAAAGAGCTAAAGATAACAACATTGCAATAATACGGCCTTATTGTTGCGGATTTATTATTCCTGGCTTATTCTTCCAAGGCAAATCTCAAATAGTAGATCAGAATGGAATAGTTGTGGCAGAATCAAAATCAGTATATAAAGAAGAGTTTTTGATTATTAATATGGAAGTCTAATAATTCCACCAAAGATTCCTAAATGAGAATATTTGCGTAGTTTTTTGTATGTTCCTTGCCCATCTCTATCTACACTAGTTTCAATTCCACTAGATGTATTTCCCTCAACAGTATAAAAACTCTTTCCGCCTTCTACAACAATACCAGCATGTGCGAGTCTGCCTTTTGAAGCAAACCAATACACAACTACATCACCTTTCATTGGAGTGGCTTTACCAAGTTCAAGATCAGCACGTCTAATAAAGTGACCATCTTTTTGCGCCCATCTTCCAAAAACAGCAACAGCTCCAGTACGAGGCATAACAGCTGGAATATTTACCATCATTCTTCTTGCAGCTTTAACAATTCTAAACACTACAAAAGCCATACACCAAGGATTTCCAGGTCCTAATCCAACAGCTTTCAAATATTCAGAAACAAACTTTCCAGCATTTTCACCATCTTCACGAACTGACAAAACCTCATTTGTATCTGCATCTTCTGCTGCTTGAACCATAACAGGACCAGGTTGTTTGACTGCTAATGCACTAAAGTCAGATCCTTTTGTTGATAATAATTTCCAAAACCACTTTTCAAGATTATTCATTTTTTACTCCTTGAACATTTATTTTTTGCAACGATGTTTTATTCATATCCTCATTGGCAACAGTTTCTTTTACTTCCACACCTTCCAATTTATCTAAGAACTTTAAAATATCTAAACATTCTTTTCCGACTGTGCCTTTAGGAGTGACTTTAACGTTACCTTTTTCATCAATTTCTATATTTAATTCTATTTCTTTAGGCATTAGATTAACTTCCTAGCAACTATTTCAATTTGTGTTTGCTTGCGTTTCTTAAGATCCTCGTCTGCTATATTTACTTTAATTTTATAGCCTTGTTTTTCTAATGCTTCTTCAATTACTACTTTGGTATATGCTTGTATTACTCTTTCGTCTATTTTAAACTTTGAATCATAATCAGAACAAACTATTTCATATTTTGACTCTTCTTCATTCCATTTAAAACCAAGATCATTAGAAGCCCCTGTAAATAAAGAATTGATTTGCTCTTTAGGTACGATAATTTCAGCAGTGTCTTGCCTGATGTCGTTTCTATAACCTCTTAGATTCTGCGGTAAATCATGAACAAAAGGTTCAAAGCCTATCGTTTCTAAAGCTTTCACTAGCGTATCTTTATCGATAATATTACATTTAATTTTTTTATAAGCTGACATAATTTTAATGTTGATTTATTAATTGCTTGTGGCACTTCGGGCAATACCACAAGTTCAATCCAAACTCTTGTGGCATGTCTGTTTCTGGCTGTATATCAAAAAAGTTTAATAAATCTAAATCTCCAATAATAAAATCCCCAAACTCATCTTGTCTCACCTCATTGAAAAGACAAAACTCACACCCAAAAAAATCAAATCCAGAATCTTTCCTATAAAACACCATTTTTGATTCGGCAGTTACAAGGACATTATCTGGATTGAGATTTGGAACTAAAGACTTAATTTTATTTTTTAATTCTTCTGTTAATTCATCAAAGTTCAGTTTCATCGTCATCATTATATTCGTGAAGTTTGAATTCGTTTTTAATCCACAATGCACTTTCGTTTAGCATTTCTCTTAACCGCACAATACAAGCATAAGCCATTGAATCAGAAGTAGATAAATTGTCAGTGAGAGAATAGCCTTCAATCAAAATATCAGAAGAATCATATGCGTTTTCAATTCTCTCTACTAATTCTTGTGCATCTAAACTAAGAACAAGCTCAAGTCTTTTTTCAAATGCACTGATTACATCATTTTCATCATTGTCATTAGATATTAAGTCGAAGGGTTTCATAAAAATTAGTGTCCTATATGTGATTTGTACAAAATAGCTAGGAGCAATAAAAATGAAAATGTACTCAGCAATCTTTTACACATTGGCAATTTTCTTATTAGGAACCACGGTAAATGCACAAGATGAACCGAAACCTAAAAAAGAAATTATGATTAGTTTGAACTCCACGTATTACAGAAATGCTAAAGAAGTGATTGAAGGGTTTTTCAAGCAAGCCAACATAAGAAACAAATATATTGATAGTTCTTTAGATAAGGCAGATAAGAAGAATTTTAGTTTTGTAGATTTTACTGTCGATGAAGCAGTGGAATATCTTTCTTCAAAATATAATGTCCAATTCTCTGTTGAAACTATTGGTAAGAAAAAAATCTATAATGTGGAGCCAAAAAAGAAATGAAAAAGTTAGTTGCTCTTTTGGTATGTTTAGTTGCTTGTTCTCCAGTTTTTGCACAGAATATTTCAGTTGACTTAAAAGATGCTCCAGTAAGAACAACATTAGAAATGATGTTCAAGCAAGCTGGAATTAAAAATTATGTAATTGATAATTCTGTTGCTGGTTTTGTAACAATGAAGTTAGAAGATCAGCCATTTGAAAGTTCTTTGAAATTAGTGATGAGAGCTGCCACTATTCCTCTTACATATATCAAAGAAAATGATGTGTGGATTGTAAAGCAAAGAATTGTTACACCATCTCCTCAAACTGGTGGTCCTGATCCTATTCCAGAAACTATCCTTAATAAAACATCATTTGAAAGAATACCCCTTACATTTATTGACCCTGTTGATTTGATGTCAGTTTTTGGTAACATCCTTTTAATCAATCAGTTTTCTAGATATACAGGTGGAATGAATGGAAGTGGTATGGGCAACTTTGGGGGTGGCTTTGGTAATAGCTCTTTCGGAGGCAATGGAGGCTTTGGAATGGGCGGTGGTAATGGAATGGGCGGAGGAGCAATGGGAGGCTTTGGCGGTGGAGCCTTTGGTGGAATGAATGGCGGAATGGGTGGTTTTGGGGGCGGTCGTAATTTCTAGGTATAATTAATCTAGAGGTAAGTGACTATGGGTATATTTGATTGGTTTGGAAAAAAAGAAGTTGTTGTTGCAGAAGAGATTGTAGTTGCTGACACAGTTTCGCAATATGAGTTTAATGTTGCATATAACGAACTATCTATATTGCTTCAGGAATTGACTGCTGTTGTTTATGACAATAAAGTAATTACTGATAGAGCTGCTGAAAGGCTTGATCAATTCATTGGCATGACTAATACAAGACTTGATCTTATTCAAAAAATGGTTGAAGAAAATAAGCCTGATGATGTTGTTAACCTAGCAATGCTCAATACTGCAATTGAGACTATGGCATCTTCATTCAAGCAAGAATTAGATGAAATGATGACTCGCCAAACTATGATTGTTGATCCAGCTCCTATTTCAAGTCCTCCTATGGGCTGGATGAATGCATTACGAGATGAAGTGATGCAACAATCTCATCTTGCTAAGGCTGAGATGAAATCTTATGTAGACGATTGCTTTGCTGCCTATGATGCTAATGAAGATGTTGAATTAGAGCAAAGGTTAGCTAATCTTTCTCCGATCTCACCAGAAGAAATTGACGCTCTTTATATGGATGAAGCAGAAACTACAACATTAACTCAGAAAACTTTGAATGGTTTCAGAGCAGAAGTTTACAATAAGGCTTTAACTGATTTGAAGCTTATTCCCACATCCAGAGCTACAGTTGCTGCTGTAAGAGCGTTTCTTGTTAAGTTTGTAGAAACAATTAAGCCTGTGTAATGTCGCATATTCATTTCTTTCCACATAATTCTGAAGAAGAAGTCATTGGTCCAGAAATATTATGGATGATGACTTACAAGAAAACGAGTGTTAAGAATGAGTATTTGATAGACTTCTTAGAAAAGAGGATAGGGATTGCCTATCCTCTTTCTTTTTGGATTGATAGGATTAATTGCTACGAAGAAATAAATTATGGAGTTGATTATCCTTACAAAAAGCATCTAGTATTTTATGATAACTTTGAAAATGAGCACTTAAATGTCACTCTCACAGCTTTAGATGTTAATGCTGAAAATCATAGTTGCACTCATCCTTATGAAGTAGCTAAAAGTTTATTATTGGCACTTAAGTTACCAATAGAAGGAAATATGCATGCAGAGAAGTTTTATCATAAACTTAAGTTGTTTTGTGAAAAATCTTCATATGATGCTAATAAATTAAAAGGTTTAGTTGTATTGTTGTCTACTTTAGAACAACTTTGTGAACATTGTGTAAAATATGAATCTGAAATAGAGTGGAAAGTTATAGGAACTGAAAGCTAAAATCATTAATAGAATAAATATGTGGTACAAAATAGCTCAACAACAACCAATTGATATAGCATCTCAAAGTGGACAGTCATCTTTAGGACCAAACACTGGTATATATGCTAATTACGCTGAAATGCAAAAAATGAGTAAAGCACTTAAGGAAGGGTCATTTGCTGAAATCAATACTCCTTCTGGCAAAGTTCTTGTTTTGCATGGATCTAAAGGTATGAATGGAGAGTTCTGTGGTCAAATTGCTCCTGGTCAATCTTTATGTGGAGCAGAGTTCGACGCTTGGAGATCTCAAAAAGGATATAATTCAGACCAAGTTTTGACATGTGAAGGTGGTCTTTTGCCAGATTCTTTGCACAATGTTAAAGCTCCTATACAAATTGGTATTCCTATTGCTCCAGACCCAACAAATCCAAATGCGCCCATGTTTGCAGCAATTACAAAAGCATAATGAACTTTAAAGATTATTATATAGATATCACTAAATTAGCATCAAAGTCAGAAGAGCAAGATTTTGATTGTGGATTTACTTTACCAAAACTTCCATATTCTTTTGAGGCATTAGAACCAGTTATTGATGCTAATACTATGAGAATACATCATGGCAAGCACCACAAGAAATATGTTGAAAAAATGAATGAAATCTTGGATAAAAAGCCAAGTTTAAAAGACCATCATTTGATCGATCTATTAATGGAACCCAAAGTTGCAAAGGCTGACTTAGAATCATTTTTAAATAATGCAGGTGGACATTTTAACCACTCTTATTTCTGGATTACAATGTCTCCTACAACCAATCAAAAACCATCTGGGAAATTAGCTGAAGACATAAATAAACAATTTGGAAGCTACGATAATTTTAAAAAAGAGTTTATTGACACTGGAGTAAAACATTTTGGTTCAGGTTGGGTATGGCTTTGTACAGATGGAAAGAAGTTTAAAGTACAAGGTTTCCAAAATCAATCAAACCCGTATATTGAAAAATGCGGCACTCCACTATTAGGTTGTGATGTTTGGGAGCATGCATATTATCTCAAATATCAAAACAATAGAGAAAAGTATATAACAAATTGGTTTAAAGTTATCAATTGGGATTTTATTTCTAAAAGATACGAAGGATTAGAAAAATGAATTACATCACAAACTTTTTAACATTACAAAATCAAATGCGTGTCTTTCATTGGCAAACACAAAAGACTCCAGGTTCTTTTGCACAACATGAAGCTTTTGGTAAGGCATATGAAGAATTAGATCCACTTATTGATGACTTTATTGAGATCTATCAAGGTAAGAAAGGAAAGTTGATGGCTAATGGTACTTTCAATATTTCTCTTCATAATTTAAGTGAAGATGCAGAAGAATTTATTGATGAGTTTGTAAATTATCTTGTAAATATCGTTCCACAAAAACTTGATGATGCAGATACAGATCTTTTAAATATAAGAGATGAAATGCTTGCAATACTAAATCAAACTAAGTATAGATTGCATATGATGTAAAAAAGGGGAGCAAAGCTCCCCTTTTTTTAATTCTTACAAGCAGAACATCCTTTGCCTTCATTAAGCTCAGAAATATCATCATCGCCTGTAGAGAAAGAAGATCCACAACCACAAGATTTAGTGGCTTGTGGATTATTTACTTTGAAACCTTGTCCCATAGGTAAATCAATATAATCAATTACACTACCATCAACATACTTGAGTTCTCTGAGTGTAGTGAGAATCTTGATACCATTGCTTTCATGGACGATTTCATCAATTCCAATATCATCAAGTTCTGTCAAACCTAAAGCGTATTGTAATCCAGAACAACCACCACCAGTTATTCTAAGTTCAAGATAAACATTGTTCATATCTTGCGCTTCTATGGTGTCTAAAATTATCTCAGCTGCTTTTTCAGTTATAGTAATCATTTTTTTGCTCTTTATTTAATTTGATTTTGAAATATTCAGATTTGTGTTGATCAAGATTGTATCTTTGTACTTGACTATTTTTCAATTTAAAGAAATATTCATTATAGCCACCTCTATAATTATAAGATATCTTTTTTGGAGCAACAGCAATATCTTTTAGTAAAGTTACATAAAAAGCACTTGCATATTCTTTATTTAAATCAGCCATACTTACTGAAATGCAAAAACCTTTTTTCCCTTCTTGATGCAATTTCTCAAGATTATTTTTCAAAGTTATGTTAACAGCTGGATGATCCCCACGCATGTTTTTACCATGATCTTTTTCATTTCTAGCTTCGACTTCGACTAGGTACACTATCCCAGTAGCCTTTTCTGTCATGATAATATCCCCAAATTGAAATGTTTCAACGATCCTGTAAGAAAACCTAGATTCAGGAAACATTAATTTTAAAGTCTTTAATACCAAAATTTTTGCAGGCAAGTCGTATAACTTGCGGGCCTCTTCCTGCATTTTAGACCTGCCATTTTTATTAAGCTCAAAATCCATGGTTTACCTCAATTACAAACTTATTGTGTTCTTGATACTTGACGTAGTTTCTATTTAAATATGATTTAATTCTATCATTGTTTCCATGAGATATACAAACAAAATGTTTAAAATTATTTCTCAGGTATTTGGACGTTAAATAAGCTTCATCAGATATAAATACAACAGGAAGTTTACTTACTAGGGATGACTTTCTTAACATAGTACTTTTTTTACTTAAAGCTTCATATGCTTCATGAAAGTGGTCATACGAAAAAGACGCTTGAGTGACACCTTTACCTTTGTTAAAATAAAGTGAGAATAATGCAACCTGAAAAGGAATCCCATATCCAAAATACCAGTCTTCATCTTGGTATTTATCAAACAGCACATACAATTGTTGATAGTAGTCAGTTTTAAGAGTGTCTTTCAAAAACTGTACTGGTACTGTGTAGAACTTTGCTATAAAGTCAACATGATTTTCTATTCTAAATTGGTTATTTTCGATAATTTCTTCCCAATTATTAAGGGCATACATAGCTTCTTCAATGGGTGCTTTCCAATCTACCAAAACCATTGTATTTTTTGCCATTGATCTTCTAAAAGCAAGTGCTGTTTCAAACTCTCTATTACAGTAACTGATGGTTGGCACTGAGAATCTATTACAAAAGTAAATTGAATTATTAGGTAGTGTGATAACAAGTTTTGCTTTCCTTAAAAGATATCCAATTGCTTCTGCGGTTGAAAACTTGTTTCTTAAATCAATGAAATGATTGTGTTTAATATCTAATTTACTATTAGTCTGTCCTACTAAAATAATTTGATCATTTGGATATAGTTCAAGAGTTTTTTTGAATATATCATCCCAAAAAGGGTAAAAGTTTTCTGGGGGTGTGGAGTGCAAGCTTACTGGTTGAAAAAGAATAAAATCTTTTAATCCATATTCTTTTTCAATACTATCTGCTTCTTCAATTGCTCTTTCAGAAAAATTAAAATCATCAAATAATTCTAATTCATCTCCGCCACCAAAGTTCAATTGAAGATTAATATACTTTCTATGATCGCCAAGATTTCTGGATTTTACAAAGTTTTCAAGTACTTTTTCAGGCTCTTTTCTGATGGATAAATGAAAGAAGAAGAGCCAGTATCCATCTTCTTTTGGAGAGTATGGTACATGCTCTACTTCATCAATAAAATCTTGCGCTAATAAGAAATCAACAATCTCAGGAAAAGAACCTACATATAAAACCTTCCTGATGTTTTTCTTTTTTGCGTTGGACATGGATACAATTACATCACCCCATCCGCATCCAAAAACTCCCCATTCATCCATTTTTTATTTCTAGTTTTGTAGCATGAATCACAGGTCTTACAAGAGTCAAGTTCATAGCCTCATCTTTTAAAACCTCACCAGTCAAGTCAGTTTCAGGTTCCACTGAATCTGTATGAACAATAATTTTAAATCCAGCATCTTTGATGAGTTTTTGATAAAGATAAAGAAGCGAAGCCGCTTTACTTTCTTCAACAAAAAAGTTTTTTAGCCAAGATGACAACCAGGCTTGTCCTTCGATTCCATTTGATTTGACAACTACCCAGTTTTCAGGATGCAGAAGAGCTAAGTCATATCTTGTTTGCATTGACTTGATAGGTTGAGATGTTTCTTCGTCATTAGTGGCTTTAATCACAATCTCACCATCAAAATTGTCAATCATATTTTTAATCTTAGACAAAGGTTCGCTAATTGATGCTTTGTAAATTGTTAAAGCTGAATCAAGAATAGATTGTGCTTCTTCTAATTTGCTTTCTTCAAGTAAATCAAGAAGTTTGTAATGATTGTCTAAAGTTGCAGCTAAAGATTTGATGTATTGTTCAACTTCAAGCTCAGATATAAAAATCAATGGCTCATCAGAACAATTGATAAGTTTTGGCTCTACGGCATTGAACTTGTATTCTGATTCGATTTGAATTCTGAAATAACCCCAAGCAGCATGATCAATGTTTAAAAATAGTTCGTGATGCAAGTTGCCATTTTCTGCAAATAAATCTGTAGGAACAATTTGAAAAGGACTATGGGCATTAGTATCACAAAGACCCAAATCAATGGTTAATGCTGCGAGTCTTTGAGCTATTTGTACTAGGTTCTTATTATCATCAATCCAAGCATAGATACCAGCTGTCAATGCCTTCTCTGTATCTTGTGTATGATTATTCTTCTTCTTTAAGCTTACGCCGTTCCCAATATTCTTCATAATATTGGGATTATACAGGGTACTAAAAAGAAATAGTACCCTTTAATTCTGCAAGTGTATTATTTTTGTTTTGACCAATTAAAGGCTGGGAATTGAAAGTATTGACAGTTAGAGAAAGTTTAGCAAAAGGTCCACTCAACCCATAACTTAAGTCAACGCTTTGGTTAATGTTTTGTGTAAGAAAATCTTTATTGTTTGTAAACTTCAATCCAGCATTACCACCAAATACTTTAGTGCTGTATTGACCAGAAAGTTTATGTTCTTCAGACCTGGACAAGTCTCCATTAAGATTTGCAGATTTGACGTTAAATGTAAGATTTGGCATTTTCTTAGGTTTCAAGTCTATATCTGTTTTGAAAATGTTGTCAGATTTATAGTAATTGAATGGATTCAATTGCACTGTGTTTTGAGCAAATGCGGAAGAACATATTGATAAAACTAACATGCTAAAAAACAACTTATTCATCTTTTTCCTCACTTTTAAGAGCACCATCAATCCAATAAAGCTTTTGATAGAATTGAGTATCGTCAAAACTAATTTGATTATACTCTTCTAAATTTTGTTCCGAAAGGTGTGATAGACCTTCATCAATAAGTTTTTCTATTGCCCATCTTTCAGTCATGTTAGCACTATTGGCATTCATAAAATTATCCATTTGGCAAGCACCACCTGGAACTGATGAATATAAATATCTGCCTTTGCTTTTAAGATCTAAAAATAATTGATGATCTCCTGTATTTGGTAAATTAGTAAGAAAATCAAAATCTTCTTTTAACGTGTGATTTTTGAATCCAAAGGTCATGCATGTTGATAATGTATTTTTCCAATGGCTATAAAATGTTCTTCTAATTTTTACAGTTTCTCCAAATCTATATAGGTTGGAATATTTATCTGGATGGTCATATAAAGTTACATAATCAGCAATATTCAAACCATCTTTTATTAACTCTGGTGCGTTGTCTTTATGTATGTAATCATCTTCGGAACAATAAATAATTTCATCATCTGGCAAATTGAGTTCTTTTATTTTTCTGTAAACTTGAACTTGTGAGTGATTATATCCATAGCTTCCAGAATGCATTTCAAGATCTAAAGAAAGAAGATAATCTAGTGTTTCTTCATCACAATTATCAGCGAAGATAAATATGCGTTCATTTTTAAAAACTTCTAAAAAGTTTTGCAGACAATATTCCTTAGATGCAAATGGAACTTTGAGTTGAGGACGATTTTTGTTAGTTGAAATTAAATAAGTAGCAAGCATAATCTTATTATAAAAAAACCCCAAAGTGAGACTAACTTTGGGGTTTGTAGCTTCGTGACACTTTAAAATATCCGCATCATATATTTCAAGTGCTTGTCCACAATATGTCAAGCTACGCAGTGTCCTTTTATACTGGCGGCTGTCCAGTCTAACATTAGTTTCTATTGAGAGTGAATAGTTTAGAATATGCGTTCACAAACTATTCGTTAAGAGAATATAATTAAGATTATGCAAACCTTCTCTCAATGTTCACTGCTTACCACTAATGCGAGACACGTCTAATTTTTATGGGCAGTTGGTATTTGTAACTTATGCTTTTGTTACTTTAATTACTCCAAACCAACATCAACGCTTTTGTGCGGTGCTCTATATTGAGCTATGCCCTTCTCTACAGAAGTGGGCGCATCTTGTTAGTTTTTTACTCAAAAACTAACCCACTTCATGTCTTTCATCTCCACGAAGATTACTTGACCGATTTTTAAGATTAATCCGGTATACAAACTCCGTTTCACCTTTCAATCTACTGCAAAGCCCTTAACCGTGAATCTCGGACCCTGCAACTACCCTTTGTTTCTTAGGTATCGGTGTTTGCTAGAATTAATAAGATTGCAGCCTTATAACTCTCACCTTACTCCATATTTCCAGGTTTTGGACCTGAAACTCACAGAAACTAGGCTTGCTTGAATGACCATTTTATTGGCGGGAGCAGTAGAGAATTGCTTTATCCCTTTGATTATCTAACGATGTCAAGCCACCGCAAACCATATTTTGAAATTGCTTTCAATGTATTTTTACAACAAAATACACAAAAATCCTACAAGAAAAATGAATTGTTCTTCAACACCTTCCACTCTCTATAATTGTTGCCATTTTCTTCTTGGCCACGTATGAATGAATCTTTCCAAGGTAAAAACTTTGAACCTTTATAAGCTCCGAAATTGTAAGAATACTTTTGCTCATCTAATAAACGGCAAAGATAATTATCTCCTTGCGGCTCTATCCATTTCTTCTTGTAATGAGGGAAGCCACCATATTTCCATGTGCTTTTCTCCCATGTGTAATAAGATTCTTGGTTAGTATACACAGCAATATTATTTTCACAACATCGCCAAAACATATCCACTTCTTCCCATCCACCATTTACAAATCTTTCATCATATGGACCAATCTTTCTAATAACATCCAGATTAATACCATGGAAAGTCATATCAAACATGCCAGCAATTCCATATCCTGATTTCAATAAAGATATGCTTTTCAACAATTGCTCTCTGTTAGGTCTATTTTTATGTGAAATGTAAAAGAATATATCTGACTCACACTTCTCCATACATTCATTAACAATTTTTGCCCATGAAGGATAATTTGCTCCATCAAACTTCTTACATTCAAAACCTTGTTTAGCTAAATGCTCAACAACAATATCTTGTTGCTCATAATTATTTGCTGGACAGAATAAATCAAACTTGACACCTAACAATTCATTAGCCATTTTGAAAGTCCTTAATATTGAAAAAAGGCACAGATTTTTCAAGAAAATATTGATTGTTCATAATAATTTCATCATAAAAGTTCCAAGCAAAAACAACAACTGCTTTGGGAATAATTTTTTCAGCCAAGCTCTTACTAATAATCTTGACTTTAATTCCAGGAACAATCTTTTCATACTTCAATGGATTATCTTCAATTATAAAAGATAGATAATTATGATCAATTCCAAAATAATTCAACAATGTAGTGGCTTTAGCTGGTGAACCATAACCTGCAACCTTGCCATATTTTGCTTGTAATTCATCAAAAGCAGCTACAGTGTTTCTTTTGCACTTTTGAATGATGTTTCCAAAGCTTTCATATGCTTTAAAACTAGTTAAGCCATGGCAATATTCAAGCTCTAAAAAATGATCCAAAGACTCACTTTTGACTTCTTTTCTTGAAATATGAACTCTGATAGAACCACCATGAGTGTTAAAACGTTCAACCTTTTGCACGAAATATCCATTACGTCTAACAAAATTATTCATTGACGTAACTGACCAA